>Ga0209726_10005245_pt1 | contig 15841 bp, 18 predicted proteins | sample Subgrocontami54m_FD_187453 | JGI IMG/M metagenome (GOLD analysis project Ga0209726, IMG submission 187453) | Subsurface groundwater microbial communities from S. Glens Falls, New York, USA - GMW46 contaminated, 5.4 m (SPAdes) (version 3) | ecosystem: Environmental > Aquatic > Deep subsurface >... | reverse complement strand
CCCGCCGTGTGGCGCAGCGAGAACGGCGGCGATTCGTGGAGCCGGCTCGCGCACGGGCTGCCGAAGACGCAGAGCTACTTCACCATCCTGCGGGACGCGATGGATATCGATCGGCTCACGACACCCGCGCTCTACTTCGGCACGACGACCGGTCAGCTCTGGATCGGGAGAGACGGCGGTGAACGGTGGGACTGCCTGTTCGATTCGCTGCCCCCGATCCACAACGTCAAGGTCGCGGTCGTGTGAGTCGCAAGGCGATCGCGTGGGTCGTCGCGTGGCTCATGGTCGCTGCCGCTCGAAGAAGGCCCAGATCACGTCCGGCCCGTTCGGTTCCTTCGGCGACGGGCCCAATAGTCGCGGATGGCGCCGGTATGGCTGAGGGATGCCATGTCCACCGCCGTGGATGGCAACGAGTTCCACCTCCACTTTGGAGTCGTTGCGCCAGAGCACCTGCTCGACCTGAACTCCGTCGGCCATCTGCGTCTGGTTCGTTGCAGGCGTGCCGGCCATGTGGTTGAGGTCGGCGAAATATTGGCCTGACTCCCGCGATGACATCACCTTGCCGTACTTGTAGGAAAATCCGAAGAGGTTGACTTCGCCGCCATCGAACGGGACCAAGGGATCCTCGGTACCGTTCATGATCATGACGGAGGAAGTGCCATTCTGTGCGGGCTTGCATTTGAAGTTGTCCGGCGCATGCACGTTGGCCGCGACCGCCGCAACCGCACGAAACCGGGAAGGAACTTCGAGTGCAAGACGGAACGCCATGAAACCGCCACGAGAACCGCCGGCCGCGAACACGCGACCCGCGTCGACACCGATCTCAGTGACGAGCGTGTCGACCACCCGGGTCAAGAACCTTACATCGTCGATGCCGGGCCCATTCGCGCTGACGTCGCCGACAGTGCCGCACGCGTTCCAATCACCCTCGTGCGCATTGGGATAGACGACCGCAAAGCCATGGGTGTCGGCAAGGCGGTCGAACCCATATCCGGTTTCTATCCGCATTCGCGCACCGTTTTCACCGGAGCCGTGCATCACCAGCACGAGCGGCGCTCCTCTCGCCAGGCCCCGCGGCACGTAGGTCCGGTACGTCCGCGTCAGCCCATCCACCTCGATCGTCTCCTTGATGAGCGTGCCGGATAGTCGTGGAATCTCGGGCGCCGGGGAGTAGACGAAGTAGCCGAACAGCGCACCACCCAACCCGCCAATGACGAGCACGCTCCAAAGGCAGAAGCGTAGAACACGTAGAACTCTTTTCATGGCTGTGGTCTTGCCTGGGAGAAGTGTGGGACGGTCTTCCGACGTTGGAGTCTCGGACTCTTGAACCATGGCATGAGTCGTACGCGGATCAGCCAGAAGACCATCAACAGCAAGGGCGCGATCACGGGCACGAAGAGCCACGGCGATCCCCGCATGGAGGCTGGCATGATCCTCTGCTGTCCCAGAAAGAACGAGCCCGACGCGATGGTCAGCGCGGCGCACATGCGCCAGAGATGCCGCGCGATCCGTGCGGAGCCGGAAATGCCGCCGCGCAGGATCACCTTGAGGTCCCCGGCGGCGGCAATCGCCCCCACGAGCGCAAAGACATAGAAGGCTTGCGGCGGTGTCGTGCCGATCCTGCCGGTGGGGCTGTTCATGGCCATGAGGATGAAGATCGTGCCGGCTGCGACGACCCCCAATGCGACGCCAAGCCCGCCTTTCTCAAAGCGCCCGATGCGGCCATCCTCCCGCTTGATGGCCACCCATCCGGTGGCGACCAGGTAGAACGTCAGGGTGCCGGCGGCGACGTTGGTCATCGACGGCACAGGCAGGAAGGGCGACGTGGCTGCTCCGATCGTGGCCATGATCAGCATGGACACGAGGAATATCGTTCCCGCCACGCGATGCCGGCGCCCGCCTTTACGGGAGAGCAACGCGACCGCGCCGGAGATGATCCCAACGGTCCCCCCGGCGACATGAAGAAACAGGATCAGGTTCGCGGCGGCGAAGAGCCACCAGGAGCTTCCCGCGGCGACGTGAAGAGTCATGTGTTCATTCCTCGCCGATCATCGGCGCCACGCTCGAGATCAGATCGGCCCGCGGGAGCGCCGCAGCCGGACCGCCGCGAACAGGAACGCCGCGGTGACGGCCAGGCCGAACCACAGCCCCGGGCTGGTCAGGTATTCACCCACGGAATGCGGTCCGAGCATGTCCATCGTCATCCCGCCGGCGCGCGCCGCGGAGCCCGGGTCGCCGATGAAGCGGTACCGCACCATCGCCGCGAAATGCGAGGTGTTGAAGGCCACCCTCTCGACGACACCGATCGCGATGGGTGGGAGCGTGGCCCAGAGAAACGGAGCACGGTTCGCCCAGGCCGACACCATCAGCAGCCACCCGTAGAACGGCGCGTACCAGATGCCGTGGTACACGACGAGGTGGCCGAAGTTGGTCAGGGCGGTCCTGAAGAACGGCACGTGCGCCCACAACGGCCCGGCGCTGATGCCGCTGCCTGCGAGCACGGCGCTCGTCGCCAGCAGCATGATCAACTGGGTGGCCACCGTGACCGCGAACGTCACCAGCGGAATCACCAGAATGGGAATGCTCGCCTTGGCGAGGACGGTCGTGAGATCGGAGACCGGCAGCGATTTCCAGAACAGCATGCTGCGATCGCGGCGCTCCCCGTAGAACGCATCGAGACAGTAGACGACCGCGACGATCAGCGCGATGGCCATGAGCATGATGGCCGCCATCACATACGGCTGCTCGATCGCCGCACGCTGCTCCATCGGGCCGAGCGCGAGGGCGGCGCGCATCCTGCCCGGCAGCCCAATGAGCCCGATGAGGAAGCCGGCCAGGAAGACGGCGGCGACCGCCAGCGGTGCGACGTAGATGGAACGGTTCTCCCACAACTCGCGCCGGATCGACCAGGACAGGGTGTTCATTGGGTCGCTCCTCGTGCCCGCCCGCTGCGACTGCCCATGATGGCGACGAACAGATCGGCCACGCTCGGCGTCCGCACGTCGCCGAGCGTTCCGAGTTGCTGCGGGTCCACCCCCTCGAACAACAGGATGCTGCGACCGATCCCCTGCCGCTCGTGGATGGGATCGAGGGCCCGCGCGGCCGCGATCCTGTCGGGATGCACCTGCACTTCGCGATATCGCGACTCGACGTCCTCCATGCTCCGGCTGAACACGACGCGGCCGCGGTCGATGAACATGACGTCGGTGAGGACGTGCTCCACTTCCTCGACCTGGTGCGTGGCCACGACCACGGTGCGGCTGCGCTCGAAATAGTCGGTGAGCAGCGAATCGTAGAACTGCTTGCGGTACAGGATGTCGAGTCCGAGCGTCGGCTCGTCGAGCACCAGCAGCCGCGCGTCGATGGCCATCACCAGCGCGAGGTGCAGTTGCGTCACCATGCCCTTCGACAGCTCCCTGACCTTGCTGGCCGGCCGGATGGTGGTTTTCGCCAGGAACGCGTCCGCCTTCGCGCGATCGAACCGCGGGTGGACGCCGGCGAGGTAGTCGAGCGCCTGCGACACCCGTATCCAGCGCGGGAGCACGGCGACGTCGGCGATGAAGCACACGTCGCGCATGAGTCGATCGCGTTCGGTCCAGGGATTCCGCCCGACGACCGCCAGGTGTCCCTCATACGGCGAGAGTCCGACGATCGCGTTCAGCAGGGTGGTCTTGCCGGCGCCGTTGGGCCCGATGAGACCGAGGATGCGGCCCTCCTCGATCTGCAGATCGATGCCGTCGAGGGCGACGGTGGCACCGTATGCCTTGCGGAGCCCGCGGGCCTCTATGTACGCCATGGGTTCAGCGCTCCTTCTTCGGAGAACGCGACTCGGCACGCAGCAGTTCTTCCGGCGTCAGGCCGAGCCGCCTGATGGTCTCGGAAATCCTGGGCCACTCGTTGCCCAGGAACCGCTCGCGTTCACCCTGCAGCAACAGATCGCGGGCGCCGGCATTGATGAACATGCCGAGACCGCGACGCGCCTCCACCAGTCCTTCGTCCGCGAGCTGCTGGTAACTCTTGAGAACCGTGAGCGGATTGACCCGATACTCGGCCGCCACCGTGCGCACCGAGGGCAGCGCGTCGCCCTCCTTGAGGACTCCGTCGAGGATCATCGCGACGATGAGGCCCCGAAGCTGCCGGTAGATCGGCTGACTGTCGTTCCACTCACGGTCCATCAGCAGTTCCAGATCATCTTCAGTTGGTCGGGGCGTCGGCGTTCGTCCGCTGCAGCTCGAAGTGCGCGCGGACCGGCTTGTCGCCGGGCATCATCCAGGTCCAGTCCTCCGTGTGGTGATTCTCGTCGATGAAGGTGAACTTGGCGTGATGCATGTGCCCGTACTTGTTGCTGCCTGAGAGATCGAGGAACTCGAACTCCAGCGTCTTCCCGTCCGGCGACACCGTGGCGACCATCCGCGGCCGGTTGCCGGCGTCGCAGTAATGCGTCAGGAGCAAGCGGTCCTCGTCGCGATAGAACATGGTGACCGGATGATCGGCGCGTCCCGAGATCGACATCTCGTGAACGAACGCATTGCCGAGCGACGTCACGCGCAGCGAGAACTGCGCGAAGTTGCCGTCCACGCTCGGTTCCGCCGGGAACGTGGTCAGGCGGCCGACCCACGAACCGGCCAGCGTCTTCAGCTTGTCGAAGGCCTTTTGTGAATCCGAGGGGACGGCTTTGGCCGAGGCGGCGGGCATGGTGTGCGCGTCCGACTGCGCGTAGGCCATGGCGGGCAGAGACACCAACAGGACGAACAGCACGGATCGAAGGGGCTTCATTCGTTTCTCCTTTACCAACCGCCAATCGCGGTGTGTTATAGTCAACTACAACACCATGACGCTGGTCAAACCCCTTTTGTTCCTTCGCTTTCAGTCAGGCCGTATCTTACTGAACACAGGAGACTTCCATGGCTTCTGACCCAGCCCCCACATCCACGACGGCCGTCGGCCGCCTTGTCGGGACGCTCGTGCTGCTGCACATGGCCGGCGCCCTCATGTTGCCCTACATCCTGCTGAACCAGGTGGTCCGCTCATCCGACTTTCTGGAGAGCGCGGCGCGAAATCCGGGTTACCTGCGAGCGCCGGCGTTGCTCTTCCTGTTCGGCGCTGCCGTCACGCTCGGGATCAGCATCGCGGCGTATCCGGTGCTCCGGCAGTCCAGCCGCAGGCTGGCGCTCTGTTCCCTCGCCCTCGGCGTTGCGAATCTTCCGCTGCAGGTGGTCGAGAGCGGTATGGTCCTCTCCATGCTGTCCCTCGGCCAGCAGTACGCCCAAGCCGGCGCCGCGGATGGCGCGATGCTGCAGGTCGTCGCCGCCGCCGCCTATGGGGCGCGACGATGGGCGCACTACACGCAGCTCGTCACGGTGGTCAGTTGGATCTTCGTGCTGTTCGCGGCCCTGTGGCGCGCCGGCCTGATTCCGCGCGTGCTGGCGGTGGCCGGGCTCGTCACGTGCGCGCTGCAGATCACCGGCGTGCCGCTGCGGGCGCTGCTCGGCTACCCCATCGTGACGGAGATGGCGATGCCACTGGGGCCTGCCTACGCCGGGTTGGGGCTGTGGCTGATCGTGAAAGGGTTCAGCGGGCACACATCACGTCGTTCCGCGTGAGGAAGGCACGCGTTCTCGAGAGACGGTGGTGCGCCGCCCAGAGCAGGTGACGTCCTACGCGGACGAGATTCCGCGATTGTGATTGAAACCGAAACGAGCGGGGCGGTGAGCGCCTACGTGCCGGGATTGCCCGTGTTCGCGGCGGCCAACACCCGCCTGAAGGCTGAGCAGGCGATTCGGCAGACCTTGGCCGCGTATCTCGAGGCGCACCCGGACAGCGTGCCGACGAGCGACGTGCGCGTCGCCCGCGTCTCGGACGGTCCGCGGTCGAAGGTGCACATCGTCGGCGTCGGGGCCCTTCTCGGTGCCGGCCGGAGCCGGCGCAAGGCGCGCGCGTCCCAGGCGAACGGCCGGCTGGGAGGCCGACCGCGGAAGACCGCGTAGTCCAGCCGCCTCTGCGGACATGGCTACGGGGTTGGGCGTGCGCCCCTTCGCGGAGAACGGCCTGCGGCCGGACGTTTCTCAGTGCGTGGACGCCGCCGCCGGAAGGTGATGTGCACCTCGCTGTCCAACGCGGTGGCGATCTTGATCAGTGTGCGCAGTTCCAGGTTGCCTGCCCGCCCGGCTTCGATGCGAGCGATCACCGGCTGGCTGATGCCGACGATGCGTGCGAGTTCCCGCTGCGAGAGGCCCCGCGCTTCACGAAGGGTCACGAGGTCCTGCTCGAGGCGCAGTCGCGCGAGTTCGCCCTCGACCCTTGAGGCGAGCGCTGCATCCTTCGTCAATTCCTCGTCGATCCACTGCATCACCCGGCTCATGACACCGCCTCCGTCCGCAGCCGTCGCATTCGCTCGAGATCTCGAGGCGGAATGTCGCCGCGCTTCTTGACCACGCCATCGAGCAACACGATGACGCGGCCGGGCCGAATGTGCTCGGCCGCGCGTGTTCGGTGACCGTCCACGCCACCGGGAGACGATAGCATATAGGCTATCATCCGCTGCTGGCGTGAGGCTTCACCGCGCGGTCGTAGAATGCTGGCGAGGCTGGCGCACCCGCTGGCCGCCGTCCGCCATCGTCAGGGCCGCCTGCTCGGCCACATGGAGGCATTGGGGTTCCCGCTTCAGCAGGAGGCGGTCCTTCAGACGCTGACCGAAGACGTCGTCAAGAGCAGCGACATCGAAGGCGAGACGCTGGATGCCGGCCAGGTGCGCTCGTCCATCGCGCGCCGCCTCGGTCTGGACGCCGGGGGGCTCGAAGCGGCGGATCGTCGTGTGGAAGGCGTCGTCGAGATGACGCTCGACGCCACGCGCCACTACGATCGGCCGGTCACCGTCAAGAGGCTCTTCGCCTGGCACGCGTCGCTCCTTCCGACCGGCCGCAGCGGCACGCGCAGGATTCGCGTGGGCGCCTGGCGTGATGACCGCACCGGTCCGATGCAGGTCGTGTCCGGTCCAATCGGGCACGCGCGCGTCCACTTTGAGGCGCCCGCCGCCCGGAGGCTCGATGGGGAGGTGCGGGCGCTTCTCGACTGGTTCGAGGATGGCGGCGTCGGCACGGACGTGGACGCCGTGCTGAAGGCCGGACTCGCGCACCTCTGGTTCGTGACCATCCATCCGTTCGACGATGGCAACGGCCGGATCGCTCGCGCGATGGCCGACCTCGCGCTGGCGCGGTCCGAGCACAGCCCGCAGCGCTTTTACAGCATGTCGGCGCAGATTCGCCACGAGCGCGCGGCGTACTACGACATCCTGGAGCAGACCCAGCACGGCACGCTGGACGTCACGCCCTGGATGTCGTGGTTCCTGGCGTGCCTGGGCCGCGCGATCGACGGCGCGCAGACCACCCTCGCCGCCGTGCTCGCCAAGGCGCGCTTCTGGCAGGCGTTCAGGGCGGAGCCCATCAACGAGCGCCAGCGCCTGATGCTCAATCGTCTGCTCGGCGGCTTCGAGGGCGCACTCACGACGTCGAAGTGGGCGACGATCGCCAAGTGCTCGTCGGACACCGCGCTGCGCGACATCCTCGATCTGGTGGAACGCGGCCTGCTCGTGCGCAATCCCGGAGGCGGCCGCAGCACCAGCTACGCGCTGGCCGAGGTTCGGCAGCGGTAAGGCAGTGCGGCGCGCATTCGTCCAGGGGCAACACGGTTCGGCCATTCCGGGGATGGACAGGCCGCTCGCGCGCCGCGCAGGAGTACTGAGCCATGACCTCGAAGAAAGACTACGTGGTGGGGAGCGGCAACGTCTTCGCCGACTTGCAGGTGCTCCGCCCCGAAGAAGCGTTGGCCAAAGCGGAACTCGCACACAAGATCACGACGCTCATCGAGCGCCGCGGCTTGACCCAGGCGGACGCGGCCGCGCTCCTGAACGTGGACCAGCCCAAGATCTCCGCGCTCCGCCGTGGACGGCTGTCGGGCTTCTCGCTCGACCGCCTCGTGCGGTTCGTGGTCCTGCTCGGCCACGACGTGGAAATCGTGGTGAAGAAGCGGTCGCGGTCCCGGGGACCCGCGCGCGTGTTGATCGCGTAGAGCGTCCGTGGATCTCGAGGCGAAGGCGTGACCCTCCGCGCTGGACTGGTGTGATCAGGTCTTCAGGTTCGACGACATCCCATCACTCATCGCAATCCCAGAAGCGGTCGCAGCACCAGCTACGCCCTCGCCGAGGTTCGCCAGCAGGAAAGTAATTGTGGCGCGTCATCATCGACAGACCGTCCGGCTGATGTGACGTAATCATTTCCACGTACTACCCTGCGGATACGATCAAGGCGCCGACGTCAATCCAGAAAGGCCATATAGTAACCGCACACACGAGGACTTCCGCGCCGAAGGCGGAGGACAGGAACGCGTGCTCGCCGCCAAGTATCTGGCCTGAGCCCGGTAACGCACCATGGACTACCCTCACGTCAGCAGCGTGCTGGAGAGCATCGGGGCGTCCTACGATCGCGACGCCGAATGGCACGACTCGGTGTCCAAGGTCCAAAGACGGCTGACGAACTGACCGCAAGTGCCGCCGTGAGCCGCGGCCTCGCGACGGCAGATTGGTCCGCGTTCTTCACCGTCTCGAGAGATCCGCGTTTGGCAACGAAAGCAGCAGGCACCAGGCCGGAGGTAGGCCGGCAGCATCAAGGAATGGCCATGCGGGTTCGCGCGATCAAGGATCTGACCCAACTGGGCGAGCAGGAGTTCTTCAACGCGATCGCCGAGGGGCTGGACCTCATCGTCAAGCACATTACGCGGATCTATGCGGGTGCCACCACGCTCGACGAGGCGGGGCAAACGCACGCTTCGCGCGTGCTGTCGATGATCGCCGAAGAGGAAGCGGCCAAGTTCCTGATCCTAATCGACGCCGTCCGCTGTCCGCGGAAGCCCGAGTCGCGCCTCGCCGGCCAGTTGGGCCGCTTCAATCAGCACCTTGCGAAGGGCCTGTACGCGCGCGCCTGCATGTGGTGTCCTGTCACGCTGGGGCAATTGCAGGAGTATGTGAACAACGACCGGGAGGACTTCTATCTCGACGGCCCCAATGATGTCGACTGGATCTACAGGAACCAAGTGATCCAGAACCGCGAAGGCGCTCTCTACGTCGACTACGTCGCGCACGACGACAAGCACCGATGGCACGATCCGCTTGAATTTGAGGAGCTGCATTTTTCAGGGCGGCCCGAGCCGTGGTCGGTGACGACGACGAAGCATCTCCACGGCGTCGGCGTCTCAACAGCCGCAGCGCTCGCGGCTGTTGCAGAACTGTGGCGCGCCAGCCCGCCCGCGCCCAACACGCACTGCAGCGAGATCTGGCGGATGAATCAGAGGACGCTCGAACTCATGGACAAGCACGGACTTCTGAAGGAGCAGCCCGCGTCCACCTATGCATGGCTCATCCGCCAGTGGCAATTTCCGATGTACGACCTCGACCTCTCCGAGATCAAGGTCCCTCTTGAGACTCTCCGTGAGCAGCAAAGGAACTGGGGCCAGGACTTCTACTAGCGGCAAGCGACGGACAAGGGCTCTTTCACGAAATCCTCTTCATCAGTGCCAGCCAGTCACATCCGGCAGCCCCCGGATGATCCGGTACTTGATCTTCTTGTCGCCGTTGTGCGCGATGGCAGCGCTGTGGGTGCCCCGAATCTCACGCGCCCACCCCTCGCCTCGGTGGCCCAGGCATAGTTGTTTTTGGAAGCCATCGACGGTTCAGGCCGGTGCTCAACGGGCTCCTGGCGCCAGGCTCCGTCAAAGCTGCCCATTATTGGCTAGCCGGATGAACGCTTCGAGGGTCACGACTCGAACGAGCGCCGCATGGATCAGATGGTCGGCCAGCGCGCCTGACGTGTAGTAATCGCGGAGGGTCCAGCCGTCGCCGCCGAGCACCAGATACGCGCGATCGGCGTGCCCCGAGCGCACGGCGTCCGCAAGGCACATGATCTCGAACGGCACCTTCTGCTCTGCGGTGCCGCCCGTTTGCTGCCACTTCATTGATACGAGCACCTTCGCGCCGTCCTTCTGAGCGAGCGCGTCCGTCTTATGGGTGCCGCCGCCATAACGGGTGCCGGCGTTCACTTGCGTTTCGTAAGAGTAGCGGTCCCGCTTGAGCGCGGGCAGGATCATTGCTTCGAGGACGCCGCCGGTATTCGTGTTTCGTGGTGTCATCGCAGCATGGCTCGCACATCATCGAGCGCATAGGGCGGATTCGCTCGGTGAATCACCGAATGGCAGTTCGGGCAGACTGGACGCAGATCCGTAATCGGATCGACATGGTATGGACCGGCGATCTCCGATAGCGGACGCAAATGGTGAACGTGGATCAGTTCTCGGCCAGCTTCACCGTACCGTTCTTCGAGATTCATTCCACACACCGAGCAGCGATACCCGTAATGGGCGAGACAGCGACGACGTGCTTCGGGATTGCGCTCGAACGCGTTGACAGTGACCGTCTCTCGTCCGCCCTCCGGATACGCGGGATTGTTGTCGATCTCGTCTGGGCGTGATTCGGCAGTGCGTTTGCGATCCGCGAATCCTGCGGCATACGCGCAAATCACGCACTTGTGACGGGCTTCGCCGGCTTGTGACCGCGCCGGCAACGTCGTGATCACCGACTCCGGCGCGAGGCGGCCATGTTTGCATGTTGCCGTCGGCGTCGCGAGATCTGCTCCGGCGAGACCGAACGCATAGCTACAGACCGCACAGCGATGACGGCCCAATCCGCCCTGATAGGTTGGAAGGGCAGCCATCTCCTCTTCTGACGCAACGTGACCGTGCGAGCAGCGTTGAAGAGCCAATCGTGCGCTCCGCGGGACCGTTACAAGTTGCGCGTGCCGAGAATCTCGCGTGCTGGCGTGCGATCTCCTGTGCAGCTAATCCGACGTGGCGCGTCGAGAAATTGCACGCGATACCCGAGCTTTCGATAGAGCTTCTCGACACGCTCGGTGGCCTGATTCACGAGCACCACCGGCCCGCGATGCGTCGCAAGCCATTCGGCGGTTCGCTGCTGATCGTCCCACGTGAAGCCATCCTTCGCGTAGTGCGTGAACTCGACATCGTAGGGCGGATCGGCGTAGACGAAGTCATTGCGTTCAAGGGGAACCGCTTCTACGTCGGTGCTCGTAAACATCCAATCCGCGAACACATCACGATACGGCGTGAAGTCACGCGTGTAGCCGATTCGCGCGTATCGGCCGAACGGCACATTGAACCCGCCCTTTGCGTTGAAGCGACACAGCCCGTTATAGCCCGTGCGGTTCAGATAGTAGAAGAGTGCCGCCACTTCGCGATTCGTCCCCTTGCCGGCCAACAGAAGTGCGTTGAATCGATCTCGGTGCTGGTAGAACAGAACTTCGTCGTTCTCCATTGGAAGATCGACGCGAAGCCCTTTTTGGAGCCAACGGTAGAAATTGATCAGGTGTGGGTTGGCGTCATTCAGCAAGCCGCGATTGGGCATCAACCCAAGGGTCACGGCCAGTCCGCCGCAGAACGGCTCGACCAACCGCCGATGCGAATGCGCTTCCCAAATAGGTTGAAGGTGCGGCACCTGCCATCGCTTACCGCCAGCCCATTTCAAAGGCGGACGGAGCGTTGCCGGCCGTTCGAGTGTCGGCATGTGTGCGGCCAGTGTAGCCTGACTTCATGTCAGGGTAGGTCAGGGCGTAGCCTCGCCAAAGACACGAATTAGACACGAGCGCCCAAACGCGAAACGGCTCGTGCCGCAACTGCTTGACGAATCTGGCGCGCCCGGAAGGACTCGAACCTTCGACCCCCGGCTTAGAAGGCCGGTGCTCTATCCACCTGAGCTACGGGCGCGTGCGCTCAGTGTAGCGCGCTCGTGAGTCCCGCCGCGCGATCGCGCACGTCGATGCGCGATTCGCGACCCCCGGCCGCAAGGCCCTTCTCCGCAGATCCCTCCGCGTGTCATACCCGGAATGAACTCCACGGCGGCATTGGGCTCCATGAAAAACGGCTCCGCTGACGAGGATCCTCTGCGGAGAGCGCCCACGTGCTTCGAGAACGTCACCGGCCTCACAGGTTTCGCCTCCGCGCACGATTCTTTCACGACCACGGAAGACGTCAACGCGGTTCCAGAACCGGCGTCGTTGACGCTGCTCGGCGGCGGGCTCCTCACGGTTGCACGGACGGCTGCGCTGTTCACGTCGGACAGCAGCCTGAACGGCCGTCCGCCCTCGCTCCGCGAAACGAGCGCCCGACGATCGTCCCGTCGTGATTGCAGTTACGTCCTCTACGAGCGTCGCCCGTTGGCTATCGACGCCGCACCAAGACGTTTAAACACGGCACTTATGTGCGGAGATCTCCTCTGGCAGGCACCTTGCTCCACCGCCCACCGGGCTCCCCGCCCAGTAGGAGGGACGAATGAGGACCGTGATCAATGTGATGGCCGCCGTACTGCTCGTGGGAGTGCCGCTCTCGGACGCCGCACAGAACGGCCGCGGCAAGCGCCCCGATGTCCGCGAGGATCGCGGGGCGATCAGCGGAGACGTTCACGTCGTGTTTTCCACCGGGGACGTGCGGGTACTTCGACAGCACTACGCGCCGCAATACCGAAATTTCCCCCCCGGCCTGCAGAAGAAACTCTACCGCACGGGTCAGCTTCCCCGGGGTTGGCAGAAGAAGCTGGCGCCGCTTCCTCTGGTGTTGGAGCGCCAGCTCGTCGTGCTGCCTTCGGATTACCGGCGGGGCGTCATCGATGGCAACGCGGTGATCTACGCGCCACGGACCGGTGTGATCATCGACGCGACGGTGCTCTTCTGAATGCGGGGTTGTGAAGGTTCGCCAGAGGCTCGAGTTTCCGAAGGCTCTGGCTGCACGATCAGTTTCATCCCGAGGTCCGCTCGAGCGCGGCGCGATCCCATCCGGCAAGGGTCGCGGCGTTCGTGTACGTGCTGTCGATGAATTTCTGAAGTGCCCCATCGGGATCAGCAGCCGTTCGCACCGCGCTGTACGGAAGGACGAACTCGCCGAACTCCCGCTGATAGGACGCCGACGGCGGCTCGACCGGTATCTGCTCGAACCCTGGCGGAGCCGGCACCGCGTAGGCGTAGAACACGGGCTCTTCGATCGGCCCCGGCCCGAACATCGTGGCGGCTCCGCCGCCCGGCCAGAACCCGTGACTGATCACTTCGTGCGAGTACGCCTCACGCATGAACGCGGGACCGTCACGGGGCGGCGCGGGTCTCCCTGAAAAGCGCGTGACCGCCAGATCGAAACTGCCCCAGAAGAAGTGCACCGGGCTCGACTTCCCGATGAACTGGCAACGGGCCGACGAGAACACTCGCTCGCACTGCACGACGATGCGCCAGAACTGGTTGGCGTGCGCGGGGTCGTACGAATGGTGGATCGTATCCTCCGTGAATCGTATGGGGTTCGGAATCTCGACCGGCATCGGCCAGATGTGCACCGGCAGATTCATCTCCTGAAGCGTGCGCATCACCAGAGCGTGAAAGTCAGCGACCGTGCGAGGCTCGAGGCGCAGCGCCCGGGTTATCCCATCGGACGTCCCGATCTGAAGCTGATGGTCGATGAAATCGAAGCCGATCGTGAACGTGCGACGGCCGTGCGCGAGCGGCCGCGTGAACAACCCGCGTGACGTGACCTGCAGGGCGATTCCCCACGAATGATTCAGCGGCGGAGCCTGGGCGAGCGCGATCTTGCCGACGACCTGCGTCCACATGTGCAGCGTGGCGTACGTGGCCTTCCACGCATCAGGCAGCTCCGGCCAGCGTTCGTCACTCACGACCGCCATGATACGCTGCCGCGGAATGAACCCTGAGATTGACGAATTTGCGAATCGACAAGTCGTCGGATTGGGATTCTTGGAGTATCAGATTCGTGAAGTCCGTCAATCTCATGATGGACACCGTGGCCCCATCTGACCCCGATGCTCCCGTTGTCGCCTTCGTTGGCGTACGACACGCGTATGGAACGCGCGTCGTGCTCGACGATCTGAACCTGTCGATTGGGCGCGGCGAAGCACTGGCGCTCGTGGGACGCAGCGGCGCGGGAAAGAGCACGCTTCTGAAGTTGATCAACCGGCTGCTTCTGCCCGAGTCGGGTGCGGTCCTCGTCGACGGCCGCGATTCGCGCCAATGGGATCCAATCGAGCTGCGGCGGCGTACGGGTTACGTGTTGCAGGAGGTCGGCCTCTTCCCGCACCTGACGGTCGAAGACAACGTGACGCTCGTCCCCCGACTCGAGGGATGGGCCGACGCACGGCGCCACACACGGGCCCTGGAACTGCTCGCGCTCGTCGGCTTGCCGCCCTCGGAGTTTGCCGGCCGCTGGCCTCACGAACTGTCAGGCGGCCAGCGACAACGTGTCGGCGTGGCGCGAGCGCTCGCGATCGATCCGCCGGTCCTCCTGATGGACGAACCGTTTGGCGCGCTCGATCCGATGACGCGCGTCGAGCTCCGCGACGAGTTCCAACGCATCCGGCGTCTTCTGAGGCAAACGGTCGTCCTCGTGACGCACGACGTTGTCGAGGCATTTGCGCTCGGCGATCGTGTCGGCGTCCTGGATGATGGGCGACTGATCGCGTGCGATACGCCTGAACGAATTGCGCGCGCAACCGACCCGAGGGTGCGGCAGTTTCTGGATGCCCTGGTGCCGGGAGCCAGGGCGTCTACCGTCGATCGTCTACCGTCAACCGTCACGGACTGATGCGTTTACTTTCATTCTGGGCGTCGCATTCGTCAGAGCTGGCCGCGATGGTCGAGCGGCATCTCTTCCTCGTGGCGATCTCCACGCTGGTCGCGATCGCTATCGGCCTGCCGGCAGGCATCATCGCCGCGCACCGGCCGCGCGTGGGACGGCCCCTGCTTGCGGTGGCGAGCATTGCTCAGACAGTGCCGAGCCTGGCGCTGCTCGGATTCCTCCTGCCGATCCCATTTATTGGCGGCATCGGTCCGCGCATCGCCGTGGTCGCGCTGATTCTGTACGCGCTGCTCCCGATCGTCCGATCGACCGCGGCGGGCCTCAAGAGCATCGATCCCGCGGTGATCGAATCGGGCATCGCGATGGGCATGACACCGCGGCAACTCCTGTGGCTCGTCGAGCTGCCGCTGGCGCTGCCGTCAATCGTTTCCGGAATCCGCATCGCGACGATCGTCGGAATCGGCACCGCGACGATTGCCGCTGCGATTGGCGCCGGTGGCCTCGGGGAGTACATCTTCCGTGGCCTTTCCATGGTCGATTCCACCGTCATCCTTGCAGGCGCAGTCCCCGCTGCGGTCCTTGCCCTGATTGCCGACGGCGCGCTGACGTGGCTCGAGCGGCGGCTGTCACCCGGCCGGCGGGGATTGGCACGCACGACCGCAACTGCAATCGGCGCCGCGGCTGTCATCTCTGTCACCGCGCTGGCCGGCGGCTTCGCCTCCGCACGACCGGACGCCATCGTCATCGGATCGAAGAATTTCACCGAGCAGGTGCTGCTGGGCGAGCTGCTCGCGCAAACGCTCGAGCGCCGCGGGATACCCGTGACGAGGCGGCTGAATCTCGGCGGCACGTTCATCTGTGATCGCGCGATCCGATCCGGCGACATCGACGCGTATGTCGAGTACACAGGCACCGCGCTGACCGCGATCCTCAAGCAACCCGTGCTGAAGGATCCCGACGTGATCCTTTCGAATCTCCGCGAGGCCTACAGTCGCGGCGGGCTGAGCGTGCTGGCGCCGCTCGGCTTCAACAACACGTTTGCGATCCTGGTGCGGCGCAGTGATGCCGACGCACTCGGGCTGCGGACGATTGGCGATCTGCGTGCACTGGTGGGTCGATGGCGGCCGGGATTCGGCTACGAGTTCGCGGAGCG
>Ga0209726_10005241_pt1 | contig 15842 bp, 13 predicted proteins | sample Subgrocontami54m_FD_187453 | JGI IMG/M metagenome (GOLD analysis project Ga0209726, IMG submission 187453) | Subsurface groundwater microbial communities from S. Glens Falls, New York, USA - GMW46 contaminated, 5.4 m (SPAdes) (version 3) | ecosystem: Environmental > Aquatic > Deep subsurface >... | reverse complement strand
CCCCCGCCCCCGCACGCAGGTGGTCGGTGAGGCCAGCGAACAGGTCCGGCAGCAGCCAGCTGTACCCCAGCGCCGGGCCCTGCTGGTCCGGCTTGGTGTGCTCGAGCAGGGTGTGCAGAAGGCGGCCATCGGTGGCGACGAGCTGGGGATAGTCGGTCAGGGGGAGGGGCCGCAGCTGGCCCGTCAGGAGTGTTGCGCCCCCGCCCGGGGCTGGAAGCGCCAAGCCATCGATCGCCTGGCGCGCGCCGGCCAGACACATGTGCGGGGCCGGGACGCCGTCCGTATGGAGGTCGCCAATGGCGCTCTCCAACCGCAGGGGTTCATAGAACACACCGATCGCAAGCCGAAAGGTATTGCCGGCGTCACTCATCGCCAATCGCTCTGCTGCTGGGGCGTCCATCGCCGCAACCAACTCCTCAGCTCCTCGGTAGCAAGCCAGGGCACCCGGACGCTTTGCGTCAGATCAATGACCCCTCCTGGCAGAGAACCGGCGCGGCGGGCGCGGCACCGCGCACTCGAACACGTGTCAGGGAACCAGTCCCTTGCTGCGCCGGTTCGGCAGTCTTGAGAGGAAACGTAAGGATCTGAAACCCCCGCTTGCCGTGCATCGGCCCATGCCGTGCCGCCGGCGGCCGAGCTTGATCTTCGTCAACGCCCTGTCTGCGCGAGCAAGCTAGCGGTAGAGTTGCAACAAAGGGGCGCTGTCCTTCGCTCTCGGCAATCCTCGAGGAGTCCACCCATGTACAAGCACATCCTGATCGCGACCGACGGGTCGGAGCTGGCCGGCAAGGCCGTGATCGCGGGCCTCGCGCTCGCCAAAACCCTCAACGCCAAGGTGACGGCGATCAACGCCACGGAGCCCTGGACGGCGATGGTGGTCGGCGAGGCGGCGCTCGCGTTCCCGGTCGAGGAGTACGAGAAGGGCGCGGCGGAAAGTGCCGCCAAGATCCTGTCCGAGGTCAGTGCCGCGGCTCAGAAGCAAAGCGTCCCCTGTGAAACCGTCCACGTGAACGATTTCCCGGCAGAAGCCATCATCGAGACGGCCAAGGCCCGGGGTTGCGATCTCATCGTCATGTCCTCGCACGGCCGCCGCGGCCTGGCGCGGGTGTTCCTCGGCAGTCAGGCCATAAGGGTGCTCACGATGAGCACTGTTCCGGTTCTCGTCTGCCGCTAATTGGCACCCAGCGCGCGCATCGCCGTTTGTGGGCAAGCCACCGGCATCCATCGACAGGGCGGGTTGTGGGAGGCTATATCAGCCGGGAGGCACCACCACCGGTTGAAGCGCCGAGCAAGCGCAACGATAATGGCGAATGGCGAACGCGAGCGTCCAGATCCTGGTTGTCGATGACGAGGCCGAGGTTCGTGCCCTGTTGCGCAAATGCCTGGAGCGCGAGGGGTTCGCGGTGCTGGAGGCCAAGAACGGCGCCGAGATGCGGGCCCGCATCGATGAGCAGCCGATCAGTTTGATAACGCTCGACCTGTCGCTCGGCGGCGAGGACGGCCTCGACCTCGCCCGGGAGGTGCGTGCCAAGCGCAACGTCCCGATCATCATGATCACCGGCAAGGGCGACACCATCGATCGCGTCGTCGGCCTCGAGCTCGGCGCCGACGACTACATATCCAAGCCCTTTCAGCTGCGCGAGGTGCTGGCGCGCGTGCGCGCGGTGCTCAGGCGCTACGGCGCGGCCGAGGCCCCGGCGGCGCACGCCGCCTCGGCGCACGAGCGCTACGCGTTCGAGGATCTTGTGCTCGACGTGACGGGCCGCGAGCTCGGCCGCGAAGGCGCCAAGCCGCAGGACCTGACGACCGCCGAGTTCAACCTGCTCGAGATCTTCGTCAAGCGGCCGCATCGAGTCCTCTCCCGCGACAACATCATGGACCTGCTCAAGGGCCACGAGTGGTCGCCGGTCGACCGTTCCATCGACGCTCTGATCGGGCGGCTGCGCAAGAAGGTCGAGCCCGATCCCGACCACCCGCACCTGATCAAGACCGTGCGCGGCATCGGCTACGTCTTCACCGCCGACGTGAAGCGGCTTTAGCGACCCTCCAGCGCCTTGCGCAGGGCCCGCGCCAGCTCGGCGCCCGAGTAGGGCTTGCGCAGGATCTCGAGCGCGGACGCAGGCGGCTCGCCGGCGCGGGCCACGTCCTCGGCAAAGCCCGACGTGAGCAGGACCGGCACGGCCGGCCCGTTCGTCTCGATCCAGTGCGCCAGATCGAACCCCGACATGCCGCCCGGCATGACGACGTCGCTGAACACCAGATCGACCTCGCTCCCCGCGCTCAGGATCTCGATGGCCTTGGCCGCATTCTCCGCCTGCAGCACGCTGTAGCCGAGGTTCTGCAGGCGCTTGGCGGTGACGCTGCGCACCTCGGCGTTGTCCTCCACCAGCAGAATGGTCTCGCCGGTCTCGGGCGTCGCGGTCGCGGCCGGCTTGGCGCCCGCCTCCCGCTCGGCGTCGGCGAGGACGCGCGGAAGATAGAGGTTGACGGTCGTGCCCTTGCCGAGCTCGCTGTAGAGCGTCACGTGTCCGCCCGACTGCTTGACGAAGCCGTAGATCACGCTCAAGCCGAGCCCTGTGCCCTTGCCCGGCTCCTTGGTGGTGAAGAACGGCTCGAACACGCGGGCGAGCACCTCGGGTCGCATGCCGAGCCCCGTGTCCGACACGGACAGGCGAACGTAGTCTCCCGGCTCGACGCCCACCTCGCTGGCGAGGTCGCGCTCGTCGAGCCGGACGTTGCGCGTCTCGATCACGAGCTTGCCGCCGGCCGGCATGGCATCGCGCGCGTTGATGGCGAGGTTCAGCACCGCGTTCTCGACCTCGCTCGGATCGGTGCGCGTCGGCCACAGCCGCGGCGCCAGCAGCGTGCCGAGCGCGATCGTCTCCCCCAGCGTGCGGCGCAGCAGCTCGGCCATGCCGAGCACCTGCTCGTTGAGATCGAGCACCACGGGATCGAGGCGGCGCTGGCGCGCAAACGTAAGCAACCGGCTGGTCAGCCGCGCCCCCATCAGCGCCGCATTGTTGGCGCGGGCGAGCAGATCCCGCTGCTCCGCATCCTCGAGCTCCATTTCCAGGAGCTCGTGGTTGCCGGTGATGATGGTCAGCAGATTGTTGAAATCGTGGGCGATGCCGCCGGTGAGCTGGCCGATCGCCTCCATGCGCTGCGATTTGCGCAGCGCCTCGTCCTGCACCACCTGCTGGCTGATGTCGCGATTGAGCGTGAGGAAGCCGACGAAGCTGCCGCCCTGGTCGCGCAGCACCGAGGCAACCGCCTCGGCCGGGAAGGTCTCGCCGCTCTTGCGGCGGCATCGGATGGTCAGGGGCGGCGCCGTTTCCCGCTCGCACGAGACGCCCTTGGCCTCCTGCAGCCGCTTCAGCTCGGCGGCGCCATCGTAGAGAATGGCACAGTCCTGGCCGATGATCTCCTCGGGCGTGAAGTCGAATACGCGCGTGACGGCCGGGTTGCAGAGCACGATCTTGTTGGCGGAATCCATGATCAAGAGTGCGTCGGGAAGCTGATTGAACACGGCCTGGAACAGCATCTGCTCGCGCAAGACGTCCTTCTCGCGCTGCTCCGAAAGGTCATGGATGATGCCGGTGAAATAGCGCCGGCCGGCGGCCTCGAAAGCGCTCACCGCAAGGTGCGCGGGGAAAATCGCCCCGCTCTTCTGGCGCGCCATCACCTGCCGGCCGATGCCGATGATCTTGCGCTCGCCGGTCTCCAGGTGATGGCGGATGTAGCCGTCGTGCCGGCTGCGGTAGGGCTCCGGCATCAGCACATTGACGTTCTGGCCCATCAGCTCGGCTTCGGGGTAGCCGAATACCCTCTCGCTCGCGGGATTGGCGCTGTGGATGATGCCCTTGTCGTCGATGATGATGATCGCGCCGACGGCCGTCTGCAGCGCCGCCTCCAGCATCTGCGATCCGAACTCCTGGTCCGCTGCGGATCGGCGGGGTCCCGGCATGTCCTTTGTTCCCGAGGGCTTCGCCACCAACGCTGAAACAATTGGTGTGGCGTCCCGGCTGCAGGACCTACGCCAGCCCGCCGTCGGCGTCTAGACCACGCAATTCACTTGGCTTGCGGGCTGCCGGCAGTGGCGGGGAATCCCCCGCGCATGTAGGCGATGATCTTCCAGATGTCCTGGCGCGCCAGCGTGTCCTTGAACGCGGGCATTTCGGTGTCGAACTGCTTGCCGCCCTCGGCGATGCTCCACAGCAGGTACTCGTCGACCGAGATGGGGCGCTGGATCATGAAGGCGAGGAGCGCGGGAGAAGGCAAGAGCGAGCGGGGGCCATCTCCCTCGCCCAGGCCCAGCTTGCCGTGACAGGACGCGCACTTCTCGGCGTAGAGCTTGCCGCCGGCGGCGATGGTCTCCTTGGAGCTGTCGACGGTGGACCGGGCGCCCTGGTAGTCCTTCTGCACGCCGTAGTGCATGTAGGTGTAGTGGCGCAGCAATCTCGCGCGCATCCCCGGCGGCATCGTCCCCGGCCCCCACAGCTCGCGCTGCATCCACAGCGGCTGCCAGTAATCGACGCCCGTGTCCTTCGGCCGCTGCTGGGCGGTCTGCGCCGCGGCGGGGAGCGGATCGAGAGAGGACATCGTCAAGGCGGCAGCCAGAATCAGCGTGCCCCCTACCACATTCAGCCTGGATTTCATGACGAGTTCCCTCCGCCCGGCGCGGCGCGATTCTCTACCATCGCCAAGTCTGCAATTAAGGCGATGCGCGCCGGCGCGTACTTGAGCCAGATCAAAGCGGCGGCCCGCCACCGCGGTCATATCTTTTTCAGCGCCGTCAGGATCACCTCGGGCGTGATCGGCTGCGTCGTCACCCGCGCACCGAAGGTGAGCAGCGCGTCGTTGATCGCGTTCATCACCACGGCCGGCGCCGCGCCGGTGCCGGATTCGCCTACGCCCTTGGCGCCGAGCTCCGATACGCTCGATGGCGTCTCGATGTGCACGACTTCGATGTCTGGCATCTCCGCCGCCATCGGCACCAGGTAGTCGGCCATGCTGCCGTTGGTGAGCTGGCCGGCGGCGTCGTAGATGCAGTGCTCGTAGAGCGCGCCGCCGAGCCCCTGCACGCACCCCCCGCGCACCTGCTCGTCGGCGAGTTGCGGGTTGATGACGCGGCCGCAGTCCTCCACCACCCAGTGCTTCAGGAGCCGGACGAAGCCGGTGTCGGTGTCCACCTCGACATAGGCGCCGTGGATGCCGTTGGTGAAGATGTAGAGGTCCTCGGCCAGCCGGAAGCGGCGCGTGTGGGAGAGGATGGGCTGCACGCTGCTGGGCAGCTCGCCCAGCTGGAAGTGGCCGATACGGCCGATCTCGGCGAGCGGGATGCGCCTGACCCCGCCGGCCCGATCGACGACCACGCCGTCGACGATGTCGAGCGCGGAAGCGTCCGCCTGCAGCAGCACGGCGGCAATGTCGAGGATCTCGGCCCGCAGATCGCGGGCGGCCTGGTAGACCGCCTCCCCGCCGATCGCCACCGCCCGCGACCCGAACGTGCCGCCGCCGTAGGGGATCGCGTCGGTGTCGCCGGAGATCACCCGCACGCTCGCCACGGTCACGCCCAGCGCGGTGGCGGCGATCTGGCCCATGACCGTGTCGGTGCCCTGGCCCTGCTCGGTGACGCCGACCGCGCAGAGGATGCCGCCGTTGGGCTCGAGCCTGATGCTGCACGCGTCCTGCAGGGAGATCGGCGCGCCGCCGGTGCCGTAGTAGCCCTGCGGGCCCGGCGATGTGCCCTTGATGAAGCAGGCGATGCCGATGCCGCGGTGGATGCCTTGTACGCGCAACGCCGCCTGCTCCTGGCGCAGCTCCGCGTAGTGCATGCGCTCGACCAGGGCGTCGATGCAGCGCTGGTGCGAGAGGTCCTTGAGCTTGATGCCGCTGGCGCTGACGGCTGGGTAGGCGTCGTCGCGAAAGACGTTGCGGCGCCGGATCTCGATCGGATCGATGCCGAGCGCGGCTGCGGCCCGGTCCACCAGGTGCTCGCCCACGGCGTTGCCGATCGGATGGCCGACGGCGCGGTACTGCGAGGAGGGCGGCTTGTTGAGGTAGACCACGGTGGCGCGCGCGCGCAAGTGCTTGTGCCGGTAGGGCCCGCCGGTGATGTTGAGGATCTGGTTGGCCTCGAACACGCTGGTGCGCGGATACTGCGAATAGGCGCCGGCGCCCGACAGCACGTCGATGTCGAAGGCTTCGATCTCGCCCGTCTTGCTCACGGCGATGCGCGCCGTGACGAGGTTCTCGCGCGCGTGGATGTCGGAGACGAACGACTCGAACCGGTCGGCGATGAACTTGACGGGCCGGCCGAGCTCGATCGCCGCCGCGGTCGCCGCCACCTCGTCGCCGTAGGTGTGGATCTTGAGGCCGAACGAGCCGCCCACATCGGGCGCGATGATCTGCACCATGTGGTCGGGCAGCCCGAGCGTGCCCGCGAACACGCGCTGGATCATGTGCGGGCACTGGCTGCTGGTGTGGATGGTGAGCTTGCCCGTGCTCTTGTCGAAGGCGGCAAGCACCGCACGGGACTCGAGGCTGACCGCCGTATGGCGCCCGAACTCGAACGTGTCCTCGATGACGAGATCGGCGTTCGCGAACACGGCATCGACGCCGCCGGTGTCGATCGCCTTGCGGAAAGCCAGATTGTCGCCGAGCACGGGGTGGATCGCCGGCGTCTTGGCATCGAGCGCGGTCTTCTTGTCGGCGACCGCCGGCAGCTCCTGCCACTCGACCTTGACGCATTGGGCCGCATCCTCGGCCTGTGCCCGTGTGCCAGCCACCACCATCGCCACCGGCTCGCCCGCCCAGCACGCCCGGTCGACCGCCATCGGGTACTGCGGTGCCGACTTCATGCCAGGGAAGCAGGTGAGCGTGCCGACCCACGGGCCGGTGCACCTTTGCGCGAGCTCAGCGCCGGTCATCACCAGCACCACGCCCGGCTGGCGCCTGGCCTCCGCCGTGTCCACGGCCAGGATCCGGGCGTGGGCGAAGGGGCTGCGCACGAAGGCGGCATGCACCGTGCGCGGCAGCACGATGTCGTCCGTGTAGCGGCCGCGCCCGGCCACGGCGCGTGCGGCCCCGGCACGCGACAGCGTGCGGCCGACGTAGCTGTTGGGCCGGCTGAAGACGGAGTGGAGGGCCTTGTCGTTCACGAACGGCGGCTCCCACCCGCAGTGCCGCAGCGGCCGATACTCAAGGAAAGCGCCAATACTGGTTGGGCAGGCTTCCCATCTCGCTCAACCCGCGCTGCCCGGGCGGTTGGTTGCGCTCGATGATGGTGCGAATGTCCTTGAGCACCGATGGGCTGTCCATGATGTAGAGGTGGCCGTAGGCCCGCGTGGCCGACGCGGCATTGCTGGCATCGATGGTCTCCAGGCCTGGATAGGTGAAGACGCCGCCTTCGGTCTCGCCGACCCGCCTGAAGCCGTGCACGAACTTCGACGCCTTCAGCGCGATGTCCGACGATGCGGCGTAGATCGTCGTGCGCGTGCCGCGCATGGCGGCGAGCTTCGGTGCCATGCGCTTGCGGAAGATGTCGACATTTACGTCCGGCGCCGCCAGCAGCACCTCGCGCAGGTGCGTGAGGTGCGTGTGCTGGCCCTGCAGGGCTTGGCCGACGATGCGGTTCCCCATGCTGTGCGCCACGATATAGATATCGGAGGCGGGAAGCTTCGACAGGTCCTCGAGCAGCTGGTCCAAGATGCCCTCCGACAGCTGCGCCGCCTCTTCGTCCTGCCAGTAGCGGATCACACTGCTCGCAGAGGGCCAGCTGAAGAACAGCGCCAGTCCTGGAAACTGCAGGTCGTACGCCATTTGCGCCGTGCGCATCGCCGCGTCGCGGAAGCTGGTGTTGTAGCCGTGCACGAACACCAGCAGCGATTTCGCATTCGAGCTTCTCAGCTTGTCGGCCATCTCCTGGCGCGCCGCAGCTAGCTCGATCGGCTCGACGGCACGCAGGATGAAATGCTTGCGCGGGTCGGGCTCGCGCTCGAACTTCCAAAGCTTCGGCAGCGTGACCGTTCCGGGCGTCCGCTTCGACGGCACGGTGACCTTGGCGCGGCCGTAGTTGAGGGTGTCGCCGCTCTGCGAGCTGTAAAAGTTGGCCGGCTCGGAGCTGCGCCCCGGGATGCGGTTGGTCGCGTAGTAGGTGGTGATCTCGATGACCTCGCCGGGGGCTACCGGTGTCGCTGCCGTACGGGGACCCACGCCCCGGCGGACGAATTGGGGCGACGCCGGTTGCGCGTTGCTCAGGCATTCGATGCGGAAAATAACTTCCAGGAGCTCCTCCTGGCTCTTGCGCAGGTTCGGGTTGGCCGCAACCTCGCGCTCGAGCTCCCGTCGGCGCTTCTCGAGATCGCTGAGGCTCTGGCCCGAAGCCGTCAGGCAGATCTCGGGGACCACGGTTTCGTCCGACACTTGCTGGGCCTGTCCGGCGGCTGCCGCGAGCACCAGCGGCAAAAACGCACTCGCAATACGCAAAATCTGCATCCCGCCTAGCCTCCCATACGAAGACACACGAGGAAAGTCAGCCTATCTCAAGGATATGCTGCATGCCAGCGCCCTGCGCAGTCATTGACGCGACAGGTGATGAATTGGGGCATGGCTGCAGCGTCGGCCAAAGCGACCGAGGCTCGGCATCGATCACCGGGGAACGCCAACTGGCCACCGCGCCGCAGTAGGGCCAAGGGGTGAGGTCAATTGTTCAGATTGAAGCTGAACAGCTTGTAGGACGGCATGATCTGAAACCCCACCCGCGTGGTTTGCTTCGTCAGCAGACCCTTGAAAGGGTCGGCGCCTGGTCACCCCGCGGGTTGACCCGTGTTGACCCCGCGCGTGTCACCCGCGCGTGTTGACCCCCGTCGCTGGACCCGATACCCTTTGAAGTCGGGGGTCTGATACAGTCCGCGAGCCCGGCGCGAAATACGGTTCGCGCCGCACACACGGAACGATGAAATAATCATGCAAAATCGCCCATTTTGCTTCATTATAGCACTCTGGGGAAAAAAAATATCGCGACTATTTCTATTCGCTGTGCGTGCCGACCCTCCTGGCGCCGAGCAATGTTCCCATCCTGAGGGACCGTCCCGGATGCAAGATCATCATCGCCACGACGGTGCGGGGCGATTGATGGACGGGATTGGCGTTCGCCGATGGGCCAAGAGATAAGGTGTGGGGCCGCGAGATGCCGACGCAGGGAAGCCCCCTCGCGGCAGGAGACGAGTTAGAATGCGCTTGAATTCGCAAGGCCATTGCGGACACATGCGATTTTGCCCCGACTGGGCCGCGGGTTTCGTTGGCGCTTTGCAGATTGCCGGCAGGCCAGCGTCGAGTTGAGGCGCGGCTCGCATGCACAATCATCCAATCTATTTCCTGGTGACGCTGTGGGGCGAAAAACACCGCGAATACTTCTATTCGCTGTGTGCGCCGACTCTCCTGGCGCCCAACAACGTACCGATCTTGAAAGACCGACCCGGATGCAAGATCGTCATTGCCACTACCGTCGAGGACTGGGACGACCTGAAGAACCGGCCGCTGATCAAGCGCCTTGGCGAATACATCGAGTTCTTCCACATCGATATCGGCCTGCCCGGGGACACTCCGCCGCTCCTCCACGCGGCCAAAGGTCTTCGCCTGGGTTGCCGCAAGGCGTATGAGGATCGGGCTGTCGCCGGCTGGCTCGCGCCCGACCTGCTGCTGTCCGACGGCTTGGTCGCCATGGCCGTCGGGTCGATCGATGCGGGCAAGAAGGTGGTGCTGCGTCCCGTGCTTCGGTTCGCGATGGAGCCCGTGCTCGAAAGCCTGGCCGCGGCGGGCAGCCTGCGCCCCGACCAGCCGATGGCGCTTTCCGCACAATCCTTGAGCGCGATCGCGGTCAACTCGCTGCATACCGACTTGCTGCGCTACGACTTCGATTGCGAGGAGTTCGGCGATGCGCCGGCTTGGACATTCTGGCGAGTCCCGGGCCGGAACGGGTTCATTCTCTACACGGTGAGCTGGGCGCCGCTGTTTGCGGATGTTTCCGCGATCCCGGATTTCCAGGATCGCAGCCTCGACAGTTCGGCCGCCGGCGGACTTCTTGATCAGGTAGATTTCGGACACTTGCAGGGGACGGAGCACGTCACGCTCCTCAACGACAGCTACAACGGCATGGTGATGTCGCTGACGCCGAGCAGCGAAACGGTGCTGGACGGTACTGGCGCGCGCCCGTTCAACAGGCATCGCGATCGATTCGGTCTGGGCGTGGCCAGGCGATTGAGTGACATTCATCGATTTCATTACGGCTCTGGGCTCGATCCTCTCCAGCGTCGGCTCCATGCCGTGCCTGTTTTCGTCCATGGCGGCCCGATCGACGATGCCTATCAGAGCGTCGTCGCCAAGACCCAATTGACGATGCAGCATGCCACGGCGCCGGGCTCCAGCTCGGCCGTTCGCCAGTACGCCCTGCTGATCTCGAGAACTGCAAAAGATCTGGCCTGTGGCGTCCGATCATCGTTCCCCACCTTCGATTATCGAGCATTGATCGCCCGCACGCATCGGCCGATCGCATATCTGAAAATTCCTTTCAAGATCTCCGCCGACATTTTCGCGGGCCGGAAATCGATCCGTTACGTGGCGGGACGATTATTGAAGGCGGCCGGTATTGGCCGAAGCTCCAACGGATAATCGGGGCAATTGCTAGCCGCCGCAAACAGAAGGCCGACCCGCGAGCCGCGCTGGCCGCGAGGACCGGCGCATGATGGAATCGGAGTGGCGCCCGAAAGCCCGAAAGCCCGATCATCGCCGAGAAGCTGAAGGAGCATGCCGAGAAGCGCGTGGACCGCGGAGGACGAGGCGCTGGGGCATGCGTCGACGCCCGCGTTCAACGATTCGCAGGATCCGGCGGAGGGACGATTTGCGGCGCTGGGGTGAGGCGACGGGGTCAGACCCCTCGCGCAGCCGGCGAATATTGCATCAGCGGTTCGGCGAGGGGGTCTGACCCCATCTTGCCGGCCCGCGCACGTTCGAGCAGCGGGCTAGTCAGCGGCCCTTGTCCCGCTCGGCCAGCATCTTCTCCAACGTTGCCGGCAGCGCGTCGACCTTGCCCGAGAGTTCCGCCACCATTTCTGCCAACGTGCGTGGGAGCGCCTCGACCTTTCCCGACAGGTCCGCGACCTTGCCCGACAGCTCAGCAAATGAGCGCTTCATTGTGCTCATGTCGGACGAGAGCCGCGCCACCCGCGAATCCGTGAGCCGCAGGCGGGCTTCGATCAGATCGGGGATGTTCAGCCATTCCTGCTGAAGGCCGGCGAAGCCTTCCTCGATTTCGGTCATGCGCTGCTCGAGCGTCTTGTCGGGCATGGTCGAAGCTCCAATCGACAAAGTATAGCATGGTTCCAGCCGCGGCTACGTAGTAGAGCGGCTCGCGCTTGACGACAAGGCGGCGAGTTCCTAGGAACACCACGTTGGGCGCGTGGCACAGCGGTAGCGCACTCCCTTCACACGGGAGGGGTCACAGGTTCGATCCCTGTCGCGCCCACCATCATCCCCAGATAGTCCGTGTCACATCTAGACTACGCAAAGAGAATCGCGCCAGAATCCGACCATGGTCACGACACCAGCAGTGTGGGGGGCCACGATAGGGAGGGCGCAAGGGCGCATGCAGCTCTGATCTGAGTTCCGCTCTAACACTTTTTCAACACATTTGCCCTGGCACCCCGTAGTGTCGGGGACGGAATCACTTCATTACGGAGCCCAAGAAGGGGCTCGTGCGCACGGCCAGCGTTAGCTCGCCGTCCAAAGTTTCAGCGCCAGAGCGCGTCCCACACGCTTTCCGTCAAATCGCTGTCGGCATGTTGCTGGCGGCCAACCGTGGGCAGAACATGAACGTTGAAACCAACACCTTGCTGAGGGCCATCTTGGGCATGACCGCCCGGCAGGCCATCAGTGTCGATGACCTCGTGCAAGCCGTTGCCCCGAAGGGCTCCGGTGAGGCTCAGATGGAAGCTTACAACCTATGCGACGGCAGTCGCACTCAGGGCCAGATTGCCAAGGAAGTCGGGCTCGATTCCGGCAACTTCAGCCGCACCGTGTCGCGCTGGGCTGATGCGGGCATCGTCATGAAGCTGGGCGATGCGCGGGACGCCACCCTCCTGCACATCTACCCCATTCCGCGGGACCGCATCGGTAAGGAGCGCGGCCGATGAAGGACGATGTGGACAGGCTCGCGCAGGTCGAGGGCAAGCTGGATACACTGATCCGGCTCTTCGCGATGGCGATGATCAAGGACCTGGAGCACACCAAAGAAAAGGCGGTGCTGCTGAGCAAGGCCGGTCTAGCGCCCAAGGACATCGCAGTGTTGCGCGATACGACGCCGCACACGATCAGCGTGCAGCTATCGGCTGCCCGCCGCGATGGGAAGGGTTGAGCCGATGGCAGATAATAACGAGGTGATGGAAGAGCTGGTGGCGATCAAGCGCCTGCTCGTATTTGCCCTCCTGCAACAGCCGGGCGTCACTCAGGCCCAGATTGCGACCGCGCTCGGAACGTCGCAGGCTCAGATCAGCCGCATGTTCTCCGGCGGCGGTAAGGCGAAGTAACAATGGCCATCGAGGTCCGCGACCATCTCTCCAACACGCCGGAGCACATCGAGGAACTGGCCCGCGCCCTCGGCAAGGGCCAGCGCCTCGCCGTCTTCAAGGCAATCTACCACCACAAAAAGAAGGTCAAGACGGTCAGCGAGTTAATGAAAGCGACCGGCTTGCCGCGCATGCAGGTGCTCCAGCGTGCCGGGGAGCTGGTCAGCAAAGGTTTCGTTGAGCAGGAGAAGGTGGAAGGCGAGACCGCATATCGCACCATTCGGTTCTTTCAGGTCCATAAAAGCAAGGTCCTCAGATACAACGGCAACCCGAAGGCGCTGGAAAAGTTGGCGACCAAGCGCCGGGTCAGGCTGACAGGCAGGTTGCCACGCACGATCCCGCTGCCTACCAAGGGCGCCAAGGTTACCCGGATCACCATCGATGACATCGACACGTTTTCGGCTGTGCGCAGTGTGCCGCACGGAGACTCGATGCCCAAAACCGTGAGCGAAGATGAGTTCAAGCGTGGCGTGCAGGCCGTCGTGGGGCAGGCCGGGCAGTTCAAGGACTGGCCTGGGGAGAACGCGGACCTCTACACGTCGCGGCTGGTGATTGGCGGCAAACGTGTCACGGCGGCGTTCGCCTTCAAGGGGCCGGGGCAGCCCGGTAAGCTGACGCCGGGCCGTATGGGCAAGAACGGCGATCAGGCGCAGAGGATGTTCCAGCTCGACGCCGACGTTTTCATCGCCCAACACTGGCGGGAGATCGACCCGTCCGTGGTGGACACCATGAGGACGTTCGCCGTGAACAAGTCCATCGCCACCGGCAAGCTGATCCGGTACGGCGTCATCGATGGCCAGGACTCGGAACGGGTTCGACAGGCGTACCCGAAGAAGTTCGGGCTGTGATGCTGGGCAACCTGGATACGCTATCCAGAAACTCAGCCCTTGTCTTCCTGGCACGCGCTATCAAGGTGCCGAAACCCTTCACACGGGAGGGGTCACAGGTTCGATCCCTGTCGCGCCCACCATTTTTTCGCCGCCCAGCGTCATCCCTCCGCTCCTGCGCCGCCCCCGGCAGACATCTGGGCACGCGGGCGCTATACAGCGCCACAATGGCCACCGCCCCGCCCCTCCTCCAGCTCAGCGACATCGCCCTCACCTTCGGCGGGGAGCCGCTGCTGGAAGGCGCCGAGCTCGCCGTGGGTCCAGGCGAGCGCGTCGCCCTGGTCGGCCGCAACGGCTCGGGCAAGTCGACGTTGCTCAAGATTGCCGCGGGGCTGATCGAGCCCGACCGGGGTGAGCGCTTCATGCAGCCGGGCGCTTCCGTCCGCTACTTGGCCCAGGAGCCCGACCTCGCCGGCCACGCCACCACGCTGGCTTACGTGGAATCCGGCCTCGGTCCCACCGACGATCGCCATCAGGCCCGCTATCTGCTGCAGCAGCTGGGGCTCGGCGGCGCGGAGGACCCCGCGTCCCTGTCGGGCGGTGAGCTGCGCCGGGCCGCGCTGGCTCATGTGCTGGCGCCGGCGCCCGACATCCTGCTGCTCGACGAGCCGACCAACCACCTCGACCTGCCGGCCATCGAATGGCTCGAGGTGCGCCTGGGCGAGCTGCGCTCCGCCCTCGTCCTCATCAGCCACGACCGCCGCTTCCTGGAAAACCTGTCACAAACGACGGTGTGGCTCGACCGCGGCAGGACGCGGCGCATCGACATCGGCTTTCGCGGCTTCGAGGCCTGGCGCGACGGAGAGCTGGCCGAGGAGGAGGCAGCGGGGCACAAGCTCGACCGCAAAATTGTGCGCGAGGAGCACTGGGTGCGCTATGGCGTCACGGCCCGGCGCAAGCGCAACGTGCGGCGCATGGCGGATCTCAGGGCGCTGCGCGAGGCCCGCCGGTCGCATCGCCGGGTCGCCGGCACCGCCGCCATGGCGGCCAGCGATGCGGACCTTTCCGGCAAGCTGGTGGTGGAGGCCAAGGGCATCGGCAAGGCGTTCGCCGGCCGGCCGATCGTCGCCGATTTCTCCCACCGCATCCTGCGCGGCGACCGCCTCGGCGTGGTCGGCCCCAACGGCAGCGGCAAGACCACGCTGGTCGGCCTGCTTACGGCTGCGCTTGCCCCCGACAGCGGCCAGGTCCGCCTCGGCGCCAACGTGGAGATGGCGAGCCTCGACCAGGGGCGCGAGAGCCTCGATCCTAGCTGGACCTTGAGCGAGGCGCTGACCGGCGGCCGCGGCGACACCGTGACCATCGGCGGCCAGAAGAGACACGTCGTCGGCTACATGAAGGATTTCCTGTTTTCGCCGGAGCAGGCGCGCACGCCGCTGCGGGTGCTGTCGGGGGGTGAGCGCGGCCGGCTGATGCTGGCCCGCGCCCTGGCCAAGGCCTCCAACCTGCTGGTGCTGGACGAGCCCACCAACGATCTCGACCTCGAGACGCTGGATGTGCTGGAGGAGATGCTCGCCAACTACGCCGGCACCGTCATCCTCATCAGCCACGACCGCGACTTCCTCGACCGCACCGTCAATTCGGCGCTGGTGCCGGAGGGCGGGGGCCGGTGGGTCGAGTATGCCGGAGGGTACACCGACATGCTGGCCCAGCGCGGCGCCGACCTCGCCGGGACCAAGACGCCACCGAAGCCGAAGTCGCAGCCCGGCGAGCCTCCACGTCCCGCCAAGACGGCCAGGCGCCGCCTGAGCTTCCACGAGAAGCACGCGCTGGAAACCCTCCCCGGGCAGATCGCCGACCTGCAAGCCGATCTGCGCCGGCTGCACGATCGGCTGGGCGACCCTGGCTTCTATGCCCGCGACCGGCAGGCTTTCGCGCAAGCCAGCGAGGCCCTGGGCACGACCCAAGCGCAGCTCGCCGCAGCCGAGGAGCGCTGGCTCGAGCTCGAGCTGCTGCGCGAGGAGATCGAGGGCGGGTAGCCACCCGCCAGGCCACCCGTATCTCTGTGTACAAGAGCGGGGAGCTCGAGGGGTGTCCCCTCGATCGGGCCGTAGAGCTTGCCCCGGGCTTGAGCCTGGGCTTGATCCGGGGGCGCAAGACCGGGGGATGACCCAACACAGCCACGGTTTGCGTCGTGTTGGGCCTGTGCTCCGCTCGACCCAACTTACACCGCGGGATGACAGCGATGAGAAACTTGTACTAAGAATAGAACAATAGGAACACTTGGGGCGCTCGGCGGGTTCGTGGGTTCGATGGGGAAGCGCGCAAACACCGGCCCGTTCGATTTCCCGGCCAAGGTCGAGGATGCCAAGACCCGCGCCCGCGCCGTCGC
>Ga0209726_10005239_pt1 | contig 15846 bp, 13 predicted proteins | sample Subgrocontami54m_FD_187453 | JGI IMG/M metagenome (GOLD analysis project Ga0209726, IMG submission 187453) | Subsurface groundwater microbial communities from S. Glens Falls, New York, USA - GMW46 contaminated, 5.4 m (SPAdes) (version 3) | ecosystem: Environmental > Aquatic > Deep subsurface >... | reverse complement strand
ACCCCGGGGGACCGTTCGAACTCCAATAGCACCCTCCGTGCCCGGATTCAGTCCAACCCAGGATTTTGTCGCGGCTGTCACGCGACAAGAATCCTTAATTCGTTAGGCAACTTGTCTCGCCATACAAGTAAGTATATACTACCGTGTGCGCGAGAAACCCGTGTCCTGGCTCGGGTCGTCGCTCGAGAACCTGCGCACGTTTCCCGCCGATGCTCGCCGCGCCGCTGGCTACCAGCTCGGCCGGGTGCAACAGGGCCTCATGCCCAGCGATTGGAAGCCCCTGACGACGATCGGCCCTGGCGTTTTGGAGATCCGCCTCCACACCGGGGTCGAGCATCGGCTCTTCTACGTGGCGAAATACGAAGAAGCCATCTACGTGCTGCATGCGTTTGAGAAGCGAACGCGCCAGACGCCGCGGACGGACATCGAACTGGCCCGCAAGCGCCTTGCGGACCTTCTCCGTCGCCGCGCCCAGAAACCGGAGGCCCGATGACCACGAAGATTCGACGTTCAAGCGGCAACGTCTTTCGCGACCTCGGATTCTCGCCGAAAGAAGCCGAGCATCTCAAGATCCGATCCGATTTGATGATTCGACTGAGCAAGTTGATCGAGGCACGCGGCCTGACCCAAGCGCAGGCGGCAGACCTCTTTGGCGTCACCCAACCGCGAGTCTCCGATCTCGTTCGAGGCAAGATCGATCGTTTTAGCATCGATACCTTGATTGCGATGCTCGGGCACGCTGGGGTCAAAGTTCAGATTGTCGTCGGTCGTTCTTCGAAAGTTGCCTAACGAATTAAGGATTCTTGTCGCGTGACAGCCGCGACAAAATCCTGGGTTGGACTGAATCCGGGCACGGAGGGTGCTATTGGAGTTCGAACGGTCCCCCGGGGTGCGCCGCGATGTTCGGACGGCGCTGCCGGGTCCCGACCTGAGTGCCGGTGCGTTCCCCGACGAGGCCCGCACGGATCATCGACGGTGATGCGGGGCGCTCGGGTCCCGTCCGTTCGGCGCGATCCGCGGCCTGACACACACGTCTCCTGAGACGTGCGGCGCGCACATCGCGGACCCCCGACGCGATGATCGCCGCACGCGGCACGGTCATGGAGGGACCTTCCGTACCGGACGCAGCATCGCGACCAGCGTCAGCGTGCCAAGGCGGCACAGCGGGCACACGAGGGCCGCGGCCAGCGGCGGGGCGGGCGGCGGCGTGGGCGTCACGGGCCGCTGGGCCGAGACCGGTGCCCGATTCTCCGTCAGCAGCGTACGCGCGTGATCGAGGTCCGCGCGCCGCGTCGCACTCCACAGCCCGTAGTACCGCACTTTCATACACCGGCGCGGGAGCACGTGCTGCAGGAAGCGGCGTAGAAACTCGACACCCGAGAGCGTGGCGCGCCGGGTCTCCTGCGTGCGGGTGTCGCGGTACCGAAACGTGACCCGGTCGTCGTCGATCTGCTCGAGCCGACTGTTGGTGATCGCCACGCGGAAGAGATAGCGGGCCAGGTAGTCGAGCACGCGTGCGCCATCGCCGGCGGGTTGTGCGTGCACGACCCACGGCGTGGTCCACACCGCCGGGGCCACGTGATCGAGCAGCCCGGCCTGTTTCAGGGCGGCGCACATCTTGGCGCGGAGGATCACCGACAGCGCGGTGACAGGTACGAGGAACGCGGGATGCTTCGGGACGATCCACTGCGTCCGGTCGGCGGAGAGCCCGCCCGCGGTGACGATGAGATGGACGTGCGGGTGATAGAGCAGGGCGCGGGTCCACGTGTGGAGCACGGCGATGCACCCCACCTGCGTCCCGACGAACCGCGGGTCGGCGGCGAGCGTCTGGAGCGCCGCGGCCGCACACCGCATCAGCGCACCATAGACCACGGCCTGGTGACCAAACGCCAGCGGGCGTAACGCCCCCGGCAGCGTGACGGTGATCAGATAGTGGGGACAGGGCACCAGCCGGGCGCGGTGGCGCTCGAGCCAGCGCGCGGTCTGGTCGCCACCACACTTCGGGCAATGCCGGTTACGGCAGGAGTGGTACCGATACACCTCCTCCCCGCACGCCGTGCACTGCGTTCGTTGGCCACCACAGGCCGCCGTCCGACACGCCACCAGATCGCGCAACGCGCGCGCCTGACTCGGGAGCAGCCGAGCCCCGAGGTACACGCGCACAGCGGTCCCGTGGCGACGGATGATCTCCGCCACCTCCAGCACGGTGCCCTCGTCCGATCAGCAGAGGCCGTCGACGAGGTGCGTCAGCGGATCCAGGAGCGTGGCCCGCACCTCCTGCGTCAGATGCGTGTAGATCTGGGTCGTGCGGGCACTCCGGTGGCCCAACGCCTCTTGAATGATCCGCAGGTGGACGTTGGCTTCGAGCAGGTGGGTCGCGTACGAGTGGCGGAGCGTGTGCACATGCGCCCGTTTGGCCACGCCGCTCTGCTGAACCGCCCGTCGAAACGCACTCTGGAGACTGCTGTCCGTGACGGGCCCGCCGTTATGCGCCAGGCTATGGGCCAGGCCGCGACGGGTGGGCGCGGGGAAGAGCCAGACCGGGGAGCGGTGGGTGCGCCAGTACGTGCGGAGCATCGCCAGGAGCGGCGGGGCGAGTGGCACGTAGCGGTCGTGCTTCCCTTTGCCGTGCACGAGCAGCAGCCGGCGCGAGCCATCGATGTGCCCGACCTGCAACTGCGCGCCCTCCAGCAAGCGCAACCCGCACGCGTAGATCGTCGTCAGGCACATCCGATAGACCGGGATCCGCACGGCCGCGAGGATCCGGCGCACCTCGTCCCGACTCAAGACCACGGGCAGCCGCTGCTCGCGGGCCGGGCGCACGAACCGCAGCGTCGTCCAGTCGCGGTGGAGCGTGTGCTCGAAGAAGAACCGGATCCCGCACAAGGCGATCGTCGCCGTGGCGCGGGCGACCTTCTTCTCGTTGGCCAGATACAGGAAGTACTGGCGCAGATCCTCCTCGGTGATCTGGGTGGGACTCCGGTGATAGTGCTCGGCCAGCTGCCGCACAGCGGCGACGTAGCATTCCTGGGTCCTTGCGGAGAGCCCCCGCAGTTGCATATCCTCCAGCATCCGTTGACGAAGTGGTGTCATCACGATGTCCTTTCCAGGGAGGGCCAACTCCCTGGAGAGGGATCGTGCGCCGGCAGTTGTGATGATTCGCGAGGAACGCGCGCGGGCTCTTTATCTATCCGCCGCAGGCGGATTTAGTCCAACAGTCTATGGAGTAGACCGGCACGGATCGCTCGCGGAGTACAAAACCGCGAGCGCACCACTCCGATTACTGCCATGTGCAACGAGTGCGGGATGATAGCACTCCAGAGATGGCGACGGCAGCCGCTGCGTTTACGCGCGAGCAGGTGAATACGCGCGGGCCACGCGCGTTATCCAGGCGACCGAACGCGAGGTGCGCTCGTGGCTAATTGTTGAGGGTTGCAAGGTTGCGGCCACCATTGTGGCGTCGCGGGGCAGGAATAGCGAGCGAGCGACGCGGCTTGAAACGCGACTTCGACCGTTTCTCACAGCCGATCGACTGGACTGCGGACCCCCAACGCCCCCCGGTTGAGGACGTGCAAATAAATCATCGTCGTGCCGACGTCGCGATGCCCTTGCCCCGCCGCACCATCGGTGCCGAGCACGTCACGATACAGAAAGAGCAGGGCGCTGAGCGCCTGATTCTGTGTGGAGGCGCTCACGCGCTCGCGGGTCGCGAGCGACGTGAGAAATGCCGTGACCTCGGCACCGTCCATGTCCGCCGGGTGCCGCTTACGGTGGAAGAGAATGAACCGGCGAACCCAATGGCGTAACTATCCTCGGTCCGACGACTGTAATGTCGAAGCCGAATCGCCTGCCGAAGACGATCGATCAACTTGGGCTTGAAGGGCAAGATAGCCGATGTTCCGGGCCGACCATCGCGAGAAACGCGAGAAAGACGCGAAGCGGCCTCCACCGTCAGATCGGCGCGTACTCCGGCTGCGCCTGGACGTGTTCAGGTCGCGCGTGCGCGCGCAGATTCTCAGGGACGAGGTCCCGCTCCGACGACTGCCTCGGGACGCCCGCGTCGACTTCAAGAGGCGACTGCGCGCCGCTGACGCCGCTACCGGGCGGCGATGGCGTGCAGGTACTTGTGGCGGCGCAGAATGCTCGGGTCGGGACACGAATCGAGTAGGATTCCGCCGTCCGTTCACATCACGTTTTCGCGCAGGGAGAAAAAGTATGCGTCGCATGACAACCCTCATCGTTGTCGCGGTGACCTTCGCTGGCAGCATCGCCTCTGCCCAGTCATGGCAGCCTCCCGCCGACAGTCAGCGTTGTCCGTCGAAATGGGGCGCGGGCGACCAGCGGGGATCGGGCAATCACATGACTGCGGCGACGGTGCTGCGCGCGGCTCGCTTGATCCGTACCGGCGAAGTGTTCGAGCTCGGTCGCGTGCTGTCGGATTCGATACCGCTGTCCGCGGGTCGACGTTTTGAGGTGATCACCAAGCGCAGCAGACTGGATCCGGGATCGAACCACCGGGGCTCGAACGAAGAGCTCGTGGTGTCCGAGATCGGTCAGGTCGGCACGCAATTTGACACGTTCAGCCACCAGATGATTGCCGGCAGCATGTACAACTGTTTCAAACTCGACGACATCTCGAGCCGGACCGGTTTCACGAAGCTTGGCGTCGAGACCGTAGGCGCGCTGATGACACGGGGTGTGATGATCGACATCGCGGCATTGAAGGGCGTGGACATGCTGGCCAGCACGTACGAGATCACGGTGCAGGATCTCCAGCAGGCGCTGGCGCGCGAGAAGCTGACGCTGCAGGCCGGAGATGCGGTGATCGTTCACACCGGCTGGGGAAAGCTGTGGGGTCGAGACAACACACGCTTCCAGGCGAGCAGTCCGGGGATCGGCACCGCCGCCGCCGAATGGCTGGCGCGACAGGACCCGATGCTCGTGGGATCCGACAATGCGGCCGTGGAAATCAGCCCCAACCCCGATCGGCAGTTAGCTGGACCCGTGCACCAGATCCTGCTCGTGGTCAACGGCATCCACGTGCTGGAGAACCTCCGACTGGATGCGCTTGCGGCGAGGCAGGTGTACGAATTTGCGCTGATTGTCGAGCCGCTGAAGATCCAGGGAGGCACCGGCTCCACCGTCGCGCCGATCGCCATTCAGTAGAAAGGCGCTCACCGCTTCCAATCCGACTCTACACGCGCAGTGGCCCGATCTCCTGCGACAGCAGGAAGTCCGCCGACTGGAACGAGAGGTTCTCTCGATCCGGACCGCACGAGGCTTCGAGTCAGGCCCGAAGTTCTTCACCAGGTAGGCAAGAAGGTCATCCCGTTCTTGCCGGGACTTTTTCCGCATCCCTGCGGACTATTTCCTTTCGCCCGCGACCGGACATCCGTCAAGTGCTCGAAACGAACAGGTTGGCGTCGACTCAGTGGGCATGAGGCTTGCGGTTTGACCGACTCGCTCGCGATCATTCGACGGCACATGGTCAACCGGGCCCGATGATCCGCACACGACTCCATGATGGTGCCTCTCCGAGTACAGGTTCCGGCCGAGGATCACTACGAAAAGTTGATCGCGTGTCAGGCCGCCTGCCCCGTCCACACCGACGCGCGCGGCTACGTGCGCGCCATCGCCGACGGGCGGTTCGAAGACGCCTATCTGATCGCGCGCGGGCCCAATCCCTTCGCTTCCATCTGCGGCCGCATCTGCGGAGCCCCCTGCGAAGCGGCCTGCCGCCGCGGCAAGATCCCGCGCGTCGATGACGACGGGCGGTTCATCGCCAACGATCGGCCGATTGCGATTCGGGCGCTGAAACGGTTCGCATGCGAGGGGGCCGGCCCTGAGTCGAGGCCGGCGTCCGATGTGATCGAGCGGCTGCGACACGCGCTGCCTCCGGTCGCAGGCAGGGCCGAGGAGATGGCGTCGCTGCTGCAAGCCTCGGTCGATCAGCGTGTCATCCGCGGCTCGGGTCAGCCGATTGCGATTGTCGGCGCCGGGCCTGCGGGTCTCTCGGCGGCACACGACCTGGCGCTGCTCGGTTTCCGCCCCGTCGTGTTCGAGGCCGAACCGGTTCCGGCAGGTATGCTGGCCATCGGCGTCCCCGGCTATCGGCTCCCGCGAGACGTCATCGCCAAGGAAGTCGCCGTGATCGAGGCGCTCGGCGTCGAGATCCGCTGCGGCACCATGGTGGGGCGCGACGTCCAGTTCGCGGATCTCAGGCGGGACTTCGCGGCGGTCATCATCGCGGTCGGCGCCAAGTCTTCTCGTGCGCTCAACCTGCCCGGCGAGCCGGGCCCGCGCGTGTACGGCGGCGTCGATCTGCTGCGCGCCGTGGCGCTCGCCGAGCCCCTCGACATCGGGCGCGACGTCGTCGTCATCGGCGGCGGCAACGTTGCCTACGACGTGGCGCGCACCGTTGTCCGGCAGATCGCGTACGACACGGCCCGCGCGGCGGCGCGCCTGCCCGGCACCGCGCACGTCCATCTCGTCTCGCTCGAGAGTCTCGAGGACATGCCGGCCGACACGGTGGAGATCAGAGAAGGCGACGAAGAAGGCGTCGTCGGTCACCACGGGTGGGGGCCGCTGGCCATCGAACGCGACGCGGACGGCCGCGTGACGGCCGTGCGGTTCCGCAAGTGCCTTCGCGTGTACGACGGCGAGCGGCGTTTCGCGCCCCAATACGACGAGACACGGCAACAGGTGGTGCCCTGCGACACGGTGCTGCTGGCCGTCGGTCAGGCGCCGCGGCTCGACTTCCTCGAGGGCGGCGACTCGGGCATCGCGTTCGCCCGCCCAAGCTGGCCGCGCGTGGACGCGAACCTTGCGACCACCGCCGACGGTGTGTTCATCGCCGGCGATCTCGCACACGGCACGCGGCTGCTCATCGACGCAGTGGCCTCCGGCAAGACTGCCGCGCGCTCGGTCTATCAGTACGTCACCGGGCGGACGCTCCACGCCAGCCAGATGACCGCCCACCTGCCGCTCCCAGGCTACCAGCGCGAGCGCGGGTACGAGTCGATTCGCCGCCAGGAGGTGCCGACGGCGCACCCTCACGACCGCCTCGCACATCCCGACGTCCAGGTTGAGCTCGGCTACACGCCGGCGCTGGCCATGCGCGAGGCGTCGCGCTGCCTGGATTGCGGCGTCACGCCGGTGTTCGACGGCAACCGCTGCGTGCTCTGCGGCGGCTGTGTCGACGTCTGCCCGACGTTGTGCCTGAAGATCGTCTCGCTCGATCGCATCGAAGCCACGCCCGAGTGGCACGGGGCCGTCGAACGCACGGTCGGCCTTGACGTGGCGCTGGCGGACCACTCGGCCATCGTCAAGGACGAAGACCGGTGCATCCGGTGCGCACTCTGCGCCATGCGATGCCCGTCGGACGCCATTTCGATGGAACGGGTCTCGTTCCAGACCAGATGGAGGTCCGCATGACGACGCTTGCCCAAGAGCCCCATTCCCGCCTCGACCCCGAGCCGATATCGAGACGCGACATGCTGGGGCTGAGCTCCCTCTGGATGACGGCGGGCTCCCTGCTCTTCGCGCTCGTCGGGGCGCTCCGGCTTCCGAGGGCGGCGGTGCTCGACTCGCCAAGCAAGAGGGTGCGCCTCTCGCTGCCGGAAGCGCTCGCCGCAGGGACCGCGTTCGTGCCTGCGGGTCGTTCGATGGCGGTCTTCAGGGACGCCGACGGCGTGTTTGCGATCTCGACCGTGTGCACGCACCTCGGCTGCATCGTCAAGCCGACCGCTGAGGGGTTCGAGTGCCCCTGCCATGGATCGCGCTTCGCCGCCGATGGATCCGTCACGCGGGGACCGGCGCCGCAGCCGCTGCGGTGGCTGAAGGTCTCGGCAAGCGGCGAGCAATGGGTCGTCGACGAGGCCGCGGCCGTCCCGGCCGGCACCAAGGTGAACGCGTGAAGAGCGAGGCGGCGTCCCGGTCGGCGCTCGGCGAGTTCGCCGACAACCTTCGCGCGGCTCCCAGACGCATCCGCGAGACGGTGTTCCGCAGCGGCACACCGAACACGGACCGGACGCGCTCGACGTTCGTGTTCGGCAACGTCTTCCTGCACCTGCACTCGGTCCGGGTGCACCGCTGGAGCCTGCGCTGGCTGACGACGGCCGGTCTCGGCATCGCGTCGATGGCGGCGTTCCTCATCACGCTCGTGACCGGCGTGCTGCTGATGTTCTATTACAAGCCGTACCCGGACGTGGCGTACGAGTCGATCAAGGACATCCACTTCGTCGTGCCCACGGGCCGGTTCATGCGGAACATTCACCGCTGGGCCGCCAACGTGATGGTGGTGACGGTCATCCTGCACATGGCGCGGGTCTTCTACACCGCCGCCTATCGCCGACCACGCGAGTTCAACTGGCTCATCGGTCTCGCGCTCCTTGTCACGACACTGGGCTTGTCGTTCACCGGCTACCTCCTGCCGTGGGACCAGCTCGCCTACTGGGCGATCACGATTGGCGCCAACATCGCTCAATCCCCGCGCGAGGTGACCGACGCCCTCGGCGTCACCGAGATCTTCGATCCGGGCGGTATGCAGCGGCTGCTGCTCCTCGGCTCCGACACCGTCGGGCCCGAAGCGCTCATCCGCTTCTACCTGCTGCACGTCATGATTCTGCCGCTCGTCCTGACGGCGCTCCTCGCGGTGCATTTCTGGCGGGTCCGCAAGGACGGCGGACTGGCAAAGCCCGTCGACGCAGACGACCGGCTCGGCCCGCTGTCCCAGACGTACCCGGTGTTCACCGAGGCGCCCGCGAAGACGTATCACCTCGCCGCCGTCGTGCGCGGGCGCACTGAGGTCGTCAATCGCGGGCCCGAGAACACCGTGCCATCGATGCCCCACCTCTTCTATGCGGAGCTGGCGGTGGCGATGCTCACCGTCGCCGTGTGCCTGGCCTTTGCCCTGGTCTCCGACGCACCGCTGAAGGAGGTGGCGAACCCGCTCGTGCCCGAGAACCCCGCCAAGGCGCCGTGGTATTTCCTCGGGCTCCAGGAACTCGTGTCGTTCTCGGCTTTCATGGGCGGCATCGGCATTCCCGCGATCGTGATTCTCGGGCTCGCGCTCATCCCGTATCTCGACCGCGAGGACCTGCAGACCGGCGACTGGTGTGGCGGGCCCGGCGGGTGGCGCCTGGTGCGGCTTTCGATCGTGGTCGGACTCGGCTCGGTACTGGCGCTCGAGGCGTTCGCGATCCGCTTCGGCTGGCTGCGCGAGTGGTTCCCCGGTATCCCCCAGCCGGTGGTCACGCTGATCAACCCGGCGACGATCCTGACGATCGTCTACGGCGCGTACTCGGTGTGGCTCGTGCGCCGGTACGCCTCGGCGCGCGCGGGCGCGCTGGGGTTGTTCACCTGCTTTCTGTGCGGATTCCTGGTGCTCACCGTCATCGGGACGTATTTCCGTGGACCGAACTGGGTCTTCTACTGGTCACCGGCCGACTGGCCGCGCCATTGAGCTGAGACCGCCGGCATGGAGAAGAACAAGTACCTGCTGCTCGCCTCCAGCTTCACGACGCTGCTGCTGCTGGCGGCCGCTGCCGGCCAGGAGCACCTCGCCAAGGAGTGGCGCCACATCCAGGGTCAGGGGCGCAGCGAGGAGGGGCCAGTCCCGGTGCGGCTGCGCCAGATCGTGAACCCCGCGCTCGGCATCAGCGACCGGTGCGTGTCGTGTCACGTGGCCATGGCGCCGGGTGAGGAGCTCGTCACCGGATCTCCGGTGCTGAGCCGGCACACACCGGTTGTCCACGACCCCGCCGAGTACGGCTGCACGGTGTGCCACGGCGGCCAGGGCCTGGCTAGCGAGAAGGCCGACGCACACGGTGACGTGGACTTCTGGCCACAACCGATGCTGCCGTCCGACATGAGCCAGGCAGGCTGCGGCACGTGTCACGCGCACGTCGCGATTCCCAACGCGGACGCCCTCGCGGCGTCACGCAGGATCTTCGAGCGGCTCGATTGCCTGGCGTGTCACCGTGTCGATAGGCGCGGCGGCACACTGCGGCCCGATGGCGGAGGCATGGAAGGGCCCGACCTGTCGCGCGTGGGGACGACCGGCTTCAACGCCCGGTGGTACGAAGACCACCTTGCGAAGAGCGCAGGTGAGACCGCTGCGCCGTGGGCCACGTCGTTCGGCCCGATCACCGACCCCGACCGCGCGGCCGTGGGTACCTTTCTCGCCACCCGCGTGGCGGCCGCCGACCTCGTCGAGGCGAAGGCGATGTTTCTGTCCACGGGCTGCCTCGGCTGCCATACGGTGAGCGGCGTCGGAGGGGAGGAAGGCCCCGACCTTACGCGCGTGGGCGACAAGGACCCTGGGCAGGTGGACTTCGCGCAGGTGCCCGGCGGCCGATCGCTCGCCAACTGGAACCTCGAGCACTTCAGGTCGCCGGGCGCGGTCGCGGCGGGATCGAAAATGCCGGTCCTCGGGTTGACGGAGGACCAGATCCGCAAGCTGACGTTCTACGTGCTGTCGCTCAGGCGTCGCGACCTTGCCGGAAGCCAACTGCCGAAGGATCGCCTTCGCGCGACGCGGTTTGGCGAACGCGAGTTCGCGCCCGACGGCGCGACAATCTTCGGCGCCTTCTGCGCTGGCTGCCACGGCCTCGACGGGATGGGACGGCGCTCACCAGGCATGCCGGCCTTCCCCTCAGTGGCCAACCCCGACTTCCTCTCGCGCGTGTCGGACGACTTCGTGGCAACGACCGTCCGCCTCGGGCGCCCGGGCCGGCGCATGCCGGCGTGGGGCCGAATCGCCGGCGGCCTGCGACCCGAAGAGATCGCTGCAGTCGTCAGCTACCTCAGGACGCGGAGCGGGATCGCGGCGCCGTCCGAAGCCAAGCCGAGGCGGTGGGTCAAGGCCGACGCGCGCGAGGGCGAGCGGCTGTTTGCCGCCATCTGTTCCGGCTGCCACGGCGACAGGGGCCAGGGCGGCGAAGGCCCTGCGCTCAACAACCGGGTGCTGCTCGATTCGGCGACCGACGCGTACCTCGTCGAGACGATCGGGAACGGCCGCCGCGGCACAGCGATGCCCGGCTTCCTGACCTCGTCGCCGGTGCGACCGACGCTCGCGCCGGTCGAGATCGAGGCGGTCGTCGCGTTTCTTCGGACCTGGTAGGAGGCGTTTCCATGGCTCACGAAATCCCTCGACGTGACTTCCTTGCGATGGTGTCGGCTGCCGGCTTCGGCGCGCTGGTGTCGTCCACGACGACAGCGTGGGGGCTCGAGCAGGTGACGAACCCGCTGGCCGCGTATCCCGACCGCGGATGGGAACGTGTGTATCGCGACCTGTGGAACTACGACTCGCAGTACACGTTTACGTGCGCACCCAACGACACGCACAACTGCCTGCTTCGCGCCTACGTCCGCCAGGGCGTCATCACGCGCATCGGGCCGTCGATGCGGTACGGCGAGGCGACCGACCTCGTGGGGAACCGCACCACGAGCCGCTGGGATCCTCGGGTCTGCCAGAAGGGCCTCGCGCTCACCAGGCGGTTCTACGGCGACCGCCGCGTCAACGGCTGCATGGTGCGCGCGGGCTTCCGCCGGTGGGTCCAGGCCGGTTTTCCGCGCGGGGCGGACGGCCGGCCAGATGCGGGCTTCTTCCAGCGGGCGCGCGATCAGTGGATCCGCGTGTCGCACGATGAGGGGGCCGGGATGGCGGCCGCCGCTCTGAAGAACATCGCCGAAACGTATACCGGCGAGGAAGGCAGGCGGCGGTTGCTCGCGCAGCACTACGACGAGGCCGTCGTCGACGCGACCGCGGGCATCGGCACGCGGGTGCTCAAGTTCCGCGGCGGCATGCCGCTGCTCGGGATGACGCGCGTCTTCGGCTTCTATCGCCTCGCGAACTCGATGGCGCTGCTCGACGCCCACATTCGCAAGGTGGGCCCCGACGCGGCCGTCGGCGCGACCGGCTTCGACAACTACTCCTGGCATACGGACCTGCCGCCCGGGCATCCGATGGTTACCGGCCAGCAGACGGTGGAGTTCGACCTGTCGGCGGTCGAGCACTGCAAGACCGCCGTGGTCTGGGGCATGAACTGGATTTGCACCAAGATGCCCGACGCGCACTGGCTGACCGAGGCGCGTCTCAAGGGGGTCAAGGTTGTCGTCATCGCCTGCGAGTACTCCGCAACGGCGTCGAAGGGTGACGAGGTGCTTGTCGTCCGGCCCGGGACCACGCCGGCGCTCGCGCTGGGGCTGTCGCACGTCATCCTGCGCGACAAGCTGTACGACTCCACGTACGTGAAGCAGTGGACGGACCTGCCGCTGCTCGTCAGGATGGACACGCTGAAGCACCTGCGTGCGGCCGACGTGTTCGGTGGATCACCGGCCACGTTGACGCAGACGCAGGTGCTTGCCGCCGGCGCGCGCGTGCCGCCCGCGGCGGCCCACACCACGCAAGTCGTTCCGGCGGCCCTCCGCCAGGAGTGGGGCGACTGCGTCTGGTGGGACCGCACGTCGAAGGCTCCCAAGCCGATCACGCGCGACCAGGTCGGCCGGCACTCGGGCGTGCAGGATCCGCTTCTTGAGGGGGCGATTGAGGTCACGCTGGCCGACGGCAAGTCGGTACGGTGCCGCCCAGTCTTCGACCTGGTCAAGGAGTACGCCGCACACTTCACGCCGCAGGTGATCGAGGATCTGACGTGGGCTCCGGCGGCGGCGGTCGAGGCGCTCGCCCGCCATGTCGCCGCGCAGCCCGGGACGACGCTCTTTGCGCTCGGCATGGGGCCGAATCAGTTCTTCAACAGCGACAACAAGGACAGGGATGTGCTGCTGCTCGCCTCGCTCACCGGCAACCTCGGCCGCGTGGGCGGCAACGTCGGATCGTACGCGGGCAACTATCGGACGGCGCTCTTCAACGGCGCGCCGCAGTACATCAACGAGAACCCGTTCGACCTCGAGCTCGACCCCGCGAAGCCGGCGCGGCCCAGGCAGTACTGGCGCGGCGAGTCGGCGCACTACTACAACCACGAGGACCACCCGCTGCGCGTCGGCAGCAAGCTCCTCACGGGATCGACGCACATGCCCGTGCCGACCAAGTCGATGTGGTTCGCCAACGCGAACTCCATCCTCGGTAACGTGAAGTGGCACTACAACACCGTCGTCAACGTCCTGCCGCGCATCGAGATGATCGCGGTGAACGAGTGGTGGTGGACTGCCTCCTGCGAATGGGCCGACATCGTCTTCGGCGTGGACTCGTGGGCCGAGCTCAAGCACCCCGACATGACCGCGTCGGTGACCAATCCGTTCCTTGCCGTGTTCCCGCGGACGCCGTTGAAGCGGATCTTCGAGACGCGCGGCGACATCGAGGTGCTGGCGCTGGCGGGCGAGAAGCTGGCGGCACTGACCGGAGACCGGCGGTTCAGCGATTGCTGGAGGTTCGTCCGCGAAGGACGGACCGATGTCTACCTCCAGCGCATGCTCGACAACTCGACCAACACCAAGGGCTACCGGTTCGCGGACCTCGAAGCGAAGGCACGGGAGGGCGTGCCGGCGCTGATGAACAGCCGCACGTCGCCGAAGATCGTCGGCTACGAGCAGGTGACCGATTCGGTGCCCTGGTACACCAAGACCGGGCGTCTCGAGTTCTACCGCGAGGAGGACGAGTTCATTGCCGCCGGCGAGAACCTGCCCGTGCACCGTGAGCCGGTGGACTCCACGTTCTACGAGCCGAACGTCATCGTGGCCCCGCGGCACGAGGCGATCCGTCCCGAGGGGCCGGAGGCGTACGGCGTGGCGAGAACGGACCTGTCGTGTGAAACGCGCTGCGGGCGGAACGTGGTGATGACTTGGCAGGAGTGCCGCGCCACCAAACACCCACGCGCGGCCGAGGGCTTCCGCTTCATCTTCCACACGCCGAAATACCGCCACGGTTCGCACACGACGCCGATCGACACCGACATGATCGCGGTGCTCTTCGGCCCCTTCGGCGACCTGCACCGCCGCGACAAACGGATGCCGTTCGTCAACGAGGGCTACGTGGACATGAACCCGTCGGACGCCAAGGACTTCGGAATCCACGACGGCGACTACGTCTGGATCGATCCGGATCCGGAGGATCGCCCGTTCCGCGGCTGGAAGGAGAACGCGCGCGACTACGCGTTCGCGCGGCTCATCTGCCGGGCGCGCTACTACCCGGGCACACCGCGCGGCGTGACGCGCATGTGGTTCAACATGTACGGCGCGACACCCGGATCTGTCGAAGGGCAGCGAACGCGCGCCGACGGCCTCGCGCGCAACCCGCGCAGCGGCTATCAGGCCATGTTCCGATCGGGATCCCACCAGTCGGCCACGCGCGGGTGGCTGAAGCCAACCTGGATGACCGATTCGCTCGTGCGCAAGGAGACGTTCGGGCAGGCGATCGGCAAGGGATTCCTGCCAGACGTGCACTGCCCGACCGGCGCGCCGCGCGAAGCGATCGTCAAGATTACCCGCGCCGAGCCGGGCGGCATCGATCGAAACGGCGACTGGCGCCCGGTCACGCTTGGCATCCGCCCGAGCAACGAGTCGGCCGCCATGCAGAAGTACCTCAAGGGCGGTTTCTTCGGCGCCAAGGAGCGATAAGTCATGGCACGCGTCTACAACTGGCAGCTTGGCCGCGAGATGGCCTACTGGTACCCGGAGAGCCGGCCGAAGAAGCAGTTCGCCGCCGTCTTCGACATCAACAAGTGCATCGCGTGCCAGACGTGCACGCTGGCCTGCAAGACGACGTGGACGTCGGGGCGAGGGCAGGAGTACATGCTCTGGAACAACGTCGAGACCAAGCCCTACGGCAGCTACCCGCTCGCCTGGGACCTCAAGCTCCTTGAGATGCTGAACGGCGGCGCGTGGAACGGCGCGACCTACGAGGGACAGACGATCTTCGAGTCGGCGCCGGCCGGCGAGCGCGTGCTCGGCTGGCGGCCAGAGTCGGACGACTACGCGTATCCAAACGTCGGCGAAGACGACTGCGCGGGACAGATCGACAAGGGGGCGGCGCTCTCGCTCCCGCACATGAACTGGCTCTTCTACCTCGCGCGCATCTGCAACCACTGCACCTACCCGGCGTGCCTGGCCTCCTGCCCGCGTGGGTCCATCTACAAGCGTCCTGACGACGGCATCGTACTCGTCGACCAGGGGCGGTGCCGCGGCTACCAGGAGTGCGTGCGCGGCTGTCCGTACAAGAAGGTGTTCTTCAATCCGATGACCGGCACCTCGGAAAAGTGCATCGCGTGCTTTCCGAAGATCGAGCAGGGTCTGCAGCCGCAATGCTTCGTCAACTGCATCGGCAAGATCCGGCTCGCCGGCTGGATATCGAGGCCGGAGCAGGCGCGCGAGGACAACCCGATCGATTACCTCGTGCACGTCCGCAAGGTCGCGTTGCCGCTCTTCCCCCAGTTCGGGCTCGAGCCGAACGTCTACTACATCCCGCCCGTGCACGTGCCGACCTCGTTCACGCGACAATTGTTCGGGCCGGGCGTCGACGCGGCCGTGAAAGCATACCGGAACGCGCCGAACGACCCGGATCTGGCGGGCCTGCTGTGCCTGTTCGGCTCCACCGAGGTCATGCTGTCGCGATGGCGGCGCCAAGGGTCAGTCGTCGCCGGCATCGACGAGCGTGGCGATGCGGTCATGCAGGTGCCGCTCAACGAACCGGTCCACGTACGGCCGGCGTATGACCGCATCTACCAGATTCAGCGCACCAACTGCCCGTAGGGAGATCGTTCAATGCATGCCCGCGTTCCTCTGTTGGCGGCGGCTCTGGCGCTCGTCGTGGCGCCGCTGGCCGGATGCCGTCCCGCACCGCCGCCTGTTAACGAAGTGGTGGCGCTCGCCGCCGGCAGCCTCGAGGCGGCG
>Ga0209726_10005237_pt1 | contig 15849 bp, 19 predicted proteins | sample Subgrocontami54m_FD_187453 | JGI IMG/M metagenome (GOLD analysis project Ga0209726, IMG submission 187453) | Subsurface groundwater microbial communities from S. Glens Falls, New York, USA - GMW46 contaminated, 5.4 m (SPAdes) (version 3) | ecosystem: Environmental > Aquatic > Deep subsurface >... | reverse complement strand
GGGGGAGCCGATCCCGACGGTCAAATGCAAGACCCATGATATCATGGTGCCGGCGGACGCGGAGATCGTCATCGAAGGTTACTTGAACACCGAGTGGATCGAGCCCGAGGGACCCTTCGGCGAATCCCACGGCTACATGCATCCGCGCCAGTTGAATCCGTTCATGGACGTGACTGCGATCACGCATCGGAAAGACGCGATCTACACCTCCTGGCTGAGCCAATTGACGCCGAGCGAATCGTCGGTGATCCGCAAGATCGGCTACGATCGGCTCATGCTCGTGCACCTGCGCGACGAATGCCGCATCACCAGCGTATTGCGCGTCGAGATGCACGAGCCGCTGACGAACACTTACAAGTTGGTGATCATTCAAATGCGCCGCCCCAATGAGGCGGAGGTGTGGCGCGCGCTGCACGCCGCCTGCTCCTTCCATCCCGGCGTCGGCAAGATCGTCGTGGCCGTCGACGAGGATATAGACCCGTCCAACGAGGCGGCGATCTTCTGGGCGATGTGCTACCGGATGAAGCCGCACAAGGACGTGCAGATCTTTCCCGGCATGGAAAAGGGGCATGCGCCGCCGTTTCTCTACGAGCACGAGACCAAGGGCACCGACGTGGTGTCGTATCACTTGCCCGCCGACGAATCGGCGATGCTCTGCAATGCGATTCTCAAGGAACCATTTCCACCGGTGTCGCTGCCCAAGCGCGAATATATGGAGAACGCGCGCAAGATTTGGGAAGAGCTGGAGTTGCCGAAACTCAGACCGCAGATGCCGTGGTTCGGCTACTCCCTCGGCCAATGGAGCGAAGAGCTGGATCAAGAGGCGGCGCTGGCGGTACAAGGGCGCCACTTCGAAATCGGTGAGAAGGCAAAAGCCGGGCGGGTGAAGGCGAAGTAATATCCTGGAGAGGGTGGAATTCGAGGCCGAGGATAGAGGATGGAAGATCGAGGATAGCCATCTTCGATCCTCTATCTTCGATCTTCGACGGTTAATTAGACCGGTAACGCCACAACTGAGGAATTGCCAGGCAAGTAGCCAGAATCATTAAAAAACAGATTCCACTGCCAAGCAGCAAGGCGTTGGGCGCTCCCCAGGCTTGAGCCGCCGCGCCGGCAAGTACCGCGCCCAGTCCATTGGTGGCTTGGGAGAAGACCGTGATCAAGCTCGAGGCTCTGCCCAACAGTTGATCGGGCGCCAGAAGTTGAACCACCGTGCGGCGGATAGCGACGCTGAGCGAGTCGGTAAATCCCAGAATCAGCACGGCGCCCAGCGCCATCCAAAACCATTGCGAGAGTCCGAGCAGAGCCAGGCTCCCGGCAAAGATCACAGCCGCGACCACGACCAGCACGCCTTTGCGCCTGACATCGCCAAGCATCAGCAAAGTTACGGAGCCCAGGACCGCGCCGAGGGCTGGCGCGCCGTAGAGCACGCCTAACCCGGAAGCGCCCATCTTGAACACATCGGCGGCGAAGATCGGCAGGATGGGACGATAAAAGCCCACCAGCGTGACGCCGAAGTCGAGCATAAAAAGCGACAGGATGATGCGTTGGATCCAGATGAATTCGACTCCCTCGACGATGCTGCGCAGATTGACCCGGCGCCGTTCGCCCTGGGGCGCGCCCGAGCTGCGCATCCTTAGAACTGCGACCGCGGCCGGCAGCAGCAGGGCGATCGTCGTGAAGTAGGTTGCGACCAGGCCGTTGTGATCGATCATGACGCCGCCGAGCGCTGGTCCAAGGAGAAAACTGGTTTGCATGATGATCGTGCTCAGTGTCACAGCGTTCATCAAAAGCCTCGGCGGCACAAGCCGCGGAATCAAAGCCGAGCGCGCCGGCCAATTGAAGACATCGACGACGGCGCCGATGAAACCGAGCGTGTAGATGTGCCATACCTGAATCGTCCCGGTGAGAGTCAAAAATCCCAGTAGGAGGCTTGGAATCAGCTGGCCAAGGGTGCTGGCGACGAGCAGCATCTTCCGGTCGAAGGCATCCGCCACGGCTCCGGCAAACAGACCGAAGATGACAAAAGGGAACGCTTGAAAGAAGCCGGTGAGGCCGAGTTGGAGAGCCGACCCCGAGATGTCGTAGACCTGATAGAGGCCTGCGACGTTGCGTATCTGGATCGCAAGCGCATTCAAGACGCTGGCGACCCAGAGCAACCTGTAGTCACGGATCAACAGCGAGGACCAGGGCCGAATGATTGGCTCCTGGGAACTGCCCGGATTCATATTTACGGGATTATTCAATCGATCGGATGGAAATTTCCAAGATCAGAGATCGCTCGATGATGCGTGGAAAAACAATTTGCTCGCCGACGAAACGAGGCGGATGCGCCGACTGAAAAAAATCGGATCGCCCGCCTCGATTCCGGTTGGCTTTAGCGAGTTACTCCCTGCGGAATATCTTCCAGCACGCCGCGCTGCTCGGCCTGCGCCAGCACCGCCTCGATGGTCTTGACCAGGGTGCGCGCCGCTTCGACACTAAGTTCGACTGCCACGCGCGCGCCGGGGCCTTGGGCCTCGTTGACGAAGTCGATGTTCAGAGCGTGCTCGATCGGCATGTCGTAGGGATGATCGTAGGACACGTTCGCTTCACGCACCTCGAACCAATCCTGGCCATGTTTACCTCGGCCCTGGATTTTCGCCTGATGGGCTATCATCGTGCACATGGTCGCGCTCCTTTGCCAAATTATTTGAGATGCTTTTCACAAAAGGCAAGAAGTTTCTTCCAGCCGTCCACGGTCTGCTCCTGGCGATAGGCCGCCCGGTCATAGTAGAAAAAGCCGTGACCCGCGCCGTCGTAGCGATGAAACTCGTAGTTTTTGCCACATTTTTTAAGCTCCGCTTCGTGCAGATTGACCTGCTCCGGTGAGGGCGACTTGTCATCGTTGCCGAATATACCGATCATCGGACAGGAAAGATCTTTAGTATAGTCGATGGGCGCTACGGGCTGCTTGGGCGTCAGCTCTTCTTTGGACGGCGCGACGCGCCCGCCCCAGCATTCCACCAGAGCGTCGAATCCTTTCAAGCGGCAGGCCGCGAGAAACCCATGGCGGCCCCCCGAGCAAGTGCCGAACACGCCGACTTTGGCGCTGACATAAGGCGACGAGCGTAGCAAATTGTTGGCCCCATCGAGATCGCCCAACACCTGCTCGTCGGGAACCCCGCCGCCGGCGCGAACTTTGGCACCGACATCCTCGGGTGTTCCATGGCCGTCGCGAAAATAGAGGTTCGGCGAGATCGCGACATAGCCGCGATGGGCGAAGCGGCGCGTGCATTCGCGATACCATTCGTCCCAGCCCGGCGCGTGGTGGATCACCACCATGCCGGGAAAAGGCCCGGAGCCGAGTGGGCGGGCCAGGTATGCATTGATGGCATCGCCTTTGTGCCCTTGTATGGCAACGGTTTCCGCTATCATGCCTTCGTATTGATTGGTCTGGTACATATGCCTCCTTACAGGATGAGAAAACGTTTGCAATCAGCCGTTCACTTAATACAAAAGCCGTGATCGGTGCAATAGTTGGGCGCCGAATTATAGCGCCAGAGCCCAAGGGGCAGGGGGGGTAAGATTATGCTTGCATGGACCGGCGAGATGAGATAGGCTTCTATTACACTTCAGTATGGGGCCTTCTGATAGTGACATTGTGTAGAGTTGAAGGTCTAGGTAGTCTTTCCTTGCGATTTCCTACCACGCGGACAATCCGACCAGAGCGTGTCATGCATACCATGTTCTGCTTCCAGCGGTGATCGGTTTCCCAGGGCAAAAGACCACAACGATTTCCAGTAAAGGAGAAGTTCATGGGTAGTAAAATATATGTGGGTGGTTTGCCGTACGCGACCACCGACGCGCAATTGCAGGAGATCTTTTCGGCGCACGGAGCCGTTGAATCGGCCCGGGTGATCACCGATAAGTTCACGGGACGCTCCCGGGGTTTTGGCTTCGTCGAGATGGTAAACTCCGAGGAGGCCCAAAAAGCGATTCAGGCGCTCAATGGGACCGACCTCGACGGCCGCAACCTTACGGTCAACGAGGCCCGGCCGCAGGAAAAGCGGTCCGGCGGATTCGGTGATCGCGGCGGCGGCGGTGGCGAGAGGCGCGGTGGCGGCGGCGGTGGTGGCGGTCGTAACCGCTGGTAGGTCTAAGCCTAATCTCAAACATGAAAGGGGCGCCGGGTCGGAGCGCCCCTTTTTTGTTGTGCGATGCCTAATGCAGGGGGACAGTCCCCCTGCCGAAAAGGGGACTGTCCCCTTTTGGAGGCGGGGCAGCCGCGCTGCAGTGAATATTCTTTCACACTAAACCCTGAAGAGCCTTAATGGAAAAGGTCGCCCTCAATCATTTTGCTCTGGTCGATCTGAGCGGCAACCCGGTAAAGCTCAACGAGTGCTTTCATAATTACCTTCTGTTGATCTTTCTCAGGCACCTCGCCTGATTGCCTTGCCAAGCCCACCTCGGCGAGGTGAAAGCGACAAAAGATCAATTCGAAGCCCGCGGGGTTTCGATCGTCGTGATCTCCTTCGCCGAACCGCAAAGGCTTGCGCACTATGAGGCGCAGCGTCAGTGGCCGTTTGTCCTGCTCGCTGATCCAAAGCGGACCGCCTATGACGCTTTCACCTTGAAGCGGCTTTCTTGGCTTCAAGTCTTTTCGCTCACGACGTTGAAACTCTATTGGCGCTTGCTGCGGGAAGGAAAGAAGCGCGAGGATTACGGCAAGGACGATATTTATCAGAGCGGCGGGGATTTCCTGATCGATCGCGACGGCAATCTGCTTTTCAGCCATCGAAGCCAGGACCCAGCCGACCGGCCGACGGCGGCGAAGCTGCTGAAAATCATCGATCGTATTGCTGGCGGCGCGAGCAAGCCTTCGTTTGACACCCCGTCAAACTGACCATAAGAAGCAGACAGGCAGCCATCTATCGCAAAGGAGCCTTTTATGGCCAATCCCAAACTGACCCTTGCGCTTTCGCATTATGACAGACATGTTCCATTCTTCGACGGCACGGTGCGGGCCGAAGGGCTGGATCTCAACGTTCTCATCGTCGGGCAGTCCGACCGGCAGCGGGACGGCGAGGACCGGCACGAACGCATGCTGCAAAAGGCGGAATTCGACGCCGCCGAGCTTTCGTTGTCGTCCTATCTGATGGCCAAGAGCCGAGGCATGCCGTTCACCGCCATCCCGGTGTTTCCGCGGCGGCTTTTCAGCTTGTCCCAGATGTGGGTCAATACCGACGCAGGCATTCAAGCCCCGCAGGATTTGATCGGCAAGAAGGTCGGTCTGCACAGCTTTCAAAATACCTTGGCGACCCTGGCGAAGGGGGATTTGCAAAGCGAGTTCGACGTGCCGTGGCGGCGGATTCACTGGATATTGAGCAAGAAGGACAATATCCCTTTTGAACCGGAGAGCGGCGTTAAGATCGAGCAGCTTTCGCCTACCGCGAAAGTCGGCGATATGCTCGAATCGGGGGAGATCAGCGCGATGATGACGCCCCATCCGCCGAAACCGGTGCTGCGCGGCTCGAAAAAAATCCGCCGGTTGTTCGCCGAACCGAAAGCGGAGGATCTACGCTATTACAAAAAGAACGGCTTTTTCCCGATCATGCACGTGGTCGCGTTCAAGGACGAGGTGCTGAAGAAATTTCCGGGGGCCGCGCAGAGCTTGTTCAAGGCGTTCGGCGAAGCGAAGCGGCTCTGCCGCGAGTTCTACGCCGATCCCAATTGGTCCTGGCTTGCGTGGGGCCGCCAAGCGTTCGAAGAGGAAGAGAAGCTATTGGGGCCGGACCCCTGGCCCTACGGCCTTGAAAAGAATCGCGCGAACCTGGAACGGTTCGTCGGCTACTCGCTGGATCAGGGATTGATGACGAAGAAGATGGCGCTGGAGGAACTCTTTTTGCCGTTAAATTGAAACTTTCCTCACCCTGCAGGGTTGCGGGCGGTGCGGCACGGCGCCGCTGATCGGGTCTAACCTTTCGACCGCAATGGCAGGTTGGTATTCGCCCCTTCAGCCCTGCGGTTCCCTTGACACAAATGCAGCCGTTCGCATGCGCCGGGTCGGCGTTGATTTTCGTCAAGCGCCCGTCTTCGGCGGTAGCCACCACGCCGCCGCGGGAGATGCACATGGCGCAGATAGGTATGAAAATGTTCGGTGGCTATAAGTGGTTCGTTAGGAAGCGATTAGCGAGTTAACGTTTTGATTGGGCAACATTGTCAACAATTGGACTTATCCCCTTTTTTCAAAGGGGGCGAGCATCCCCTTTGGTCTCCTGCGGGGTCAATACCCCGCAGGAGAAATGCCCCGTTTATTTCGAACCGAGGCGAGAAAAGACTCCCGGTACATTTTTCGTCTCCTGAAATCCAAGAAGGACACCGCCTGCGGTCCAGAGATCCTTCACCTCAAGTGGCACCGGCGCCGTGACCTCCAATAGTGCTTGGATCTGTTGTCCGTCCAATGCAACGCTCAGCCGGCGCTGTTAAGCGATCGGTCTTAAGCGGATCGTTAGGCCCAATTAGGTATTAGGTATAATGTCCCTGCTTCTCCTTATTGATACGAGTGCCGGTTCTTTTTCCACCACTCCAATATCGGTTTCGTGTCCCAGAAGGTGAACGATTGTTTTGTTAGGTTATTGAACCGACGGACGGCCTTATGAGCCACTGAAATGCTGTCGTCCTTCTCAATAAGCTGAACTAGTAGCGGGAGAATGGTTTTGTCTTCTGCCGGATAGTTGTCAAGGGCAGCTTCCCGTTCCCCCCTATTCGGGCTTAGCATAAACTTTTTCATGGCTTCCGGCGTCTGTTTTTCTTTGAATTGCATGCCCAGTACCAAACCAGACATTTTTTCAGTTATCACGGCTGCTGCCGTTGAGTCGGCCAATTTGCGAATGTCAGGGTTTGCGGACTCAGGCATTTTTCCTGAAGCAACCTGAATGAGGTAGTCAAAAGCACGTCGGTCGTCGTTTCGCGCCAACGTCGCTAAATTTCCAATCCGAATCATCTGACCATAGCCGCTCATTTGGTTTTCGATAGGGATAACTGCTTTCTTGACGTGGTCTTCCGTTGACTTGGCCACAGCCGTACCGATTGAAGGTTGAAGGGCATCGACTGCCTTGAGGGTTTGATCTTCAACCGTTTTCCGGATTACCGGGGTCTGTGCATCGATCCCCTTTTTCACCTGTGCCGATGTTTCGGAACGAATGATGCTCTCCAATTCCTTTTCAGTCTTGCTCTTTGCCACGTCCCTTACCAACGTGATGATGTTCTCGCTTTTAAACTCCGTGTCAACGCGCTTCTGGACTTCGCTACGAACATTGGCTAACTCTGTGGTGACTGTGGATTTTGCTTCAGCAATGGCCGCGTCGACAGATGCCTTCATATCAGCTCGCATTTGGGTGACCGAATTGTAGTGAAACACGCCAGCAACAACTACAAGAACGCCAATCAGAGCACTTGTGAATGTGAACAGGTGCTTGTAGAAGATTCGATCCTGGTTGATCTGGGTTTGCGCAAAGGTCAGGTAGCTGTTGTTGCGATCCAACTCTTCGCGGATGAGCCTCCGGATTTCAAGTGCATCAACAGGAGGAGTAGCCGAGATCGCGTCGGGCGGTGGAATTGAGTCTGACATATGCAGCCTAACGTGCCGCTGACTGGTGCCGGAATGGCGTCCGGTCCAGCGGGTAGTTATCCGCGCTGTTCACGCTGAACCTGCTTCAATGAGAGCGATAGCTGATACTCGTATAGCTGCACGTCCGGAAGTAGCGAACACGCCAAGAAAAGATCTTCGCTGATTTCACGTGCAACAATGATTCCGCGCACCCGCTGATCGGCATCTGCTTGGTTCTCGCGGATCCAAGCGATGTACCGCATCAACTGGCCCACTACTCGGTCATAACCACGGGACACCTTGAGTTCAATTACAACCAAGGTGCCAGTCGAATCAAGAGCCAAAATATCTATGAAGCGCCCGCCGACGGGAAACTCGATACCTGTGATGCCTTCATCTTCGTAAAGTCTTAAGCCCGGCTCTATCGAAGATAAATTCTTCTCCAAGTAGTTTCGTAGATCTGTTTCGTAGGCAAACTGGCCGGAGCCTTGAGCAGCGACATCTTCTTCGTGATCTTCATCCTGCGTCTTCTGTGTGGCCTCCGTAGCTCCATGCGCGGTATAGATTGGTGACGGATCGTGCGCTGGTTGATACAAACGAAAGTGACTCCCGTCAACTTGGAAGAAGACATCGTCGTCACCGGGCTTTGCAGAATAATGCGTACGGCTCGGCGCATTGGTTGATAGGCGGATCAAATGTGCCGTGACAGTCCCGGTCTTGATCTTCGGGTAGTTCTTGGCAAACTAGTCAATCGCCTGCTGCTTCGAAAAAACGGTCCCTTCGGCAGAAGCCAGAGCTGCGCTCATGCCCTCCTTCATCAATGCCCGTACAGATTTTGAGTAGATTGCCACGTCAGCCCCGATTCAGCAGCGCATAACTATTAAGTGACCCGCTTTACGTTGCGACAAAGGCCGGTCGGCTAATCTCCGAACACGAGTCAACCGTTTACATCCGTATCTGTTGCAATATCCGCCGGCCACGTCGAGTTGTCAACGTTTTACTGGGCGGCAAACGCCGCCGGTCTTCATCGGAACAGTTTTCGAAACGTCTCGTTGACCTCGACCTCTCTCTGCCCCAAATCCACATCGGTCATCAGCAGCTTGTGCTGTTTGAGAATCTTGCCGTACCTGGACTCGACGTCGTCGCGGATCGGCACGCGGCCGTATTGGTTTACGACTTCCTGCCCTTCCTTCGAAAGCAGCCACTCGATAAAGAGCTTGGCGGCGAATGGCCGCGGCGGCTGGGAAGGGAGCGAGACTGCAACGGTATAGGTGATCACAGGTTCGAGGCCGATCCAGTCCACCGGCGCGCCCTAGTGCTTCTGGGGTCTAGGTGAACGGTTGGTTATCTGTTCGCGACCCGTCTGAACCGGTGGCCGCCGGGCTCAACAACCACGAATGCTTGCCTCAGCTCTTCATCACTGTAGTTATTCAGGACACGTTCCAGTTCCTGGTGTACAGAGCTTTGCGTCGACGGCATCACGCGAAGGTAAAGGACTCCACAGCCCAAAGCGTTGACGAAGACCAGCTTGCCAAAATCCCGATCCCGTGTGACCAAGAGACGGCTCTGATTTTGGGCGGCCCGGAGCAGATCTTCGTCCTCTGCTTGCGCGAGTCCGATCTGAGCCAGCAGAGTTACGTCATGGCCAAGACCCGAAAGCAAGCGCGCCGTCGTGGCATAAACGTCCTGGTCGAGAAGAAATCTCATTCCGGATTTTGTGAGAGGTGGATGTCTTCAGCCGAAACCAGCGCAATGGCGTATTGCAAGCAAGCCCGAATGTCGTCAACCTTGAGGTCGGGGTAATAGTCGTGAATGATCGCATCGAAAGTGATCCCCTCGTTGAGCAACTCAAGGACGTTCTGGACTGTGATGCGCGTACCTTCGATGCAGGGTTTGCCAAAGTGTATTCTAGGATTGACTGTGATTCTGTTAATCATGGTTCATGCGGCTTTGTGATACGTTGTGATTATATTACACCCACGTTGCAGGCGATGGAAGGGTGGGCCTAACCCCTGGTAGAACCGTTCCACGAAGGCCCTACTCATTTATCGGAACAGCTTGCGAAACGTTTCATTGACCTCAACTTCTCTCTGTCCAAGATCGACGTCGGTCATGAGCAGCTTGTGCTGTTTGAGGATCTTGCCGTACCGGGATTCGACGTCGTCGCGGATCGGCACGCGGCCATATTGGTTTACGACTTCCTGGCCTTCCTTCGAAAGCAGCCACTCGATAAAAAGCTTGGCGGCAAAGGGCCGCGGCGGCTGGGAAGGGAGCGATACGGCGACCGTATAGGTGATCACCGGCTCCAGGCCGACCCAGTCCACCGGCGCGCCCCTGTTTTTCAAATCTTCAATCGAGTACTCGTAGACGCCCGTGGCGACCGGAAACTCTCCGGCGCCGAGCAGTTGCAACACCAGGGTGTTGCCCTCCCGTAGCGAAGGTGCCTGCGCGGCCAATCGTTCCATGAAGGAGCGGCCTTTGATTTTTAACAGCATGGCGAACCACTCGATCTTGTTGGTATCGATGGCGAGTCCGCCCTTCCAGCGCGGGTTGAGGAGGTCCTCGTAGACTTTCGGCGCCTCGGCGCGTTTGACCTGCCGGGAGTTGAATCCTAGCAGCGTTCCACTGGCGTAGGCCGAAGTCCAAAAGCCTTCGGGGTCTTTGTATTGCGCGGGATAGGAGGCGGATTCCAGCGGGACGTAGCGGCTCAAGACGCCCCGCTTCTTAAGAATGTTGGTTTCGATGACGCTGGTGTGAACGACGTCCGCGATATGCTGTTTGGCCTGCTCTTCGAAGAGAATCTTGCTCACGAGTTCTTGCTTGCCGGTGCGGAAGAACTCGGTCTTGATGAATGGGTACCGCTTGTTGAAGGCGGTAAAATACATCTGCAACTGCGGCGCCGTGGCGGAAGCGTAGACGACCAGCTTGCCTTCCCTTTTAGCCCCGGCGATAAGCTGGTCCTGGGTTTGGGCAAGTAGCGGGGTGTGAGTCCAATGGAAAAAGGCGACGGCGAAAAGGAGAAAAAGGGCTCGACTCATAGGGCCTCCATTGATTGGCAGGGTAGTGGAGTTGGCGGTGCCCTGTCAATGATTTTGCTCGATTCCCTGCATCGACAAAGGGTTTTTTTTTGATTAGGATTACAGGTAGAGAGGTAACCAAAATGGCCACACCGGAATTCGTTTATCAGGACCCCTTTCCGCTGGAAAAGGATACAACCAAGTATCGTCTGCTCACCAAAGAGCATGTGTCGCTGACGAAGTTCGAGGGCAAGGATATCTTAAAGGTCGAACCCGAGGCGTTAGCCTTCCTTGCCAACGTAGCGATCCGCGACGTCTCGTTCCTGCTGCGCACCGCCCATCTAGAGAAAGTCGCGGCAATACTCAAGGACCCGCAAGCCTCGGCTAACGACCGCTATGTGGCTCTGGCCATGCTGCGCAATGCCGATACCTCGTGTAAAGGCATTCTGCCGTTCTGCCAGGACACCGGGACTGCGACGGTGGTCGCCAAGAAAGGTCAGCAGGTCTGGACCGGCGTCAAAGACGAGGAATATGTGGCGAAGGGTATTTATAAGACATACACGGAAGAAAACCTACGCTATTCGCAGACGGCGCCTCTGACCATGTACGATGAGGTCGACACCGGAACCAATCTGCCGGCGCAGATCGATATTGCGGCGACGGATGGAATGGAATATCGGTTTCTCTTCGTCACCAAAGGGGGCGGCTCGGCTAACAAGTCGACGCTCTATCAAGAAACCAAGGCGCTGCTCAATCCCGCGAGCCTGGAGAAGTTCCTGACCGAAAAGATGATGACTCTGGACACCGCCGGCTGCCCGCCTTATCATCTGGCCTTCGTGATCGGCGGAACCTCCGCCGAAGCCTGCATGAAAACAGTGAAGCTTGCCACGACGGGTTACCTCGATCATCTGCCGACCACCGGCAACGTTCACGCGCGCGCGTTCCGCGACACGGCGCTTGAAGAAAGAATGCTTCAGGCGGCCTACAAGTCCGGCTACGGCGCGCAATTCGGCGGCAAGTACTTCGCCCTCGACGTGCGCATTATCCGCCTGCCGCGCCACGGCGCGTCCTGCCCGGTGGGCATGGGCGTTTCCTGCTCGGCAGATCGCAACGTCAAAGCCAAGATCAATAAAGACGGCATCTGGCTCGAAGAATTGGAACGCGAGCCGGGTCGGCTTATTCCGGAGGAGTTCCGCGGCAAGATCGCCAGCAACGTCGTCAAGGTCGATCTCAATCTACCGATGAAGGAGATTCTCGCGCAACTGACCAAGCATCCGGTCACGACGCAGCTATCGCTCACCGGCACCATGATCGTCGCGCGCGACATCGCCCACGCGAAACTCAAGGAACGGGTGGATCGTGGCGAGGGGCTGCCGCAGTATTTAAAAGAACATCCGGTCTATTACGCTGGGCCGGCGAAGACGCCGGCGGGGCTGCCGTCAGGATCGTTCGGACCGACGACGGCGGGACGGATGGATTCCTACGTCGATTTGTTCCAGTCGTTGGGCGGCTCGATGATCACTTTGGCCAAGGGTAACCGCAGCCAGCAGGTCACCGACGCCTGCAAGAAGTACGGCGGCTTTTACCTCGGTTCCATCGGCGGACCGGCGGCGATTCTGGCCAAGGAGAATATCAAAAAGGTAGAGGTGATCGAGTACCCGGAGCTGGGAATGGAAGCGATCTGGAAGATCGAGGTCGAAGACTTCCCCGCGTTTATCCTAGTGGACGATAAGGGCAACGATTTCTTCAAACAGATTCTTCATTGAGGCGGGAGCCCCGCGCAAGGTGTTCAGCCTGCGCGGGGAGGGGAAGGTTAAGCGGGCTTTATTGAAATCTTTCCAGGTCGAAGCGGTCCCGATTGGCGAAGCGGCCCTCGATCCGAACAAAATCTCCCTCGCGCAAGCGATTGAAGCGGTCCGTTACCGAGCGCGGCGCGTTGAAGGCTACCGAGACGACGACCAGTGTGCCCCGGTCGCGGACTTCGAATGTGCCGCGGCGCGCGTCGACGTGTTCCACGGTGCCTTCGAATCTCTCTAGTCTATCCGGGCGCCCGATCTGTCCCCCGGAACCGCTTCGGTCCTGGACGCTTTCCCGCACTGCGACCAGATCGGTATAGAGCCTTCCGTCGCGGTCCTGTTGCGCGCGCATGGCGACATAATCTCCCGGTTCGAGGTTGGAGACTGAGTGGTCTTTCTGACGATAGGTGACCCGAGTCCGATTATCGTATCTCACGTTCACGGTGCGCCCCGCCTCGGTGCGCACTTCGATCTCGCGCGCCCGCGCATCGACATAACGCACCTCGCCCACGATGTCATTTCCGCCGATCGTGCCGTAATCGCCGGGAGCGTCCACATGACCCGGCTCGTGGCAACCGGTGAGAGTCAATAAGGCGAAGGCCAGGAATCCAAAAACTCGAGCTACAATTTTCATTATTTGCCTCCTTCGTGCGTGAGCATGAAAAGAGCCCACCAAGTAGCATCTGATTCACGTTGTTAGACGTTTAGAGCGCTCATACCTTTCACGATAAAGTCGGTCGTTCGCACGATCAATCCGTATCAGTTGTCGAAAATTGGTTAACCTATTGATCTAAAAGGGGCTGGAGCGTTTGCGGCGAAGCGCGAAAAAACGGGGCAGACGCAGTACGTGCCTCACGGAAACAGCGTTAAGGAACCCTTTCGTTTGATAATGCGGGTCGCCTGCTGGAAGAATTTGGCTGCTTGGCAGGCGTGTGTTTACGAGGAGACATCAATGGCCATCTTGATGAGCGAAGTCGTGCCGAAGAATTCCGGCGCGGCGTTCGAGGTGAGAGAAGGGCAAAGGCTGCGGGTCGCGGGCAGGAGCATTGTCGATTTCGTGGCCTTTAACCTGCACGATCTCAACGAACGGTTCGATCAGGCGCGGACCAAGACGAATCAGAACCCTTCCCCATAAGGGACACCGGAATTGCGTCGTCCCTCATTGGTTTCAGCGCTCTTTTACTGTTATATTTTCACTGGCAAAGTTGGTGGGGTCTGTCAAGGACGCCACGCCGTGAGCGGCAGGTTTCAAACGGCCCTTTCAAGGGCGCAAGGAGGTAGCTATGGAGGCGAAGCCGGTAATTTTGCGGGAACTTGATGATTTGCCTGCCGACGCAGTGAGAGAGGTCATAGAATTTATTCGTTACGTGAAGAAGCGCCGGAAAACCAGAGAGACACTGTCCGGCAGGGAAAAAGACGTTGCGCGAAAACAATTCTTGGCGATCAAGAAATGGGCGGGCAAAAATCTCGGCGATGGCTTTTCCGGTAGAGAGCACGATAAAATCCTCTATGGAGAGAATCAGTGATCTTTGTCGATACCGGTGCCTGGTTCGCCGTCGCGGTACAGAAGGACCCAGACTACAATGCTGCTGTGAGGTGGCTTGGAAGAAACCGGGAACGACTCATCACGACAGACTATGTGCTTGCTGAAACAGCCACGTTGATCCGGGCGCGTGATAAGACCACACGCGGCCACCGGCTGGCCGTCCGGGTCGCCAGTTCCCTCCTTCGACAAGAGTCGGCCCTCTTGGAAAAGGTGACCGCAGGAGACCTTGCTGTTGCTCTCGATGTTTTCCGCAAATATTCAGATCACATGTTCAGCTTCGTTGACTGTACGAGTTTCGTCGTCATGGGAAGGTTAGGAATCACACAAGCTTTCGCTTTTGACGACCATTTTGACGCATATCCGGGCATTCGCCGCGCGCCGCGGCAAACATGAGACCACTGGGTTCTGCCGATATTTCGGGAGATGTCGATGGCCATTTTGCAGAGTCACGTCGTGCCGAAGAACTCCGGGGCGGCGTTCGAGGTGCGAGAAGGCCAAAGGATGCGGGTCGCGGGCAGGAGCATTGTCGATTTCGTGGCCTTTAACCTGCACGATCTCAACGAGCGCTTCGATCAGGCGCGGACGAAGACTAATCAGGTGAAGATCTTCATCAGCACCGGCGATATTTTATATTCGAAGCGCAACAACCCGATGCTGACGATCGTCGCCGACACCTTCAAAGAAGGGCGGCACGACTTGCAGAAGGGGATGTGCAGCCGCAAGCGCTTCGAGATGGTGGCGCGGGGAACGGCGAAGCGGGTTTTCGCCGAAGGCGTCGATCTCAATCCCAAAAAGCCGGAGGAGATTCCCGATCACGGCTGCTGGGAAAATTTGAGCGCGGCGGTGAAGCCTTGGAAAATTTCACCGGACGATATTCCGAGCCCGTTCAATATCTTTCAATGCATGCGCATCGATCCCGACACCGGCATCATGTACGACACGATGATCCGGCCGAAGGACGAAGCGTACGTGGATTTTCGCGCTGAGATGGATTTGCTGGTCGCCGCGAGTGCTTGTCCGGAGTCGGGCCGGGGGCAGGCGATCCGCGTCGAGATTTACGATGAGTGATTATTTGCTTAATACGCAGAGCTTCAGCCAATAAGTAAGAAGGCTTTCACCACGAAGGACACGAAGATCACGAAGTTCGAAAAACTAATCTTCCGAACCCTTCGTGATCTTCGTCGTGAATACGCTGCTCACGTAAAAGCGCCGGCTGTCGCGCTTTTCAGTACCGCTCGAATTATGCGGAAATGTGGAACGTCAATAACTCGCGCGCCGCTTTGTGATAAGCCTCCGCGCAGGCTGCTTCACTTTTTTCCGCCGGTGGCGCGACGATCCGGGCGCGGGCGGAGACTTTTAGCGGGCTGATGTCCCAGGGGTAGGGATCGAAGATTACGGAGCCGGGGCCGTTGGGTTTGATCGCCAATGTCACGGTTTCGTCGCTGTCGTAGGCGACTCGCACTGGGGCGATTTTGTATTCTTTGAATTCGTTTTCGTTGGCGTAGCCGTCGCAACAAAAGTAGAGCGACAGCAAATCGAATACTTGCAGCGCCATGTAGTTGTAGGCGAGTTCGTTTTCGAATCCGGGCTCCAGTTCCATCAGCTTGCGTTTGATCTCGGCTTGTTGGCTTTCCAGCTTGATCTTGGCGTCTTTGACCGCGGCGCTGCGCTCACGCAAGTTTCCCGCCGGCGCGGTGAAAATATTATAGCGGTTGTGCCAGAGGCCTGTGCGGTGCATGGAGACGAGTAGACTAGCGTAGGGATTTTGCGTGTGCAGCCACTCGACGTTTTTATTGTATGCTTTCAGTTCTATCGCTTCGAAGTTGGGCACTTCTTCTCGGTGCGCGTAGGGGCGGCCTTTGGCGACGTTCATCGGCGGGTTGCCTTCGAATTCGCGAT
>Ga0209726_10005235_pt1 | contig 15859 bp, 13 predicted proteins | sample Subgrocontami54m_FD_187453 | JGI IMG/M metagenome (GOLD analysis project Ga0209726, IMG submission 187453) | Subsurface groundwater microbial communities from S. Glens Falls, New York, USA - GMW46 contaminated, 5.4 m (SPAdes) (version 3) | ecosystem: Environmental > Aquatic > Deep subsurface >... | reverse complement strand
TTACAACGCCGATCGACCCCACTCGGCCTTCGGCGGAAGGACGCCCGACGAAGTCTATGCTACGCAGGCAAACGAGGAGAAATTGGCGGCGTAATAAAACCCAGAATCCACCTTAGCCAAGCCGCCATTCTGTCCCGTAAACCGGGACCACCTCTCCCAGCCCGCAAGCGATGGCGGTCTACTTCATGCACTACAATTTCGTGCGCATTCATCAAACCTTGAAGATCACGCCAGCGATGGCGGCGAGGGTCACTCCCAAGCTTTGGGAAATGTCTGATATGATGAAGGTGCTAGAGGATTGGGAAATCGGGCAGAAAGCAGCCTAACCAGGTGGGGAAACATGAAACTATTTCTCGAATGGGAAAATCCAATTCCGCTAATTGATGGCTCAGATCAGAATCTTATTTATGTAGTTGATCCGGAAAGATTGCCGAACACCGCCGGCATTTATGTATTTGGCCGTCGTCGGCGCAACGGCGGATTCGAGGCCCTTTATGTCGGCAAGGCGGATAACATTCGCAGTCGAGTATGGGGGCACCGAAATAACTTGCCTCTAATGATGCACCTTAAAAATGCAAAGCAGGGGAAGCTCGTCGTGCGAGCCGGTATTTACAAAGCGCGCCCCGGGCAAAACCCTGGTAGGTGCATTCCGATCGTTGAGCGCGCGCTGATTAGATATTTTCTCTCGGAAGGGCACGACCTCGTCAACAAGGCTGGGACACGGTTGCGACGGCACGAAATTTCAACAGTTGGGCGGCACCCCAATCTGTTTATCCCAAAACTGATGTTTGTTGACCGGGGGAGAGGAGAATAGGCTCGGATTTTCAAACTGTACCACTAGCGGTCAAGCAGAGCCCATGATGGATCAGGTATTTACTGCCCCCGCTTCGCCGTGCTGGCAAAACGCCGCGCTTCCTCGGCCGCGCGGAACAGCGCCTTGGCCTTGTTGACGCATTCCTGCTGCTCGGCCTCGGGTTTGGAATCCGCGACGATGCCGGCGCCGGCCTGTACATACATCACCCCGTCCTTCACCAGCGCGGTGCGCAGCACGATGCAGGTGTCCATCTCGCCCGCGGCGGAGAAATAGCCGACGGCGCCGGCGTAGAGCCCGCGCTTTTCCTTTTCCAATTCGTCGATGATCTCCATCGCGCGCACCTTCGGCGCGCCCGACACGGTGCCGGCGGGAAAACCGGCGGCCAGCGCATCGACGGCGTCATGCTTTTCGCCCAGCCGTCCCTCGACGTTGGAGACGATGTGCATGACGTGGCTGTAACGCTCGACGAAAAACTGGTCGGTGACGGTGACGGTGCCGATCTCGGCCACGCGGCCCACGTCGTTGCGGCCGAGATCGAGCAGCATGAGATGCTCGGCGCGCTCCTTGGGATCCGCGAGCAGGCTTGCTTCCAGCGCCTTGTCCTCGTGCGGGGTGACGCCGCGCGGGCGCGTACCGGCGATGGGACGGATGGTGACGGTACCGGCCTTCACCTTCACCAGGATTTCCGGGCTCGATCCGGAGACGGCGAAATCGCCAAAGTCGAGAAAATAGAGGTAGGGCGAAGGGTTCACCCGCCGCAGCGCGCGATAGAGCGAAAACGGCGGCAGCGCATAGGGCGCTTCGAAGCGCTGCGCCAGCACCACCTGGAAAACATCGCCGGCGGTGATGTAGTCCTTGGCCTTGAGCACCATGGCCTTGTATTCGGCCGGCGTGGTGTTGGATGTCGGCGCCGCCGCGAGCGGCCCCGCGTCGCCGCCGATCCCTTCCTTGCCGAGCGGACGGTCCAGCGCATCCACCACCGCCGACAAACGCTCTCCTGCGCGGGCCAGCGCCGCCTTGGCAGTCACGCCTTTTTCCGGGCGTACCGGCGTCACCACCGTCAGCGTATCCTCGACGGCATCAAAGATGACGACAAGGGTGGGCCGGATGAGCACCGCATCGGGAATCCCGATCGGGTCCGGATTGGGGGAGGGAAGTTCCTCCATCAGCCGCACCATGTCGTAGCCGAGATAACCGAACACGCCCGCCGCCATGGGCGGCAGATTGTCCGGCAAGACGATGCGGCTTTCCGCGATCAGCGCGCGCAGCGCCTCCAGCGGCGGCTGCGGACAGGGCGCGAAGGCGTCGGGCTGCGTCCGCGCCGTGCGGTTGATCTCGGCGCGCGTGCCGCGCGTCCGCCAGACGACATCCGGTTCAAGCCCGATGATGGAATAGCGCCCGCGCGTGTCCCCGCCTTCCACCGACTCCAGCAGAAAGCTCATCGGCTTGCCGCCGGCGATTTTTTGGAACGCGGAAACCGGCGTCTCCAGGTCGGCCACCAGCGTGGTCCACACCACCTGCGCCTCGCCCCGCGCATAGCGATCGGCGAAAACGCTTGCCGGGGATTCGGTCTGCATCGAAGCGCTCAGTTCGTGCCGCCGCCGGTGACTTGGCTGAGCGCGTTGGGGTTGACCGTGACGCCGATCTCGTTTTCGAGGCGCATGGCGTATTCGCTGAGAAGGTCGTTAGCCAGCGCTGAACGCAACGCATCGGCGATGCGCTTGGCAACGTCGGAATTTGCATCAAGCTTCGGAACCGTGGCGTCGGTGACGCGGAAGACGATCTGCCGGGTCGTCTGCTCGCCCTGCGCGGAGCCGGCGGCGCCGCTGGGCGTGCGAAATACCGCGTTGATCGCTTGCGCCGAAAACGTTTCGGTCGGATCGCCGCGCTTGAGGCTAGAGGCTGCTTCCACTTTCAATCGGTCGGCGGCGGCGATGTCCTTGAACGCCGCGCCGCTCTTGAGCTTTTCCACCATGGCTTCGGCCTTGGCTTTGAGGCGCGCCGCGATCTCCTCGTTGCGCCAGCGGATTTCGACTTCATTCTTGACTTCATCGAGATTGCGCTCGCGCGAAGGCGTGATGCCGGTGACGTCGTACCAGAGATAGCCGCCGCCTTGCAGTTGCAGCGGGTCGCTCTCGACGCCGACGTCGCTCGCGAAGGCGGCCGGCACGAGCTCGGCCGCTTGCGGCAGACCGCTGACCGGCGCCCCGCCGGGGCCTCTGCCGGAACGGTCGATGGCCTCGATGGTGCTGGCCGCAAGCCCGAGCTTTTGCGCCGCTTCGGCGAGCGTGTCGCCGCCGGCACGGTTGTCCTCGAGTTTGTCGCGCAAGGCGGATACTTGGCCCCTGGCCCGTTCCAGCGCCACGTCGCGCTTAATCTCGTCGGCCACCTGTTCGTAGCTGCGGGACTGTTCCGGTTCGATTTTGAGGACGCGCACGAGCGTTGTCCCAAATCGTCCCTGCACCGGAGCGCTGACGCCGCCTTCCTTGAGCGCGAAAGCCGCGTCGGCAACGTCGCGATCGACGATTGCCGGCTTGGCAATGGTGCCGAGGTCGATATCCTTGGTCTGTAGGCCGCGTTCCGCGGCGAGCGCTTCGAACGACACGCCCTTGGCGATCCGCTCCGATGCCGCCTGCGCTTCTTCCGCCTTGGGGAACACGATCTGCTGGACGTGACGCCGTTCCGGCGCGATGTAGCGGGCGCGGCGCTCGTCATAGAGGCGCCTGGTCTCGGCGTCGGGGATTGCCACCGACTTCGCCAGGTCCGCGGGGCTTACCATGACCAAAGTCAGCTTGCGGTATTCGGGCGCCCGGAACAGCCCCTTTCGATCCTCAAAATATTTCGCCATCGCCTCTGGGGCAGGGGGCGGAATGTTTCCGGCCTGCGCCCGGTCAAGCACGACATATTCGATTGCGCGTGTCTCGTTTTCGTGGCGATAGGTGGCTTCTATCGCCGTCTTCGGCACGACGATATCACCGGCGATCGTGTCGAGGATCTGCCGGCGCAAAATTTGCCGGCGCTGATCCGCAACGAAACGTGCCTCGGTATAGCCGGCCTGGCGGATCAAGGCCTCGAAGCGCGCGCGATCGAACTGCCCGGAGGGGCCGCGGAAACCCGGATCGGCCATGATTTGGCTGGCGATCTCCGCTTCGGACACGCCAAGACCCAACTGCCGGGCGCGTTCGTCGAGCGCGGTTGCGGCGATGACTTCGCCGAGCACTTGGCGGTCTAAACCTCTCGCCCGGGCCTCGGCCACGCTGATCGGCTTGCCGACCTGGCGGCTGATTTGTTGCAGCCGCTCGACGTAGATCTGGCGGAACTGCTCGATGCCGATCTCGGTGCGGCCGATCTTGGCGAGCTCCGACAGACCGAAGCCGCGGAAAATGTCGCCGATGCCCCAGACAGTAAAGCTTACGGCCAGCAGCCCGAGGACCACGGTCATGATGGTTTTGCCGAGCCAATTGGCGGAGGCTTCCTTGATACCTCTGAGCATGGGACCTATGGGTAGTTGGGGATGCGCGCGGCGCGCCGACGGCAGGCACCGCTGACCCTTATCATAGGGAGCGAGTCCGGCTACCGCAACATATGGCGTGCCGCGGCGCGGCTCGCCCGGCTCTGGCGCGCGCCGGGCGGGTCTGCTAACCGCACGGCGGGACCAAAGACGCCGAGGTGAGGATATGCCGAACGCGCCGCGTCCGCTGGTCGCGGGCAATTGGAAGATGCATGGGCTGCGGCGCTCGGTCGTCGAATTGCGGACGATCCTGCAAGGCGCCGGTGACCTCGCCGCCAAGGTCGATCTCATGGTCTGTCCGCCGGCGACGCTGCTGACGGAATTCGCGGGTGCCGCCGCCGGCTCGCCCGTCACCATAGGCGCCCAGGATTGCCATCCGGAACCGTCCGGCGCTTTCACCGGCGACATTTCCGCCGAAATGCTGGCGGACGCGGGCGCGGGCGCCATCATCGTCGGCCATTCCGAGCGGCGCAGCCTGCACCAGGAAACCGATGAACTCGTCCGCAAGAAGGCGCAGGCTGCGCATCGGGCGGGGGTCGCGGCCATCGTCTGCATTGGCGAGACGCGGGCCCAGCGGGAGGCGCGGGAAACCATCGCCATCGTGCGCCGCCAGATCGACGGGTCGCTGCCCAAAGAGGCGACGGCTGAAAACCTGATTCTCGCCTATGAACCGGTCTGGGCCATCGGCACCGGGCTGACGCCCACGCCCGGAGACGTTGCCGAGGTGCATAGCTTTCTGCGCGAGCGGCTTGTCTCCCGCTATGGGGCCGCAGGCCGCGGCATCCGCATCCTCTACGGCGGATCGGTGAAGCCTTCCAACGCCCGGGACCTTATGGCGGTGGAGAATGTCGACGGGGCTTTGGTCGGTGGCGCCAGCCTGAAGGCTGGGGAATTCCTCGCCATTGCCGCGGCTTGCCGGTGAGCCATCAGCGCGCGATCAGCAAAAGTGGGTACCGGTTTTGCGAAAGCAATCAAGCTTGCGCAGATTGCGTAGACTTATCTGCGGTTCGCGCGCTAACTTTATAAAATGGCGCATGATCTTATCCGACCTTCCTTCGCCCGCCGAAGCGGGCTTCGCGAAGGCGGGAAACCGGTTCCCACTTTTCGGGATCATGCGCTAGGGTGGAATTATCGCCAGGGATCGTGTAGAGACCGCCGCGACTTCCTATATGGCGAGTGTCGCCCGGCGGCCATGGGGCCGTTGCCGTTTTTGATTGGACCAGCCCATGCAGACTGTCGTCATTGTCATCCATCTTATGGTGGTTCTCGCCATGATCGGCGTCGTGCTGCTGCAGAAATCGGAAGGCGGCGGCCTGGGCATAGGCGGCGGAGGAGGAGGGGGGGGAGGCGGCTTCCTGTCGAGCCGAGGCACGGCGAATGTGCTCACGCGCGCCACCGCGGTCCTCGCGGCCATATTTTTCGCTACCAGCCTGATCCTCTCCATTCTCGCCGGCGTCGAGCGCAAACCCTCGTCGATCCTGCAGCAATCCGGCGCTACGCCGGGTCAGGCGCCGGGCAGCCAGGGCCCCGCGACACCAGTAGCGCCGGGCGGCAGCCTGTTGGATCGATTCCAGCAGCCGAGCGCACCGGCGCAGCAGCCGCAGGGGCCAGCGACGCCGCAGGCCCCGAGATCGCAGTAGCCGACATCCCGCGGCATCGGCCGGGGGACAAATGGGAGCCGGCACGCCCCGCTCCTAAAGTTTTACTTTATGTAATTAAAGTATTACATGAGGATACCATCCTAGCATGAGGATGAGGCACCAAGAACGAAAAAGCCATGGCCGCCGCCGCAAAGCCGCCATGCCCAAAAGGCCCTCCAAAAGACCCTCGTCGAATCGATTCGGGCGGGGTACAAGTTGAGCCCCATGGCGCGGTACATCTTCATCACCGGCGGCGTGGTTTCCTCTCTCGGCAAGGGTCTCGCCTCGGCGGCGCTGGGCGCGCTGCTGCAAGCGCGCGGCTACAAAATCCGCCTGCGCAAGCTCGACCCCTATCTCAACGTCGATCCGGGCACGATGTCGCCCTATCAGCATGGCGAAGTCTTTGTCACCGACGACGGGGCGGAAACCGATCTCGATCTCGGCCATTACGAGCGCTTCACCGGCCGGCCCGCGACGCGCCAGGACAACATCACCACCGGCCGCATTTATCAGGAAATCCTCGCCAAGGAGCGCCGCGGCGACTATCTCGGCGCCACCATTCAGGTCGTTCCCCACGTCACCAATGCGATCAAGGAATTCATCCGCGAGGGCAACGAGGGCTTCGACTTCGTGCTGTGCGAGATCGGCGGCACGGTCGGCGATATCGAGAGCCTGCCGTTCCTGGAAGCTATCCGCCAGCTCGGCAACGACCTGCAGCAGAACACCGCCATCTACATCCACCTCACGCTGCTACCCTACATCCCCACGGCGGGAGAGCTGAAAACCAAACCGACGCAGCATTCGGTCAAAGAACTGCTATCGATCGGTATCCAGCCCGACATCCTGCTCTGCCGCACGGACCGGGCGATCCCGCAGGCGGAACGGCGCAAGCTCGGCCTGTTCTGCAATGTGCGCGAAAGCGCGGTGATTGAGGCGCGCGACGTCGACAACATTTACGCGGTGCCGGAGGCCTATCACGCAGAGGGGTTGGACAAGGAAGTGCTGGCTGCCTTCGGCATCGACGCCGCCGCCGCGCCCGATCTTTCCACCTGGCGGCAGATCAACGAGCGCATCCGCGCGCCCGAAGGCGACGTCACCATCGCCATCGTCGGCAAATATACCGGCATGAAGGACGCCTATAAGTCGCTGATCGAGGCGCTCTCCCACGGCGGCATCGCCAACAAGGTCAAGGTCAATCTGGATTGGATCGAGTCGGAAGTATTCGAGAACGAGGACCCCGCGCCGTTCCTCGAACACGTCAACGGCATTCTGGTGCCGGGCGGCTTCGGCCAGCGCGGCGCCGAAGGAAAAATCCGCGCGGCGCAGTTCGCCCGCGAACGGCACGTTCCCTATTTCGGCATCTGCTTCGGCATGCAGATGGCGGTGATCGAGGCCGCGCGCAATCTCTGCGGCATCGCCGAGGCCAATTCGACGGAATTTGCGCCCACGTCCGAGCCGGTGGTCGGCCTGATGACGGAATGGCTGAAGGGCAATGACCTGGAGAAGCGGCGCGCCGGCGGCGATCTCGGCGGCACCATGCGGCTCGGCGCCTTTCCAGCGATCCTTAAGCGCGGCAGCCGCGTCGCCGACATTTACGGCAAAACCGAAATCTCCGAGCGCCACCGCCACCGCTACGAGGTCAACACGGCCTACAAAGGACGGCTGGAGCAGCATGGCATGCGCTTCTCCGGCATGTCGCCCGACGGCGTGCTGCCGGAGACCATCGAATACCAGGAGCATCCCTGGTTCATCGGCGTGCAATTCCATCCCGAGCTGAAATCACGCCCGTTCGCGCCGCATCCGCTGTTTGCCTCTTTTGTCGAGGCGGCGGTGGAGCAGAGCCGGCTGGTGTAATAACCGACAGTCCCGGTGCGGACATTTCAATTCTTGATTGCATCCCGTCTTGGCCCTACGCTCCATCGTAACGCGACAAGCAGCGGGAGGGGATCGTGGCCAAGTGCAGCGAGAGTGATTTAGCGGCGTTGACGGAATCTGGCCCGCTGCTCCGATTTGCTGCGGAACGCGTGAAAGACCTCAACCCGGATCTGGCCCTGGCGATTGTCGAAGCGCGGGCTGCGGCAGACAGCGATCAGTGGAACCCGCAAATCTCACAAAGATTTTGGAGCGCGTTCGCCAGGCTATGCGATCTTATTCAGCCGGTGACGATGGATTGTCTTGCGGCCGCACACCGCAATATCGAGCCACCTCGTTGGCGTCGCTTTCTGGGCGGTGAAACGAAATCGATCGCCGAGCGCTCCTCAAGCCGATACTCGCTCGCGTTGCTTCTATTGCTGGTGTTGATATTGCCGATACAATTGTATGTGTGGACATGCAGCAATCTGTCCAAGAAAATCGACGATCTTTTTGCCGCGGAGAAATTGAAATACGCGTCGCTCGTGCAAGATTTCACAAAGTTCGACGCCGAAACGCGAGGAACCCAAGCGGAGACGTGGTCTCCAGATCAAAAGGCGAGGGCCTTTAAGATCATCAACGATTCCAGCTCTATTGACAGTGATCTCGATCGCATTGATACGGAAGCGCGCTTTTTGGAAATAATCTCGACAAGCTTTTCACAATGGCCGAGCCAATCAATCCATCTAAGGCCAAGCATCGACGCTCAATGGTTTAATTATTATCACGGCGTGTCCGACCGCATAAGATTCATGCAATCTGCGGTGCTACACGTGCAAGAAAAAGCGAATCTGATCGTAGGAGTCCTCGGCGCTTACATCTTGCCGATCTTATTCGGGACGATCGGAGCTGTCGCTTACGTTATTCGTACGATTTCGGATCAGATCAGGACTTCGACATTTTCGACCACTTCGCCAATACGCCACGTGATGCGCGCCGCGCTAGGTGGTATGGCCGGACTTGTGGTCGGACTGTTTAGCGACCTATCCACCAAACTAAGTCTGTCGCCACTGGCTGTGGCGTTCTTGGCGGGATATGGCGTCGAGGCGGTATTTTCGATGTTTGATGGGATCATCGAAAAATTTAGGCAAACCAAAGCAACTTCTTGAGTTCGATAGATTGTTCCTTGTTGCATCGAACATAACGAGCCGCACCCGCTGTTCGCCTCCTTTATCGAGGCGGCGGTGGAGCAGAGCCGGCTGGTGTAGATGCAACTTTCAGGCGCAGGAACTGGGGCGGCCACGCCATTATTAAAGTTTGCGTCACCACATTAAAATTTACTTCACCACGTCTTCTTTCCGGCGCAACAAAAAAATCGAGAATTGCCTTCCGTTAAAGGCAAAATAGCCGGTCACACCTATGGTTGCTTTGCCATGTGGAAGCTCTTCTCCCCAAAGCCCGACCGAGCTGCCCGGATCGGCTCGGTGTCCGCGTCGCGTCAAGTCGGGGGCGCTACGGCGCCATCAATCAGCGTGAGAAGCGCGTGGCATATTCGTCCGGTCCGTTCCGTCGTTTATGTCGGCCTTTTGCTCATGGCTGCGATTGCGGTAGCCGGTGCTCTCATCGTCACCGATCTTCGCGACCGCGCCCTGGCCGACCAGGAAAAACACCTGCAGAATGTTGCGTCATTGCTCGCCGTGCGCACGGATCGTGCCTTCAAAACCGTCGAAGTTATTCAGGACGGATTGATCGAGCGCATGAAGGCTCTCGGGGTCGCCACCGCCGAAGACTACGAACGGCGGATGTCCGGTTACGACAATCATCTCATGCTCAAGGACAAAGCCGCTGACTGGGACCAAATCGGCGCGCTCACGCTGATCAATTCGCGGGGCAAATTGTTCAACTTTTCTCGCTACTGGCCGCTTCCGGAGATCGATGTCACGGATCGAGAATACTTCGAGGCACTCAAGTCCAATGCGCATTTGACTTCGTTCTTGGGCGAGCCAGTACGCAATCGCGCCAATGGAGAATGGACTATTCATCTCGCGCGCAAGGTTTCAGGCCCGAACGGCGAGTTCCTCGGTCTGATTCTCGGTGCAATGGATCTGCCGTACTTCGAGCAATATTTCGGAAGCGTTGTTCTGGGAGAGGGAAGTTCCATTTCCCTTTTCCGCGATGACGGCGTCTTGCTTGCGCGCCATCCCTCGGCCGCCCCGAGCCTTGCGCGCTCCTATTCCCAAAACGAATTGCTCATGAAGGTGCTGTCGCGGACCAAAGACGGCGCCGTTCGGCAAATTGGATTGATCGAAGGTAAGGAGCGGCTGATCGCCGCAAAGAGGCTCGACCATTATCCGTTTGTCCTCATGGCCACCACGACCGTAGACGCCGCCCTTGCGGATTGGCAAGAGAGCGCCATTAAAATGTTTGGCGGGGCCATTCTGATGATGGCCGCATTCTTCGGTTCGATTTTGCTGTGCGCGCGGCAGGTTGCAATAAATCTCAACAAGCAGAAGGTCCGGCTGGATACGGCCCTCAACAATATGCACCAAGGCCTCTTGATGTTCGATTCTGCGGGCCGCCTTGTTCTATTCAATGAACGTTACAACGAAATCCACGCATTGGCGCCAGGAGCGTTGCAGCTCGGCTCCACGCTTCGCGACCTGTTTGAGCTGCGCAAGGCGGCTGGAACCTTCAAGGGAGATCCGGACCAGTACGCCGCCAGGCTGTTCGGCCGGGAAGGAAAATTCGCGGGCGATCCATCCATTGGCCGGTTCATGGCCGACGGCTTCGAAAACAAAGTGATCGAACTTCCCGACGGGCGAAACATAAACGTTATTACTCGGCCGATGCCGGGCGGCGGATGGGTCTCCACACACTCGGACGTTACCGAGCAGCGCCACGCCGAGCAGGAGCGGGACCGCAGCCGTGCCTTTCTCGACACCATCCTCGACAACGTCCCCGCCACGCTTGTGGTCAAGAACGCGCAAGACCGCCGCTATGTGCTGGTTAATCGCGCCGGCGAAAATTTCTTCGGCCTTTCCCGTGAAGAGATGATCGGCAAGACCTCACACGAGGTTTTCACCAGGGAACAGGCGGAAGTCATCACCACGCGGGATGAGGAACTGCTGCGCTCCAACAGCGAGATTTTCGTCAACGATCATCCCTTGCATACGCCGCGCAAGGGAACCCGGCTCGTCACGACGAAAAAGGTGACGATCCGCGACGAGAAAGGCGAACCGCAATACCTGGTCAACGTCATTGAAGACGTGACCGAGCGCAAGCGCGCCGAGGCGCAGATCCAGTACATGGCGAACCACGATGCGGTGACCGATCTGCCCAACCGGCAGGCGTGCCTGGAGCATCTGGAATTGACGCTGGAGCGTGCCGCCAAGGACGGAGAGAGTTTCGCCGTCCTTTATTTGGACATCGATCGCTTCAAAAAAGTCAACGACATTTTTGGTCAGGCCGGCGGTGATACGCTATTGCGTGAAATGTCTCGCCGCCTGCAAGCGGTTGCGGAGGGCGCTTTCATCGCCCGCGTTGGCGGGGATAAATTCACGGTGATTGCCGGTGGACCGCAGCCCGCCACTGCCGAAGCGCTGGCTGATAAGCTGATCGCGGCTGCCGCGCCGGAGGTCGAAATCCAAGGGCAGGAATTCCAGGTCGGCGTCACCATCGGCGTCGCCATCTACCCGACCGACGCCGCCGACGCCACCACGCTTTTCGGCAATGCCGACTCCGCGCTCTTGCGCGCCAAACGCGAAGCCCGCGGCGGGGTCGGTTTCTTCGAAGCCAAAATGGATCAGCTACTGCGCGAACGCCGCGAATTGCAGCTCGACCTGCGCTCGGCCGCCGCCTGCGGCGAACTCGAATTATACTATCAGCCGCAGGCGCGGATCGGCGGCGAGGTCACCGGTTTCGAGGCGTTACTGCGTTGGCATCACCCGCTTCGCGGCACGCTCCCGCCGAGCACCTTCATCCCCATTGCCGAGGAAAGCGGACTGATCGTGCCGATCGGCGAATGGGTGTTGCGCGAGGCCTGCCGGGAAGCGGCGTCCTGGCCGAAGCTGCTCCACGTCGCCATCAATCTTTCACCGGCGCAGTTCCAGCATGGCGATCTGGTCGGCCTCGTGCATTCCGTGCTGCTCGAAACCGGACTGACGCCAAGCCGGCTCGAACTGGAAATCACCGAGAACGTGTTAATCGGTGATTTTTCCCACGCGCTGTCGATCCTGCGCCGGCTCAAACTGCTCGGCGTGCGCATCGCCATGGACGATTTTGGGACCGGCTATTCGTCACTGTCGTATTTGCAGTCTTTCCCCTTCGACAAGATCAAGATCGACCAGACCTTCATCGCCAATCTCGATCGCAATCCGCAGTCGGCCGCCATCATCCGCGCGGTGATCGGGCTCGGGCGCGGCCTCAAGCTTCCGGTCATCGCCGAGGGCGTGGAGACGCAATCCCAGCTCGAATTTCTGACGCGCGAGGCCTGCGAAGAGGTGCAGGGCTACGCGATAGGCCAGCCGCTTCCCATCGCCGACTATGCCGAGCTGGTCGGGCGTCCACTTGTCGAACAGAAGAAACTGGCGGTCGCGGAATAATCCGGGCGGCATGCCCTGAACATACAGGTTTGCGGCCGTTGACCGCGGCGCTCGCGGGCTTCATGGTCCGGCCGCGAGGAACCCGTGAAAGCCGACCTGATTCCGAATGCCATCGTGGAGATTGGCGAAGCGCGCTTCGGCAATGCCCTGCCGCTTGCGCTCATCGCCGGTCCCTGCGTGCTGGAGAGCCGCGATCACGCCCTGGAAATGGCCTCCGCGCTGAAGGAGATCGCGGCCCGCCTGCGTATCGGCCTCGTCTACAAGACATCCTTCGACAAGGCCAACCGCACCAGCCGCGACAGCGTGCGCGGGCTGGGGCTCCACCAAGCGCTGCCGGTTTTCGCCGAAATTCGCGAGCAACTGCGTGTCCCCGTGCTCACTGACGTGCATGAGGCGGCGCAATGCGCAGAGGTCGCGAAGGCCGTCGACGTGTTGCAAATCCCGGCTTTTCTCTGCCGGCAGACTGACCTGCTGATCGCTGCGGCAAAAACCGGCCGCGCCATCAACGTGAAGAAGGGGCAGTTCCTCGCGCCCTGGGACATGAAGAATGTAGTCGCCAAGATCACGGCGGAAGGAAACCGCAATGTGCTGGTCACCGAGCGCGGCGTTTCCTTCGGCTACAATACGCTGGTCTCCGACATGCGTTCGTTGCCGATCCTGGCGCGCAGCACCGGGGCGCCGGTGATCTTCGATGCCACCCATTCGGTGCAGCAGCCGGGCGGGCAGGGGACATCATCGGGAGGCGAGCGGGAGTTCGTGCCCGTGCTGGCGCGAGCCGCGGTGGCGGTCGGCGTTGCCGGGGTTTTCATCGAGACGCATCAGGATCCCGACTATGCGCCATCGGACGGTCCGAATATGTTACCACTCAAGGCATTGGAACCCCTTCTTCGCAAATTGATGGAATTTGATGCCGTGGCCAAGGGCTGAACCGCCTGCGCGCCGTTAGACGGCCTTGTCCCTTGTTCTAAAAACACCGATAATGCGTGAACGGCCTGGGGTGCCGCGCTAATCGCGGCTGAGATCAAACCCATCGAACCTGTCTGGGTTATGCCAGCGTAGGAAGCCGCCGATGAGTGTCCGTGCAACGCTTTCGCCATCTCCCACCGTCGCCATCATCGGCGCGGGGGCGATCGGCCTTGCCATAGCCTGGCGGCTGGCGCAGCGCGGGGCAAACCTCACCGTTTTTGACAAGGGCACCGCAGGCATGGGCGCGAGCCACGCTGCGGCGGGTATGCTCGCCGCCTGCGCCGAGGCCGAACCGGGCGAGGAGAAATTGATCGCCCTCAACCGCGCCAGTCAGTTTCTTTGGCCGTCTTTTGCCGAGGAGCTTGAGCGCGCAGCCGACATGTCGATCGGATACCGCACCAAGGGCACGCTCGTGATTGCGTTGACGGCGGACGACCAGGCGCGGCTCAAGCATCTTCTGGCTTTTCAAAACTCCCTCGGCTTGCCGCTGGAATGGCTGCCGGCGGCGGAAACGCGCCGCCGCGAGCCGCATCTCGCCCCGAGCATCGCCGGCGCGGTCTGGAGCCCGCAGGATCATCAGGTGGACAACCGCGCCTTGGTCGCCGCGCTGCGCGCGGCCGCGCTCGGGGCCGGGGTCGTTTTGCGCGAACATGCCGCGGTCGATCGCGTGGAAACCAATCAGGGCCGCATTACCGGCATCCGCGTCGAGGGGCGCGTCATGTCTGCCGATTTTGTCATTGTCGCGGCCGGGGCCTGGTCGCGCGGCATTACCGGATTGCCGCCCGATGCACGCCCGCCGGTGCGGCCGGTGAAGGGGCAGATGCTGGCCTTGCGCATGGACCCAAAAGCCCCACTTTTGCAGCATGTGGTCTGGGCGCCCGGCGCTTACCTGGTGCCGCGCTGGGATGGCCGCCTGCTGATCGGCGCCACCGTGGAGGAAAAAGGGTTTGATCCCGATCTGACCGCGGGCGGGCAGCTTTCGCTGTTGGAGGCAACCTGGCGGGCGCTGCCCGGGATCGAGGAACTGCCGATCGACGAAATGTGGGTCGGCTTCCGCCCCGGCAGCCGCGATGACGCGCCGATCATCAGTGCGGGCCCCATGCCGGGGCTGGTCTATGCCACCGGGCATTATCGCAACGGCATCTTGCTGACGCCGATCACCGCCAAGGCGGTGGCCGATCTCATTCTCGACGGCGCGGTAGATCCGCTGGTGCGGCCGTTCGGGCTTGAGCGTTTCGCACCGGCGGTGGCGGCAGAGTAGACAAGAGCGTAATATGGGCATGATACAAGCAATGATCCGCCTCAACGGCGAGGGTGTGCCGCTTACGGCTGCGACGCTCGCCGATCTGCTTGCGGAAAAGGGCGTCGCCGACGGCAAGGGCGTCGCGGTCGCGCTCAACGGCCAAGTGGTGCGCCGGCAGGCGTGGACGGATACAAAACTTTCCCCAGGCGACGACGTGGAAATCGTCCGCGTGCGCCAAGGCGGATGAAGCGGGTGAAACGATAACGATGAAAAACAGTGATCCTCTTGTCATCGCCGGCCGCAGCTTCCATTCGCGGCTGTTTCTCGGCACCGCCAGATATCCCAACCAGCAGGTGATGCTCGACGCCATTGCCGCCAGCGGCACCGAAATGGCGACAGCTTCCGTCCGCCGCATCAGCCTGGCGGGCGAGGAGGAGAGCTTGGTCGATCTGCTGGCTGGGCGCGTGCATTTCCTGCCCAACACCGCCGGCTGCCAGACCGCCAAGGATGCTGTGCTGACTGCCGAACTGGCGCGCGAGGCGCTGCAAACGAATTGGATCAAGCTGGAAGTGATCGGCGACCGCGAGTTGCTTTATCCCGATATTGAGGAAACGCTGAAGGCGACGGAAGAGTTGATCGCCAAGGATTTCGTCGTCCTGCCCTATTGCAACGACGATCCGGTCGCCTGCCGCAAGCTCGCCGATCTCGGTGCCGCCGCAGTGATGCCGCTCGGCTCGCCCATCGGTTCGGGGCTCGGCATTTCCAATCCGCATCTGATCGAGCTGATCTGCGCGCGCAGTCCGGTGCCTGTTGTGCTGGATGCCGGGATTGGCACCGCCTCCGATGCCGCGCTGGCGATGGAGCTCGGCTGCGCTGCGGTGCTGCTCAATACCGCCGTGTCGAAGGCGAACGATCCGGTCGGCATGGCGGAGGCCATGCGGGCGGCGGTCGAAGCCGGGCGTCTCGCCTATCTGTCTGGGCGCATTCCCAAGCGCCTGAACGCCGAGCCGTCGAGCCCACAATTCGGCTTTGTCGGGACGTGAGGCTCCCGGCGCCGCCGCTGCTAACTATCACCGATCGCAGCCAGGCGCGTAAAAATATCATCGATATTGCGGCGGCGGCGTTCGCGGCAGGATGCCGTTGGGTCAGCCTGCGCGAAAAAGATTTGCCGCAAGCGGAGCAGGCGGCGCTGCTGCGTGAGCTTTTGTCTCGCGCGCGGCCGTTCGGCGCACA
>Ga0209726_10005233_pt1 | contig 15861 bp, 14 predicted proteins | sample Subgrocontami54m_FD_187453 | JGI IMG/M metagenome (GOLD analysis project Ga0209726, IMG submission 187453) | Subsurface groundwater microbial communities from S. Glens Falls, New York, USA - GMW46 contaminated, 5.4 m (SPAdes) (version 3) | ecosystem: Environmental > Aquatic > Deep subsurface >... | reverse complement strand
ACGCCGCGCACGCTTCGCCCGCCGAACTGAGGCGCCGCGAGAAGGCCGACCCGTACCCGGTGTTCCGGCTGTACAGCTCGGCCGTGCCGCCGGAAGTCCGCCGGGTCGAAGGCATGACGTTCGGCGAGTGGGTGTCGGCGCAGGAGTCGCTCGGGCGCACGACGCAGTACGTCATCGAGGACGGCGGGCGCATCCGCGGCTGGCTGCGCGTCGCCGGCGACGGCGATCTGGGGCGCTTCGACCTGCTGGCGGAGCACGACGTGCTCGATGATCTGGTAGAGGCGGCGCTGGCGAAGATCGCGAATCGCCAGTGGGCGTACGCGCTGGTGCCGGAGTATCAGCCGGCGCTGGCGAGCCGGCTCGAGGCGCTGGGCTTCGAAGCGGGGGACGAGTACGCCGTGCTCTCGCGGCGCACCGTGCGGCCGGTGAAGGCGGGCGCGAAGGTGCCCGCGGTCGTGCAGACAACGTTCGGTTAGGACGGTACTGGTGGAACGAACAATTACCGACGACCTCGACCTGCTGCTGGGAGCACTGCCGCCGCACATCTGCGAGCCGCTGAAGCAGCGCGACGACAACTTCGAACTGCTCGAAGTTGTCATGGACCTCGGCCGCCGGCCGGAGGCGCGCTACCCGGGGCGCGAGGTGACGCTGGCACAGACGGAGGTCACCGCCGAGGACATCGACTACGTCGTCGCGCGCATCGAGGACTTCGGCGACGACAACCGCGCGGGCATCGAGCGCACGCTGCACCGCATCTCGTGCATCCGCAACCGCCGCGGGCGCATCGTCGGTCTGACGTGCCGCGTCGGGCGCGCCGTGTTCGGCACGATCAAGGTGATCGAAGACCTCGTGAAGACGGGCAAAAGCATCTTGATGCTCGGCCGCCCCGGCGTCGGCAAGACGACGATGCTGCGCGAGGTGGCGCGCGTGCTCGCCGACGACATGAACAAGCGCGTCGTCATCGTCGACACGTCGAACGAGATCGCCGGCGATGGCGACATCCCGCACCCCGCCATCGGACAGTCGCGGCGCATGCAGGTGCGCACGCCGGCGCTCCAGCACGCCGTGATGATCGAGGCCGTCGAGAACCACATGCCGGAAGTGATCGTCATCGACGAAATCGGCACCGAGCTCGAGGCCGCCGCCGCCCGCACGATCGCCGAGCGCGGCGTGCAGCTCGTGGCGACGGCCCACGGCAACGAGCTGGAGAACCTGGTGATGAACCCGACGCTCGCCGACCTCGTCGGCGGCATCCAGTCCGTCACGCTGGGCGACGAAGAAGCGCGCCGGCGCGGGACGCAAAAGTCGATCCTGGAGCGCAAAGCGCCGCCGACGTTCGATATCGTCGTCGAGATCCAGAGCTGGGACCGCGTGGCGGTGCACGGCGACGTGTCGGAGACGGTCGACTCGCTGCTGCGCGGCTACCGCATGGCGGCCGAGGTGCGCGAACTCGGCGACGACGACGAGGTGCGCGTGATCGCGCTGCCGCAGCCGATCGGCAACGGCGCGGCGGGCATGCGCGGCCCGCGAGACCGCCGCTCGTTCGGCGAGCGCGACCGGCGTCCGTACGCCGGCGACGGGCGAGCTGATGTCCGCGGCAACGGCGCGGCGGCGGAGGGCGTGCCGGATGCGCCATTCCGGCGCGTGTACCCGTTCGGCATCGCCCGCAAGCGGCTCGAACAGGCGGTGCGCGAGACGGGCGCGCGCGTGGCGATCGCCGACGAGCTGGGCGATGCGGACACGGTGATCACGCTGCGCTCGTACTTTCGCCGGAAGCCGCAGGCGCTGCGCGACGCCGAGGCGCGCGGCATCCCCATCTACGTGCTCAAGACGAACACGGTCGTGCAGATGGAGCAGAGCCTCCTCTCGATGCAGGCGCAGCCCGGTGGCGGCGAGACCGGCGCGCCCGCGGAGTACGCTATACAGGAGATGGAAGACGCGATCACCAACGTGATGAACGGCGGCGACGCGACGGTCGACCTGACGCCGCAGAACTCGTACATCCGCCGCTTGCAGCACCAGATGGCGCAGCGCTACAACCTGACGTCGCGCAGCCAGGGCCGCGAGCCGTACCGGCGTGTGCGGCTGTACCGCGAAGACCCCGGCGACGCCTGGGCGAGCGAGCGCTTCTAGCACAGAGTGGCACAGCCGTCCCCGGCTGTGAGTCCCCTGCACCGGGCGATACCGATTCGCCAGCCACAATGGAGCATAGCCGCCCTCGGCTGTGCGTCCGGCGATCGAAGAGTCGCCATAGGAGACAGACCCGGCGACGCCTGGGCGAGCGAGCGCTTCTAGCACAGAGTGGCACAGCCGTCCCCGGCTGTGAGTCCCCTGCACCGTGCGATACCGATTCGCCAGCCATAATGGAGCATAGCCGCCCTCGGCTGTGCGTCGGCGATCGAAGAGTCGCCGTAGGAGACAGACCCCGGCGACGCCTGGGCGAGCGAGCGCTTCTAGCACAGGCCTCTACAACCCCTTAGGTCGTTGGAGAACGGCGACCCGCGGTTGACTCGCCGCACCCCGCCCGACCTAACCCCCAGCCCTCTCCACGGCGAGTCTTCGACCTTCCCGCATCGGGAAGGGGAGCGCGGCAACCGCTAGATATTCCTGGGTCGATGTTTTGATCAACCAAGTGGCAGCATCAACCAGCCTGCCCGAAGCCGCGCGCGGCCCTCGCCTTGTGGCGTGCGTTTGTGTAATGATCGAGCGCGAAACGCTCGCCGGACGTCGCGGGTGTTGCTTATCGAAGGGAGGGATCACGTTGTCTGGTCGAATGTACGGAGTGGTGATCTTCGCGAAGACCCCCGCCAGCTATCAGGGGATGTCTGAAGCGGAGAAGGCCAAGCCCGGCAAGGCGCTCGAAGCGACGCTGAAGAAATACGCGGGCAAGATCGATATCGTCCGGCGATACTGGACCGGCGGCTTCACGCACGAGGCCTCGGACGTCTTCATCATCGAGGGTGATGACCCCAAGGACCTCCATGGCTTTCAGGAGGATCTCGACAAGGCGTTCGCACGCATCGGCGGCGATCCGGCGCGGTTCGGTGTCACCGTCCACGTCACGTTCGGCATCAACCCCGACGCGGACCAGCCCAAGCGTGGCAAGCGCTAGGTAACGATGCCGCACGGCGGCAGAGAGAGAGAGGGGAGTCACACCATGGGGAAGCGATCTGACGAACTGGCAGCGAAGTTCGAACAGGCGGTAGCAGAGTTCGCGGCGACGGTGGAGCGCTGCTCCGACACGCAATGGGGGGCCGCTTGCAGCGGCGAAGGATGGACCGTCGCGCAGACAGCGCAGCACGTCTCCGGCCAGTTTCCGCTCGAGATGGAGTTCATCACGGCGGCCGCCGAGGGCAAGCCGCTGCCCACGTACACGTGGGACGACATCAACGGGAAGAACGACGGCCGCGCCAGCAGGCATCGCTCGGTGACGAAGGCGGACGTGCTGAACGAACTGCGTGATGGCGGCGCCTCGACCGCCGCGTACATTCGCGCGCTGACCGACGAGCAACTCGACCGCACCGGGGCGCTCGGCCTGGCGGGCGGGGCGTCCGTCAGCACGCAGCAGTTGCTCGAAGGGGGCGTGCTGATCGAGCACGTGACCGGACACCTCGCGAGCATCCGCGCAGCCGGCTGATCGATCGAACGTGGGGCGCCCCGTTTCGGGGCGCCCCACGGCATCGCTTCGAAGCGCGGCGATGTTCTCCGAATAGTGCAGCGTCGCGGGCCGCCCGCGACGCTGTTGTCATCATCGGCCTAACGCTGGCTGTTTCATGCCCGTGTTACGCGATCGTGAGCAACCCGGTCATCGTCGTCGGGTGGACGTCGCACTTGTAGAAGTACGTGCCCGCGGCAAGCGTCCCCAGCGACAGCGTGTCGGTGGCAGGGCCGGGCCTGGTCTCGGTGATGCCGACAGTCAGCCCGCCCGCTCTTGCGATGAAGCGGATGTTGTGGGCGATCGCCTTGTCCTGGTTGTCGAAGGTGATCGTGACGGGCCCGGGCGCAGCGGACAACGACGTACGGTCGAACGCGAGGTTGATGGCGACGACGGTCAGCGTGCCGCCCGCCGGTGGGGGTGGGGGTGGTGGTGGCTCCGTCGGCAACGGCGGCGGCGGGACGTGCGTGTTCTCCGGCTGCGGCGGCGCGGGCGGCGGCGTGGCGGGCGCCGCGGGCGCCTGCGCTGGTTGTGGCGCCACGGTGGCGGTCGCGACGGGGGCCACCGTACTGGTAGCCGCGGCTCGCGGGGTGGTTGCGGTCGCCGACGATGGTACGCTGGTCGCCGCGGCGGATGGTGTCGTGGCCTGTTGCGCACCGCCGCCGCAGGCGACGATCAGCGCCATGCAGGCCGGCGCTACGACCCGCATTTCACGCGCATCTTCTCGCTCCTCGTCCTTGTTCTATGAGGCGAGAGAGGACGGGTCATCGACCCGTCCTCTCTCGAACTATATTGCTGGTTGCCGGGCTCTGCTATGCCTCGTGCTTCACGGCGGCACGCGCGCCCGCGGTGACGAGCGCCAGGCCGGCAGCGCCAAGCACCAGCAGCGCCGCGAGCCATGAGCCGTCCGTACCGGCCGCGCCGCCGGTGCCGGTGTTCGGCGGCTTGATGATCGGCGGTGCGACGGCAGGCGCCGGAGCCTTGTCGGACACGACGATCGTGCCGGCCATCCCCTGGTCGGCGTGGAGCAGGCAGACGTAGGTGTACGTCCCCGCCTTCGTGAAGGTGAGCGTGAACGTGCTGCCGCCCGGCACCTGTCCCGACTTGTCCATCAGACCCGAGTTCGCGCTGCCGCCGCTGTAGGTGGAGCCACCGGAGGGCAGTGCGGCTGCCGGGCTGAAGGTGGTGTACTGCCCGAGTGTCACGATCGGGTTGAACGGCTCGCCGAACGTGACGGTGTGCGGCGTGTCGGTGACGCTGGTCCACTTCACGGAATCGCCCGTGTTGATCTTCAGCGGGCCCGCCGGGAGGAACTGCATGACATCGGCCTGACCCTGCGTCATGCCGACCTGCGAGTTCCACGTGGACGTGCCGCCGGCGTCGGTGACCTTGGTCTGCGTGATGCCCGCGGCAAGCGCCTTGCCCGCGGTGATGAAGCCATCGCTCTGCGCCTTGCCGGTCTTGTCGAGCGTATCCTGCGTCGCGATGGTGACCGGCGTGCCGACGACGGATACGTTCAGCTCCATACCAGGATGGAACAGGCAGATGAACTTGAAATCACCGACCACGTTGAACGTCACGTCCGTTGAGGCGTCTTTGAACATGAACCCGGAGTTGAAGTACGTGTGCGGGTCGAAGTTCGCCGGAGCGCTCGATGTGTTCGTCGGGTTGACGGCGAGCGGGTTGAACACCTGGCCCGGTCCCGACGGATTCGGGATAAGCAGCGCGGGGACGGCCATCGGTATCGGTGCGTCCGGCACGAACGTCGTCGTGTGCGGCTCCGCGTACGTGTTGCTGAAGTGGATCGTGTCGCTCTTGTTGAGGATGATCGCATCCGGGAAGAAGTCGTTCGCGGCGACGCCGCCGTCTCCGCCGCCCACATGGATCGTGCGCGTCTGTGGCACGTGGGATGCGCTGGCGTACGAGCTGACGCCCAGCACGCCGGCCAACGCCACCAAAGGGATCAAGAGTAGCTTCAGTCTCATCCTCGTTCTCCTCCACCGGGCGTTGCCCGGCTCTTCCTTGCTGCGTCTGCGTGTTTCACAATTGTAAAGACATCGGGCGACTGCGACTAGGGTAATCCGCGGATGTTCATAGGTCGCTAACGACATAACGCCGCCCTGTGCGTCCGCCTCCGGCCGGCGTCGAGCGGAAGCGCTCAAACGAAGCAGCGGATCCCAGCGCAAGAGGGCGCCGCTCACGCGCAAGTTTTCATGCGCCGGAACACGAGAGAGCCCGCCATCACGGCGGGCTCTCTCACTATGTCAATTGGAAGGCGCGGCTAGCCGCGGGCGCTCCAGAGGGTCTGGTAGCGGGCGCCGTTGATCGCGTCGACCGTGGCTTCCCGCTCGCGGTTGCACAGGTCGCGCATCGCGTCGGCGCAGGTCTCGCGCGCCCCGGCGAAGTGCGTCGACGCGACGCGGCCGAGGACGCGATCCCAGACGCCGCTCTCGTCGAGGTAGCGGACGCTGTGCGGCCAGTGGAAGAACATGAAGTTCTTCGGCATGCCCAGCGCGGGCCGGTGCTGGCCGAGCCAGAAGTACCGTTCCGGTACCGTCGCCACCGGGTCGACGATCGCCACCATGGGCATGGTGCAGGCGCCCGACTCGTCGCTGTCGTCGTAGCGCGTATCGATCAGCAGCCGCTCCGGAAAGAGCCGGAAGCTCACCGCGAACACGTCCGCGTGCCGCACGATATCCGTGATCTCGCTGATGTCCACGAGCAGTCCGTTTTCTGTGTACATGGGGGCGTCCTTCGGACCAGTTTGTAGTTTGTAGTGAGTAGTTCGTAGTCGGCTTCGTCGCGGCGTCTACCAACTACGAACTACATACTACTCACTACGAACTTCTAGTACATCGGCGGGGCGCCGCCGGGCATGCCGCCGCCGGACGACTTGTCGGGCAGATCCGTCACCAGGCAGTTCGTCGTCAGCACCATGCCGGCGATCGAGATCGCGTTCTCGAGGGCGGCGCGCGTCACCTTGAGCGGGTCGATAATGCCCTTAGCGATCATGTTGCCGAACTCGTCCTTGGCGGCGTCGTAGCCCTCGCCGACCTTCATGCCCTTCACCTGCTGGACGATCACCGATCCGTCCTTGCCGGCGTTGATGGCGATGCGGCGGAGCGGCTCTTCGAGCGCGCGCCTGAGGATGTTGGCGCCGGTCTGCTCATCGCCTTCGAGCTTCACCTTGTCCAGCGCGGGCAGGGCGTTGATCAGCGCGATGCCGCCACCCGAGACGATGCCCTCTTCGACCGCGGCGCGCGTGGCCGAGAGCGCGTCCTCGACGCGGTGCTTCTTCTCCTTCAGCTCGACTTCCGTGGCGGCGCCGACCTTGATGACGGCGACGCTGCCGGCGATCTTGCCGAGGCGCTCCTGGAGCTTCTCACGGTCCCAGTCCGATGTCGTCGTCTCGAGCGCCGTCTTGATCTGCTTCACGCGCCCCTCGACATCCTTCTTCGGGCCCTTGCCTTCGATGATCGTCGTGTTCTCTTTCGAGACGATGATGCGGCGGCAGCGGCCCATGTCTTCGACCAGCACGGAATCCAGCTTGCGGCCGAGCTCCTCGCTGATCAGCGTGGCGCCGGTGATGGCGGCGAGATCCGCGAGGTTGTCCTTGCGGCGGTCGCCGAAGCCCGGCGCCTTGACGGCGACGACGTTGATCGTGCCGCGCAGCTTGTTCACGGCCAGCGTCGCGAGCGCTTCGCCCTCGATGTCGTCGGCGATGATCAGCAGGTTCTTGCTGATCTGCAGCAGCCGCTCGAGCATCGGCAGGATGTCGGTGACGGCGCTGATCTTCTTGTCGGTGATCAGGATGTACGGGTCATCCAGCTCGGCTTCCATCTTCTCGTTGTTGGTGACGAAGTACGGGCTGATGTAGCCGCGGTCGAACGCCATACCCTCGACGTACTCGACCTCGGTGGCGATGCCCTTCGACTCCTCAACCGTGACGACGCCGTCCTTGCCGACCTTCTCCATCACTTCGCCGATGAGATTGCCGATGACGCTGTCGGCGGCCGAGATGGAGGCGACCTGTGAGGACTGGACGCGGGTGGTGACGGGCTTTGCGTTCTTCTTGAGCATCTCAACGACGGCGGCGCCGCCGGCCTCGATGCCGCGCTTCAGCGCCATCGGATTGGCGCCCGCCGCGACGTTCTTCAGGCCCTCGTGGACGATCGCCTGGCCCAGCACGGTCGCCGTCGTCGTGCCGTCGCCGGCGATGTCGTTCGTCTTCGACGCGATCTCCTTGGCGAGCTGGGCGCCGATGTTCTCGAACGGCTCGTCCAGTTCGATGTCCTTGGCGATGGTGACGCCGTCGTTGGTGATGGTGGGGGCGCCGAACTTCTTGTCCAGCACAACGTTGCGGCCCTTGGGGCCGAGGGTGATCTTTACCGCGTCGGCAAGGGCATCAATGCCGCGCATCAGAGCGTGTCGGGCGTCTTCGTCAAAGAGAAGCTGCTTGGCCATATCTCCTCATCCTTTGTGTGCAGTATTGGGTACTGGCTTGATAGCTGATTCTAGCACTCTCCGTCCGGGAGTGCTAACGCCAGTGTAGGGCGTCTAGGGGCGTAGGATCAAGGGGGGTTGGAGGTTGTGGGTTGGAGGTTGGTGTTGGAGGTTGGAGGTGGGGTGGGCCCGGCGGCAGGGAGTTGCGTGGGCGGCGGCGGAGGAGCCTTGATAGGATGGCTTCGCGATGACTGAGGCGCTGAACCTTCGTGATTTCGAGGCGCTGGCGCGGGCGCGCATGGAGCCGGGGCCGTTCTCGTACTACGCGGGCGGGGCTGGCGACGAGCACACACTGCGCGACAACGAGGCGGCGTTCTCCCGCCGTCGCTTGCGGCCGCGGATGCTGGTCGACGTCTCGTGCATCGATACGAGCGTGACGCTGCTGGGCGAGCGCGTCGCGATGCCGGTCGGCGTGGCGCCGACGGCGCAGCACCGGCTGGCGCATCCCGACGGCGAAGCGGCGACGGCACGCGCCGCGGCGACCGCCGGCGTGATGTTCTGCGCGTCGACGTCCTCGTCGCTGTCGCTCGAAGAGATCGCCGCGGCCGCGGGCCCACTGCGCTGGTTCCAGTTCTACACGCAGGACAACGCGGGGCCGCGCAGCGAGGCGCTGCTTCTGCGGGCGGCGGCCGCGGGCTATCGCGCGATCGTGCTGACGGTCGACCTGGCGGTATCGGGATGGCGCGAGCGCGAGCTGCGCGAGGGCTTCGACATCGGCTCGCTGCGCTTCGGCAATTTTCCCGCATCGGAGGGCGCCGACGAGCCGCCAGACAACGGGCTGCGTCCGCAAGATGCGCCGTCGGCATTCACCTGGGACGATCTTGCGTGGGTGCGCGCACGGACGACGCTGCCGCTGATCCTCAAGGGCATTCTCACGGCGGAGGACGCACGGCTGGCCATCGAGCACGGCGCGGCGGCTGTCTGGGTCTCGAACCACGGCGCGCGCCAACTCGACCGCTCGCCGGCATCGGTCGACGTGCTGGAGGAGATCGTCGCCGCCGTAGATGGGCGCGCCGAGGTGTATGTGGATGGCGGCGTGCGTCGTGGCATCGATGTGGCGACGGCGCTGGCGCTTGGCGCGCGGGCGGTGTTCCTGGGGCGGCCGGTGTTGTGGGCGCTCGCCGCCGACGGCGAGACGGGCGTTTCGCGCGCGCTCTCGCTGCTCGATGCGGAGTTGCGGAACGCGATGGCGCTGCTCGGAACACCATGCGTGGCCGACATCACGCGCGCGCACGTGGTGTAGGCGGGTGCCGCCTGCGTTCATCGAAGGCGCCACGGACCGGCGGCGCGTGATCGTCTCCGTGAAGGCGGGCAAGCTGACGCCGGGCTTTCGTGCGCGACCTGAAGGGCGTGCTGGAGCGCGAGGGCGAACCGATCGGCGTGACCCTACAGCATCGGGCCTTTCCTTGTTCGCTAAACCCTTCGTGCTCCTCGTGCTCCTGGCGGATCGGATCATCCGGACGCGCTGTCAGCGCCCGACGCCCACGTAGGCGCGGCCTGCTAGATCGAGCAGGGACGCCCCCGCGTGCCCTACGGCATCCGGCCTCTCCTTACTCCCAAAGATCTTCGTGATCTTCGTGCTCTTCGTGGATCGCATCTTCCGGACGCGAAGCTACCGCCCGACGCCCACGTACGCGATCCCCAGCGCCGTCGCCATCGCCGGATCGAGCGCGGCGCGCGGGTCGAGCAGCGCGCGCAGTCCGGCGAACGCGCGCAGATCGAGATCGGCGTACTGCTCATGCCACGCCTGCACGACGATCGCATCGCATGGCAGCGGCCACGCCGGTGGCGGCTCCAGCCCGTGCGCGCGGATCTCAGCGTCGGAGTAGAGCGGGTCGTGGACGTACGCCGTCGCGCCCGCGGCGATCAGCGCCGATGCGAGCCCGATCGCGCTGCTGTGGCGCGACTCCTTCACGCCGGCTCGATACGCGAGGCCCAGCACGACGCACGTCGTCCCGTCAAGCGATCCGAGCGCGTCACCGAGCCGCGCGACGGCGTAGCGCGCCATGTCGTCGTTGATCTGCCGCGCCTCCATGATCAGCGCTGTATCGAGCGCCGCGACGCCCGGCGTCTCCGGCGCGGCGAGAAAGTACGGGTACACCGGGATGCAGTGGCCGCCCACGCCCGGACCCGGCGCATGCACGTGCGAGTACGGCTGCGTGTTCGCGGCGGCGATCGCCTGCACCGCGTCCACGCCCACGCTATCGGCGATGCGCGCGAATTCGTTCGCCAGCGCGATGTTGACGTCGCGATACGTCGTCTCCGCCAGCTTCGAGAACTCGGCTGTCTCGGCGTCGCGCACCGTGATGATCTCCGCATCGAGGTGCGCCGCGTAGAAGGCGGCCGCGCGCGCCGTGCTGTGCGCGTCGATGCCGCCGACGATCTTCGGATAGATGCGCAGGTCGCGCAGCACGACACCTGACGACACGCGCTCCGGGCTGAACGCCAGCGAGAAGTCGACCGTCGGCGCGTAGCCGGATGCGGCGAGCACGCGCGCTCCGACGCGGTAGCGTGTCGTGCCGACGGGCACCGTCGTCTCGACGATGATCAGCACGCCGCGCTTCAGGTGCGGGCCGATGGCGTCGATCGCGGCGTCGAGCATCGCGAAGTCGGGCCGCCGCGTCGCGTCGACATCCACCGGCACGATCAGCACGACGACGTCCGCATCGGCGACGGCGTCGCGCGGATCGGTCGTAGCGCGCAGGCGGCCGCTGACGACGAGCCCGGGGATCTTCTCGCTCAGCCCCGGCTCGGTCGGCAGCGGGTTCCGCTTCGCGTTGATCTCGTCGACGCGCGCGGCGCTGATGTCGTATCCCACGACGTTCGCGCCTTTCGACCCGAACTGCACCGCAAGCGGCACCCCGATCTTGCCCAGGCCGACGATGGTGATGTTCATCGTGGCTCGCCGAGAGACGTTGGCGCTCGATGGAGGATCAGCGTGCGGATGGGATGAGGATGGATGATAGACGATGGAAGATTGATCGCCGAGGCGAGAGATCCATCGTCCATCGTCCATCGTCCATCGTCCATCGTCGCGCTCGCGCATCACGCCCGCGCCTCCATCGGCAGCTGGACGCTCGCGCCCGACTCCGCCGCGCGCACGAGCGCCTCCGCCGCGGCCATGGCGGCCAGGCCGTCGTCCGCCGTGACGGCGACCGGTGTGCCGTCGAGGACGGCGCGCGCGAATGCTTCGAGCTCGACGCGCAGCGGCTCCCGCTTCTCGATCGCGATCCGGTGCACTGATCCTTCGCGGACGCCCTTCAGGTGGCGCGCCGCCCAGTCGGCCGGCTGACCCTCCGCGGCGGAGTGGTGCGCGTTCTCGTAGAAGGTCAGCTCGCGCGCCAGGTAGTCGACGACGAACATGCCGCGCTCCCCCAGCACCGAAAGCTCGCGGATCTTCGTCGGCGTCAGCCAGTTGATATCCAGCACGCCGACGACGCCGTTCGCGAAGCGCAGCACGCCGGCGAGCATGTCCTCGTGATCGGTGTTGATGCGCTGCTCCGTCTCCGCCTGCACGCGCGTGACCTCGCTGCCCAGCAGGAATCGCATGACGTCGATGTCGTGCGGCGCCAGATCCAGCACGACGCCGACATCGCGCACGCGCTCCGGAAACGGCCCGACGCGCCGCGCGTGCATCTGGAACACGCGGCCCAGCTCGCCCGCACGCAGCCTGCGCTGCAGCTCGACCACGGCGGGATTGAATCGCTCGATGTGCCCGACCGTCAGCGGCACGCCAGCGGCCGCGGCGAGATCGCGCAGCCGTTCGCCCTCCGCCAGCGTCGCCGCCAGCGGCTTCTCGACGAGCAGCGGCACGCCGTGTTCGATCACGTGCGCCGCGACGTCGAGGTGCGCGCGCGTCGGCACCGCGACGGTCAGCAGGTCGATGCGCTCCTCCGCCAGCATGCGCCGATAGTCGTCGTAGCCGCGCACGCCGCGTCCGCGCGTCGCCGCATCGACGCGTGCTGCCTCCGTGTCCGCGACCGCCGCCAGCTCGACGCCATCGATCTCGGCGTACACGCGCGCATGATTCGCGCCCATGGCGCCGAGGCCGATGACGGCCGCTCGGAGGGGCATGTTGGTCATGGGGGGAGTGTAGCGAAGAGCCCGTCAGCCGGTCAGCGGTCAGCGGGAGAGTGGCACAGCCGTCCGCGACGATGAGACTGCGCCAAAACGAGCGCGGGCGCAGCGGGCTGCGCCCCTACATACGCAACGATACCTCGTTCACCGCCGCGGCGATCGCTTCCACATCCGCCGCCGACAGCGCCGGATGCACCGGCAGCGACAGCACCTCGCCGGCGAGCCGCTGCGCTACCGGGAGCTCCGCGTCGCCGTAGCCGAGGCGCTGGTACAGCGGCTGGCGGTGGATCGGTGTCGGGTAGAAGGTGGCTGACTCGATGCCGCGCTCGCCGAGCGACGCCTGCAGCCGGTCGCGGGCATCGCGGCCAGCCGTGACGCGGATGGTGTACTGGTGCCACACGTGGCGCAGCGCCGGCAGCTCGTGCGGCGTCACGATCTTGTCGTTGCTCGCCAGCAGCGCGCTGAGCCGCGCCGCGTTCGCTCGCCGCACATCGTTGCGCGCATCGAGCTTCGGCAGCTGCGTGTGGCCGAGCGCCGCGGCGATCTCGGTCATCCGGTAGTTGTAGCCCAGCTCCTCCGTCACATAGCGCGACGGCTCGCCCTGCGAGCGCAGCACGCGCGCCCGCGCGGCGACGGCATCGTCGTTGGTCGTGATCATGCCGCCCTCGCCGGTCGTCAGATTCTTCGTCGCGTAGAAGGAGAAGCAGCCGGTGCCGGACGCGCCCGCGCGCGTGCCGCGTGCCGACGCCCCGACGGCCTGCGCCGCATCCTCGATCAGCGCGAGCCCGCGCCGCGCGCAGATCGCCGCGACCGTATCGATGTCGCACATCTGGCCGTAGAGATGCACGGCGATGATCGCGCGCGTCCGCGGCGTGATCGCCGCCTCGATCGCCGATACGTCGATGTTGAAGTCGTCGTCGCGCACGTCGACGAACACCGGACGCGCGCCCGCGAGCAGCACCGCATTGGCGCTGGCGGCGAAGCTGAACGCCGGGACGACGACTTCGTCCGGCTGTTGGTTGTTGGCTGTTGGCTGTTGGTCAGACGCGCCGCCGATGTTGTGCGCGAGCAGCGCGAGGTGCAACGCCGCCGTCCCATTCGCGACGGCAACGGCGTGCTTCACGCCCACGTACGCGGCGAACGCCTGCTCGAACGCCGCGACCCGCGGCCCCTGCGCAAGCTGCCCCGACTCGAGCGCATCGATCACCGCGCGCTTCTCGTCCTCTTCGATGATCGGGTGCGCGAGCTGGATCATACGGGCTTACTCGAGTGGTCGATGGTTGAGCGTACGATCGTCCCGTGCTTATCGACTTCGACCTCGGATCCGTCGGCGAAACGGAAGAGGCGGTTGCCGTTCGCAGCACGTGCGAACTCGCCTAAGCTTCCATAGGAAGCACGGGTATCGTGGTGCAGGATCGCGATCGCGAGCGCGTCAACGTCTCCGACGTCGTCCCGCCCAACCGCACGTTCAGCGAGATGCTGTAACGCATCTACAATCTTCTTCACCAACTCTGCAGTAACGGTAAGAGCCGCGCCGCCAGCGAGAAAGATAACGACATCGCGCATCTCCGCAGACGCACCAATACTGACGAGGTTGCGCTCGTCGTGAACCTTCCACGGGTAGATTTTGGAATCAACGAGGAACTGTTGTGCGATCGACCGGTACAAGTCCTCGGCTGCGGGCGAAAACGAGCCCGGCAGATTAATCGACAGCAGTTCTTCGCCCGGCTCCTCTTCGAAGCCCGCAGTGCGGACGATTCTGAGTCGATAGCCGTCAGACACAGCTAGTCACTCCCCGAACTCACCGGCGGCGTACGAGCGGTTGCACTGCTCGCAGTACCACTGCCGCGCCTCCGACATGATCAGCGGGCGGCCGCACTCGCACGCCCAGCCGGCGATGCGCGCCGGGTTGCCTTTCACGATCGCGTGCGCGGGCACGTCCGCGGTCACGACGGCGCCCGCGGCGACCATCGCCGATGCGCCAATGTTGATGCCCGGGAGGATCACCGCGGCTGCCCCCACGCTGGCGCCCCGGCCGACGGTCGTCGGTTCGACGGTCCAGTCCGCATCTGTTTTCAGCGTGCCGTCGGTGTTGATGGCGCGCGGGAATCGGTCGTTCGCGAACACGGCGTGCGGGCCGATGAACACACCGTCCTCCAGCGTCACGCCGCGAAAGAGCGAAGCGCGGTTCTCCATCTTGCAGCGATCGCCCACCACGACGTCGGTGTCGACGTAGACGCCCTTGCCGAGAATGCACTCGCGCCCGATGCGCGCGCCCTCGCGCACCTGCGCCTCGTTCCATATCTGCGTGCCGTCGCCAATGGTGGCGCTGGGTGACACCTCGGCCGTCGCGTGGATGCGGGTTGGCAATGCCGTTTCCTTCTTCGAAGAACCTAGAACCTGGCGTTATTGCGCTTCAAGTGCGGCTACCATCTTCTCCGCGGCGTGTCCGTCGCCGAACACGGGCGGCGGCTCGCCGGCCGGGCGCGGCCGTTTCGCCGCTGCCAGTATACGCTCCGCATCGGCTCCGGCGAGCACGTTCCAGCCGCCGGCCAGCGTCTCGACCCATTCCGTTTCGTCGCGCAGCGTCACGCACAGGACGCCGAGCAGGTACGCCTCTTTCTGCACGCCGCCGGAGTCCGTCAGCACCATGCGCGCGTTGCGCTCCAGCGCCAGCATATCCAGGTAGCCGACCGGGTCGATGATCCGCACCGGCGGCTCCACCTCGATGTCCGTGCCCATCAGCGCCGCGCGCGTGCGCGGGTGCAGCGGCACGATCACCGGCTCGTGCAGCAGCGCCAGCGCGTCGAAGATCTCGGCGAGGCGGCGCGGGTCGTCGGTGTTCGCCGCGCGGTGGATCGTCGCCAGCACGTAGCCTGCGGTCGCGAGCGCCATTTCGCGGAGGATGTGCGATCGCTCCTGCGCCACTGCGGCGTGCTGTAGCAGCGCGTCGTACATGATGTCGCCGGTCATCGTCACGCCCGATGTGATGCCTTCTCGCGCGAGGTTCTCGACGGCGTTCTGCGTCGGCGCGAAGAGGTACGTCGAGATACGGTCGGCGACGAGGCGGTTGATCTCCTCCGGCATATCGCGCACATAGCTGCGTAGCCCCGCCTCGACGTGGGCGACGGCGATGCCGAGCTTCGCCGCCGCGAGCGCGCCGGCGAGCGTGCTGTTCGTATCGCCGTAGATCACGACGATGTCCGGCGCCTCGCGCTGTATGACGGCCTCCAGCCGTTCGAGCATCTGCGCCGTCTGCGCGCCGTGGCTCCCGGACCCGACGCCCAGGTGGTAGTCCGGGCGCGGCAGCGACAGCTCGTCGAAGAACACGTCGGACATCGACGCGTCGTAGTGCTGGCCGGTGTGCACGAGGATCTCGGTGTGGCGTTGGCGCAGGACGCGCGAGAACGCGGCTGCCTTCACGAACTGCGGCCGCGCGCCGACGACGGTCAGGACGCGCATGCGCGTCGGAGGTTAGAGGTTAGAGGTTGGAGGTTGGGCGAGTACGCGTTCGCCCCGAGGCGCGCGATCGCGACGCAGCAGTACCCGCGGAGCTTTAGCTCCGCCCGCCGCTGCGCGCGCGATGGCAGGTGGGCGCCAGCACGCCGCGGGCTGACAGCCCGCGC
>Ga0209726_10005227_pt1 | contig 15872 bp, 13 predicted proteins | sample Subgrocontami54m_FD_187453 | JGI IMG/M metagenome (GOLD analysis project Ga0209726, IMG submission 187453) | Subsurface groundwater microbial communities from S. Glens Falls, New York, USA - GMW46 contaminated, 5.4 m (SPAdes) (version 3) | ecosystem: Environmental > Aquatic > Deep subsurface >... | reverse complement strand
CCGTTGATATAGACCTCGTCCAGCCGACCCATGATTTTGTCCCGGAGCCGATTGCGCAGACCCGCGATTTTGCACGATTCCTGTGGCATATCTTCCATCGCGATGGCGCAAGCCATGCCGAGTCCCACGATGCCCGGAACATTGAGCGTTCCGGAGCGCATGCCGCGCTCGTGACCGCCACCATCAATCATCGGCACCAATTGCACGCGCGGATTCTTGCGCCGCACATAGAGCGCGCCCACGCCTTTCGGGCCATACAGCTTGTGTCCGGTAATGGACGCGACGTCAATGTTCATCTTGTTGACGTCGATCGGAATTTTGCCGATGGCTTGCACGGCATCGGTGTGGAAGATCACGCCGCGCTCGCGGCAAAGCTTGCCGATCTCAGCCAGCGGTTGCAGCACGCCAATCTCGTTGTTGGCCGCCATGATCGTCACCAGGATCGTCTTGTCGTCCATGGCGCGCTTCAGGTCGTCGAGATCAACCAGCCCATCTTTCTGCACCGGCAGATAGGTCACGCGGAAGCCGTACTTCTCCAGGTGCTTGCAGGTATCGAGCACCGCTTTATGCTCGATGACCGCCGTGATGATGTGATTGCCCTTCTCGCGGTACATCTCGGCGACGCCCTTGATGGCCAGGTTGTCGCTCTCGGTGGCGCCGGAGGTGAAGATGATCTCTTTCGCAGTCGCTCCGATCAGCTTGGCGATCCGCTCACGCGACAACTCCACCGCCTCTTCCGCCGCCCACCCGAACGGGTGATTGCGGCTGGCCGCGTTGCCGAACTTCTCCATGAAGTAGGGAAGCATCTCTTCCAGAACTCGCGGGTCGAGGGCCGTGGTCGCGTGGTTGTCCATGTAAATGGGCAGCTTGATGCCGTTTGCGGACGTGCGCTGCACGGTTTCCTGGGTTGCTGCGGGTGCCGTCTTTACATCCGTACTCATGATTGCTTTTCTCCTCAATCTGCTGCCGGCGAGGCGCCGGCGCTACACAATCGTCACCAGTTCCGCCGGTTTCTTGATCTCAATCGTTTCCGGTTCTTCGCGCATGTGCGAAATCTTGATTCTCTTCAGCACTTGTTCGATGCTTTCACTCACCTTGCGCAGGGGTTCGCGAATCGTGCAGCGATCGGTCTGGCCGCACTCGCCGCGCACCGTAACGCACGAGGTAATGAACAGCGGCCCGTCAATCGCCTGGATCACTTCAAAAGCCGAAATCGTGTTCGGGTCGCGCGCCAGCGTGTAACCGCCGTTGCTACCGTGTTGCGACCGCAGCAAACCCGCTTTGGCCAGCCGTTGCAGGATTTTCGCCAGAGCTTCCTGGGGTATCCCATAAGCTTCGGCCACGTCCTTGGCGCTGCATGAACCCTTGGGGGCATGCTCGGCCAGATGCTTCATGGCCATCAGCCCGTAGTCGGCTTTTTTTGTAAGCTTCAGCATCGCGGAGATTGCCGACCTCAATGGTCGGATAAAATGCCGACTGTTTCAGTCGCATTAGTATTTTAACGCCGTCCGATGCTTCCCGCAAGACCGATCAGGCAACGGCGCTATTTTGCAATTGAGCGGCAACTTTCGACAGGTGAGTAGCTTAGCGGCCTTGTCTCGGAGGTAAACGCGGCCCTGCTCCGGAGGTACTTGACATCCTGAGCCAGCGTTCTAAAATACGGCCATTTTCCGGCGAATGAACGGAACCGCTCTCTGGAAGGCAGAGAGGCCCGGAATCTATGACGACAAGCCAGCCGCCTCAAGTCCCTTCCAAGACCAGCCGGGAGCCGTGCAAGCATCCCCGGGTGGAGATCGTCTCCCGCGACGAAGATGCCGAGTACGTGGAATGCAAGGAATGCGGCGACGTCTTCGAGTCCAGCGAGCTCAAGGATATGGAGATGGAAGAGGGCAAGACGCCCGACGATGAAGTCTAGGCCGCGGCTTTCCTAATCCAGGATTCCCAGTTCTATTTGATCGCGATCAAAAGATTCTCCGCCCGATCCACCCGGAACTTCTTTCCCGGCGGAATCACGGTAGTTGCGCTGTATTCAGTGATCACCGCCGGCCCCTTCAGCGAGTGTCCGGCAACCAGATCGCCGCGCTCATAGACGGGAGTCATGAGGCCTCTTCCCTGAAAGACTACCGTTGCACGCGCGACCGGCGTTGCCTGTCCAGACGCCCTATTGCCAGTTGTCGCCGCTGCCTGCGCGACCTCCGACTTTCGCGCCTTGATCCTCCCCCGCAAGCGCACGGTCACGAGTTCAATCTCTTTCCCTGGGTGGTGATATCCGTAGCGGCGTTGATGTTCCTGGTGGAAGCGAGCCGCCGCATTTCCGGTGGCCGGAACGTTTAGTTCGTAGCCCTGTCCGCGATAGCGCAGATCCAGACTGCGTTCGAAGAGTAGAGTCCCTGCCCACCTCTCCGCTCGAAACTCCTTTCGTGCCGCCGTCACCAGCTTCCGGAACTCCTTCTCTAACTCGGCGCGAGGGCGCCCGTCCGCGATATTCCACAGCAGCGTGCGCGAGAAATCTTTGACCGCATCGCTGACCAGGATCCCAAACGCCGAGAGCGCCCCCGGCCGAGCCGGCAGGATCACCGTCGGGATCGAGAGCGCCTCTGCCAGTTCGCAGGCGTGCAGGCCGCCCGCTCCGCCAAACGCCACCAGGGCAAACTCCCGCGGATCGTATCCGCGTTCGATCGACACCACGCGCAACGCCCGCTCCATATTTGCATTCACGACTTGCAGCACGCCGGCGGCGAACTGCTCTAGAGTCAAACGTGAGCCCTGCTTTTTCAGCCATTCCGCCGAGATGCGGCGGGTGCGCTCGACATCCAGCGTGAACTCCCCGCCCAGAAACCGATCAGCCCGGAGCCTTCCCAAGATCAGGTTGGCATCGGTGACCGTGGGCTGCACACCACGGCCATAGCAGATCGGCCCCGGCTCGGCGCCCGCCGATTCGGGACCAACCCGTAGCGCGCCACCGGCGTCAAAGCGCGCCAGCGAACCGCCTCCTGCGCCGACCGTGTGGATGTCGAGCATCGGGACGCCCACCGGGAACCCGGCCACTTCCGCCTGGCTGCCGGGACGCGCCTCACCCGCAACCAGCGCGACGTCGGTCGAGGTCCCTCCCATGTCAAATGAAAGGACTCGCGAAAACCCGCTGCGCGCCGCCATGGCTGCGGCGCCGACCAACCCGCCCGCGGGTCCGGAAAGCACGGTCCGCACCGGCTCCCGCGCTGCCCCTTCCAGCGCCGTGATCCCGCCGCTTGATTGCATGACGAAGATGCGCGGCCCTTTTCGCGCAGCGCGCGAGCCTCCGGTCAAATTCCGGGCTCGCTCCCCGATTCTCTCCAGATAGCTCTGCATGAGCGGTTGCAGATAAGCATTCACCACCACCGTGCTGGTGCGCTCGTATTCGCGAAACTCCGGGAGAATTTTGTGCGATACCGAAAGCGGCTTGCCGAGCGCGGCCAACGCCGAAGCTACCGCCACCTCGTTCTCCGGATTCGCGAACGAGAACAACAGAGAAATGGCGATGGCCTCGGGTTTCACGCCCCGCACGGCTTCCCGCAGGCGCGCCAGTTCCTCGGCCGAGGGAGACTCCAACACGCGGCCTTCCGCGCCGGTTCTCTCGGTTACTCCAAAACGCAGTTCCCGAGACACCAGCGGAGGCACTCGTTCAAAAAAGAAGTCATACAGCCGAGGCCGCGCCTGCCGCCCAATCTCGATGACATCTTCAAATCCCGAGGTGGTAATCAGCGCCACCCGCGCGCCTTTTCTTTGCAGCAGGGCGTTGGTGCCGACCGTCGTCCCGTGCAGAAGCGTAAATGCGGCTCCCACGCCGATTTTTTGCAGAGCTTCGGCAATGGCGCGCGACGGATCGTCGGGCGTCGAGAACACTTTCAGTGTCTTCAGCGCACCGCCCTCCGCCCACACGCAGTCGGTGAAGGTTCCGCCGGTGTCAATCGCAATGCGGATTTCTGGACGCGATACTCTGGCCATGAACAGGGAAGACTAACACTCTCGCGGCTGGTGCAATAACATCCGGACCCACTGGCGGAATTTACTCTGCGTTCTCTGCGTCCTCTGCGGTTAAAGGTCTTGACTCATTGCAACGGAGTAACGCTGCCGTCGCAGTTGGTGATGGCGGCCGTCGAGGCGCGGACCACACCGTCCGCAAACGAGCAGAAGTAGCGCACGCCGGTCTGATTAGGAACTGTTGGCGCCCCGATAATCTCGTAGGTCGCAACCGGACTTCCCGTCAACCCCGAAAGAGTGAACGTGTAACCATTCTTCGTACCCGAAGCGATCTGACTGTCAATCAGGCAAGCGCTGGTAGAGGTCGGCGGAGTGCAACTGGTCCCGCCCAGAGCGCCGAGTGTGCTGGCGAAACCTACCGTTGGATAGACAGAGTTGTAGGAAATCTGGGCCGTGTTGATAGTCCGAATGGACACCGCGGCCGACGCCTCATTGCCCGACCGGCGCGCGTTCAGCAGGCTCGGGATGGCGATCGAAGCGATGATCAGGATGATCGCCAGCACGATCAGCAACTCGATCAGTGAAAAGCCTTTCTGTCTTTGCATTGGGAGACTCCTTCGAGCGTCCTCTTGTCGGGTACGAGGACTGGTCTGCCTCTTGAACGGCGAACGACGCGCAACCTTGCACGACGAATTTTCGCGCGCGTCCGGGGCAGACGGAGTGCGCCGGATCGGAAGCCATGGAGCAATGGGGGGATAGGCGCTTGTCCACGCAACGCCCAGCACCGGAAAACTAACCTGTCGCTCAGCCGGACTGCCGTATTCTGAGAGAAGGATGCGGTATTGCGCGACGAGGTCCGAGTGACCGGAAACATCTGGAAGGCGTGGCTGGTTCCCGGCGGCCTGCTACTGGCGCTGTCGGCGGCGCTCGTCAACAGTTCGCTCCTCGGCCGTGTGGCGCCCTCGCTTGCCTTCTATTACTTCGCGGTGTTTGCCGCCGGACTGCTGCTTGCCTGGCGTTTCAATTCCAGCCGCGTTTTGTTTTCGTTGTTGGTCCTGGTCCTGGCGCAGCGCGCAGTTGAATTCTTCTCCCTCGGACAAATTCGTACCGGCCCCGGCCGCACTGCGGTGGTGCTGGCGGCTCTGCTGATTCCCCTGAACTACATCGGGCTGGCTTTCATGCGTGAGCGCGGATTGACCGTCGCCGGCATCGCGCCGCGTTTCGGGATGCTGTTTCTCCAATCGGTCGTGGTGGCTGTGTTGTGCAGGCCGGAAAACAGCCGCACGGTTGCGGCAGCGTCCGACGGGAGCATCCTTCCATTCTGGGCCCTCATCGGTTTCGGGGCCGCGGCAGTGGTGTTGGTCGCGCGCTTTTTCCAAACGCGCAAGCCGGTGGAGACCGGTTTTTTGTGGTCGCTGGTGGCGGTGTTTCTGTGGCTCGATTTTTCCCCGGTCGGCAAAGTGGCCGATGCTTACGTGGCCACCGCCGGTCTGATCTTAGCGGCGTCTCTGATCGAAACTTCGTACGTGCTGGCTTATCACGACGAACTCACCGGGATCCGCGGCCGCCGCGCTTTCAACGAAGCCCTGCTCTCGCTCGATCAGCAATACGCCATCGCCATCGTGGACATCGACCACTTCAAGCACTTCAACGACACCTACGGACACGACACCGGCGACCAAGTGCTTCGCATGGTGGCCGCGCGGCTCGCCGACGTGGGCGGTGGCGGACAGGCTTTTCGCTGCGGAGGAGAGGAGTTTGCCATCCTTTTCCGCAACGCCTCAGCGAAAGACGCTTTCGAACGGCTCGATGTGCTTCGGCAGGCGATTCAGAACTCTGTTTTCCGTTTCCGCGCCTCGGAGAGGAGAAGCGAGACTCGCTCGGGACCGTCCGAACGCAGAAAACCCGGCAGAAAGAGGGCCGCTGCGGTCCTCCATCGCCCAGCGGATGACTTGTCGGTGACCGTCAGCATCGGGGTCGCCGAGCCGAGCACCCGCTATCGCCAGCCCGAGCAAGTCATCCACGCCGCCGACCAAGCCCTTTACCGCGCCAAGCATAACGGACGCAACCGGGTGGAACTGGCTTCGAACGTGCCGCTCCGGCTGACGCGAAGCAAGCGCGCGAACGCGTCCCGCCTTTAAGACCGAACCAAGCGAACCAATTCACCACAGAGACACAGAGACACAGAGAAACAAATCGAAAAAAGTGGTTTCTCTGTGACTCTGTGACTCTGTGGTGAGATTGTTTTTCGCCGGCGATGCTGCTACCAATCCCGCAGATGTATCAGAAACAGGATCACCGTCGCCACGAATGGCACAGCCAGCCCAGCACGCAGGTTCCCGGCGGACTGCGAGATCGCCCCTACCAACCAGGGCAACACCGCCGGTCCAAGCGCTGCGATCGAAAACATGACTGTGCCAACACTTCGCGCCGTCACTCCGAAGCGGTGCGAAAGCCGTGCCACGGTGATCGGATACACAGTGGCGAAACTCAAGCCGGTGATCAGGGCGCTGGCGATCACTCCGGGCAGCGTTGAGGACTTGAGCAGTAGCCCGATGCCCACAGATGCCAGGCCATACCCCGCCTGTAGAACTCGTCGTTCCGGCAACCGGTGCAGCAGTAAACTTCCCGCCCCTCTTCCCAGCGTCAGGGCCGCCCAGAAAAAAGCGGGCATCATCGCGCCCATACTCGCCCCGTGAGAACCCATCCGCGACACATACGAGCCGATCCATCCGCCGACCGCAGTTTCGGCTCCGGGATATAGAAAAAACACGCAGGCGAACAGCCACGTTGCCGGATTGCTCACAATCGCCCGCCAGGGAATGGGCGCGTCGGTGGACTTGCGCGGCCCGGGAAATGGCAGCTTGCGCGCGGTCACCGCGAGCAGCAAGAGAAACAGTACTACCGATCCAAGAAAAATCGGTACCAGCTGATGTGCCTGGGTCCACGCCACCAGCAACGAACACAGCACCGCGCCGACGCCCCAGAAGAAATTCAGCAGGCTTACTGCCGCCGCTCGCGAGCCGGTGCTGATCTCCGCGATCATCAAGTTGTCGGTGGGGATAAACAGCCCCAACCCCAGCCCGTAGACGGCCACTGACGCGATCCCCATCCAGGGTGGCCCCAGGTAGAGCGTACTCACGCCGCCCGCCATCAGCAGCAAACCGGAGAGAAATGCCGAGCGGAATCCTAAACGCGCCAGTATCACTCCGGAAAGTTGCACGCCCGCCAGTTGCGAGAGGAACTGCACCAGAAACAGATTTCCCGCCTGCGCGTCAGTCAGCGCCCAGCGCGCGCTCAGGATGGGCAGCATCGGGCCCAGCATGGTTGTGAGAATGCCGGTGGGAAGAAAGGCGATCTGACCGGCAACGATCAGCCGCCGGTTCTGGGCTGCGTCCGCGTTTTTCGATTGCACCACTGAAGCCGCACTGGAGTTTGAAGGAGTGGCCACGCCCTAGAATATCCGAGCGTCAAGCGAACCGCAGCAAAGCTTCCACGTTGTTTGTGGGATGCTCTCGCCCGGGTCTACTTTTCAGGTCCGGGCGAGAGCAGTTTGTTCCGAGATCGTTTACGGAATGCTGAGCTGTCCACCTTCGCTTACGCTTGTCTGCTGCTCGCCGCCCCTGCCAGTCGAGTAGCTGACCCGCAGAGTCTTGCGAGAGCCCGGTGCTGGGTCTTTGCCCAGGGTGTCATTGTCCACCGTGATGTTCAGGCGTCCATCGCGGATCAGAGACCGGAGACGCCCTGTGACGTCCTGGCTGCGGTTGCCGGCGCCATACGTGGCTCGGACGATGTTCAACCGGCCATACCTGTCACCATCATTCCTGTCACCATCACGATCGCCATCGCGCCGGCCGTCACGCCTGTCACCGCGGTCGTCGTCGTCGCCCCAGCCCCCGTTCCAGCCGCCTCCGCCCCAATCACCCCGGCCCCAGCCGGTAAACTGAGAGCCATCGACGACACTGCCTTCGCGGTATTCGAACATGCGGTTCGCGCCGCCCGGGCCACGGGTGTAGATGCGTAGAGTCTTGACCCGGCCTGGGTCCGGATCTACTCCAAAAGTGGAGTTCCCCATGCGGAAGGTGCGATCCTGACGAGCTAGTTCCTTGAGCCGCTGCGTGACATCGACATTTCGACTGGCAGTGCCGTAGCGGGCTTGCAGAATCTGATATTGCCCATCATCGCCAAGGCCATTGCCATCGCCGTCACCCCAACCCCCGTTCCAGCCGCCTCCGCCCCAATCACCCCGGCCCCAGCCAGTAAACTGAGAGTCGTCGACGACACTTCCTTCGCGGTATTCGAACATGCGGTTCGCGCCGCCCGGGCCACGGGTGTAAATGCGTAGAGTCTTGACCCGGCCTGGGTCCGGATCTACTCCAAAAGTGGAGTTCCCCATGCGGAAGTTGCGATCCTGACGAGCCAGTTCCTTGAGCCGCTGCGTGACATCGACATTTCGATTCGCGGTTCCGTAGCGGGCTTGCAGGATCTGATATTGCCCGTCGTCATCCCCATCGCCCCAGCCGCCGTCCCATCCACCGTGGCCCCACTCGCCCCGGCCCCAGCCGGTAAACAGAGAGCCGTCGACGACGCTGCCTTCGCGGTATTCAAACATGCGGCGCGCACCGCCCGGCCCACGCGTGTAGATTCGCAAGGCCTTGACGCGGCCCGGCGCCGGATCGACGCCGAAGGTGGAGTTGCCCATGCGGAAGGTTCGGTCCTGGCGAGCCAGTTCCTTGAGTCGTTCCGTAACATCTACGTTGTGTTCGGCCACGCCGTAGCGGGCCTGGAGGATCTGGTATTGCCCCTCATCATAGCCCCAGCCGCCATTCCAGCCGCCCCCGCCCCAGTCGCCGCGGTCCCAGGCGGTAAACATGGAGCCATCCACGACGCTGCCTTCACGATATTCGAACACGCGATGCCCGCCCCTGGGCGCGCGGGCGTAAATGCGCAGAGTCTTGACCCGGCCTGGCACCGGATCGACGCCAAAGGTGGAGTTCCCCATACGGAAGGTTCGGTCCTGGCGGGCGAGTTCTTTTAGACGTTGCGTGACATCTATGTTGTCTTCGGCTACGCCGTAGCGCGCTTCGAGGATCTGATACTGCCCGTTGTCGGCGTTGTCCCAGCCCCAGTCACCGCTTCCCCAACCGGCGAACATGGCGCCCTCGATCACGCTACCTTCGCCATACTCGAAAGTGCGAGTCTCGCCACCGGCTCCGCGCACGAAAATCCGCAAGCTCTTCACCCGGCCCGGCGCGGGATCGACCCCGAACGTGCTGTTTCCCATCCGGAAAGTAGTGTCCGAGCGCGCCAGTTCCCGCAGGCGCTGCGTGACATCAACGCGCCGGTCGCCGTAACCATAATCCGCGCGTAGGATCTGGTACTCGTGCGCGACTGCCGAGGCGGCCAGCACCAGCACGAATGCGACTGCCGCCCAACCTCTCCGCAGGACTCTTTGGAAATTCATAATCTGTTCTCCTGTACCGCAGTCCGTGCCGACGGACGTGCATTGCACAGACGGCGTTCCGGCGATTACGCTCCAGCGCAACCGTCGTACCGGGTCATTTGCACAAGCCTGTCCTCGGGTGATGAACTGATCGTACACCCGGCGCAGTGTTACACTAAAATCCATCCGCCGGAGAGGTGGCCGAGAGGCTGAAGGCGGCGGTTTGCTAAACCGTTATACGGGCTAACACCTGTATCGAGGGTTCGAATCCCTCTCTCTCCGCCATCAATACTTTACGGACAATCATTGAATCGCCTCAGTTTGGGACTGTGGCTTTTTTGTGGCTTTCTCTGCGTTGTACGCTTCAAGGCGTTCCATCGCAGAGATCTTGTGCTCTGGCGTTGGATGGCAATACCGCTGTGTGATGGTGATCGAAGAGTGCCCCATGAGCTCCCGCAGCGTCATGAGGTCCACCCCGGCCATTGCCATCCGTGACCCGTAGGTGTGACGGAAGTCGTACAGCCGGAGCGCGAACCCTAGACGCTTGCAGAGCTCTTTATGGCGTCTCATGACCACCTGGTTGGTTGCCAAGCCTTCAAAGAGCTTTCCGGTCCTCCAGAGCCTTCCCAATACTCCGTACGCCTTATGGGTGAGTGGAATCGTCCGCCGGGCGAATCGTGTTTTCCCGGTGGGGATGAAAATGTACCGCTTATCCAGGTTGACGTGTTCGCCGTGAGTTCCGAAGACCTCCCCAGGACGCATACCCGTTTCCACAATGATGGTCGAAACATCCCGTAAAAGCGGATCGGCATGGTCCATGTAGATGCGCTCTTCCTCGTAGGACACGATGCGCATGTTCCCGGGTCCTTCGGGGAGGAGCTGGACATGGAACTGGCCGATGGGGTAGCTCAGTCTCACGCACCAGTTTCGGAAGGTTCGGAGGCAGGCGAGATCACGGTTGACTCCCGCAGAACTGCACTCCCCGGCACGAACCGATTTGAAACCTTCCACGGCTTGGGTATTCATGCGTTCAATCCGCGTCGCTCCAAAATGAGCGATGAGGCGTTTGGCGGAAACTCGGTATCGCTGGTGCGTTCTTGGTTTGACGTGGCGACTTGCCCAGGACAGAAAGCGGTCAAAGGCAACGTCAAATCCAAGCTTTTCAGCAGGTCCATTGAATCTTTCCGGGTTCCGGAAGCATTCCATGCGTTTGGCTGCTTCCCGCCGCAACGCCTCAGCTTTATTGGTTGACTCGGTGCTTCCTCTATAGCGCTTGCTGTTAATTTGGAATTGGTAGTGGTAATACTCACCTCGCTTAACGATCATCTGTGCCTCCGATTGGGAGGCACTCAACCCTGCATCTCAGAATGTAGTGTTCTACATCCTTGCGGAGATATCGTACCGCTTTCCCCAGCTTTACGTACGGAATATGCAGACCCTGGGAGCGCCATTGATTCAGCGTGTTGACGCTCATGCCCGTTAATCCCGAGACCTGCCTCACCGTTAAAAGTTCCATCTGGTTTCCCGACCAATCGCGAGGAATAAATCATCAGTGTGGTGCTTGTCGCATAGGTAAGACAATTCTCGTACGTGTCCGATAAAGTTCCGGTCCGGACGGAAGAATCCGTATCTGATGGCTTGCAGCTCCTTCCAGAAGATTTCGAACTCTGGTTTCAGCTGTCTCATAGTTCGCTCCTACTACATAAGACGACGCACAAATTTCGAATTGACGAGAATTTCAAACCGATTCGATAACTGCTTTGAAATCTGTAAATTTTGCTGGCAAAAGGGCAACTTTTTGCACGGCATAAAAGACGGTTGGTTTTCGGAGTTTAACAACGGGACCTGATTTTTGGAACGTACGCGAGAAATATCCGATCATTGCGATGCATTCTGAAAATGCATTATCCAGAAATCTCACTAATCGGCCAATCGCGAGATTCTTTCAAGCTCCATAGAAGTGTCTTGTCGAGTTGTCTTGCCGCCAAGACAAGCAAAGGCACGCTCTTCCCTTTATTTTCCGGAACTTGCGTTCGACGTCCTGGTTCCTTTTCTTGAGTGAAACGCGGGACCTCCCTTGCCTGTCGCAGGATCGATGAGTTTTATGGACAAATGTATTGCTCTGTTCAACACAGGGTCAAGTCGTTCCATGCCGCCTAAATCGTAGATTCGGATTCATTTCGAAAAACTTTCAGTCACTCACCTTCGCCGAATCCGACGGCTCCCACGCGTTCGTCTGTATCGTGTCGCGCTGAGGGTCATGTGAAAGGATGCGGACTCGGTCTCTACTTGCATGTGCCACGTTCTTGAGCTCTTGAGGACTACAGAACGGTAGACAGAAAGCCAGGAGTGCGGTCTAAGCGCTTGAAAAAATTGGTCGGGGAGAGAAAACTTTAGCCTCCGGCCACCTGGTCCCGAACGAGATTCCAGCCCTTATTGAAACCTCTAGAATCCTGCTGTCTCCAAGTGATTGATGTTGACCTGTTGCGTGCTGCCCGTTGAAGTCTGTTGAAACCTCATGGGGCTGGATGCTCTCGCAGCCTCAAAATCATCTACAGTCAGAAATCATATTCAATTTCGTGCGGATCTAGGGGGGCAGGTCACACCCATGCCGATTCTCGCGGTTCATACAGTGGATTGGGCTATTGGTTCCTCGAACGCAAGTATTGCGCCAGCACCATCGCTTGGCGTCTGGCCTCCGTATCGCCGGATACTTCGAACTCCTTCCTGTACTCAGCCTGTGCCTCAGCCAGTCTTCCTTCCATTTGGAAGACAGTTCCCAACGTCCGATGGAGGGTCGGGTACTCCGAATCCAAAGCATCAAGTGATCGCAGTGTTTGCTCGGCAGCGTCTAGTTTTTTCAGCCGGATTTCGTCATTTCCGAGGGACAACAAAATCAGCGCTCTCCGTCTTGGATTCTTGATAACCGATGGATTGGCCAGTTCCTTGAAGATGGGCTCGGCCGCTCCGTATTGCTGAGTTTCGAAGAAACCGCGAGCATAGGCGAACTTTACGTTAGGGTCGTCAGGCGACAGTCTATACGCGGTCTCAAATTGTTTGAGCGCATCGTTGGTCCGGCCCTGCCTGAGGTACAAATTGCCCAGATAATCGATGACCAAGACGTTGTCCGGGGCGACTGCGATTCCCCGCTTGTAGAAAGCTTCGTCGTCGATATAAAACTTCTGCTGCACGAATGTTAGGTAAGCGTAGAAACCAGCCATCGCCATGACAGCTCCGATAAAGGCTCTTCTCGGTACCGTTGAAGGCCACATCTGTTTTGCAGCCAACCCGAGCAGCAGGGACAAACCGACGGATGGTAGATACAGATACCGGTCATGAGTCATGTTTCCCTGGTCGTAGACTCGCAATCCAATCAGCACAGGAAGTAAGGGAAGCAGAACCAGCAGCCCTGAGAAGCCGATGAGTGTGGAATACCGGAAGCTCAGCCAGATTACTAGGGCGATACCAGCGAGGATTCCCAGCAAACTGATCCACATGCCCAGAGTCGGCGAAGAAAGCAGCGGGTTCATGTAGAAGCCGCTTAGGCCGACTGGCCACACAAGCTTCTTGAGGTAGAAAGCGATTATGGAAAGGCTGCTCAAGAAGACCTTCTGCCAATCATGTTTGCCTGTCTCAACGCCGATACGCTGCAAGACCAGCAAGCGAATTGAAAAATAGACCCCAATCGCGGTCACGTAAGGGAGGCTAAATCGAAGCGATGCCAGGACTCTCTTGCGCCAAGTGGCATCATCTCTCGCGAATAGAAAACGCAAAACCGGGAACAGGGGGAGAACGGCAACTGCTGTCTCTTTTGCAAAAAGGGCAGCGCCGAAGAACAAGGCACTCAATAGAATTGAGCCTTCGTTTTTCCCGCTATCCCGACTCGCCCGAGTCCCAAAAAGCAGAGCCCAAAGAGTGAAGATTGTGAAGAGAATCTCGTTGCTTGCTGAGATCCAGGAGACGGCATCGACATGAATGGGGTGAATTGCGAAAAGTGCCGCACCAACACAAGCAGCGCCTTCATTCGCAAGAAGCTCCAGGCACAACCGAAACACTAGATAGGTCGCCCCGACATGCAGGAGGATGCTGGACAGATGCCAAATCCAAGGCGATAGACCTGCGAACATATCAACAAGCAGCATCCAGACGGAAAACAATGGTCGGTAATAGTAACCGAGCTCGTCTCCTCCCCGCTGGCTCCACAGGTGCGTGGTCAGAAGCCGGGAAAGGTAATCCCAGGACTGGACTTGAGGATTGTTTACTATCTGCAGGCGATCGTCGTGGATAAATCCATTCCATAACGAAGGCATGTAGACACTGGCCACTGACAGACAGCAGAACAAAGAAGTTCTTGTGAAGTGTCGTTTGTTGAGGATCGTTGTTGCCACGCGGCGATTCTTCGGCAATTGCCTACTGTTTTTCAATGTTTTAACCGGTTGAGATTTTATCCCGCAGCCCACTCTCGCCGCTACCGTTCTCAAACCATTGGATTTATAGCTTGATTTCCCGCCTCTAAGGAAACTCTGAACAAGTAACTGTTTTTCGGTATTCAAGCAAAGGGTTACAGCGTTCCGCTTCGTTTAGTCTGGGCTTGGGCGGGTTTCCCTGGCGCCTGCATAATGGTTGCGTCCACGATCGTGCCCGTCGTGATCCGCACTCCTTGGGCTTGCAAGTGCAGGTTCACCGCCCCCAGCATCCGCTCGCCCAAACCGTGCGCTTCCAGCAAGTGCCGAACCTTGCACACCGTGGTCTCGTCCGGCACGGGCTCGCAGCCCAAGTCGATCCCCACGAACCCGCGCAGCGCCGCCGAGTCGTACAGCGCCTCCTCCACCCCCGGTCCGACAGATTGAACCACTGCTGCGGAAAATAAGTCCGCAGCATCCGCTTCCACTCCCACCGGCGGGCCGGCCGTTGCCCGCCGTTGGATAGTACGGCTCAACCGGCGCGCCCGGTTCGCGCCGGCATCTCCTCCAGAAACTGCGCCCGCCGCGTCTTCTTCGTGTACCGCTCAAAGCCGGTCATCATCGCCAGAGTCCTCTGTTTGATCTGAGCTTTCATCTGGCCTCACTTTATCGAAGCTCGCCGTGGAAATGGAGAACAGAACTGCGCAAAGTTGATTCCCGCGGGTCGCACAAGGCGCGAACTCCGCCTCATCGATCTCTCGGCGGGCATGCTTCTGTCATCACCATTTGAATACGCCGGCGAATACCTGCCTTCCTTGGTCGAATCGTGCGAGCTTTTTAACCACCTGAACAATGAATTTGCAACGCCTCTCCGTCACACCGACGATGTCCAGGAATACTTACCGACGCAGTTTTTCGCTAAATGGGTCGGCTTGTAGAAAGCGAAACAGAGCCAATTTTGCTTCATTCTCTGTCGCCAATCCGATCCTGAGAATGTAGTCGTTGGACACAACTCCCCAATTTCTATCATTCGCCTTCGCCTGTCGGCTCCTGCCGATAGGTCGGCTGTCGGTCAAAAGCTAATTTGGACAAGAGTGAGACTACCTCGGAAGGATCACAACTGTGGTTCCTTTCGCAGAGTTAGTCACACGTTTCGCGGACCTGTTGGCGGAAGACCCGACATTCAACCGGGAGAAGTTCAACCGCACCTGTGGGTACGATTGGACCGTGAAATAGATCAGAAACAACGAATCTCTGGGCCAAATCCCTTCACGTTCATACAAAAATAATGTTCTTGATCCGAAGAGTTTCACTAACTTTTTTTGTATTTGTTTAGCGGCTTGAGTCCTGCTGCAAGAAACAACGTTGTGCTGGAAGCAGAAGCGGTTAATCTGGCGCGTGGCAGGGGAAACGCATTGGTCGGAGGAGATCACCCGGCTCCGGCGTGAGAATCAAGAACTGAAGGCCGAAGTGGAACGTCTGCGGCGCGCTCTGGAAGAGGCGTTGCGATCCGCCAAGCGCCAAGCCGCTCCCTTCTCCCGGCAACAGCCCAAGGCGCATCCGCAAAAGCCGGGGCGCAAGGCGGGGCAGAAGTATGGCCGGCGATGCCGCCGTCCGCTTCCCCAGCACATCGACGAAATCGTGGAGGTCCCGCTCCCCGCGTGCTGTCCGCACTGCGGCGGCGGAGTGCAGGAGAGGGAGACGGTCTCGCAGTATCAGACCGAGATTCCCCAGCCGCGGGTGGAGCGGATCGAGTTTCGCATTCACGTCGGCCAGTGCCGGCACTGTGGAGAACGGGTGCAGGGCCGGCATCCGCGACAGACTTCGCTGGCGGTGGGCAGCGCGGCCTCGCAGTTGGGGCCACGGGCGCTGGCGCTAGCCACTTACTTGAATAAAGGTTTGGGGCTGTCTTACGGCAAGACGGTGGCAGTGCTGGAGGAAACGTTTGGACTGCGGGTGAGCCGAGGCGGGTTGTGCCAGGGTTTGGCGCGGATAGCACGCAAGGCGGCGCCGACTTACGCGGCGATGATGCAACACCTGCGCGGCTCGCCCAGCGTGACCCCGGA
>Ga0209726_10005223_pt1 | contig 15882 bp, 13 predicted proteins | sample Subgrocontami54m_FD_187453 | JGI IMG/M metagenome (GOLD analysis project Ga0209726, IMG submission 187453) | Subsurface groundwater microbial communities from S. Glens Falls, New York, USA - GMW46 contaminated, 5.4 m (SPAdes) (version 3) | ecosystem: Environmental > Aquatic > Deep subsurface >... | reverse complement strand
TTCCCGCAATCGATAGGGTACGAACCCCCTCACCCCACCCCTCTCCCCCACGGGGAGAGGGAGCAGACTGCGGCGAGCGGAAAGGTTCGTTGATGGCCGACTGGATCTCCTTCTGGAATTCCGATCATCCGATCTACGTCAATGCGCGCCACCGCGACGTGCATTACCGCAAGGTCGCGGCGGACATGCGCCGCTACGTGCCTTCGAGCGATGCGACAGTGATGGATTACGGCTGCGGCGAGGCGCTGCATGCGGACGTGATCGCCGAGGCGGCCGGGCGGCTGATCCTGTGCGACGCCGCGCCGAACGTGCGCGAGAAACTCGCCGCCCGCTTCACGCGGCTGCACAAGGTCAGTGTCCTGAGCCCGAAAGACGTGACGGCGATGCGGGATCATTCGCTCGATCTCATCATCATGCATTCGGTCGCGCAGTATCTCAAACCGGGCGAGACGGACGGCATGTTCGCGCTGTTCCGCCGGCTACTGAAGCCCGGCGGGGTTTTCGTTCTGGGCGACGTGATACCGCCCAAGGTCTCGCCGCTGACCGACGCCGCCGCTCTGCTGCGCTTCGCCGCGGCGCATGGCTTCCTCGTGGCCGCCGTGCTCGGCCTCGTTCGCACGGTCTTTTCCGACTACCCGAAGCTGCGCGCGGCGCTCGGCCTGACGCTATATGACGAGGCGGCGATCATTAACAAGTTGGGCGCGGCGGGATTTACCGTACAGCGGGCGCCGGAAAATATCGGGCATAATCAAGCGCGCATGACGTTTGTCGCGACGCCGGCGTAACGGCGTTTACGCATTTACCAGGATGGTGTTGCTCGCCCGCCGGAAGTAGGAGAGAACATTCGCGGCCCGGTGGCGGACTGGTGACGCATCGGCGGTGCAACGTCTTTATCAAGCCTGGTTCGAATCCAGGCCCGGGCCTCCAATTTCTCGTCTCGCGGTTCTACTCCGCTGCGCAGCCCTCAAAGCGTGCCTGCTGCCCGGAAAAGGGCCAGCACGCCGCTGCCAAAAGGCCGGCGAGGATGACACCGGCAAGCCAACGAGGAATGTCCGTTCGATCAGCTTTCGGCATGAAATGGCATAAATCCGGCCTCGGCAGCAGGACAACGGCGATATCGGTGCAAAGTTGCCCTTGAACGAAGGGCGCGCAGCCCCATTTCCCCTTTCCTGCCCGCCGATTCTGGTCTAAAGAGCCCGCGCGCGCGGGACGATCCCGGTCGGCGCGGACCGAAGGATGCTGGCGCGCAGTCAGCAAAAGTGGGCACCGGTTTTGCGTCCGACTGCGCGCCATTAAAAGTGGCGCGATTTCCGGGCGGCTGACCGGTACCCACTCAGCCTGAAAGCGCGCGTATGCGCGCCCTTTTTTTGTGTGCTTACGTGTCTCGTCATTCCGGGACGGCCAAAGGCCGGACCCGGAATCCAGAAAAAAAGCTCAGCGCCGCGCATCTGGATTCCGGGTTCGCCGCTGCGCGGCGCCCCGGAATGACGACGCTAGATTGCGGAGTGCAATGCCCAAACGGACCGACATCAAATCGATCCTCATCATCGGCGCGGGCCCGATCGTCATCGGTCAGGCGTGCGAGTTCGACTATTCCGGCACGCAGGCCTGCAAGGCGCTGAAAGCGGAAGGCTACCGGATCGTCCTGGTGAATTCGAACCCGGCGACGATCATGACCGATCCCGATCTAGCCCATGCCACCTACATCGAGCCGATCACGCCGGAGATCGTCGCCAAGATCATCGAGAAGGAGCGGCCCGACGCGCTGCTGCCCACCATGGGCGGGCAGACGGCGCTCAACTGCGCGCTGTCGTTGCGCAAGATGGGCGTGCTGGACAAGTTCAACGTCAAGATGATCGGCGCCACCGCCGAAGCCATCGACAAGGCGGAGGACCGCGCGCTGTTCCGCGATGCGATGACCCGCATCGGCCTGGAGACGCCGCGCTCGCACCAGATCAAGACATTATCCCAGGCGCTGGAAGCGCTGGAGGACATCGGCCTGCCCGCGATCATCCGGCCGTCGTTCACGCTCGGCGGCACCGGCGGCGGCATCGCCTATACCAAGGCCGAGTTTATCGAAATCGTCGAGCGCGGCATCGACGCCTCGCCCACCAACGAAGTGCTGATCGAGGAATCCGTGCTCGGGTGGAAAGAGTTCGAGATGGAGGTGGTGCGGGACAAGAACGACAATTGCATCATCATCTGCTCGATCGAGAACCTCGATCCGATGGGCGTGCATACCGGCGACTCCATCACCGTCGCGCCGGCGCTGACGCTGACCGACAAAGAATATCAGATCATGCGCGACGCCTCGATCGCAGTGCTGCGCGAGATCGGGGTGGAGACGGGCGGCTCCAATGTGCAGTTCGCGGTGAATCCCGCCGACGGCCGCCTGGTCGTAATCGAGATGAATCCGCGCGTGTCGCGCTCCTCCGCGCTGGCGTCGAAGGCCACCGGCTTTCCCATCGCCAAGGTCGCGGCCAAGCTCGCGGTCGGCTACACGCTCGACGAGATCGCCAACGATATCACAGGCGGCGCGACGCCGGCCTCGTTCGAGCCGACCATCGATTACGTGGTCACGAAAATTCCGCGCTTCGCCTTCGAGAAATTCCCCGGCGCGGACCCGGTGCTGACGACTTCGATGAAGTCGGTCGGCGAAGCCATGGCCATCGGCCGCACGTTTCAAGAGTCATTGCAGAAGGCGCTGCGCTCGCTGGAAACGGGGCTCACGGGCTTCGACGAAGTCGAGATTCCCGGCCTGGAGCCGGACAGCGCCATGCGGCGCGGCGAGGACAAGAACGCCATCCGAGCGGCGCTCGGCACGCCCACGCCGGATCGCCTCCTCTTCGTCGCGCAGGCCATGCGGCTCGGGGCCGACGACGAACTGATCCATACCGCTTGCAAGATCGATCCGTGGTTCCTCAGCCAGATCCGCGGCATCATCGACATGGAAGCGCAGATCAAGGAAAAGGGCCTGCCCGTGACGGCGGGCGCGTTCCGGCGACTGAAGTCGATGGGCTTCTCCGATGCGCGGCTCGGCAAGCTCACCGGCGTCGCGGCGGAAGAAGTGACGAAGCGGCGGCAGGGTCTCGGCGTGCGGCCAGTGTTCAAGCGCATCGACACCTGCGCCGCTGAGTTCGCCTCACCCACCGCCTACATGTATTCGACCTATGAGCCGCCGTTCGCCGGCCGGCCCGCCGACGAAGCCGCGCCGTCGGACAAGAAGAAGGTCGTCATCCTCGGCGGCGGGCCCAACCGCATCGGCCAGGGCATCGAGTTCGACTATTGCTGCTGCCACGCCGCCTTCGCGCTGAAGGATGCCGGTTACGAAACCATCATGATCAACTGCAATCCGGAGACCGTGTCGACCGACTACGACACTTCCGACCGCCTCTATTTCGAGCCGCTCACGGCCGAAGATGTTCTGGAAATCCTCGATACCGAGCGCACGAAGGGCACACTGCACGGCGTGATCGTGCAGTTCGGCGGGCAGACGCCGCTCAAGCTCGCCGAGGCGCTAGAGCGCGCGAAGGTTCCGATCCTGGGCACTTCGCCCGACGCCATCGACTTGGCCGAAGACCGCGACCGCTTCAAGCAACTGCTCGACAAATTGAAACTGCGCCAGCCGCAGAACGGCATCGCCACCAGCCCCGGCGAAGCGCGCGCGACCGCCGACACCATGGGCTATCCCATCGTGATCCGGCCGTCGTATGTGCTTGGCGGCCGCGCCATGGAAATCATCCATGACGCGCCGCAGCTCGACCGTTACATCGCGCGGCTTGCCGCCACGCTGCATGGGCCATCGGAGCTGGTGGTTTCTGACAAGCGCCCTCTCCTGCTCGACCGCTATCTCACCGACGCCATCGAGGTGGATGTGGATTGCCTGTGTGACGGCAAGGACACTTACGTCGCGGGCATCATGGAGCACATCGAGGAAGCCGGCATCCATTCCGGCGACTCGGCCTGCTCGCTGCCGCCGCATTCACTCACGCCGCAAACCATCGCCGAGCTGGAACGGCAGACGCGCGCGTTGGCGCTCGCGCTCGACGTCGGCGGGCTGATGAACGTGCAATATGCCATCAAGGACGGCGACATTTACGTGCTGGAAGTCAATCCACGCGCCTCGCGCACGGTTCCGTTCGTCGCCAAGGTGACGGGCCTGCCGGTGGCCAAGATCGCGGCGCGCGTGATGGCCGGCGAGACGCTCAAGAGCTTCAACCTCAAACCGGCGCATTTTAATCATGTGGGCGTGAAGGAGGCGGTGTTTCCCTTCGCCCGCTTCCCCGGCGTCGACACCGTGCTCGGCCCGGAGATGAAATCCACCGGTGAAGTGATGGGGCTGGACCGCTCCTTCGACATCGCCTTCGCCAAAAGCCAGATCGGGGGGGGCTCGCGGCTGCCGCGCACAGGCACCGTCTTCATTTCGGTCCGCGACACCGACAAGCCGCGCATCCTCGACACCATCCGGCTGCTGCGCAGCCTGGGTTTCAACGTGATCGCGACCTCGGGAACCCAGCGTTTCCTGGTGGATAACGGCATTGAGGCGGAAAAGATCAACAAGGTCGCCGAAGGCCGCCCGCATATCGTGGACGCCATTACAAACGGCCAAGTACAGCTTGTTTTCAACACGACCGAGGGGGCCACGTCGCTGGCCGATTCCAAGTCCCTGCGCCGCGCAGCCCTCTTGCATAAAGTGCCGTACTACACCACTCTTTCAGGTGCCGTCGCCGCGGCGCGGGGGCTGAAGGCCTACCTTGGGGGCGACCTCGAAGTACGCGCGCTGCAAAGCTATTTCACCGGCCGGGCTTGACGGCAACAGCACCGTCCCGGTGGAGCGTTTTCAAGCGAAGCGGAATCCGGTTCGCGTAAAGAAAATGCTCTATTCTAAAGAGTTAGAACGCGTTCGGACGCAAAACCGGTATCCACTTTTGCTGAACGCGTTCAGTGCGAAGGCGTGAGTTGGCAGAGAGTTCCATGATCGTGCCGCCGGAGCGTTCGGTGGGGCGATCGGAACTTTTTGCTTTGTAGGCCGTATACGACTCCAACGATAGAGTTGTTGGAGCCGTGGAATGTTTGGACTGGAAGCAAAGTGGCCGACCTCTTCGACGCCGATCAGGCGCACAGGCCGGCCGGAGGATCGAAGATTGATGGAAAAGATTCCAATGACGGATGCGGGTTATTCCGCGCTGGAGACGGAGCTCAAGCACCGCCAGCAGGTGGAACGGCCGCGCATCATCCAGCAGATCACCGACGCGCGCACGCACGGCGACCTGTCGGAGAACGCCGAGTATCACGCCGCCAAGGAGGCGCAGTCGCACAACGAGGGCCGCATCGCGGAACTCGAGGACAAGCTCGCGCGCGCCGACGTGATCGATGTCTCCAAGCTGTCCGGCGACACCATTAAATTCGGCGCCACCGTGACGCTGGTCGACGAGGACACCGAGAAGAAGCAGGTGTGGCAGCTCGTGGGCGAGCCGGAAGCCGATGCGAAATCCGGCAAGATTTCCATCACCTCGCCGCTGGCGCGGGCGCTGATCGGCAAGGCCAAGGGCGCGCAGGTGGAAGTGGTGACGCCCGGCGGCGCCAAGGCCTATGAAGTGAAGAAGGTGGAGTGGCGTTAAAGGAGCGCGCCGCGCTCCATTGATTTGAGGGGACGCTGCATGTTCGATTCTCTCGCACGGTACTCACCTCAGGCACTCAGCATCCTGCGCATCGTGGCGGCGCTGGTCCTGCTCCAATATGGCACGGCCAAGCTGCTGGGTTTTCCGCCCGTGCCGATATTCGCGGGCGTGAAACTGTTCTCTCTCTACGGCGTGGCGGGCCTGTTCGAGCTTTTCGGCAGCGCGCTCTTGTTGATCGGGCTTTTCACCCGGCCGGTGGCTTTCATCCTTTCCGGCGAAATGGCCGCCGCCTATTTCATGGGGCATTTCCCGAAGGGCTTTATCCCGCTGCTCAACGGCGGCAACGAGGCAGTGCTGTTCTGCTTTGTGTTTTTCTATTTCATCTTTGCCGGCCCCGGCCCCTGGAGCGTGGATGCGTTGCGGCGATCGGCATGAGCAAGCAGGTTACGTAACTCATCGGCCGGGCTCTCACATATCATTGTCATGGCCGGGCTTGTCCCGGCCATCTCGCTTAGGTGAGCACAACGATTAAGCAATTTCGCTGTAAAGGTCGCGCCACGATGGATTCGTCTCCACAATTGTGCGCGTCTTCCACGCACGCGGCCAGTGCTTCATATTTTTCTCGCGCTGGATCGCATCGCGAGGAGAATTAAAAACTTCGAAGTAGACGAGTTCATCTATCCCGTATCGTTTGCTGTGACTTTTGATGAAGCCCTTTTTTGTGTTCATGGATGCGTCGCACGAGATCGCTGGTGACGCCGATATACAACGCACCGCCCGGACGACTGGCGAGTATGTATAAGTAGTATTGTTTCACACGGAAGTTCCTAAGCGGGATGGCCGGGACAAGCCCGGCCATGACGGGAACTACTTCATCTCCATCGGCACCATGGCGGCGTCCTTGGAATTGCGCAACGTGAGAGATGTCTTCACGTTGCGCACGTTGGGCGCGGCGGTGAGCTCGGAGACGAAAGCCTGGAAGGTCTTCAGGTCCGGCGCGACGCATTTGAGGATGAAATCGATCTCGCCGGAGAGCATCCAGCATTCGCGCACCAGCGGCTGCGCGCGCACGAATTTCTCGAAGGCGGAGAGATCGGCCTCGGCCTGGCTCGACAGATGCACCATGGCGAAAACGGTCACTTCGAAGCCGAGCAACTTCTCGTCCAGCAAGCCGCGATAGCCCTTGATGTAGCCGGCCTCTTCCAAGGCGCGCACCCGGCGCAGACAAGGCGGCGCGGAAATGCCGACCCGGCGCGCCAGTTCCACATTGGTGATGCGGCCGTCGGCCTGCAGCTCGGCAAGGATCTTCTGGTCGATGGCATCCAGACGGCGGGTCACGCAAAACTCCGTGTGAGCCTCGTCCCGGCGAGGCGCCGCCATCCATAGCGCGAATTGGCGCCACGCGAAATATTATTGCGCGACCCAGCCCTCTTAAGAGCCGGGGTTGCATATCTTGCATAGCTCCGCGGATGGCTTAGATTGAGGCTCGCGGCAGAGGGAGACCCGTTTGGCGGCCCCCGAAAGCCCTCCGGGGAACCATTTTCTTCCATGACCACTACCCACGCTAAAGTCGTCATTATCGGGTCTGGGCCGGCGGGCTACACGGCCGCGATCTATGCCGCCCGCGCCATGCTTGAGCCCATCCTGATCCAGGGCATCCAGCCCGGCGGGCAGCTCACCATCACCACCGATGTGGAAAATTACCCCGGCTTCGCCGACGTCATCCAAGGCCCCTGGCTGATGGAGCAGATGCAGAAGCAGGCGGAGCATGTCGGCACGCGGCTGGTCACCGACCATGTCATCGCTGCCGATCTTTCGCGCCGGCCGTTCCGGCTGCAAACCGATTCCGGCAACATCTATCTGGCGGATGCGCTGATCCTCGCCACCGGCGCGCAGGCGCGCTGGCTCGAATTGCCGTCCGAGCAGACATTCAAGGGTTACGGCGTCTCGGCCTGCGCCACCTGCGACGGTTTCTTCTATCGCGACAAGGAAGTCGTGGTGATCGGCGGCGGCAACACCGCCGTGGAGGAGGCGCTATTCCTCACCAATTTCGCGCGCAAGGTGACAGTGATCCACCGCCGCGACAGCTTTCGCGCGGAAAGGATTTTGCAGGACCGGCTGAAGAAGAATCCGAAGATCGGGGTATTGTGGGACACGGTGCTGGAGACCGTGCTGGGCACGGACAATCCGCGCAAGGTGACCAGCATCGCGCTGCGCAACATCAAGAGCGGCGAGGTTACGGAAAAGCCGGTGGACGGGGTGTTCATCGCCATCGGGCACAGCCCCGCGACGGAACTGATCGAAGGGCAACTCAAGTTGAAGCCCTCGGGCTATGTGGCCACCGCGCCCAATTCGACGGCAACGTCGGTCCCCGGCGTGTTTGCCGCCGGCGACGTGACCGACGACATATTCCGGCAAGCCGTCACGGCCGCGGGCATGGGCTGCATGGCCGCGCTGGAGGCAGAAAAATTTCTCGCCGCGCATGGCGAGGCCGAACCGGCGGTGGCGGCCGAGTGAGAATAATAGGGCAGGAAACGACTTCACCTCTCCCCTTGCGGGGGAGGTCGGCGAGCAAAGCGAGCCGGGAGGGGGGTATGCGGCAAACATCAGCGTGTTCGGTTACCCCCCTCCCCAGCCCTCCCCCGCAAGGGGGGAGGGAGAGGGAGCAGGCCTGAACCGTGGACTGGGACAAGCTCAAGGTTTTTCATGCCGCCGCCGAGGCCGGCAGCTTCACCCATGCGGGTGAGCATTTGAGCCTCTCGCAATCGGCGGTCTCGCGCCAAGTGAGCGCGTTGGAGCAGGAACTAGGCGTGTCGCTGTTTCACCGGCATGCGCGCGGGCTCATCCTCACAGAACAAGGCGACGTGCTCTACCGCACCGCCCACGACGTGTTCATGAAGCTGGAGGCGGCGCGGGCCAAGCTCACCGACAGCCGCGAGCGGCCGAACGGCGACCTCAAGGTGACGACGACCGCGGGCCTTGGCATCAACTGGCTGACGCCGCGGCTTGGCGAATTCCTTGACCTCTATCCCGATATCCGCCTGACACTGATCGTGACCGACGAAGAGCTCGATCTATCGATGCGCGAAGCGGACGTGGCCATCCGCCTGCGCCAGCCGCAGCAGCCCGATCTCATCCAGCGCAAGCTGTTCTCCGTGCACTTCCACGCCTATGGGTCGCCGGAATATCTCAAACGGAAAGGCACGCCGCGCTCAGTGGCAGACCTCGACAACCACAGCATCCTGCTGCTCGGCGGCAGCGTGCCGATGCATTTGCAGAACCGCAGCTGGCTCGTTGACGTCGGCCGCGAGGGCAAGCCCCCGCGCACCCCGATCCTCACCATCAACAATGTCCTGGGCGTGCTGCGCGCTTGCCAGCAAGGTATCGGCATCGCCATGCTGCCGGATTATCTGGTGGAAGACAGCGGGCTGGTGCAACTTTTCGACGACGCGGACGGCATCGCTCTCGATGCGTTTTTCCTCTATCCCGAAGAGCTGAAGTCGGTGGCCCGCGTGCAGGTTTTCCGGGATTTCCTGGTCGCCAAGGCGCAACGCTGGGAATATTAGCAGCCCGCATGAAGCGGAGCGGAATGCGGGACCTGGATTGCGCTTCGCTCCATCCAGGCTACGCGCCGGTCTTAGTTTTTTGAGCCGCCGCTTGAGAGTGATGCCTGCACGTCGTCCAGCAGCAGCCGCAACTCCAATTCGCGGAACTCCACGAAGGCCCGCCGCATCCAGCGGTGCAGCTCCATGTAGGTTTCGAGCGGGATATTGCCCGGCGGCGTCGAGCGAAAATCCGCGAAGGAAAACGGTGGTTTCTCGATATAACGGTGCAGCAGCGGGATCAGCGCGGGAATCTGCATCGGAATGGAAACCGCCCGCGACAGCGGGAAATTCTCCCGCCCACGCTGACCCTTGGTGATGGCCTCGTTGTAGACCGGCACCAGCACCATTTCGGGCAGGCTGCTCTGCAGCCCGGCATAGGCCTGCGCCGAGGCGCGATGCGGGTCGGTGATGAAGAGCGCCACCGGCTCGATCCCACGCCGGCGCGCGTCATAGACCAAGCCGATCTCGCGCAGCACGGAAAAAAACTGCTCGAAGGAGGCAGGCGCAAGGTCTACGACCTTGGCCATCTTGTCGTCGACCATCAGCCGGTCGAACAAGGCCATCTGCCCGCCGATGTCGGTTATGTTGGCCTTGATCGTATAGCCGGGCAGGTAATCGGCAAGCGACGGCTCCTCGGCGGGGAAATCGAAAGCCGCGACCGGGCGTCCTTCCATGAGGAAGAAATCAATGAGCAGACGCGCCAGCAACGTCTTACCCACGCGCGGGCGCGGCGAGCAGACGATAAACAGCGGTGTTCGGCGGATCATGCCGCGACCTTAGAGCATGATCGCGAAAAGTGTGAACCTGATAATCGCAGTTGCGCTGATTACGCGACTGACTTGGTGCCCGCGATATCCTTCAGCTTCACGCGGTCAAATTCCGCCCAGACGTTGCCGAGCCAGTGCCGCACATAGCCGCGCAGCACGAAGGAATAGGACGCTGTGTCGCCGGTCGGCCCCTTGTTGGCGACGAAAGTGAGGAACGGCACCGAGGCAAGCTCCACCTGCTCGCAGGCCATCTCGTTGAGATGGGGAACGCTGATCTCGACCGCATCCTTGATCTTGTGGAAGTAGGAATCGTAGGTCGCCGGATCCCATTCAAAGAAAGGCGTGTTGTTGACGTGGTTCTTCACCAGGAAATAGCGCGCGTCGCCGACGAAGGCGGCGGTCTCGGCGATCTCGTCCAGCGACGCGATCGACGGCCCGAGGATATGGAACACCGCGAAGGTGACCTGGCCCTTTTTCACGATGTCGAGGAAGCCGATGTCGCGCAGCGCCCGCAGGGTGGTCGAGAGCAGGCCGGCGCGGACGTCGATGACCGTGACCTTCGCCTCGGCATTGCCGAGGGTATCGAAGATCTTCATCTGATCGGGGATGGTGGTGACGTCCACCACTTCGGTGACGTCGGGATGGAAGCGCTTCAGCGTGCCGCGCGGCGACTCGGTGTCGAAGGCGCGGGTCGGCACGTTATGCGCGACAAAATAATCGAGCAGCGTACGGGTAACGGTGGTTTTGCCGACGCCGCCCTTATCGGCGCCGACGAGGATGACTACTGGCTTGGCCATGGACTAACCCCACTCACACGATACGCACAGGCACGCTGGCCCCGAAGGCAATCTGTTGCACATAAGCGGGGCGCGCTTCAACCGGGGAATTTTGGTTGTATTTGTACCCGCTTAGCCAGCGTGGCGGCTCTTCACGAAAGCAGCGCTTTCATCTTGTCCTGGTTGATGGTTTTGACCAGTTGATCGACCAGGCCGCTCAGCGGCATCGGCACCTTTGCGTCCTGCGCCATGTCGAGCGCCACATCCATGTCCTTTTCGGCCCATTTCCCCGTGCCCTTGCCCCAGCGGGAGAGCGACCAATTGGCCCCGCTGCCCTCCATCAGAGCAGCGATCAGGCGCGGGATATCGGCGCCGAGCTTCTTCGCCAGCGTCAGCGACTCGTAGTTCGCCGTCATGCAGGCCCACAGCATCATATTGTTGATGGTCTTGGCGATCTGGCCGGTGCCGACGCCGCCGAGATGCAGCACGCGGCCGAAGGATTCCAAGGCGGGCTTAGCGCGCTCCACCCACTTTTCCTCGCCGCCGGCGTAGATCACCAGCGTGCCGTTGTCGGCGGCCTCCTGACCCAGCACCACCGGGGTGTCGAGCACGCCGACGCCCTTGGCCTCGGCGAGCTTGGCCATGCGCTGGCAGAGCTCCGGGGAAACCGAGCTGGCGATGCAGATGACCGATCCCGGCGCCAACTTGCCGAGCAGACCGCCGGTGATGACCTCTTCGACCTGCCCGCCGGTCGCCACCATGATGACAACCACCTCGGCGCGCTGGCCGACTTCGCCAACCGACGCGCAGGTGCCGATGCCTTTGCTCTTGGCGCGACCGGTGGCTTCGGCGCTGACGTCATAGCCCGCGACCTCGAAGCCCTTTTTGGCCATGTGCTGGGCCATCTGGAAGCCCATGGCGCCAAGCCCGATCATGCCCGTGCGTTTCACCGAAGCTGTCATGTGTGCGTCTCTATGTGGGAATGGTACAGCTGGGTGGACTTGAACCACCGACCTCTGGTTCCACAGACCAGCGCTCTAACCAACTGAGCTACAGCTGCACAGGGTTGCTCCGGTTGGGTCAGCCGACCGCGGACCAGGAGCTGGGCCTCTATATGGCAAACTGCGGCCCCTGCTCGCAAGTGATGCGTTGCGCGCAAGCGAGCCGGCTCGAAAAGCAGAAGCCCGGGCATGGCCCGGGCTTCTGATAGGCGGATATTTGTCCTCCGGGCAAGCCCGGCGGCTATCACGCGACCTTGTTGAAGGCCTTGGTGACGCCAGTCTTGAGCGGCTCGGCGGCTTCGTTGGCAACCTTCTGCGCGATCGAGGTCAGTTCGCGCGTCTGGGCGGAAACCTGCTCGAACTGCTTGCGGGCATGCGCGGTCGAGAGCTCGACGGCTTCCGACAGCGACTTGACGCTGATGAACTCGCTGAAGAAGTCGAAGGCGGCATTGGTGTTCGCGCGCGCGGCGTCGAGCACTTTGAGGCCATACTCCGTGCTGCCCTTGGTGGCAGTGGCATAGGTCTCTTCCAGAACATCCGTCGCCTCTTCGGCCACGGCCTTCATCTTCTCGTAGTTTTCCTTGGCCTGGGAGACGCCTTTTTCGGCGATCTCGCGGAACGCGGCCGGAATTTCCATCTTCGGGATGTCGAACTTGGGCATCTCGAATTTCGCTTCGAATTTCTCGAAGCCGCCGGGTGCGGCCTTCGTCTTGGTCTTGGCGTTGACGTTTACGTTGGCTTCCATGGCGGTAATCCTTGCTATGAGGAACTTCCTGGCGGCCCGATCCGCGCCCCAGCGCCATTGAACGGGCCTCCAGACGTTTCAGCCCATTAGGCTGCCGACCAGATATCTTTTATATAGCATGAGCTATGGTGCATTGCAACATAAATATTGCAATGCACAATCTGCTTGTATTTTGAGCTGCTTAGCGGCCCCTGGGCTTCGCACTATCGGCAGCCATGCGGGTCGCGCTTTGGCCGAGCTCCTTCGCCTGCTCGCTCAGCACGTCGATCTGCCGTTTGACGTAGTCGGAATGCAGCTTCACGACCTCGCTGACATCCTTAGCCTGGACAAGCTTTTGGACGAAATCGAACGAATTCTCGACATTCTGCTCGGCAAAGGTCATGGCCTTCTTTGCCACGTCCTTGGCGCCGGTCTGGGCCGCTGCGGCGCGCCCTTCCAGGCTGCTCGCGGCCTCGCCGGCCGCCGAGGCGAAGCCATCGAAGGCCTTCCTGGCCTGCTCCAGGCTCTTTTCGGCGAAGGCCCGGACCTCGGTCGGCACGTTAAGCTGGTCAAATGCCTGAGTGTTCATGATGCTCTCCTCCTCCACATCGCCCCCGCCAGCGCTTCTGGGTTAACGTGCGAGACGGGGCATTGTGCCGGGCGGATTGTGGCGCGTTGCTGGCACCTTCCTCCAGGCTAAAAATGCTGTGCTGGATTAAGGTTATCCCTGCTTAGGGAGTTCCATACCCAGCCCGGCGTGGACGGCGCGGGGCCCGCCGTTTAGAAATCATTAAGTCTGCGGCGGATGGCCAACCGCGCGCCCGGTGCGAGAACCTATGAGTGAATCGGCGTCCCAACTCGCCTACCTTCGCGATCCGCGGCTGTCGGCGCACGCCATCGATGCCGCGCCGGTATGGCTATGGACGACGGACGGCACGCGCATCCTGTGGGCCAATGCCGTCGGCGCCGCCATCTTCGACGCATTAGGACCCGCCGCGCTCGCGGGCCGGCGTTTTGATGCAAAAGATTCCAGCGCGCAGGAGATCGCCCGCATCGCCGGCGGCTTGCCGCTCAACGGCGCGCCGCGTCTCGAACGCCTGCGCGGATTCGGCGCGGAGCTTGGACGGACGCTGACCTGCGGCTGTTCGCGCATCTCGCTCTCCGACAACAGCATCGCGATCCTGGTGGTCGCTGCGGAATCCGCGGGGCCTGCGTTGCCGCTGGAGGAACGGGTGCAGCGCCTCATCGTCGGCATCGATGAGCCCATCGCGGTATTTTCTCCCGAAGGCGCGCTGTTCCATGCCGTCCAGCCCGCGCTTGAACGGCTCGCCGCGACAGCGACGCTCGAAAATCTCGGCGCGGATGCGCTCGGCGCCCATGCCTTGCGCGCCGGCTATGCCTCCGGCCCCACGAATGTCGGAGCGCTCTCGATCGAGCGCATCGGCAATGACGCCGCAATCTTCCTGGTCGCCACGCTTGAGGACGCGCAGCGACCGGAGGAAATCCCCGTCCCACGCGCAAAGCAGACAGCGCCGCAAGCGGAGCAAAAAGTCGAGCCCACCAAGGAAGCGCAACCGGACGCCGGCATGGAGGCGGATATTTTTGCGCGCGAGCCGAATGAGCAATCTCCCGGCCAAGCCGCGCCCGTGAATGCGCCGGCGGAGTCTGCCCCTGCTGCTGAGACGCCGGAAATTCCCGAGCGGCGCTATCCGCTGCGCTTTGTCTGGCAGATGGACGGCGCGAACCGCTTCCACATCGAGTCCGGCGATTTCATCCGATTGGCGGGACCGCGCACAGCCGAGGCTCTCGGCCGGCCGTGGAATGAGATCGTGCGCCTGCTCGGCATCGATGCCGAAGGTCAGGTGGCGCAGGCCATCGCCACGCGCGACACCTGGAGCGGCATCACCATCGACTGGCCGGTGGACGGCACCAATGAGCGGCTGTCGGTTGAATTGTCGGGCCTTCCGGTTTTCGACCGTGACCGGGCTTTCGGCGGCTATCGCGGCTTCGGCGTCTGCCGCGACGCGCGGCGGATTTCATTGGCGGCCTCGTTGCGCCACAAGGCGGGCGCGAGCGAGCAGGCCGATGTCTTCGCACCGGCCGAGGAGGTTTCGGTAAACCCGCGCGTTGTCGGCGAAGATCGCCCGGTGCTTACCGTAGTGCCGGGTGCCAAAAATGTCGTGCCGTTCCGTGCGTCCACGGCGGCGGAAAAAGCGCCGAGCCTCAGCCCGGTCGAACGCAGCGCCTTTCGCGAGCTGGCCAAGGAACTGACCAGCCGCTTGCAACAGATCAAAGAGGAAGCGCCGGTATCGCCCCCGTCTGAGGCGGAGGAATCTCCTGACGCTCCGGCGCCGCAAGACAGCGCCTATGGCCGGAGCGGTGGCGAGGCGAACGCGATCGGCTTCGTCCAGCCGCAAAGCGCCCCGAAAGAGCTCACGCCCTCGCCCGCAGCAGCGGGTTCCTCGCCGGCAGCGGCGGCTTCTTCTGCGGCCAAATCGAGCCTTCGCGACGACCGGGCGATCCTCGAACGCCTGCCGGTGGGCGTGCTGGTCCACCGCCTCGATACGCTGGTTTACGCCAACCCCGCCTTCCTCGATTGGAGCGGCTACCACAGCGTCGCGGAGTTGGCGGGCGCCGGCGGCCTGGACGTCCTCTATGTGAAGCCGAGCGGCGACACATCCGGCGAGTCCGAGGATGGCCAAACCCTCACCGTCACGAGCACCCAAGGAACGCAACAGCCCGCGGCGGGACGCCTGTTCTCGGTGCCGTGGGACGGCGAGACGGCGCATGTGCTGATGTTGCTGCCAGAGGCGGCGCCAGCGACAGCAGGTGATGCTTCCGCGCCGCCGCCCGCCGCGCCGCAGCCTGCCGCGGCCGAAGCCGAGGTGCGCGAGCTGAAATCGATCCTCGATACGGCGACCGACGGCGTGCTGTTGCTCGACGGTGAAGGGCGCATCGTTTCTTCCAACCGCAGCGCCGAGGCGCTGTTCGGCTACGACGGCCACGAGCTTGCTTCATCGCTGCTCGCGGAGTTGTTCGCGCCGGAAAGCCAGCGCGCCGCGCTCGACTATCTCGAGGAACTGAAACGCGACGGCGTTGCCGGCATGCTCAACCATGGCCGCGAGGTGATCGGCCGCGTGCGCCAGGGCGGTCTGGTTCCGCTCTTCCTCACCATCGGCCGCGTCGGCGAGGGATCGGAAAAATTCTGCGCGGTGTTCCGCGATCTCACCCAGTGGAAGAAGACGGAAGAGGAACTGATCAACGCCAAGCGGCAGGCGGAAAAGGCCTCGACCGCCAAATCCGAATTCCTCGCCAAGATCAGCCACGAGATCCGCACGCCGCTCAACTCCATCATCGGCTTTTCCGAAGTGATGATGGCCGAGCGGTT
>Ga0209726_10005221_pt1 | contig 15892 bp, 10 predicted proteins | sample Subgrocontami54m_FD_187453 | JGI IMG/M metagenome (GOLD analysis project Ga0209726, IMG submission 187453) | Subsurface groundwater microbial communities from S. Glens Falls, New York, USA - GMW46 contaminated, 5.4 m (SPAdes) (version 3) | ecosystem: Environmental > Aquatic > Deep subsurface >... | reverse complement strand
GAAAAATTTATCGCTTTTTTAGTCTTGCAAACTGACAAAATTTCACTGAAATTCTCATTCTTATATGGAATAATTCATGCCATGGAAATAATTTCCGATTTTTTTTAAAAAAATCATATTTTTTTTTAGAAGGCAGGTCAGTAAAGGGGGGAAGGAAGGAAGGGAGTAGGACGGTTTGGAGGGAAGGAAGATAAGGAGTATAAGGAAGTATTGGGAAGGAATTAGAATTAGTAGCACAAAGGAATAATTCGACGGGACGATAAAGACGCAGCGATATATGAGTTAAAGAAACAGAAGAACACAATATTTCTTTGTTAGTTTACTAAACTTGCTCTCCTGTGGCACGTATTTTCTGTTGCAGCTTCGTCACTTCATGTGCATTATAATGCTACAGTATTTTTGCTGTGTTCTTTGCAATTTATCTTTGGTCTGAATTATCAGAACGAAATCGCCTCTTGAATTCGCAAAATATGCGAGTGGTCCAGAACCCTCACCACTTATACTAACTCACGTTTTTTTCCTTAAAAATTTACCAAGCATTCATTTCAATTATTTTCAGGATTTAATTGCAATTATACATAGAAATTTCGGGGAATTACATGTATTATTTTCAGATAAAGATAAACTAAAATGATTTTCATTAAATTAAGCAGAATTTGTTTCTTGTTTATTGTAGAGTTGTATGAGAAGAAACTCAATAAGCATGTGATTTTTCATAAAATTTAACAATCGAACTTCTCAAATTCTGAATAACGAAATGCACCCAGATCGAAGAGGATAGATGAAGTATTAAATCAGCTAAAATATTTGGGAAAGAAAATTATGAAGAAATGAAAGCAATGAAATTAATGATAAATTCCGGTCATTTCTTACTGTTTTCAGTATTTAAGGTAAGTTTTAAATTAGATACATTTCTTATACGTCTGAAGTTATATTCTGCCTAAATGAAAAATGATTTTTTCAATTAATCGAAAGTAATTCATAATCGAAATGTAATGTTCGTTCTCCACCTGAGTGAGTGTTTTCATCCCCAGTGCATTTCAGGGGAGTCTGGTTTTGTAGAGCGCGAACTCCTTCCCGGTCGCGTCCAGCAGCGTCGTGTTCGTCGAGTTCCCGAGTCCCCACGACGGCTTTTCGAACTCCAGACTCTTCTTGTCGTCTTTCGGCTTCGCTCCCTTTCCGAATATCTGCACATTCAGTTATTTCTATTCAGAATTAATTCCTACTTTTGCTGAGTTGTTTAAATTCTTATAGGAATGCTGTTAAAACACACATCTCTATTTGATTATCGGGGGAAATTCATGTAGGAGGAAATTAACATTTTATAGCATAGCAGGACCTGCTAATAAAAACCTCAATAAATAGGTAGTAATAAATTATTTTTAAAATTCGTTTCTAAACCAAAAGACTGAGTGGAAATGTACGAGTATATTTAATAGAGAAAGTGAATGCAAGATGAATTAGAGGCAAAGAATGTAACCTTCAGTTTGCTGTCCGGGAGGAGCAGCGTTCCGGCCGGGAACTTGAACTCGTAGACTCGCGCTCCCTCGTCTATTTTGCGGACGAGTTTCCAGTTCTCCAAGTTGAGCGCCTTCTGCAAGTGACTTTCGAGCGTGACGCTCCGCGCGTCTGCAGAGATCGACTCGATCTCGATCTCGCCGGTCGACTTCTCGACCACCGGCTTCACCGGCGCCTCTGATACATACAGCTCTACTTTCTTTAATTTTATATTACTTGTATTAAACATATTCTTGCAAAGACATTAGATATCATTAATCATGTATTAAATAACTGTTTAATGACCATAAATTGGCATTGTTAAGTAGATGTTGAGACTGAAGTGGGAAGAGAATCTCAAGTTGGTAAATAAATGTAAAAGGGAGACCTCGTTCCTGGACCTCGAAGACGGTCTTCGTTTTGTACCAGGCCTGAACGGTCCCGTTCTCGTCTTCGAGGTTCGTGTTCGTCGCACTTCCGAATCCCCAACTCGGTTTCTCCGCCTCGAAATTCCTCTTGTCGTCTTTCGGCTTCGCGCCTTTTCCGTACACCTTTCAAATACATGTTCTTCTCATTTTATTTCCTTATCATATTCATACGGAAGAACGGAAAATAATTCTTTAGTTCGAAGGGAGATTCGATAAAGTAATTAGGTTAATAGCAAAATGACTTTTGAATACCTTGATAACTTCATTATAGAAAATAAGTTTGTTGAAAATTGACTGCCACTGGAAAAAGGGTTCAAGTATTTGAGTAAAAAATCTCTTATTATTCATTATATAAAAGGGTGTCCTGATTAACGTTTGAGTGAAATTCTTTAGGAGAAGTGGTAATAGTCCTTAAATTAGTGTTAATTTACAGTATGGCAAAAACCGGAGTGTAGTAGGTGTGGTGAGGGTTCTGGACCAAGTCGGTAAATTGATGAGGGTTCAGGACCAAGTCGGTAAATTGATGAGGGTTCTGGACCAAGTCGGTAAATTGATGAGGTTTCTAGACCATCATCAAGGAACCGTTGAGGGATCAATATCAGGATGTGAAAAACAAAGAAGGTTCTAGTAGAGCACTGTCCCAAAAATGTAGATTTGAATGGAAAGATTTAAATTCCCAGCATGATTTGTGATATAAGACCCAAAGTATGAGGCGTGTTAGCTAGCAGTTGCAGAGGAAAAGCTTAGAAGTAGATGGTTTAACAATTTCAAATTTAAATTGAAACAAATAGGAATACCTTATCCGAGATTACATTGAGTTCAAAATAATCATATGATAGAATCTTAAGCAAAATCTATTTTTGCAAAAACATATCTTATATGGTTCAAAATAATAAAATTGAGCCGAAAAGATTGTTTTGCTGCATTAGACAATGGGTTTACTAAAGAAAAAATTATCTAAGGTATAACACATTTAATCCTAATGGATAAATTTATGAAGTTTCTAGTCCAGCAGACAGAAAACCGTTGATCTTTCAATGCCAGCAGACAGATAACCGTTGATCTTTCAATGCCAGCAGACAGAAAATCGTTGATCTTTCAATGCCAGCAGGGGTAAAACTATGAGGGTTCTAGATCACTTTATGAGGCTGGACATTCTCAGGATAGTTTGTGAAATATTACACAAAGGAAGTGATGCATTAGCAAAACACAGGTAGAAGTGGATGATTTAACAATATCTAATTTACATTTTATCATATCAGATATATAGTGCGAGATACATTGCTAACAAAAAGAAAGTTAGTATTTTTGAAATTTTATAAGAAGTTTTTAGTCTTTCAAATTACTATATTTTAGCTGATATGCATCAATCAGTTTACCAGAATAAGTATCAGTTTACCAGAATAAGTATCTTTCAAACAAAAAAAATTAAACATGATAAAGTTTTTCTCTTCATTAAAAATATATTTTCTAAAGAAAGATTTAACACACAAGATTTATAATAAAGTTGATTTTTTTGTAATTTTCAGTTTGTTTTGAAAATGAGTGTTTACTTTGGCTGTTGAGCAAAAGAAATAGGAAAGTAACAGGTGATGTTTTTAGGATGGTTTACCGAAATTAACAAGAAGTGGATTGGGAATTCCGGCAAAGATATAAACCTAGATGTTCATAAGAGAAAAAAAGGGAGGCTTTCTGACTCTTCGATAGAGCAGAAATTTATAACTTTTATACAACTAAACTCTTTGCCAAATGCAGGAGCAAAAGGAAAAAAAAAGAATAATGAAATTCCTTTTTTGGATCACTTACTTATATCATGAATTGAGATTAAACGCTAAAAAGCAAATAAAATACTAAAAAGGAACAAGGAATTCTTAAAGATGATATAAATTAATAGAAATCAAATGATAAACGGGTATTGTAGCCAGAAAAATAAATAGAGCAGATTTCGGGAAATATGCTTGTAAAATTAATTTATTATATAGCATGTAATTCAATATGATAAAAGAAAAACATATATCCTCGAGATCATTTACACTCCTCTCCTCCTGAAAAAAGCCTACTGAAATTGTGCACCAAGATCCTCTTCAAATAAATAATCAATTAGGCTTAATGAAGTTTAGGGTTGAATTTGAACAAGAAAGTGACAAAGAGATCATGAGGCCAATTCATTTTTTAGTTCACGGTCGAACATGTCACTACTGAAAGGAATTAATTGAAGAAAAACTATACAGTTTCTGGGCGAAATAATCTTGTTCTGAAACCATATGATGCCAGCAATATTCGGTGAAATTCAATTATTTTTCTCTGAATTTCATTGATTTTTATTGCAATCAATGAAAGGAAGTTAAGTGTTACTTTTTCTTCTCATTGCTCGAAATATATCCTTTTAAAGGCGAAACATATGTATTAAGTATTTTAATCCGAAATCTTTCACCAAAAGTTGGCACCAAATAGTATCAGCGAAAATTATATAAAAAAATTTCTATTCACCTTCTTGGAATTAAACTAAAATTGGGCGAAATAATTATAAAAAGCATCACAATGTTTGACCAGGAACGGATAGAAGAGAATAAATTATAATATCAGCTATACCACAGCCTTCTCATTTAGAAATTGTGAAATAAAAATTTTATTCGGAATTTACTAAAAACTACGTTGGGATATCTTAAAAAATTAATAAATAAAAATAAACATATATTATTACTCAAAGTCTTATAGATATCATTGTTTATTTTTATTATATTATGTGAATAAATTATAAAGTAAAATGGTTATCATTAACAGAATATAATTGACTTATCTAATTACTTGTTAAAATAAATAATAAACTTATCTAATTTTTGTTTTAAGAAAGTATAATTTTTTTTGATAGATTAATGGCTATTATCCTTTGCTAACTTTCATTTCTTATTCAAATTAATAAAAATTCCTATTTATTGTAATAAAATTATTTCAATTAAAAGATATTTTTCTGATCGACGATTAGTTTATTCCACTTATAAATCTTTTTTTTAACTAAATTTCCAACTTTCATTTTGTTTTGCAGATTAACCACCTCTTGAAAATACATAAGAGATTACTTAATGTAACTTTCTATATTACTTTTACAAAGATATTACATAAATTAACTTCGAAAAAAGGAACATTCATGCCACAGAATGCGATCAGTGGTAGCAAATTCATTTGAAAAAATTAAAGCAAATAAATTAATTCATTATTTTAACTCTCGGTATTATATGTGAAGTTAATAAAGTTCCATCTAAATTTATTACAGTACTTTACAATATAAAAACGGTTTTTCAATCCTTATAAATTATAGAGAAAAATTTTGTGAAATAAAAATATTGAAAGTTTGAGAGCGTGAAGAGAGTTGTAAAGAACGACTTTGCAGACATGAAGCTCAGCTGGAGAACAAGATGGAAAAAAATGATGAGGATTCTACAGATAAATTACAGGAAACGTGAAATATTTACATTTAAGAGGAATAGAAACTCGAGGAGACAAAACGGAAGAATTACTGTTCTGAATTTGAAATCATTGAACATTCTCGTAGAGAGATGAACCGGTGAATTCCGAACCTGATTCTGTCAGAATGAAAATCACGTTGTAAAATATATCGATAATGAAGTGCGAGAGTCTGATATGATAAAAGCAGAATATGCAGACAAACTTGCGATGCTTCTTAATAAATAAATGAGAATGCAGATAAAGAAAGATACTGGAGTTGATGAAGATGTAGATACTGCATCTGAAAATAAATCGAGACTCAGAAATTACTGAAGAATGGCATGATGATTTACATGAATGATGGCATTGATGACACCTGAAGATATAGACCAGTTATGGGAAGAAATACACCTGAAGATATAGAACAGTTATGGGAAGAAAAAAAACGATAAATCTGAAGCAAAATTTATCTCTTCGATCTCAAAGTAACCAGGAAATGAATAAGAGAAAGAAAAATGAGGTGGTCGATGGAAATGGAAAGTTGCATCAAAATTTTGGCTGTCAGACGAACGATGGAAAAGTCGAGAGTGAATTCACTCGTCCGAATCCGAATCGGGAGCAGCAGCAGCGCTCTGCTCGTTCGCAGCAGCAGAAGAAGAAGGAGAATCAGCAGCGGAGAGAACGATGTCGCTGAGCGCCTCGTCCGGCTCGAGCGTCTCCATCGCGACGGTCGCTGCGAGTCGCACGTGACCGAACGCGACTGTCGTCACGCCGTCCGACTGCAGGAACCGCTTGTTGTCGAACGCGCACAACCCGCGTTTCGTGTTCTGCGTTCAGAATAGAAATGAAGAAAAAACACTAATAGAGACTACCGATATTCAAGGAAATTGCTCAAGTCAGGAAATGAAATTTATTCCACTTTCAAAGGATAATTTGCAAATGATGTATAACTCACCTCATATGTATAGACCTTGTGCAGTTTCTGCCCGATTCGTCTGACAGTCACACTGTTCTCCTCTGGAGAGTCCAGCTGTCGCTTGTAGTCGCCGTGTCTGAAGGCCCGCGAAGTGGCGATCGGGATGCCCTTCGCTCTGTGCTCCTCTTTGAGAACTGACTGTCCAGCAGGCAGAACGTCCTTCACGGTCACGTAGCTGTACGACTTCGCCTGCAGACCCACAAATTCAAGAATCGGGTCGCCGCAGGTCTCGTCTTTGAATTTTCCGACGACCTTCTTGTTGGTCTCGTCGAAGAGGCGACTCGATTTCGGATACGACGAGAAGTCGAATCGGTCGCGATCGGCGAAAAGGTCTTCATAGAGATCGTCGGTCTGAATCGAGTAGATGAACGAATCGGTGTCCGAGTAGAGCAGCTGCGCGCGCTCGCCGTACTTCTTCTTTATGAACTCGTAGTGAAATCTAAACAGAAACTCGCATAGAATATCTAGTACAACATGATCATCTCCATTGTTACTTGTTCAGTTAAAATGAATCAAATCATTTCATATTCTAGAGACCAGATGATAATTCCTTGATTTGAAGGTGGAAAAACAGAAGAAATTTTATATTCCAATACAGTAATTAATTAAAAAAGATATAAATTAAATTATTTAAAATAATTAATTAATTTCAAAATTTATTCTAGGATCATGGAAAGCTGAAGGTATACTGAGAATTCTTTCAGATTTTAGAGTTGATAAATAAACGAACTTTATTAATAAAAATAATGCAGAACAACAGAATATAGTCATAAACAAATACTCGTCCATGACCAGTTTCGAGATATCCAGAACTGTGAATCCGTCTTCGAACGGCTTGTTGATGAGACCGTTCACTTTCTGCAGCTCGACGGCCGCCAGATTCTCGCCGAACACTCGAAATCCTCTGCAGTTCGGCTTCTCGATGAGCTTCTTGCAGGCGCTCCAGTCGGTCAGAAGTCGGATGTCCGTTCGCTTCTTCTGGTTTTCGACCATCTTCCCATAAATAGCATTATTGAAGAGTTTGTACTGATCCCTCTCGAACTCGCTGGTCGCCGCCGCTCGCAGCTGCTGGTTCTTCGCGATGTACGGCGCCACCCACGGCTCCTGCTCAAAACATATAACCCTGTGCACCTTCTTCAGTATCAGTCCCTGCTGCAAGTAGAACTGCAGGTTCCGATAGTGAACAACGTATTTCGTTTTATCCATCAGGTTGGGGACCAGTTTGGAGTCCTTCCCGCTGCGAGACATTTTGTATTGCGAACGCACCTTCAACTGCGTCTCGCTGAGCATCTCCATCGAGAGCGACAGTCTCTCAACAGCGAGCGGGAACTCGTTGTGACGGTCGTGGAGAGCAGCTGGATACTTCATATCCACCTCGAGAATGTACCCGAATTTCTGCTCAACAGTCTGAGCCTTCCAGTCGATCGCATTGATCTCTGCTCGTGTGAGCCACTTGAAGCCTCGAATGGGAAGCGGCTGAGACATCGCCCAGCCGTACAGGTTGTTCGCGTCCAGATAGAGAATGAACGTCGTCGGCTTCGAGGGATCGTACAAGTCGCCCAGGTACTTGTTGTTCGCTCGAGCGAATCGATTCACGACCATCGCGACACCTCCGCGAATGCCGCTGTCCACCATTTTAAACATTTCCGGATCGGAGATCAACTGCAGATACAAAAGCATTATATTAATATTTTTCTAAATTCGCTTAACTAAAAAACCTTAAATCTCAGTGGATATATTCTGCTAGAACAACTTCCTTTAAAAATAGAATCGTGAAAATAAAATTGTAGAAGCGGTGGGCAGAGAAAGAGACCTCAATTTGAGCGCCAGTGAATTTGAGCATCGCGTCGAATGAGAGATGCGGGCCGCTGACGAAGTGCGCGGGATCGAGTCCGTACTGCTGCAGCGCCGTCTCTCTGAAGGCCTCGAACACGCAGCCGAGCAGCAGAACGTCCGTCTTCAAGTAGAGCAGCAGATACTCCTCCAACGTCTTACAGTTGAATGACTTCCAGACCTGCATTTTTACAAAATTACAAATCATGACAAAAAAAACAAAAAAAAGAAATAAAATAAATTTAAATAGCCTCATTACACTAGTATTTTATAATAGAGAAATACCAACTGCGCGTGTGAGTAGTCCTCCGCGGTGCAGGAGGCATTTCGTAATTTATTGAAAAATTGCTCTCTCGAAGGAAGTTCTTTCTCTTTCAGTCGTTCCTTATTGTTCAGATGGTCGTACGGGAACACCCCTTTTCTGAGCAGCAGTTCGATCTGCTCATTCGAACTCTGTGGAAATTCGTTTCTGAGTATCTGGAACTTGTCGCTTTGAGAGGAGCGGAGCGTTGCGACGAGGGACTCGAGCGACGCGTTCAGGAACTGGAGCGAGTCCTTGAAAACGAGGTGGTCGCCCCACTCGAGAATCAGGTACTTCTCGAGTCCCTGACCGATCACTCGCACCTTCCGACCGGGGAACAGAGCGAGTGTCTGAACGAGCACGTGACTGTCGTACCCGCGGAAGTTGTGCATGAAGATGGGGATTTTGAACGTCTTCCTCATCTGCAGGTTGCAGTGCATGTGGGCTGCGCCTCTGAACTCCCCAGTGAGATGGTCGTGATCGCGGACCTTCTCGCGTGTCTTCGACCGGTCGAACAGACCACCGCAGATGTGACAGAACAGCGCTGCTTCGAATTTCGCTCGATCCTGTTCAGAGAATTTCATTCGCTTCTCATCGAGCAGAAAGTCCATTATCTGCTTCTCCAGAGAGATCAGTCTGTTCATCAGCCAGACATTCGCTTTCTCACCACAAAATGACTCATATGGAAACTTTCCTTGTAACTCTGGAACGGTGGTGATGACAGTGACACCGGCAGCGATCGGGTTGTGCTCCTGATAGGCGCCGGTGGGACCGTTCGAAGGGGTCGCTGTGATGCACTCGGTATCGGCCATCAGGGCAAATGGGAATTTCACTTGAAATCGCTGGTTTTTGAACTGGAGAGTGGCACCTGCAGGGGGCATCTTGTATATCATCGCCGCGCAGTTCTCCTTCGAACAGGTCGGTTTGTGGCGCAGGAGACGCTCCTCCGTCGAGAAGTGGTTTAGACATTTCATACAAAACCACTTTTTGTTCCTGTTCTTCGTCAAGTCGAACATGAACCTGCCGAAGTCTTTTATGAGCGCGTAGTGCGTGTTCCAGTAGAGCAGATTCACCTCCTTCTCGTAGGCGAGAGGACTCACGTACTTCGCATATCGCGCGCGACCCTCCGAGTCGTAGAAGGAGAAGACGTTGATTCGCACCTTCAACAGGTTCTCCAGCTCTGGAATGCGATCAGGTTCCACCGGGTAACGGATTTTGTCAAGTCCAGTTTGAGCGAAATAGCGATTGTACTTTGAGGGTCTGTTCGCGTGCGATCGCGCGGGTTTCAGGCCGGCGAGAAGGGCATATGACACACAGCGGTTGTCAGTGTTGATGGGATTCACGAGCGCGTGCTTCTGCTTCAGGTATCGAGTGAGCTCGCTGTAGACGCCGCCGGCGAGCGGGTTGAAGCTGGAGATGTTCACCTCCGCTGAGAGAACCTCTCGAAGGCGCAGCTCTGACTGCTCGCGAATGTACTTCTCATTCGCATTTATTATCTGAATAAACTGATCGAGCACAAAATCCTGGATTTGAAAACTGATTGTGAGAACGCCAGCAGTGGACTTCAAAGTGGCCGTGAAGGGGGCCTTCGATGGTTCCTTTGCTGACTCGTACAGAACATGCAGATGGAGCCAGACCTTGAGACCCCTCAACTGTCGCAGATGCTCTTGAAGGATCAGTAGATAGTGGCTCTCGAATGATTGAAGGAACTGAACGATGTCACTGTAGAGAACGTACTGAAGAGGCACGAGTTCAAGGTGCCGCAGTGAGTTGGCGAACGCACTGAGCTCGTTGCGGCGAAAACCAGTCGGTGCCTGTTGGACTGCAACTGCAACTGCAACTGCAGGGAGTGCAACTGACGTGGCTGCGTGTGTCCCTGATGGGAGTGCTGATGCAGATGCGAGTGGGATTGAGGTTGAAGTTGCACAAGGGACCGTGCAGAGGGCTCTCACTGGAGGCACCAGCCCTGCGGCCATCTCCATCTCTTCGATCGCTGAGAAGAACTCTCCTCGCGAGAGACCGATTTCTCCCCACGGCGACAGACTGTCACTCATTTCGGCTTCTACGGCGACCGCAAATTGAACGAGTTGAGAGTCGCTCGCTCCGGTCTGCTGGTCACTCATTTCTATGGCCGAGTCGCTCAGACGACGAGTGTCCATCCCTGATTGCAAAGCGTCCAGCTGCTCGTTGCTCATGTCTCTTGTTTCCATCTCTAGATTTCTTCCCTGCGATCACTCATTTCTATATTTTTCTAGATATTTTTCTCTAAAGGAGTGAGATGATTTCGATTATAGAGTCTGGATTTACTGAACCAGTATTAACACTCATTAGGGGCCTTTGCCCACCTCGTGCTGACAATTAAAAAATTATATAAATGAAATGTTTTTTGTGTGCTCCTATATGTTTGTCAATTTAAGTTTTGTAACACTACAAAGAGAGAATGGTTATTAAAAAAAATTATCATATACATAAGTGGCACAAGGCTTCATAGTTAAAATTTTTTCCATAAACTATGACCAAGGAATATTAATATCGGTAAATTTTAAAAGTTATTTAATCTCAAATCTATTCGCATAAAGATTGAATGACGTTTCTTAGACCACTACTTTCCAGATAGTGGTTCGTGCTTAGAAGTCAGCACTATTCATCCATATATAATAAGACTCGAAATGGGTGAAAGCACTTTTTTCCTTCCAAAGAAAAAAAAGTTAGGTCCTTTCCAGAATTATTAATGAAAAATTCGAATATGGATAACTTTGAAAGGTTAAGGGTAAAATTTTTTTTATTAAAAAAGGTATACAAAATTTTATCAAACAGCTATTTTTTAGATGAAATTGTTTATTTGTAAATTTTGCAAAAGATATCCTCCAGGGTACAAATGAAATAATAGATTAATGCTGGCCAATGTGGCTGCTATTGACTGATGGGAAAGAGGCGTCCGAATAATGTAGATCGTATTTCTCTGACCGAATCTCAAAGAAATTGGAACTTCTGTAATTGACAAGAACTAGAGCTTTTACTCGACAGTCTGAACCACATTTAAGTCTGGAAAGAGGGCAACTCATATTGTAGTCATTAAAGAAATATTCATATTTAATGAAAAGAGTTCAGATTAAGTGGATATGAACCTGCATCGATTTGCTGAAAAATGGGAAAGTTTGCCAATGAAGGATACTGAAGCTTAAGAGGAAAAGAAAAAAAACCCGGAAAAATTAAAATGAAACTGAAAAACAAATTTGGATTAATAGGGATAAACATATTTGCACATGGTTTAAATTGAGAAATGGAAGAGAATTCTAGACAGTCTTAAATTTGGAAGTGTAAAAAATGGATTTCAATCGAGAAAAAAGTGAGTAGTAAAAAAATCAAAGAATTCCTCATGAGAGGGGTTCATTTACGGAAGGCTATTAATTTCAAAAAATAGGTATTTGTAGAATAGAGATGCGCACGGGCCGGGCTGGCCCGCGGGCCGGGCCGGGCCAGGCCGGGCCGGGCCGGGCCGGGCCGAGCTGACCTTTCTAGGCCCGCGGGCCGAACGGGCCGAAAACGGGCCGAAACCCTCCCCCAAAAAGAAACAAGATCTACTTGAAAAAACCAAAATTTCTTATAAAACTAACATAAAATAACTTTATGTATAGAAATTTAAAAAAATTTCGGGGGCTTCGCCCCAAACTCCAAATTTATTAAGCAGATTCTGAATTATCTATTTTCATTTTGAATCTTAAGTGAACTTTTTATTTTTCTAAGTATATTCCAGTAAAAATCTATCTCAACGGGCCCAAAGGGCCAAACGGGCCGGGCCGAGGCCTTTTACCCAACGGGCCGGGCCGGGCCGGGCCGAAAAAAGTCGGCCCGTGCGCACCTCTATTGTAGAATAAAACGATTACCAAAAACTAAAGGGCACTACTCTTAGAGATGGTTTAATTTTCACTGTGGGAATTATTCCTGAAACATTATATACTCATCTAAATGTGTAAAAAAAATATTAGAATGGTAGGTGTGTTCAAGAGGATTTCATTGGCAAAAATATGAGTGATAAATGTAAATTATTGGACATTTGTAATGGGTAATTTTGGAAAAGTTTCACAGAACACCTCTTAATTACTTTGATTGGTGGCTATTTACCAAATAGCAAATGCTTTCTCAACTAGAATACTATCGAATGAGGAGTAAATTACTGATAATCAAGTGTCGATCAAGCCTTGTAAGTCATCGGTGTATTTATTCAATTCAGAAGCCTTAAGGAGGGCAGGAAGAGATTTGGCAATAAAGTGTTAGTATATATGGAAATGGGAGTTTTAGTTATTTTTTCCAGTGTGAGAGGATAAAAACTTTTTGAAGTGTGGGTTTTTTCTTCGTCTAAGATGGATAAATTTATGGGTTTATTAATCGTCGTCAGGCTTGAATTTGAACATTTGTAGTCTGAGGTTACAACAGGTACAATATTCGGGATTTAAGACAGATTTTAAGGAGAAGCGTATTTGTCTATTAAAGTTTTTTTCCTACGGGTTTCATGTTACAAGCGGTCTTCTTATCAGTTTCATGATTACTGTCACAGTGATAATATTTTGGATGAATTTTAATGGTCAAATCGAATGCTGGTTTAATTTCATTTATGTTCAAGGGTAGATGGTTGTGGTAGAGTTGTTTTTTAGGATAGATTTCAAGGTAGATGGTTGTGGTAGAGTTGTTTTTTAGGATAGATTTCAAGGTAGAAGGATTCCACGTTGCGTTATTTTCAACGTATTGACTGAGGTGGGAGTTCAAATTAAGGACTTTTTTGTCATAGTATGTGCAAAGTGGAAATATGCAAATTTGGTCAATTATCTGAATCTTTTAGGTATGAAGGTGTAATTTTAGGGGATCTAGATGAACCTTTTAGCTCTGTCTGTTAAACAATGGAACTGCGGTTATAATGAATGATTTAGATTAGCTTTATAGGATAGATGCATTTAAATGATAGAGTTAGATTTATAAGTGGAAGCGGTGAAATGTGGTTCCAGGCTTTATTCTCATTGTGAACACAGGTTCTGAGAGGCTGCTTATGCACCAGATGTTAAAAAGATTCTATAAAACGGATAACATTTTTTCTCAAAGCCATTGTCTTTCTAATGGAAGATGTTATTAAATAGCTAGAAACAGGGGGCTCCGCTATCTGTACCCCTAGAATTTTGGGATTAATTACGTTGAGTTAGCCTTCGTACTACAATTGCTTATCAAATGTAACTGCCTCAGCCCAAAACCCTCTTTAACTAAGTGCCTAAAGTTTCTCAAACACACACTACGCATTGATGGTTGAAATTGTTTAAAACATGATACTTTGGGAAAGCTTTTACTAAAGCTTTGCATAAGATTTACATTTTAGAATGGAAGAGAATTATAGCAAGTATTTAATTGGGAAGTGGAAACAAAAAATGAGAGTGAAATAGTATAAAAGTGATTAATCCCAGAAAGGGAAAGAATTCTAATGATATGCGTTAAGTTGTGGAAGGTTATTAATTCCCAAAATTAACTATTTGTTGAATAAGACATCTCAAACAAAAGGCCGCACTATTTGAGATGGTTTAAATTTCTCTGTTGGGAATTATTCGTGAAACTTTATAACCTACTTAATGGCTAAAGTATTATAATGGTAGATTTGTTCAAGAGGATATCATCGGCAAAAAATGCTTGATAGATGTAAAAGATTGTGGTTTTGATTAGGGAATTTTGGAATGGCTTCACTTACAAACTCTGAACTTCTTACAATATCGAAACAGCAAATGCTTTCGGAACCGGAATACTTCCGAATGAGGGTTAAATTATTGTGTAGTCAAGTGAGCATCGTCCCTTCAAAGACTTTTATGTATTTATTCAATACAGTGGTATTTAAATGAACTTTCAAGTGGGAAGATATGAAAATAAGAATTTTATAGTTTATTCAAGGATGGGAAGATAAAACTTTGGAAGTGTAGGCTTCTCACTCTAAGATACTTAGATTTACGGGTGAATTTCCTCCTTGCTATGTTTGAATTTGAAGACTCGTAAGTTTTAGGGTAGAACAGATATAAACTTCCATATTTAAGACGAAGACTGTTGTAGATAATAACAGATTTTCATGGGCTCATGTTATTAGGGGCCGTTACTTTTGAGCATCAGGATATGTGTTAAAATGAGAACATCTAAGAATACTGCGCAAATTTAGAAGTACTGCGCAAATTTTGGAGGAATTTTAATGATCTAGTCAAATTTGGGTTTGATTTTTTTAAAGATTCAAGGTGGGGTGCTAAGCTTGTGCAAGGAGTTTTAAGATTCATTTCAACGTTGCAGGATTCCATATGGCGTTTTATCCACGAATTTTTGTTTGGTGGGAGGGTTCAAATTTGAATCTTACAGTGGATTGTTAAAAGTTAGGTAATTTATTTGAATCTTTTGGAATGGAGGCTTCCATTTTGGTATATTTTATCTGAACCTTTTTGGGTGCGAAGATGCAATTTTAGGATCTAGATGAACCTTTTGGATAAGATGGTTATAATAATGGAACTGGGTTATAATAATGGAGGTGGGTTAGCCTTAGAGGATATATTCCTTAAATGATGAGCATCTAGCGATAGATTTAAGAGAGGAAGCGATGAAATGCGGTTCTAGGCTTTATTTTCATGCTGAACACTGTGTTGGGGGAGGCTGTTTAAGCACCTGATGATAAAATATTCTATAGAACGAATAAAAATTTATCAAAACCATTGTCTTTGTAATGGAAGATTTCATTAAATATCTAAAAACAAGCCCCCTGTACCCCTAGTTTTTTTTTTCTTTGGGATTAATTTCTTTTAACTGAGCCTTCATAATACCATAGATAATCAATTGTCCGTCAACCCAAAAACCGCATTAACAAAGTGCCTAAAGTTTGTCAAACCCACACTAGGAATTGTTTTTTTTAAAAGCTTCACATTTTTTTGTTTTGCATCAAATCTGAGAGACATATTCACAAGGGTGGAAGATTTTGAGGTTTTTCCACTGGGCGAGGAAGTCAAATTTAGATCTCTTAAATGAGTTTCAATTTTCGAATGGGTTGGAAGTGGAACAAAGGTCATCCTGTATTTTGATAGTTAATTTTTCCAGCGCATAGCGAGAGGAACTTAACATTTTTTTTTTGAAAAGTGAAGATGCAGTTTAGTTTTGGAAATTATTTTGAAATTTAGAGAATTAAAATCCTGGATTTTTAGAGAGTTCCGGTAGAGATTGAAAATAAAACTAGGAATTGTACGTTTTTCTATAAATGTACTACAATATCAAACATGAAAAGTGCTTTCAAAAGTTACCATTTTTAAAGCATCCATGATTCCTTAGAATTCAATTAGAACTAGTAAATAAAATTAACAATCTTTGGATTCTGTTTAATTGTTTCCATAAACGTTATTTACTTTTTTT
>Ga0209726_10005219_pt1 | contig 15898 bp, 16 predicted proteins | sample Subgrocontami54m_FD_187453 | JGI IMG/M metagenome (GOLD analysis project Ga0209726, IMG submission 187453) | Subsurface groundwater microbial communities from S. Glens Falls, New York, USA - GMW46 contaminated, 5.4 m (SPAdes) (version 3) | ecosystem: Environmental > Aquatic > Deep subsurface >... | reverse complement strand
TTGGCTGGGAAGAATTTGAAGGCCACAGTCCGCATAAACCTTTTATTGATGAAATAAAAATTAAATGCGAACAGTGCGGAGATATCGTGTCGCGACTTAATGATGTAGGAAACGTTTGGTTGGATGCCGGCATCGTGCCATTTTCTACTTATATTGATCCGGAGACGAAACAATTAAGTTATACCACAGATAAAAAATACTGGAAACAATGGTTTCCGGTTGATTTTATTACTGAATCGTTCCCTGGGCAGTTTAAAAATTGGTTTTATTCGATGATTGCGATGGCAACCGTCTTGGAAAAAAAGAATCCGTATAAAACCGTATTAGGATTTGCATCCATGCTTGGAGAAGATGGAAGACCGATGCATAAATCATGGGGAAATGCGATTGAGTTTCATGAAGGCGCAGATAAAATCGGCGTGGATGTGATGCGCTGGATGTTTGCTACACATGACCCGGAGCAAAATTTATTATTCGGGTACAAAAAAGCTGATGAAACACGACGGAAATTTCATCTCCTCCTTTGGAATGTTTATAACTTTTTTATGACCTATGCCAATACTGACAAATGGAAAACACATGGTGACCCGCACAAAAGTAAAAATATTTTAGACAGATGGATCACGTCGAAATTAAATCAACTTATAAAAACCGTTACTGAGTCGATGGAACAATATGACGCTTTTACTGCTTCTTATGCAGTTGAAGATTTTGTTAGTGATTTATCCACATGGTATGTCCGTCGTTGCCGAGATCGAGTTGGGCCAACAGCAGATAATGGGCAAGATAAAAATTTTTGTTACTTAGTTCTTTGGGAAGTTTTGGTTAGCCTTTGTCAGATTCTTGCTCCTTTTACTCCTTTTTTGGCAGAAGAAATATATCAGAATTTAACCGGAGAAGATTCAGTCCATCTTTCAAATTGGCCAACCGTAGGAAAGATAAATTTTAAAATGCATGAAGATATGCAGTTAGTAAGAAAAATTTGCGAGTTAGGTCACGCCATTCGGAAAGAACACAAAATAAAAGTGCGACAACCGCTCGCAAATTTTAAAGTTCAAAATGTAAATTTTAAAATTAACGAAGCATTGCAGCAGATTATTAAGGATGAGCTGAATGTAAAAGAAGTAGATATTAGGGTTGGAAAAGGAGAACTTGCCGGAGAGTTTGATTTAACCATTACCCCAGAACTTCAACAAGAAGGAGAAGCGCGGGAACTCATCCGACAAATTCAACTTCTTCGAAAGGAAAAAGGGTGTAGAATAGATGAACGCGTGACGGTACAATTGCCTGAAACACAAAAACATTTGCAGTCACAACTTGACTATATTAAAAAAGAAACACTGGCCACAACTATTGTATGGGGAGAATCTTTGAACATATTGACTGGGTGAGCGGCATTGTTATTCTTTGTTTGGCAAGCTTTGGACTATTTTTACTCCTTACCATAAACCAAGCATTGTTTTTTCAGCAGCTTTTTTATTTGGTGCTTGCGGGAGTACTTCTTATCCTCGCATCGCATCTTGACTCGACCATTTTATGGTGGTTTGCCCCGGTGGGATACGTCGGATCGATACTTTTTCTGCTCGTATCATATTTGGGGCCTTCTATCAGAGGGGCACAGCGCTGGATTATGATTGGGGGCGTGCAATTGCAACCATCAGAATTGGTAAAACCATTTCTTATTCTTGCATTTGCTCGGTTTATGACTCAATATTCTCCACGCAATCTGCGTTTTCTTTTTGTCCATATAGTACTTTTTTTGATTCCGTTCTTCCTTGTGTTTAAGCAACCTGATTTAGGCAGCAGCTTGGTCTACGGAGGATTTTGGGTTTCTATGCTTCTCGGAGCTGGATTTCCTATGGGCATGTTCGTTGGCGCCGTAGGCTTAGGAGGCATATTTCTTCCTTTTGTTTGGCATCTTTTGGCACAATATCAGCGAGTCCGTATTTCTACGTTTCTCAATCCTGGTCTGGACCCCGCAGGAGCTGGGTATAACGCTCTGCAGGCAATGATTGCGGTGGGAAGCGGGCAATTGTTTGGACGAGGTTTAGGCCGAGGAACACAAAGCCACCTCCGGTTTTTACCAGAATTTCATACAGATTTTATTTTCGCAACCTTAATCGAAGAATTAGGGTTTCTCGGGGGGAGCTTGCTTTTTTTAGGGTATGGATTCCTTCTTTGGCGGGTGATTGCACCCCTCCTTCGAGGGATGATCAGTAACGTTTTTCCGTTTATCTACTCCGTGGGGCTTTTTGCTATGTTATTAATCCAAGTGAGCATTCATGCGGGTATGAACATGGGGCTTATTCCGATAACTGGTATCACACTGCCATTTATCTCATCTGGAGGCAGTTCACTTCTTTCTTTAGCTATTTCTTTTGGCTTCCTTTGGGCGCTCCAACGCTCTCGCGACGAAGGTCACGTCATTGCAATCCATTAAAACAACTGATACAATAAAGCCTATATGTTTGCTGTTGTAGCTATTAGTGGGAAACAGTATAAAGTGTCTCCAAAACAGATGGTCGTGGTAGATCGGCTGCCGGGGAATGTAGGAGATAGCGTTACCCTTGATCAGGTGCTTTTGACCGATGAGGACGGAAAAACGACGGTGGGCACGCCAACAATTGCCAAAATTGCAGTGAAAGCAAAAATTCTCGCTCAGTCAAAAGGCGCAAAAATCGATGTCTTCCGTTATAAATCTAAAGTCCGGTATCGAAAACATCGAGGGTTTCGTCCAACGGAGACAAAATTGGAAATTCTTTCTATTGGTTGACCATGGCCTCGTGGATCATCGTATCGGGGACTACCCCAGATCTTGCCCTAAGTGAACTTGGTGCACTTTTCCCTTCTGCTTCTCTCTTGCGACTTTCCGGTGCATGTGTGCTTCTAGCGGGAGTTTCTGATTTTTCAGCAGAAAAATTGCGAGACATGGCAGGCGGTGTAGTAAAAATTGCTGAAGTTGTACAAACATTGTCACAAGTTGATGCGCATACTCTTGCAGAAATTTTTCTCCTTCTTAATCCAGAGCCAAAAATTATTTTTGGCGTAAGTCGCTATGATCAAGGATTTGTCTCTATTTCGTTTTTGGCAGAAATAAAAGATCTATTGGAAAAGAAAGGCAAACATGCTCGGTTTGTTTCGGCTGCACACGGTGCTCTTTCGAGTGTGGTTGTGGAAAAGCAGCACGTGGGCGAGTTGATTATCGCAAAACAAGAGAGCGAATATGTCGTGGGTCGTACTGTTGCGGTGCAGGATTTTGAAGCGTGGAACCAGCGCGATTATGGTAGGCCCTACGCTGATCCAAAATTAGGCATGTTGCCTCCCAAAGTTGCGCGGATGGCAGTGAATATTGCCATAGGACACCGTAGTGATCAAACGGTTCTTGATCCGTTTTGCGGCATGGGAACTATATTGGGAGAAGCGTTGCTCTTGGGTTGCCGAGTAATTGGGGGCGATCAATCAAAAGATGTTATAGCGAAAACAGAAGCAAACCTTCGATGGCTTGGCGTGCAGTATCGTCGTATTGATGCATCGAAGATAGAATTTTTTGTTAGTGATGCGACACATATTTCTCAGTATTCGTCGCCAGAATCAGTAGATGCGATTATTACAGAACCATTTATGGGAACAACAGAGATTGGGGCTGGGAAATTGAATGAGCCAGGGAAGATAAAAAATATAGTGCGAGGATTAGAAAAATTGTATATAGGATGTCTCAAGGATTGGATGCGCGTTCTTAAACCTTCGGGTAGAGTCGTTATTGCATTGCCACAGTACGCTATTGGAGGAAAAACATATTTTGTGAAAAAAGTAGTTGACAGCTGTGAAAACTTTGGATATACTGTGCTTGTTGGTCCCATAGAATATAGTCGACCACAGGCAAGAGTAAAACGAGAATTTTTTGTATTTCAGAAAAAATAAGTATGGCACATGTCAAAGCAGGCGGCACAGCAAAAGGCAATAAAGATTCCGCTTCCAAGCGCTTAGGCGTCAAAATTTTTGGCGGTCAAATTGCCCAAGCTGGCAGCATTATTATTCGTCAAAAAGGGACGAAAGTATATCCAGGTATGGGGGTAGATATGGGTGGCGATTATACTATTTTTTCTTTAACGAAGGGAAAAGTTAAATTTTTGACTAAACTAGGAAAACAGTACGTTTCTGTCCAATAAAGCCTAATCATGGCAGATACACAACAAATTCTTCACCTTGATATTGAATTAATTCAACCCAATCCGTTGCAGCCCCGTGGTCTTATTCCTCCTGATTCTCTGCATGATCTGGTGGATTCTATCCGTGAGCATGGAATTATTGAGCCATTAGTTGTTGCCAAAACGCCTGCAGGGTATCAAATTATTGCAGGAGAACGCCGGTGGCGCGCTTCAAAACTTGCAGGGTTAACGACGGTTCCTGTAGTTATTAAAGAAACGACTGCTCGTGGCATGTTGGAAATGGCCATTGTGGAAAATGTCCAGCGGGAAGACTTAAATCCTATTGAACGCGCACAAGCATTTCAACGGCTTATTGAAGAATTCGGGTTACCGCTTTTGGAAATATCTAAACGCATTGGAAAAAGCGATTCATACGTTTCTAATACGTTACGTCTATTAGCTCTTCCTGATGCTATCAAAGACGGTCTTATTTCCAGTGCCATTTCTGAGGGTCATGCGCGAGCAATCGCTGGGTTAGGGGATGTGAAACTTATGGTGGATGCATACAAAACTATCCTTTCGGAAAGCGCATCGGTACGTCGGGCAGAAGACCTTGCTCGTCGACTGAAAGCGCAGTATGATAAAAAGCCTACGGGACGGGTCGAACGCATTCATAGCGATGAGCTAGATGCCATGGCCAAAGATTTGGCACAAGCAGTGAATGGATTAGTCAAAATCACGCAGTCAAAAGTGGAAGCGCGGTTGGTATTTGTGATCCGTGGAAATTTGGAAACCACAAGTAAAACCCTCAAAATGCTCCATGGGAAATTGAAGCAGTAGGGAAACTTATTGCAGTGAATACGTCGGTCGAGCAATGAGGCCTACTCGGGAAAACGGCCAATAGCGAAGCAGTGCTTTTCCGATAAAATCTTCTTTTGCAATAGGCCCAAACTCACGGGAATCAGAACTATGTGGCCTATTGTCTCCACATACGAAGTATTTCCCCGGAGGCACGACGATATCCGTATTTTCCTTGAGATACGAGCCGCCAAAGGTATAGGTGCCGGGCGTAAGATATGGTTCATCAAGTTTTTTGCCATTGATATAAAATGTGCTGTTGGATAGGCGAATGGTTTCACCAGGAAGGCCAATCACCCGCTTGATGTAGTCTATTTCTTTATTGCTTGGTGATTTGAAAATGACGATGTCACCGCGTTTTGGATCGCCAAATTTATACTCAATTTTGTTAGTCAAAATAAATTCTCCGTTATGGAAATTAGCCTCCATGGATTGCCCGCTTATTTCCTGCGGTGACATGATGAAGAGGTAGATCATGACCATTATCGCTAAAACGACGACAATGGACTGGAGAAAATCAAAAACAGCGGCTATTGCGCGCTTAATAAGTTCCATAGACTTTGGTATCTCCAGTGTAGGTGATATAATTATACTCGTCAAGGACTCGTAGCTCAGTTGGTTAGAGCGTTGCATTGACATTGCAAAGGTCAGAGGTTCGAATCCTCTCGGGTCCACTTTCCTGCCTTTTATATATGCATAAGGAACGATACCAAAGCGGAACACCGCGTGCAGGTGAGCATCGGACGAACGATGGAAAGAATCAGCATGTAGAAGGGAGAATCACTGATTATTGGTATTGTACTGACTCTGCCTGCGATTGGACCATTTCTCCTAGGGTAAAAAATTTGTTCGAGGCGCTTGCCGAATTTCGAAAACATAACATCAACGAGCACAACGGCCGTGCGCACTTGATGAAAAGGTAAAGACGCTTCACGCAACTTCAATGTGATTTGTTCTGGAAGGTGTTATGAAAGCGGGAATTTATAAGACAGGATTATCAATTAGCTTCATTCTCTCCAAACAGTCCTCATCAGGCATAGTGCATTTCAAGGTCTTCAAGGAGAATGTAACAAAGTAAAGTGATAAAATCAATATTAGTATGATTGAAGACTTTAAAACTCTTGGACGACTCGGAAAATGCTATCTTTTTGTAGAAAATGTGGTCGGTTTAGGACTTACAGATAGGTCAAAAACTTTGATGGCTCACCGGTTAAGTAGTGGTATCAGAGAAATGATTATTAAGGGAGACTATTTTTCTGGTAATCCTTCGGGAACATTGAAAGAAATTGCCGGAAAAATTGAAGAAAATATATATAAGGAAAATGCAGCGATAGTAAACAACTATACAATATGGGTTTTGAACTATGGCTTAGTGCTGCTCTGTAGCATCTTTGATGATTTCTTGTATGAGGTTGTTCAAGAAATAACAACTGTTCACCCAGAATTATGCTCCTGGTTTACCAGGACAGAAATATTAGCCTCATTTATGAATAAAAATATAAAGGAAAAAATTAGTGTCATAGTCAACAGATTGAGAATAACTGAAGGTGAATTTTTTGATTTCACTCTTTTTACTCAAGAAGTCCAAATAAAATTTAAAGACGCTGATTTCTCAAAATTAATAGAAATTTATAAAAAGCGAGATAAAGCTGCTCATACTGACAGCTATGTAATAAGAGACATAAACGAGCTTCAGAAAATAAAAGATCTATTTGATAAACTAGTTCTTAATTTATCCTTAAAAACGAGACAAAAATGGGGAACAACAAGTAAATTGGCTGAAATGATAAAAGCTACAAAAATTAAATAAACCCATTAGTAATCTGCCTCGTCGCACAACAGTAGTTGTGAGTCTTCGATGGTTTTTTTGTTCAGCTCTATAAATAGTGTTTGTCAACAATCAAGAACATTGATAGACTTACGTCATGAAATTGAGTTCATGTTATTTATGTGGAGAGCGAGAGATCATTCTTTTATATAAAAAGGGAGACTATAATATTGTCAAATGTTCAAGCTGTGACTTTGTTTATGTAAATCCAATTCTATCGAAAAGTACTCTTAATAAGTTTTACAGTACGTTTGATTACCACGACAGTGACGTTGCAGAAAAAGTGATTCGGAGCGATGCGATAAGGAGCCTAAGAGAGGTTGAGAAATATAAAAGTAATGGAAAATTATTGGATGTGGGATGCGGCAGAGGATTTTTTATCGATGAGGCGAGGAAACGGGGATGGCAAGTGTATGGGATTGATTACTCCAAAAAAGTGACTGATTATGCAAAGCGCATTCTTGGATTAGAAGTCCGGCAAGCAGATATATTTACTTTTGCCACCAGAAGAAAATTTGACATCGTTACGTTGAATCAAGTCATTGAGCATGTTTCTAATCCAAATCGACTGATGAAGCAATGCCACAAGTTGTTAAAACGTGGGGGAATGATATACCTTGCAACTCCGAATATTTCAAGTCTTTTGGCGAAAGTACAAAAGAAAGATTTTGATTACTTTATCCCTCCTGAACACCTTGGGTACTATAATTACGAGACACTTTCAAAATTATTAAAAAGTAATGGTTTTACGGTGGTTTACAGTGGCTCATGGAGTTATCGTCGGGATTTAGCAGGAATTATAAAAAGGCTTATTGGAAAAGATAAAGATCGAAGAGTCTCAACAACAACAGTGGATGGAGTGACGAACATTAGTGAACTTCCATTGACGAAAAGGATTAAATATATACTGTTTGACGAAATTTTTTGTGGAATATTTTATAAAATACTAAACTTTGATCATTGGGGGACAAATATAGAGATTATTGGAATTAAACAGTAGCTATGACTCTTTCGGTGGTGATGATTACGAAAAATGCGGCAGAAGTGATTGAGGATGCACTTAAAAGCGTCAAAGGATTGTGGGATGAATTGTTGGTGGATGACGATAAGAGCACGGATGGGACGAGAGAGACTATTGAACAATATGGCGGGAAGATTTTTTCATTGAAAAATAAAAATTTGGGTGAGCGGAAACAGTGGTTGGTGGATAAGGTAAAAGGAGATTGGATTTTGCTATTGGATAGTGATGAGAGAGTGTCACAAGAACTCTATAAGGAAATAAAAAAGATACAAAAGAAGACACCCAAAAATATTGTCGGGTATAGGATTCCGTATCAAAATTACGTATTTGGAGAACCGGTATATTGGGGAGGGGAACAATATAGTAAGGTACGATTGTTCCGAAAGAGTAAAGCGATAATCACCCCCCTCTCCTTACATGAAGAAGTGATGGTGAAAGGGGATGTAGGTACGCTTCACGGCGTTATTCATCACTATTCATTTCGTACTCCATCGCAATTATTTGGTAAATTCACTCAATATGCTCGGATTGCAGCTTACGAAAAATATAAAAAGAAAGAGCATCTAAATCTTTCAAAACTTTTTCTGTACGGCCCGCACATGTTCTGGGCACGGTTTATCAAAGACAAAGGATATAAAGACGGATGGCGAGGATTTATTTTGGCTTTTGCATTTGCTTATATGGAGGGGTTGACCTATGCGATGCTATTGTGGCGCAAAAGATCATAAATTACTTTTTTTGGCAAATGGTTACCAGATTGCGCAATGCCTTGCTTGTGGTCAGGTGCGAACGATAACCCCATCAAAGATAGCAAGAAAGCAGGTATATAATAAGGAAGATATCTCCGTATACATTGAGAAAGAAGCGATGTTTCGGAAATTATTCAAGCGAGTTGTTGATTTTATTAAGCAATATAAATCAGATGGAAGTTTGGTAGATATTGGAGCTGGCGTGGGACTTTTGGTTGATGAAGCAAGACGCGCTGGTTTTGATGCGAGGGGCATAGAGCCATCTTCTTCTGCTGTTTTGGCGGCGAAGAAATTTTTCCATATTCAGTTATTGTGTACAAAATTTACTGAGAAGTCGACGAAAAAACCAATCGACATTGTTGTTCTCAATCATGTATTGGAGCATCTGCCAAATCCGCAGGTGGTGATCCGGACCATAGCGAATGTTTTAGAAAAAGATGGTCTTTTGGTGATCGGTGTGCCGAATTTTGGTAGTATCATATCTCTTCTTAAACGTAATCGTTGGCAATCATTGATCCCCGATCAACATCGATGGCAATTTATCCAGAAAACACTGAGCCAATTAGTATTGCCATTTGGGTTTAAGAAATTGGGGGAAACCGGAGAAAATCATGATCGATCGATGCATCCATGGTGGAAACAACCGACATACTGGATGCTTGATATAATTGCGATTGCAACAAATCGAGCTGAGGCGATGCTTATTGTTTATAAAAAAATATGAAGCAAGATATATGGTTCGTCATTGTGACATATAAGCCAGATACGGCGGTATTGGGAAGACTTGGAAAGAGTTTAGCAGGGACATCAATTATAACTATTGATAATAGTAAGAAAAATCTTGGTTTTGGAGGAGGGGCGAATGGTGGGATTCGCAAGGCGTTAGATAGTGGTGCGCAGTGGGTAGTGATACTCAACCAAGATATTGACTTGACAAAGAAAGACGTTGAGAAATTTTATAGAAAACTACAATCATTGCCACCGTGCATCGCCGGGCCATTTGTAGGAAGGTTGGATGAATTGCGGTGGACGACCATCTTGCCATCAGAAAAAGTTGATTATATTTCCGGCTCATGCATAGCAATTCATCGACAAGTATTTGAGACAATCGGTTTTTTTTATGAACCATATTTTATGTATTACGAAGATGTAGATTTTTGTGTGCCAGTAAAGAACGCTGGGTTTCCTTTGATTCATATGTCTATTGCGGGTATATCACACAATGAAACTACATCGCTCGGGCGGGGGTCATTTTTACATCAATATTACCTTGCCCGAAACCATTTGCTTTTCATGGAACGGAATGCGCCAGTATCTGTTAAAATGCATGAAATAGTAAGACTTCCGAAAACTATATGGGAACATGTGAAGAAAAAAGAGTGGGGAGCATTGACAGGAATACGTGATTATTTTTTGAGACGATTTGGACAATATATATCATTATGATTATCGGCGTTGATGCGGGCGCATTGGCAATTTCTGATGAGCGATTAAAGCTTGGCGTATATTGGGTAAACGTCAATCTTCTGCGAGAGTTGGGGAAGATTGATAGGAAAAATACCTACGTATTATATAGCTTTGCTCCCATTGGTAGGGAAGTGATGGCTGATTTGGGTCTAAGAATGATAAATAAAGTTCTTACGCCGCAGAAAGGTTGGTTTTCGATTCGGTTGCCGTTAGAACTAGCGACGCATCCAGTTGATATTTTTTTGGGACTATCGCAGGGTATACCCCACTCTACGTCGCACAACATTGGATTCATTTATGACCTGGGATTTTTGCACTATCCAGAGGCGTACCCGGGATCCCAAAAGAAATTAACCAGATTAACCAACGACCTCGTCCGGCGATCAGATCACATGGTGACCATTTCTCAGGCCGTGAAAAATGACATTACCAAATGTTTCGGAGTGAGCAACAAAAAGATAACAGTAGCATACCCGGGTGTTGATGAAACATTTACTCCAACTGGACCAGTGTATCGAGGAAAAAATCCCTATTTTCTTTTTATAGGAGCGCTCAAACGTGGGAAGAATATTCCAACATTACTCAAAGCGTTTGACATATTGCTTAAGCAAGCAAAAAAAACAGTGGACCTTGTTCTTGTGGGTGGAGACTATTGGCTGGATCCAGAGATATCCAGGACTATCAAAAACTTACAAATTCAGGCTCGCGTGAAACGATTTGGATTTATCTCTGATACAAAACTTGCCCAGTTGTACCGGGGTACCATTGCTTTGGTCTCGCCGTCTCTCTGGGAAGGGTTTTGTTTACCTGCGGCAGAAGCCATGGCCTGCGGCACCCCGGTGGTTGGTTCTACAACTGGCGCATTTCCTGAGATTGTTGGTCCCGCTGGCATTCTCGTTGCGCCAACAGACAAACAAGCCCTCTCGGATGCACTGGTTGTGGTGGCAACCAAAAAGGAATTACGCCAAAAACTTGCAACAGCCGCAATCGCTCGCGCAAAAAAGTTTAGGTGGAAGACGATGGCACAGACTGTATACAAACTCCTATGACCTACCGAGTCGCTTTAGTCCGTGGGAAGTTCCTTAATCAATATGAAATGCAATTTTTTGAACCCTTGGTTGAGCAGTTTGCTCTTACGGGTTTTGCATCGCTTACGCCATTTCATAGTCGATACGCATTCCCTATTGTTCAACTCCCCTCCCCCATGGATCTTCCGGAATTTCCCTATAAAATGCCAATCCTTAACCGATTATTTACTGATGCACAGTATCTTTTTGGATTAGAAGACAGACTCAGAGGTTTTGATATTGTTCACACTGCAGAAACATATTTTCATTACACGCAACAGTGTCTCAATGCTAGGAAAAAGGGATATGTAAAAAAAGTGGTCGCCACAGTATTAGAAAATATTCCTTTTAATAATGAAGGCATTACTGGACGAAAAGTATTTAAATTGCGCGCACGAGAAGAGCTTGATCACATTATTGCACTTACTCAGAAAACGAAAGAAACACTTCTTCTTGAGGGCACTGATCCGAGAAAAATTACTATTATTAGTCATTTTGTGGATACAGATCGATTTAAGCCAATAAAAAGGCAAATGAAGAGTAAAGAAATAACTATTTTGTTTTCTGGCAGATTGGAAAAATATAAAGGCGTGTACGAAATACTTTTTGCAGCAAAGAAATTACTCATGGATAAAGATTTAAAAAGTATACCATTGAGATTTATTTTTGTTGGGGATGGGTCTGAAAAAAGTCATGTATTGGCATTAGAACAACGATTGGGGATAGAGTCATTTGTGATACACCAGCATGTATCGTATAACGAAATGCCCAAAGTGTATAACGAGGCTGATATTTTTCTTGCACCAAGTAAAGCGACTGAAACATGGCAGGAACAATACAATACAACGCTTTTGGAAGCACAGGCATCTGGTCTTCCTATCGTAACCACTGCAAGTGGGGGAATTGCTGAAAATATTGGCAATGCAGGTATATTGGTGCAACCGGCTGATTTTGTGTCACTTGCTGAAGCAATTAAGAAATTCATTTTGAATTCAAAATTACGGAGTGAATATTCCCGACGCGCAAGGAAACGCGCTGAAACGGTTCATGATGCAAAGATTGGAGCAAACAAGCTTGCCCAGCTCTACAATTCTTTACTTTCATGAAATTGTGGCAGTGGGCGTTTGTTGGGACTTTTCTTGCGATATTTTTTGGTCTATCCATTTTTAGTGCGAAACAAGAATCACTAACGTACGATGAAATTGTTTATACCGAAGAGGGGAGAGCGATTTTTTCTGTTGGTAACTTTTCCATTGACCCGTATAACCCACCATTCACAAAAGAATTGATGGCACCATCGGGAAGGATAACGACCATAATTTTTGGTACATTTCTCTTATTCTTCGTATTTTTAGTTACTAACTCATATTTCGGTATTTCATCAGCACTCTTTACACTCTTCCTGCTCACTTTTGAACCGAATCTCTTGGGCAATAGTCATTATGTGACATTAGATATTGGTTTTTCCTTCTTCTTTTTTCTTTCTTATATTTTTCTTCTCAAACTTATTCATCAGCCGCGTCTGAAATATGCCATAGTTTTGGGATTGATGTTGGGAGCGATGCTTGGTTCGAAAATTTCTGCAATCCCTTATTTTTTTGTTAGTATGTTTCTTCTTTTGATATGGAAAAGAAAGCTGATCACCGAGTTGCATCGAAAATATTTTTTTCTTGTTTTCAGTCTTGCTGTCATTGTTCTTTGGGGAACTTATTTTTTCAAGACCGATGTGATTGTAGTAAGACATGATAATCCGAATCGTGTTTCTAATAAACTTTTTGCATATGGAACAACGCGTAATATCGTACCTTTAACTTGGGCGATAGAGCGATTACAAAATCAGAAAGTACCCTTAGGTACATATATTTCTATTATAAAAAATAATCTTATTCGAAGTAGAAATGCTAAAAACATAGAACCTTGGTATTCTATGCTAACAAATATTTTGTTCAAGACGCCATTGCCACTTCTTCTGTTCTTTGCACTGTCTATACGAAAACGTAGGCTTCCATTTCTTATTCCGATTGGGGCGATTCTTTTTACATCGTCAGTGAGTCGAATGAGTCCGCTTGTTCGTTATGTTTTGCCTCTCTATCCATTTATGGTTATCGCCGCTTCGGCGTCACTAAAGGAATTTAGAGGGATCTATAGGAGTTTATTATTTATAGGATTGATTGTGTGGTATGCAATTGGCACGATAAATCAATTTCCGCATTTTATATCGTATGCGAATGAGTTTGCTGGACCAAGAGAAAAGCGGTACGAAAAGTTTGTCGATAGCAACATCGATTGGGGACAGGGATTGGTAAGTCTACAAGAGTATATTTCTGTAAAACAACCAAAAAAACTACTGTTTTCCTATTTTGGTCGGGACAACGGAGATTTGTATGGGCTAAAAAGCGACAAACCATGGGGGAGTTATAAGTTTGAAGAAATTTGTGCATTCCATATTATAAATTTTCCGAAAAACAGCGGTGGGCAGTTGACTGCAATAAGTATTTCGAATTGGTATTACTGCGGTTACTCAAAAGAAAAAATTTATAGCAAGAATAATATTTTTGAAGTGGTTGGTGATTCCATACTTATATTTACATATTAATATGATAACACGTCAATATATGATATTGCTCATTCTGCTGGTCATTATATTTTTCATGAAGCAACTTATTTTTGGTGAAGTTTTTTATTGCTGCGATAATTTAGCAATCAATATTCCATCAAAAATATTTCTTATCGAAGAATTAAAAAAGGGAATATTTCCCTTATGGAATCCTTATATTTTATCTGGTTCACCGTTTTTAGCGGATATTAATCTCGGGCTTTTGTATCCGCTTAATACTTTATATGTGATATTTTCACCATTTCGTGCGTTGACTGTCGGAGTGGTCATAGACTTTATTCTTGCAATAAGCGGGATGTACGTACTGGGACGAAGTTTGAAACTTTCTTCGTTTGCTGCAATGTTGAGTGCGATAATTTTTACTTTTTCTGGGACATTGGTTACTTACACTAACAATGTGCCAATGTTGCAGGTTGCATCATTACTACCTTGGGTTACGTGGGCGTGGATACAATTTTTTAATAATCCTACTAAGCAATTCTATTTTCTTCTTGTTGGATTCTTGACGCTACAAATTAGCGCAGGTCATCCACAACTTACCTATTACACTTGGCTTTTAGGCATTACCTATGTTTTTTTTGTTTCTCGCATTTCTATGAAACAAAAATTTATTTCCTTTGTCACTGTTTTTGGTTTGGTTTTTCTTTTATCTGCGGTACAAACGATTCCTTTTATTGAAGCTGTGCGTTCTTCAACTCGGATCGGGAGGGGATTTGCCTACGCAAGTTTTGATTCATTGCATCCTTTCAACATAGTCCGGTTTATTATTCCCAATGTCGTTGGTAATCTGTCGAAGGGAATGGATTGGCTGCAAGGAGGAAGCGTGTACGGGTATGTCGGATTGCTTCCGTTCGTGTTGTTGCCTTGGACTCCACTCAAAGACATTCGTGTTCGTTTTTTTGTAGTCATTACTATTGTCTCTTTTCTTCTTGCTTTGGGAAAATATACTCCCATATTTTTTATTGCATACAAATTTATTCCTGGCCTTGCAAACTTTCGTTCGCCGCAGCATTTTTTACTTCTCTATACATTTTCCCTTGCCATACTTTCTGGATTTGGCATAGATGAAGCGTTGTCAAAAAATAAATGGAAAATGTTTTCAAATGTGCTTTTTATAGTTACGCTTTTCTTTATCGTTTCTGGATTCGCGTGGCCTTATGTGGGCAAACATCTATTGATGATCATTCCAAAATTTCGTCAGTTTGCCCCAGATGTTCAAGGAGACATTATTTTTTTAATTTCAAAAGGTTGTATCGTCAGTGGAATTCTTTACTTGATCGCACGTCTTATAAATAGGCGAGCGGTATTATTGATTGTATTTTTAGAATTGTTCATTTTTAGTAGTCACGGGCTGATATCTGCAAAAGAGTCGCAAATAGAAAATTGGTTGCAGTCAGGGAATGAAATTGCGCAGCGTATGAGAGATTCAGAAAATGGATATCGTATTTTTGTTTCACCAGAATTATATGCAAATCCGGTAAAAAAACAGTTCGGTGTCCGGTATCAGGAATTGGAATCGGCGTGGCAGATATCAATTTTAAGAACGAATATCAATATGCTTTATCACTTATCGACCATTGATGGGTATGCTTCTCTTATTGACCGATCATATAAAGAATTGTTTCAAAAAAGAGAAGGGGACCCAACGGGTATAGATTTTGGTGATATGAAAAATATTGCTTGGAATAATTTTGGCGTGCGATATATTTTAGCATCTCCTAAGGAAATGGTATTTAAAAATAATCCGGCATTGATTCCGATTTGGTCTGATAATAATAGAATTCTTTATAAAAATCCAAATGCTCTTCCAATGATGCAGCGTATATACAATCCAAAAAGTGTGATTATTGGTTTTTGGTTCAGCATAGTTGGACTTGTTTTCTATGGTGGATTATTTATGGTCGCATTCATTAATATATTGAGTAGCGACACAAAGGGTCATAACCATAAATAACTATGAAGTTATTTATGGACGAGCCCTATGTACGCAAGAGAAAGAAAAAAATGAAAAGAACATTGAGCATGCTTAAAGGACTAATAATAATGAGCAAAAAATAGTTTAGTTTCCATCCGTAATGTTGTAATAATTGAAATATATTGGCAAGACCAAAGGCAAAGAGTGGTAAAACACTTACGAACATTC
>Ga0209726_10005216_pt1 | contig 15912 bp, 18 predicted proteins | sample Subgrocontami54m_FD_187453 | JGI IMG/M metagenome (GOLD analysis project Ga0209726, IMG submission 187453) | Subsurface groundwater microbial communities from S. Glens Falls, New York, USA - GMW46 contaminated, 5.4 m (SPAdes) (version 3) | ecosystem: Environmental > Aquatic > Deep subsurface >... | reverse complement strand
GCGTTGCCGCCGGCTTGCCTCGGCGCTCAGGCGCCGCGGTGTGGCCAACGGCGATACGGTCGCGACCATGCTGCCCAACGTTCCGGCGATGGTTGAGGCGCATTTCGGCGTCGCGATGGCGGGCGCCGTGCTCAACACGCTCAATACGCGGCTCGACGCCAAGGCGATCGCGTTCATGCTTGATCATGGCGAGGCGACGATATTGCTCACCGACCGCGAATTCTCCGGCACCGTGGCCGGCGCCCTGAGATTGCTGCCGCACCATAAGATCGTCGTGATCGATGTCGATGACGCCGAATATCACGGTGCGGGCGAGCTGCTTGGCGAAATCGAGTATGAAGAGTTTCTGCGGCAGGGTGACCCGCAATTCGCGTGGCGCCTGCCGGATGACGAATGGGACGCGATCTCGCTCAACTACACTTCCGGTACCACCGGCAACCCGAAAGGCGTGGTTTATCACCATCGCGGCGCCTATCTCAATGCGATCAGCAACATTCTGAGCTGGAGCATGCCGCCGCACGCGGTTTACCTGTGGACCCTGCCGATGTTTCACTGCAATGGCTGGTGTTTTCCGTGGACCATGGCCGCGAATGCCGGCACCAACGTATGCTTGCGACGCGTCGATGCGAAAACGATTTTCGATTTGCTCAGGCAGCACCGCGTCACCCACTACTGTGGCGCCCCGATAGTCCACCTCGCCCTGATCAATGCCCCCGCCGAGTGGAAACAGGGTCTGGCCCATGCGGTAAACTGCCTGGTGGCCGGGGCGGCACCACCCGCGGCGCTGATTGAAGGCATGCAGCAGATGGGTTTCAATATTACCCACGTGTACGGTCTCACCGAAACCTACGGTCCAGCCGCGGTCTGCGCCAAGCATCCCGAGTGGGAGGCGCTGCCGCTGGCGGAACAGGTGCGGCTCAACGGACGCCAGGGCGTGACCTATCACCTTCAGCAGGGCATGACCGTGATGGACCCGGCGACCCTGCAGCCGGTGCCTTGGGACGGCGAGACCATGGGGGAAATCATGTTTTGCGGCAACATCACCATGAAGGGCTATCTCAAAAACCCCGAGGCGACCGCGCAGGCATTTGCCGGCGGCTGGTTTCACAGCGGCGATCTGGCGGTGATGCAGCCCGACGGTTACGTCAAGATCAAGGACCGCGCCAAGGACATTATTATTTCCGGCGGCGAGAACATTTCCTCGCTCGAGGTCGAGGACGTGCTGTATCGCCATCCGGCGGTAATGGCGGCAGCGGTGGTAGCGAAGCCCGATGCGAAATGGGGCGAGACGCCGTGCGCATTCGTCGAATTGAAGTCGGGCGTAAATCCCGCTGAAGGAGAGATCATCGAGTTCTGCCGCAGCCACCTTGCGCACTTCAAGGTGCCGAAGACGGTGATCTTCGGGGCACTGCCCAAGACCTCGACCGGCAAGATCCAGAAATTCATCCTGCGCCAGCAGGCACAGTCGGCCTCGGCGATCGAGTGATTTCAACAGCGGATTAGCGCCGGATTGCGAATGCAAAGTTCAGAGTACATCCTCGAGACAAAAAACCTGAGCAAGGAGTTCCGGGGCTTTGTCGCCGTCAACGACGTGAGCTTGAAGATCAGGCGCGGCGGCATCCACGCACTGATCGGCCCCAACGGCGCCGGCAAGACCACGTGTTTCAATCTGCTCACCAAGTTTCTCGAGCCGACCCGCGGCAGCATCCATTTCAACGGCACCGAGATCACCGGCGAGAAGCCGGCGCAAATCGCGCGCCGCGGCATCATCCGCTCGTTCCAGATTTCCGCGGTGTTTCCGCACCTGACGGTGCTCGAAAACGTGCGCATCGGGCTGCAGCGCAAGCTCGGCACGTCGTTTCACTTCTGGAAAACGGAAAAATCCCTCGACCGGTTGAACAGCCGCGCGCGGGAGCTGCTGGAGGCGGTCGATCTCGCGTCGTTCGAAAATACGGTTACCGTCGAATTGCCGTATGGCCGCAAGCGCGCACTCGAGCTCGCGGCCACGCTCGCACTGGATCCCGAACTGATGCTGCTTGACGAACCCACCGCCGGCATGGCGCACGAGGACGTTGACCGGGTGACCAAGCTGATCAGGCAGGTCGCCCACGGTCGCACCGTGCTGATGGTCGAGCACAACATGAGCGTGGTGTGCGGTATCTCGGACGTCATCACGGTGCTCAACCGCGGGGCGGTACTCGCCGAGGGGCCGTATGCCGAGGTCGCCGCAAATCCACAGGTGATAGAGGCGTATATGGGGACCGCGGCATGAGCCCGGAAGCAGCGATCGGCGCAACGGGGAGCGGGGATGCGGCCGTGGATCCGGTCACGGATACATCGTCTGCGATACTGCGCGTGGCCAACCTGCACGCGTGGTACGGCGAATCGCACATCCTGCACGGGGTGGATTTCGCCGTGAATCGCGGCGAGGTGGTGACGCTGCTCGGCCGCAATGGCGCAGGGCGTACCACCACCCTCAAGGCGATACTCGGCATGGTGGGCCGGCGTTCCGGCTCGATTTTGATCAACGGTCAGGAGACCGTGAACTGGCCGACCCACCGCATTGCCCATCTCGGCATCGGCTACTGTCCGGAGGAGCGCGGCATCTTCTCCAGCCTGTCGGTCGAGGAAAACCTGCTGCTGCCGCCGCAGGTGCAGGAGGGTGGCATGAGCGTGGATGAAATCTACGCCATGTTTCCGAACCTCTGGGAGCGGCGCGCCACCAGCCAGGGCACGCGGCTTTCCGGCGGCGAGCAGCAGATGCTGGCGATGGCGCGGATACTGCGCACCGGCGCGCAGGTGCTGCTGCTCGACGAGATCACCGAAGGGCTCGCGCCGGTGATCGTCCAGACGCTGGACCGCGTGATCCGGCAACTGAAGGAGCGCGGCTATACCATCGTGATGGTCGAGCAGAATTTCCGCTTTGCCGCGCCGCTCGCTGACCGCCACTATGTAATGGAACGTGGCATAATCGCGCAGATATTGACTGCCGCTGACCTGGCTTCCAAAATGGATCTTCTGCACGAATATCTCGGTGTTTGAACCTTCCGACGACAACCCGCAAAGGAGTGCTTCACCATGTTGCTGAAACGCAGTATCCCGTTGGTGGCGGCCATGATACTGGCCGCCGGAGCCGCGCATGCCCAGATTTCCGGGGGTGTGATCAAGATCGGCGTGCTCAACGACCAGTCGAGCCTTTATGCCGACCTGACCGGCCAGGGCTCGGTAGTGGCCGCGCGCATGGCGATCGAAGACTTCGGCGCGGAGAAGAAAGGGCTGAAAGTCGAGATCGTTTCCGCCGATCACCAGAACAAGCCTGACGTCGGCTCGCAGATTGCGCGCAAGTGGTATGACGCCGAAGGGGTCGACATGATCATCGACGTGCCCAATTCCGGCGTCGCGCTGGCGGTGAACCAGATCACGCGCGAAAAAGGCAAGGCGTTCATCGTTTCGGGTGCGGCGAGTTCCGATCTTACCGGCAAGGCCTGCTCTCCCAATACGATCCACTGGACCTATGACACCTGGATGCTCGCCAACGGCACCGGCAACGCGATTGTCAAGACCGGCGGCGACAGCTGGTTCTTCCTTACCGCCGACTATGCGTTCGGGCACGCGCTGGAGCGCGACACCGAGGCGGTGGTGCTGAAAAGCGGCGGCAAGGTGCTCGGCAAGGTGCGCCATCCGCTCAATACGCAGGACTTCTCCTCATTCCTGCTGCAGGCGCAGGCGTCCAAAGCCAAGATCGTCGGGCTTGCCAATGCCGGGGGTGATACTACCAACGCGATCAAGCAGGGCGCGGAATTCGGTATCGTCAAGGGCGGCCAGAACTTCGCCGGCCTGCTGGTGTTCCTGACCGACATCCACGGGCTCGGACTGGACAAGGCGCAGGGCCTGATTTTCACCGAAACGTTTTACTGGGACGCTAACGATCAGTCGCGCGCGTTTGCCAAGCGCTTCTCGGCAGCCAACCGCGGCGTACACCCGACCATGATCCACGCCGGGGTCTATGCCGGCATCCTGCATTACCTGAAGGCGGTCGAGGCGCTCAAGGGCGACGACGGCACCAAGGTGATCGCGCGGATGAAGGGCACGCCGACCGACGATCCGCTGTTCGGCAAGGGCTCGATTCGTGCCGATGGCCGCAAACTGCACCCGGCGTATCTTTTCGAGGTGAAGAAGCCCTCGGAATCGAAAGGACCGTGGGACTACTACAAGCTGCGCGCCACGATACCAGCGGACCAGGCGTTCCGGCCGATGGCGGACGGCGGTTGCCCGCTGGTCAAGTAAGTTACCCGCCAGTAAGCGGGATGCGGTAGCGCGGCGGGCTCCACCTTGTTCTCTTCCCCGTAAAGGGGGAGAGCCAGGGGCGGGGTCGCACCTGCGGTCCCTCGCGGCATGGAAATATTCGGCATCCCGACCCAGGCGCTGTTCGGCCAGTTGTTGATCGGGCTGATCAACGGCTCGTTCTACGCGCTGCTGTCACTCGGGCTCGCCGTGATTTTCGGCCTGCTCAATATCATCAATTTCACCCACGGCGCGCAGTACATGATGGGCGCGTTCTGCGCCTATTTCCTGGCGACCAAAACGGGCCTTGGCTATTGGTGGGCGCTCGTCATAACGCCGTTTGCGGTCGGCGCGACCGGCGTGCTGATCGAGCGCACCATGCTGCGCAGGCTTTACAAGCTCGATCACCTGTATGGATTGTTGCTCACTTTCGGTCTGGCGCTGATTATCCAGGGCCTGTTCCGCCACCAGTACGGCGCCTCGGGCTTGCCGTACCCGATACCGGGCGAGCTGTCCGGAGGGCAGAATCTGGGATTCATGTTTCTGCCCAGGTATCGCGCGTGGGTGATTCTGGCCTCGCTCGTAATCTGCTTTGGCACCTGGTATGTAATCGAGCGCACCAAGCTCGGCTCCTACCTGCGCGCGGCGACCGAGAATCCGGCGCTGGTGCAGGCGTTCGGCATCAACGTGCCGCGCATGGTCATGCTCACCTACGGTTTCGGCGTGGGGCTGGCGGGGCTCGCCGGCGTATTTGCCGCGCCGATCTATCAGGTCAACCCGCTGATGGGGGAGCACATGATCATCGTCGTGTTTGCGGTGGTGGTGATAGGGGGCATGGGATCGATCATGGGTTCCATCGTCACGGGGTTCGCGCTGGGCGTGATCGAAGGGCTGACCAAGGTGTTTTATCCCGAGGCCTCGAACACGGTCATCTTCATCATCATGGCGATCGTGCTGCTGATCAGGCCGCAGGGCCTGTTCGGCCAGCGCTGAGGTGCACATGGCAGCCGTAGACTCCGCAGCAGTCAGCGCGGCGCTGTCGTCCTCCGACCTGCGGGCGCACCGCGTCGCGTTTGTGGCGATGGTGGCAATATTGGTGGCTGCGCCGTTCATGGTGTACCCGGTATTCCTGATGAAGGCGCTGTGTTTCGCGCTGTTCGCGTGCGCATTCAACCTGCTGATCGGATTCGGCGGCCTGCTTTCCTTCGGCCACGCGATGTTTTTCGGCACCGCGGGCTACGTCACGGCGCATGCGGCCAAGGTCTGGGGTTTCCCGCCGGAAGTTGCGATCCTCGCCGGGGCCGCGGTGTCCACGCTGCTCGGGGCGGTCACGGGCCTGCTTGCGATCCGCCGCCAGGGCATCTATTTCGCGATGATCACGCTCGCGCTCGCCCAGATGCTTTATTTCTTCTATTTGCAGGCGCCGTTCACCGGCGGCGAAGACGGCATACAGGCGGTGCCGCGTGGAAAGCTGTTCGGCCTGATTGACCTGAGGCAAACGCTGGCGCTTTATTTCGTGGTGCTGGCAATTTTTCTCGGCGGCTTTCTGCTGATCTACCGCGTCATTCATTCGCCGTTCGGCCAGGTGCTCAAGGCGATCCGCGAAAACGAGCAACGCGTGATTTCACTCGGCTACAATACCGACCACTACAAGCTGCTCGCTTTCGTGCTCTCCGCGGCGCTGTCGGGTCTTGCCGGTGCGACCAAAGTCATCGTGTTCCAGCTTGCGTCACTCACCGACGTCAACTGGCCGATGTCGGGCGAAGTGGTGCTGATGACGCTGGTCGGCGGGCTCGGCACGGTGTTCGGGCCGGTCGTCGGCGCATTCGTGATCATCGCGATGGAAACCTATCTCGCCGAAACCGGGCAATGGGTCACGATCGCGCAGGGCGGTATCTTCGTCGTGTGCGTGCTCGCGTTTCGCCGCGGCATCGTCGGCGAGTTGATAGCGCTGGCGCGGAAAATCGGCGCGCGCAGGACCTGATCCCCTGCGCGTGTTTCGCGCGATGGACCAATCCGGTACAATCGCGCTTATCCTGCGGCAAATTCAATTGAAAGGGCGGGCATGAAGGTGCTGGTGGCAATCAAGCGTGTGGTCGATCCCAACGTCAAGGTGCGCGTCAAGGCCGACGGCACGGGTATCGAGACCGCCAATGTCAAGATGGCGATGAATCCGTTCTGCGAAATCGCGGTCGAGCAGGCGATACGCATGAAGGAAGCGGGCAGCGTGACCGAAATCGTCGTGGTGTCGATCGGCCTGCCGCAATGCCAGGAAACCCTGCGCACCGCGCTGGCGATGGGCGCCGATCGCGCGATACTGGTCGAGACCGACGTCGAGGTGCAGCCGCTGGCGGTTGCCAAGGTATTGAAGGCGATCGTCGCCAAAGAAGCGCCCGGGCTGGTGATCGTGGGCAAACAGGCGGTCGACGATGATTGCAGCCAGGCTGGGCAGATGCTGGCGGGGCTGCTCGCCTGGCCGCAGGCGGCCTGCATATCCAAAATCGCGCTGGCAGGCGACCATGCCGACGTTACGCGCGAACTCGACGGTGGGCTCGAGCATCTGACGGTCAGGTTGCCGGCGGTAGTGACAACTGATCTGCGCTTGAACGAGCCGCGCTACGTGACGTTGCCCAACATCATGAAGGCGAAGAAGAAGCCGCTCGAAGTGATGAAACCCGATGCGCTCGGCGTCGATGTCGCCCCTCGCCTCGCGGCGCTGAAATTCGAGGAGCCGCCCAAGCGCGGCGCGGGCGTCAAGCTGGCCGATGTCGCTGAACTGGTCGATAAACTCAGGAACGAAGCGAAGGTGATCTGAATGGCGATTCTGGTCGTTGCGGAACACGACAACCGACAGCTCAAGCCGGGGGTTGCCAATACCATTGCGGCCGCGGGCATGCTCGGCGGTGACGTGAGCGTGCTGGTGGCGGGTCATCAATGTGGTGACGCCGCGGCGGCGGCGGCGAAAATTTCCGGGGTGGCACGAGTGCTGGTTGCGGATGCTGCGCATTACGCGGTGCCGCTGGCGGAGAACATGGCGGCGCTGGTGGTTTCGGTCGCCGAAAAATTCACGCACATCCTTGCGCCGGCATCCGGGTTCGGCAAGAACATCATGCCGCGTGTTGCCGCGCTGCTCGATGTGGCACAGGTATCCGATATCAGCGCGGTGGTTTCGCCCGACACTTTTGTGCGCCCGATTTACGCCGGCAACGCGCTGGTGACGGTGCAATCCCGGGACCGCATCAAGATCGTCACGGTGCGCATCACCGCGTTTGACGCAGCAGGCGCCGCCGCTGCCGCGGCTCCGATCGAAAATGTTGCGCCGTTGGCGGACAGCGGCCTCGCGCAGTTCAAGGGACATGAACTCACCAAGTTGAGCCGGCCCGAGCTTACCGCCGCGCGCATCATCGTTTCAGGGGGGCGGGGCATGGGGAGCGCTGAGAACTTCAAGCTGCTTGAAGCGCTTGCCGACAAGTTGGGCGCCGCGGTCGGCGCCTCGCGCGCAGCGGTCGACTCCGGCTATGTGCCGAACGACTACCAGGTCGGGCAGACCGGCAAAATCGTCGCGCCTGAGCTGTACATTGCGGTCGGAATTTCCGGCGCGATCCAGCATCTCGCGGGCATGAAGGACAGCAAGGTGATCGTCGCCGTCAACAAGGATGCTGAAGCGCCGATTTTCCAGGTCGCCAACTACTGGCTGGTCGAGGATTTGTTCAAGGCGGTGCCGGAACTCACGGCAAAGCTGTAAATCCCCATGTCCACCTACGCCGCGCCGTTGCAGGACATGCGTTTCGTGATCAGGGATCTGGTCGGCTTGAGCCGGATCGGCTCGATGCCGGGGTGTGCCGAGGTGAGCGCGGAATTGCTCGATGCGGTGCTGGGGGAAGCCGGCAAGTTCGCCGCCGGGGTGCTCGATCCACTCAATCGCAGCGGCGACCGCGAGGGCGCGCGGTTTGCCGACGGTTTCGTGATGGCGCCGCGGGGATTCAGGGAGGCCTATCAGCAATTCGTCGCCGGCGGCTGGAATGATCTGTCGGCGCCCATCAAATCCGGCGGACAGGGCTTGCCGCACCTGGTTGCGATGCCGGTGCAGGAAATGTGGAACAGCGCCAACCTGGCGTTCAGCCTGTGCCCGATGCTGACTTCGGGCGTGCTCGAAGCGCTCAGGCTGCGTGGCTCCGACGCGCAGAATGAAATGTTCCTGGCGAAGCTGACCTCCGGCGAATGGTGCGGCACCATGAATCTGACCGAGCCGCAGGCGGGTTCCGACCTCTCGGCGGTGCGCACTCGCGCGGTGCCGGACGGCGATAACTACCGCATCCACGGCACCAAGATTTTCATCACTTGGGGCGAGCACGACCTGACAGAGAACATCATTCACCTCGTGCTCGCGCGCACGCCGGACGCGCCGGAAGGGGTGAAGGGCATTTCGCTTTTCATCGTGCCGAAGTTCCTGGTCAACCCCGACGGTTCGCTCGGCGAACGCAACGATGTCAGATGCGTGTCGCTCGAGCGCAAGCTCGGCATCCATGCCAGCCCGACCTGCGTGCTTGCCTACGGCGACCATGACGGTGCGATCGGCTATCGGGTCGGTGCGGAGAACCGCGGGCTTGAAACCATGTTCATCATGATGAACCATGCGCGGCTGGGCGTCGGGCTCGAAGGCGTGGCACTCGCGGAGCGGGCCTATCAGCGTGCGCGCGAATTCGCGAGGACCCGCGTGCAGGGACGCGCGATCGGGCAGAAGAGCGGCGACCGCGTTGCCATCATCCACCATCCCGATGTGCAGCGCATGCTGCTCACGATGAAGGCGCAGACCGAGGCGATGCGGGCGCTTGCCTACACCGCAGCGGCGGCTCTCGACAAATCGCGGCATCATCGCGACGCGCAGGAGCGCCGCCGTAATCAGGCGTTCGTCGATCTGCTGATTCCCATCGTCAAGGGCTGGTGCACGGAGATCAGCGTCGAGATTGCCTCGCTCGGTATCCAGATTCACGGCGGCATGGGGTTTGTCGAGGAAACCGGTGCGGCGCAGTACCTGCGCGATGCTCGCATCACCACCATCTACGAGGGCACCACCGGCATCCAGGCCGCCGACCTGGTCGGGCGCAAGGTCGGATTTGAGCAGGGCGCAACTGCGTTCGCGGTTACCGGCGAAATGCGCAAGCTCGACGGCAAGCTCGCGCAAAGCAAAAATGCCGACGTCGCCGCGCAACGCGGCAACCTCAAACACGCGGTCGACGGCCTTGCTGCCGCGACGCAATGGATAGTCGATAACCACCCCAGGGATCCCAACGCCGTCGCGGCGGTGTCAGTACCGTATCTCAAACTGTGGGGAACCGTCGCCGGCGGCTGGCTGATGGCGTGCGCGGCGCTGGTTGCCGAATCGAAACTCGCGGCAGGCGAGGGCGACGCCGGGTTCTATCGCACCAAAATCGCCACCGCGCGCTTCTACGCCGAGCATATCCTGCCGCAGGCGGCGGCGTTGTCCTCGCAGGTGGTCAATGGCGCGGGCAGCGTGACGGCGCTGGGCGAGGAGCAGTTCTAGGGGCGATGCAAGGGCTGGGCAAGGCGCAGCGTGCACTAGCGGTGCGTGAAAGCGTGAATGCAATCGCGATCACCCAGCCGGCGGAAGCAATTGACATCTGATGCGTGATGCAATAACATCACTTGATGCGCACCACCCTCGACATCGAAGAAGACGTGCTGTTCGCGGCCAAGGATCTGGCGCGGCGGGAAAAAAAGACCGCCGGGAAGATTATTTCCGAGCTCGCTCGCAAAGGGCTGGCCGGCGCCGCGACATCAACGGCGCGCGAGACGAAAGCGGTCTACGGCTTCCGGCCATTTCCCAAAGAGGGGCGGATCGTCAGCAACGAGTTAATCAACAAGTTGCGCGAAGACGGCGAATACTAGGCGCAGAATGCGTGCGCTGTTCGACGTCAATGTCTTAATCGCGCTGCTCGACCAGGCGCATCCTCACCACGACGCTGCGTCGGCCTGGCTCAAGGCCAACATCAAGCACGGCTGGGCGTCCTGCCCGATCACGCAGAACGGGTGCATCCGCATCATGTCGCAGCCCTCTTACCCCGGCGCACGGCCTCCGGCCCTGATCATCGAGCGGTTGCGCGAGGCGCTGGGCCATGCCGCTCACGCATTCTGGCGCGACGACGCCTCTATCATCGACCCGCGGGCGGTGGATGGCACGCGCATACACGGCGCGCGGCAGATTACTGACACCTACTTACTCGCGTTGGCGCTCCAGCATGGCGGTCGCCTTGTTACCTTCGATTCCGGCATTGCGCTCGCTGCGGTCAAAGGCGCCACCGCCAGACACCTGGTTACGCTGGTTTGAGCACGCCTGCGTCATTCGATAACAGATGCGCTTACCGAGGCGCAGTTCCAGGGGCGATGCAAGGAGTGCGCTAGAATGTCGAGCGTGATGCCATTTCAGGATAAAACCCATGAAACTTAAAGTCATCGTGCACGAAGCGGAAGAGGGCGGATACTGGGCGGAAGTACCCGCAATTCCCGGTTGCGTTACGCAGGCGGAAAGTCACGACGAACTGCTCAAGAATCTTCACGAAGCAGTCGAAGGATGCCTGTCGGTCTTAACCCATGCCTGAGATCAGCCGTTTCCTCGGTATTGTGATTACGATGTATTTCAACGACCACAACCCGCCGCATTTTCATGTGCGGTACGAGGATTTCCGTGCCATCGTCGGGATCGATCCCCTAGAGTTGCGCGAGGGCCAGCTCCCACCCCGCGTACTTGGACTGGTCATGGAATGGGCGGAATTGCATCAGGCCGAGCTTCAGGAAAACTGGACGACGCTTGCGGCTGAGGGTAAGTTTAAGCGCGTTGCGCCGCTGGTTTGAGGAGAATTGCCATGATTTGGGTGACTGACGCGAAGGCACTGCCGGGTTTCCGCCTGTGGGTGCGTTTTTCCGACAACACCGAGGGAGATGTTGATTTGAAGAGTTTTGTCGCGAGCGATCCACGTCCCATCGTTGCGGCTTTGCGGGATCCTGCCGCGTTCGCGGCGATTTGCGTTGAGATGGACACCGTAGTCTGGGCCAACGGCTTCGATCTTGCGCCGGAGTTTCTGCATGCGAAAGTGCGCACCCACGCGTCCGCCTGAAATATACGGGGTTCCCTATGAGCAAAATTGTGTTGCGCAAAGTCGGGTCGAACTTTGTAACCACTATTCCAGTTGACGTTGTTCAGGATCTGCATCTGCGCGCAGGTCAAAAGCTGCAAGTCAGCAAGGAAAACGGGCGAATTGTGTTGACACCGGTCACCGCCGAATTTGAGGCGGTGATGGCGGCGCACGAAAAAGTAATCGAGAAATACCGCGCGGCGTTTCAGCGTTTAGCAGATGTCTGAGCGATGCCGCGCTTCATTGATCTGCAAATAAATCAGCCTGGCCCTTTTTGCCCGTTTTTCCTCAGTAATCTTTTCATCAGGGGAGAAAACAATGAACGTTTTTCTGAATCAAGTTCGTGATGCCTCCGCATATCCGGTCTTCCGTGGTTTTACGACGTTATTCCAGTTTGTTGGTTATGCAGCAGCAGTAGTGACCGCTATTATTGGCTTCAGCGCGGGCGGATTAGCTATTATTTTTGGGCTAATAGCTGCGGCAATAATTGCAATCTTCACTCGCTTATTTGTGGAAATGTCTTTAATGCTGGCCGACATAGCGGATACCGTGATTCAGAGTGCGGCTGGTATGCCGCAAAAGGCAGAACCCGAAGGAAGTGGTAGCGCTGCAGCTACGAAAGACGCAATGGAGGCACTCAAACTTACAGAGGAAGCTGCCGTTGGTGCAGCCATTTCGGAGAGATATGCTGATCCGAGCAAGCTCAGATTCATGTGCCCCCAGTGCGATACCGGTCTCTTTGGAGACGAAGAAATATGTTACAAATGCGACGCAGTTCTGAATGCACCAGAAGGGTGGAGACCCGTTCCAAAACCAAGGCAAAGGTAAAAGGGACCAGGCTGATTTATTTATCTGGCAGCGGCGGTGGAGAAAAAGCCGTATGCCCCGGTGCCATTAAAATGAGTGACCGTGAGGTCAGACCTCGGCTGGATTAACAGGCGCTGTTTTACGGGGCATTCGGTCGCCGCTCCCGCAAACACGGCTGCAACGCAAAGTTGCACGCAACTGATTGAGATGAACGTGACTACTTCGACGATGTCAATCCATGCAGCCGTTTTGCACCCCTGCCCGCTCCCATCGCTACGCAAACGCCGAGTCCGGGGTGCGCTTCGCTAACGAGTCGCGGCGCATGCCCCGGTGCCATCAAAATGCATACCATGTAGCGAGACCACGTCTGATTTAACAGGCGCTGTTTTCACGGGGCATTTGTTCGCCGCTCCCGCAAACGGGCGTTCCGCTAACGAGTCGCGGCGACTACCCGCATGAATATTGGCTTGCAGGGCGATGAAGAACCGTGAGGGCGGGAGGCCGGTAGAGCGAGAGGGAATCCCATTTGACACGCTGCGCCGTGCCCATAACAATCATATTGTTGAAATTTTCAGCAACCCCATAGGTGGCGCCCATGAGCACCGTCAGTTTCAGCATTCCGGAAGATGTGAAGCAGTCCTTCAACAAGACCTTTCAGGGCCAGAACAAGAGCGCCATCATCGCCGGCCTGATGCGCGAGGCGGTAGAGCACGCCGAACGCAAGCAACGTCATCACCAAGCCATCGCGCGGATATTGAAACGACGTAAGCACGCTCCCACCATCACCGAGAAGAAATTCCGTGCGGCGCGTGAAGCTGGCCGGCCGTGATAACGGTCGTTGATGCCAGTGTCGCCGTTAACGACAAAGCGCGGCGCGAAGGACAGATCATCCTGCTGGCTGACTGGTCACCCACTGCATGAACCAGGCCACTGCCGAAACGACCAGGGCGTCGCCGCAAGGTGTTTCTATTCCGATCATACGTCGCTTGCGAGGGGTGATTGCTAGCGCTTTACAATACTACCGTGATCCGTTAGTATTGTCGCGTGACGATCAAGTCGTTCAAGTGCGCCGAGACAGAACTCCTGTTCGGCGGCACCCGGGTCAGACGATTCGTCAATATCGAAGCCGTCGCAATGCGCAAGCTTGCGATGCTGAATCGGGCCGGAAGAATTGATGATCTGCGCGTTCCGCCAGGCAATCGCTTAGAAGCACTAAAAGGCGATCGCACCGGGCAGCACAGCATCCGCGTCAATGATCAGTACCGCATATGCTTCGTATGGACGGCGTCAGGGCCCTCGAACGTTGAGATCGTGGACTACCACTGAGAATCATCATGCGCAAAGTTCCCTATCCCCACCCTGGCGAAATCCTTCTGGAAGAGTTCCTGAAGCCAATGGGCATCACCCAGTATCGGCTCGCGAAGGAAATTGGCGTCCCTCAGCGCCGCATCGGCGAAATTGTTTCCGGCAATCGCAGCGTCACAGCCGATACGGGTCTGCGGCTTTCCCGCTTCTTTGATATGTCCGAGGGATTCTGGATAGGGCTGCAGATGGACTACGACGCCGCCGGTGCGAAAGACGCCCTCGGCAAGACTTTGGCGAAAATAAAACCCTGGAAAAGTGCCGGCGCGAGCCGTGCTGCGGCCTGACAATCGGCTTCAGGCTGTCATCCCCAGCCGAAAAGCCACGAGGGATCATTTGCATAAAGGTGGAGCGCAAATGAACGCGCTGCTGATCGTCGTCGCGATACTCATCGCAAGTAAGCATCCGGTAAAGGCCCTCTTACCTGGAGTTGAATAGGTGTCCACCATGGCGTAGGTGGGTGCCTATGTGGTGTACACCTATTTTCCTGGTGGACACCATGAAAGCCGGCACAGACTCTCTCCGTAAGGCATCGGGCGCATCGCGGCGCCGGTACGCGGCTGAGTTCAAGCATCGATTGGTGCGTATGAGCCTGATGCCGGGTGCCTCGGCAGCGAAGATCGCGCTCACGCATGAGCTCAATGCAAATCTGCTATTCAAATGGCGGCGGCTGTACTTGCGTGAGATCGCTGGCGCTACGGCCGAGCCGGTGAAGCTGTTGCCGGTGACGGTTCGCGAGTACGCCGATGAGTCGCACGCGCTGGCGGTTGACGCTTCGAGGGACAGCCGCTCACCGAGTCGAGCCCGTGGTTCAGGCACGATCGACATTGATCTGCCCGCAGGGCGCATTCGGGTGCAGGGCGCCGTTGACATCGAGCTGCTGCGCTCGGTGGTGCAGATGGTGCGTGGCCGATGATTGCGTTGCCGGTGGGCACGCGGGTGTGGTCGGCTGCGCGGGTGACTGACAAGAGAAAGGGCATGGACGGGCTGGCTGCGCTGGTGCAAACAGCATTTGAGGAGAACCCCTTCTCGGGGCAGCTGTTTGTGTTTCGCGGCCGGCGTGGCGATCCGGTGAAGCTGTTGTGGTTTGATGGGGACGTCCTGTGCCTGTTGGCGAAGCGACTGGAACGAGGTCGCTTAAAGGGTCGGACTCTGGTACTCGCCACCCAGGGCCACCAGGCCCCACGGTGGTATTTGCGCGTCGGTGCTGAAGGCGAAGTGGCCGGCGGCGGCGTGCATGTCGCGGAATATGCGCTGCAGCGGATAGCGATCGTAGACGCCGTTGGCACCCACCATTTCGTGCAGCGAGTCGACGGCTTCCACGCACATCCGCACGCCCACGGCGCAGTTGCGCTTGTAGCGTAGTTTTGTTTCCACATCCAGTGTGCCTCCCTGCTCGAGGGCCTGCTGCGCCAGTACGCAGTCGTTGCGCAGAAACAGCGCTGCCGCGTCGATTTTCGCGCCGGCGGTGGCGACGCGTAGCTGCACGGTCTGAAAATCGCGCATTTTTGCGCCGGTGTAACTGGTGCTGCGGGATTTCACCAGTTCAATGGATACCGCCAGCGCCGCGCGCGCATTGCCGATCAGGCAGGCGCCGATGCCGTGGCCGCCGAGCGCGGAAATGGGAACCCGGTAAAGTGAGTTGCGGTGCACTTTCAGCCCCGGCCACTGGTGACCTGCGCGGGTCGCGCACATGGACACGGTACGGTAGTCGGGAACGAAAACATCCTTGCAACGCACGGTCTTGCTGCTGGTGGCGCGCATGCCAAGCGCCTGCCAGTCGTCAACGACTTCGTATTGCGTGCGGTGCAACAGGCAGAACATGTAATCGACGGCCTTTTCGCCGTCGCGCACGGTGCAGGCGAGCATGTTCCAGTCGGCATGGTCCGTGCCGGAAGAAAAATTCCATTCTCCGGACAGCACAATGCCGCCGGCGGCGGGTACGCCGCGACCCTGCGGATACGCGATGCCCGAAGCGATGCCCGCGTCGGGGTTGGGGCCCCAGACTTCCTCCTGCGCCCGCGGGTCCCACCAGGCGAGATTGCGGTGATGTGCGGCGAGATTATCGACGACCCAGCCCGCCGAAATGTCACCCCGCGAAAGTATTTCGGGTATGTCGAAGTGCGAGACATACGGCAGTTCCATGCCGCCCCATACTTTGGGCTGCATGTAGCGAATGAGCCCGCTGCGATGGAGCGTATCCATCACTGCCGGTGTGAGCCTGCCGATCGCCTCGCATTGCGGCGCCTGCTCGCGCAGGAACGGAACCAATTCGTGCGCCCGGCGCATGGCTTCCTCGTCACTC
>Ga0209726_10005215_pt1:12500-15915 | contig 15915 bp, 16 predicted proteins | sample Subgrocontami54m_FD_187453 | JGI IMG/M metagenome (GOLD analysis project Ga0209726, IMG submission 187453) | Subsurface groundwater microbial communities from S. Glens Falls, New York, USA - GMW46 contaminated, 5.4 m (SPAdes) (version 3) | ecosystem: Environmental > Aquatic > Deep... | reverse complement strand
CGCCATTCGTGCAGGTCGGAACTTACCCGACAAGGAATTTCGCTACCTTAGGACCGTTATAGTTACGGCCGCCGTTCACCGGGGCTTCAGTTCAAAGCTTCATCCCGCTTGCGCGGGATTAACCTCTCCCTTTAACCTTCCGGCACCGGGCAGGCGTCAGCCCCTATACGTCGTTTTTTTGACTTTGCAGAGACCTGTGTTTTTGTTAAACAGTCGCTTGAGGCAATTCACTGCGGCTCCCTCGGGCTATAAACCCTACCGGAGCACTCCTTCTTCCGAAGTTACGGAGCTAATTTGCCTAGTTCCTGAACGAGTGTTCTCTCGAGCGCCTTTGGATATTCTCCTCGTCTACCTGTGTCGGTTTGCGGTACGGATGTGCTGGAGACTCCTTAGGGGATTTTCCTGGCGGCATGAACTCGACGACTTTGTGGCCTTGCGGCCTCGTCACCGGCCTGACGGTTAACGACCCGGCGGATTTGCCTACCGGATCCCGCTTACGCCGGCAAATCGGGACGTCCATCACCCGACTCGCCTATCCTCCCGCGTCCCCCCATCGTAATAACGCCTCCATCACAGTTCCGGAATATTAACCGGATGTCCATCGACTACGCCGTTCGGCCTCGCCTTAGGACCGACTAACCCTGAGCGGATTAACCTTTCTCAGGAACCCTTAGACTTTCGGCGACCAAGGTTCTCACTTGGTTTATCGCTACTTATGCCGGCAGGGTCTCTTCCGATCCGTCTACCCGTCCTTTCGGTCGAGCTTCGAACTGATCGGAATGTTCTCCTACCAAACCGCCAGGCATGCCTGACGGAGTTCACGGCTTCGGTACTGCGCTTGAGCCCCGTTGAATTGTCGGTGCCGAGCCGCTTGACCAGTGAGCTATTACGCTTTCTTTAAAGGATGGCTGCTTCTAAGCCAACCTCCTGGCTGTCTGGGCGCCTCGACGTCCTTTCCCACTTAGCGCAGATTTAGGGACCTTAGCCGGTGATCTGGGCTCTTTCCCTCTCGACTATGAAGCTTAGCCCCCACAGTCTGACTCCCCTGCTGTTGTCAACGGCATTCGAAGTTTGGTTGAATTCAGTAACCTTGGAAGGCCCCTAGTTCATTCAGATCCCTACCACCGTTGCAAATCACAGGAGGCTAGCCCTAAAGCTATTTCGGAGAAAACGAGCTATCACGGAATTTGATTAGCCTTTCACCCCTACCCTCAGCTCATCCGAGCTGTTTTCAACCAACACCGGTTCGGGCCTCCATTCGGTGTTACCCGAACTTCGCCCTGGCCAAGGGTAGCTCATCCCGCTTCGCGTCTATTCCCGATGACTAAATCGCCCTATTCAGACTCGCTTTCGCTACGGCTCGCTTACGCTTAACCTTGCCACCGAGAATAACTAGCCGGCTCATTATGCAATAGGCACGCTGTCAGGCATTCCACCCCGAAGGATGGCATAGCCCTCCAACTGCTTGTAGGCATACGGTTTCAGGTACTATTTCACTCCCCTCGCAGGGGTTCTTTTCACCTTTCCCTCACGGTACTAGTTCACTATCGGTCGCAAGCGAGTATTTAGCCTTGGGAGATGGTCCTCCCGGATTCAAGCAGGGTTTCTCGTGCCCCGCCTTACTCAGGTATCCGCTTCGAGTCCGTCTGGCTTTCGCTTACGTGGCTATCACACTCTTTGGCTGGTCTTTCCAGACCGCTTCTGCTAACCAACGGATTGGTAACTCTACTGTTGCGGACCCTACAACCCCCGGCCCTGCACGCGAAGCATATTTTCACATGCTTCCCGTGCAGCGCCGGGTTTGGGCTGATCCGAGTTCGCTCGCCGCTACTATCGGAATCACTATTGTTTTCTCTTCCACCAGGTACTGAGATGGTTCACTTCCCTGGGTTAGCTTTCTCGGCCTATGAATTCAGCCGAGAATTGCCGACGTTCAGTCGGCAGGGTTTCCCCATTCGGAAATCCCCGGATCAATGCTTGCTTGCAGCTCCCCGAGGCTTATCGCAGCTTGCTACGTCCTTCATCGCCTGCTTGCGCCAAGGCATCCACCGTACGCCCTTAGTAGCTTGACCATAAAATTTACCCAGCGCGTTCCCTTGCGGGAGTTACCTTGCATAAGGATAACCCGTGCCGAGCAAACAAAATGCTACTCTACGCGTTCTTGTATTTGCCCTACTATTCGATTTTCAAAGAACGCCCCGGCCGATCTACGCCGGCCGAAGCCTAGCTCGTCACCAAACCTGACCGCTCCATTACTGTCGCGGCTCGGATTGGGTCCGATTCCAGATGCTGAGCATTTGACTCTGACTTCCTATACTAAAATCAGATGCTCACCATTTGAAACCGGATTCAAACTTTCTCCGCCCTCATTTACTTCTTACGGCCGTTCGAGTCTTTACCCCGAATGAACTTATCTACCGTCTCGATCAAGGCATCGACCGCTGCCTTGGTGTTGAGCGAACCTTCGAGTAACTTATCAACAGCCTCATTCGTCTTTTGCCCGGACGAGACTAGTTTCTCAAGCGCGCCCTGCAAGCGAGAGAACTCCTCGTCGTGTCTTTGGATTGCCTCGTCATGCCTTTGGATTGCGTCATCGTACTTGCGTTCCAAACGATCCATGATGCGGGCTTGAACCAGCGTCACCTCGTCGAGCCTATCCACTCGCCCTTGCCACTCAGCCTCGGCCATCGCGCCCCTCCCCGGTTCCGCTTTTGGCCTGGAAGCTGGATTCTGGGGACATCTTCAGATCACTCAGGTTTCTCTTGCCTTCTCGAGCAGCGACGCCAAAGGCGCGACTTACGCTCACCGAGTGGGAACCTGGCACCGCAGATTTAAAAAGAATCAGGTGTCTTGCGCTTCGCCTACGTACGCTCGACGCAGCACTCAACCTTCATCTTGGACCCTGCTGCGATTTTAGTGTAGACATCCCCAGAATCCAACTCCCAGCCTAACCCATCGACAGTTCCTGATCATTCGGAGCCTCGTGGGCCTGGGAGATTTCCTCAACCACCTCGTTTTCGGGCCGACCTCCGACTTGGCTACTCATTTCTCGGAATCGCGGAGCCTGCTTTTAGTTTGGCTTCCAGGATTTTCACCATGACTCGTGCTGCTACGACCTCCCGAATGCTCCGCTCTGCCGCTACTTTCGCCTTCCGCTTTTCCCACCGAAGTTTGCCCTCAGGAATTCCTTTGATTTTCTGTAGGAAAACCTTGTACTCGTCTGGACCAATCCCTGCGGCTTGGACAAATCCCTGTAATCCCTGAGCGCCCCTCTCTCTGATTTCCTGCAAGAGATCTTGCTCGGCTTCCTCGCACAGCTTTCGGAGATTTTCCGGAAGGGCTCCGTTAATCATCCCGTCCAAAACTACTTGCATGGCTTCGTCGCATAGCTTTCGCACCGCTTCTCCGTCATTTG
>Ga0209726_10005215_pt1:0-10000 | contig 15915 bp, 16 predicted proteins | sample Subgrocontami54m_FD_187453 | JGI IMG/M metagenome (GOLD analysis project Ga0209726, IMG submission 187453) | Subsurface groundwater microbial communities from S. Glens Falls, New York, USA - GMW46 contaminated, 5.4 m (SPAdes) (version 3) | ecosystem: Environmental > Aquatic > Deep... | reverse complement strand
ACGACTAGATTGCCCTGCTACTCGGCAAACGTTTCCTGGAGTTTGGCAAGTACCTGTTTCATCGTAGGAGCGGGCAATCGCCCCAACCTCTTCACGAGCCGCTCCGAATCAACGGTGCGCAGTTGGTCGAGCGCCACAAATCCGGCCCGGCCCTGAAACCGGCAGGACACTCGCCACGGGTAGGCACGACCGGCCGTCGTCATGGGCGCCACGATTGCGGTCCGAAGATTCGTGTTCAGCTCGTCGGGTGAAACGACCAGGCAAGGACGGGTCTTGCGAATCTCGCTGCCAAGAGTCGGATCGAGCCTCACCAGATGGATGTCGCCCCTTGCTGGCGCCGCTCTTACCACTCCCACTCCTCTTCGTCGAACCGGGTGGGCGTAATTTCGTCGAGCAACCGATCCTGTCCGGCCTGGCGCATGCGAAATGCGGCCTCCGCCCAACCTTCACGGGGACGGCGAGACGACCGGACAACCAGCCGCCCTGGCTCCGCGCGCAGTTCCACTTCCTCCGACAATTGCGCCAGATCCAGCAGCGCCTTTGGAACACGAATGCCCCGGGAGTTACCGATGCGAATGATGTGCGCCTTGGTTGCCATGGTGATTACATTGTAATCACACACGAAGGAGAAATGCAATTGCGATCCGAACTAAAACAAGCGGCCTAGCTGGACTATTTTCGGCCCTCCGACGTCCATTCGAAATTGTCGGCGCAGACCTGTTCGGCGATATCCCAGCCGGGCTTCAGCTTGAAGATTTTCTGCGCGGTCCAGGGATGAGTGAATGCCTTGGGGTCGTCGAACGTGAAGGTGGCTTCGAGCGTGTTCTGATCCGCCCGCCGGAGGCGCTCCACAAAATGCAGCGCGGCCGAATGCGGATGGCCGACCTCATCGAGCCAGGTTCGGTCGTTCATGCCGACGGTGTCGACGACCAGCGTGTCGCCGTCCCAGCGGCCGATGGAATGCCCCATCCACGGAGAAGTGAGATCGTCTTCGGAGGGATGTCCGCGCCCGTCGGTGTAGATTTGGCGCACGATGGAGTCGTATTCGAAGTGGATGATCACGCGGCCGGGAGCGTTGACGATCTCAAAGGGATAGTGGTGCAGATAAATGCGCGTCGGGCCGGGCGGAAAGCATTTCACGTCCGGGTCCAGATCCATCTTGGGGCGGCTGGTATTGGCCTTGAATTTGTCAATCGCCCAAGGCGTCATGGGAGGTTCTTCCTTAGTATAGGTGCCCGGAAAATCCCGGGGCGACCAGACTCCGGAAAGGTCCGGCAGAGAAGAGCCTTTTGCCGCGGCGGGGGACGCGGACGTTGCCTTACCCGCATCGGGTTGCTTACCGCTTTGCGCGGCCAGGAAACTCCCGACGGCGAATAACGCTATGACCACAACGACCGAAGAGACGATACGATTTCGCATGTTGGATCTCCTTCCGCAGATGGATTCCCCGGCTGCGCCCGCGAACGCTTGGTGGAGCCGGCGACGCGATTTAATCGAGCGGGGGGTCCGGAAGCAATTGACGGCCGTCGGGAAATACGATTTTTTCCAGACGCATACTCTTCGATCCGTCTCGAGCGGGATGCCCGGTGACGGTGACCTGGTCGCCCGGCTTCAGCGACGCCTTGTTCCAACCATTTCGGTGCATCATATTGGGGCTGCCGGCTTCGGCGATCCATCGTTCCACGTTGCCTTTATCGTCCTTCGACTCGAAACGGATTCCCACGTGTGGATTCACAAAGTCAAACTGCGTGATGGTTCCCTTTACGTTCACCGAACGCTGATAGTCGAACATGCCCGTGCCGTGATGGGCGAACAGCGGCCCCGTGGCAACGAGAAGTCCAAAGCACGCGGCCAATACAACCCAAACACGCTTTCGCATTGAGACACCTCCACAAAAAAAGAGCATACCCGCTATCGGTTGGGAAACAAGCACATAATACGGCAATTATCCCACTTTGCGAATCTTTTCTTTCTGCCAGAGAATTGATCAGCTTTTCCAATCATACCTTCATAGACTTGGCGATTTCGGTTAGCTGACTGCTAATCCCTTCATCAATGGCGATCAGGTGCTTCTTCCTCTTGATGTTCACATCAAAGTGGGCTTCGGGCATTTGATCCCAGTACTCGCCCATATCGTGGGTATCAAAGAACCTCACTAGGTCGGCGATGGAACCAAAAGTAGGCAGGCTTTTCGATTTACTTCTTGCCATCGAAACATTTGGCATATTACTCGGGTTTTACTCTCACCGCCAGTCGCACAGTATGTATACTCACCGTTTTGTTGCTCCTCACCTCGTTCCTCGCAGAGTCAATCACTTGATTTGGAACCGGCAACGCAACGTTGTGAAGCGGTTCCCCCGCAGCACGAGCAGCCTGGATAATTTTCAAGCGTAGCCCAGGCTCAACGGTATCGAGATCGAGGGCTCTTTTTTCGCCATCGGGCATAATTGCTGTAGGGCCGCTCCATCCCATCTGCGCACCATACATCAGGAGCCAATTCACGTCAAACCCAGTCAAAGTGGACAGCGATTCATAGGTAATAGCGACGTATTCAGCTTCACGGGATGACATAGGAGGCCATTCGGGCGGCTCTCGTCGTGTATCGCACCCGCCGGACTTCAGAAACGAATTCCAGGTATCGAGGATACTCTGTCTTAGATCGATGCCATGCTTATCCATTGTACAAAGCCCTCAAAAGGTCAGCGTTAAGTGTCAGCCTCACGCTTCCGCGATTTGTCCGGAGGGAAGCGGCCTTCGAGCCGCCGGCCCGATCCACTTGCGCACGGATTCAAACAGTATGATCGCGACGCAGAGCATCATGGCGATAATCAGGAAGACGTTCAGGTAGCCTTTGAAGGAATCGGATGGCGTCGGAGAGTGGGCGAGTAACATAAAGCGGTCGATCAGTTGCAGGCCGGCACTGGTTGTCGTGACGGTGACGAAAGACATCGGGACAACACATACCCAAAGGTATCGCGCGCGTCCGGCGTTCACCATCACGGTTCCCGCGACGGCGAGCGCGACGACGGCGAGCAGTTGGTTGGCGATGCCGAACATGGGCCAGATCGTGTCGATGTTGCCGGTCCAGATGAAGTAACCCCAGACGAAAACGACCACGAGCGAGGCGATGGCGGAGCCGGGGAGCCAGTCCTGCTGGCCGAATTTTGGCCACACTTTTCCCCCGACCTCTTGCAGGAGGAACCGGGCGATGCGCGTGCCCGCGTCAATCGTCGTCAGGATAAACAGGGCTTCGAACATAATGGCGAAGTGATACCAGAAGCTGACTAGGCGCGCGAGCCACGGGAAGCCGGAAAAGATCTGCGCGATGCCGACGGCGAGCGAGACGGCGCCACCGGCGCGGCCCTCCAACTGTTCGCCAGTCTCCTGCTCGTAGTGGCGAAGCTCCGCGGGCGCGTATCCCATGTCGGAGAGCTTCTGCTCATAGCGCGAGGCGGTCTTGAGGTCCGTATTGATGGCGAAATAATCACCGGGCGCAAGGCTTGATGCGGCGATCAGTGCGACCACGCCTACCAATCCCTCGATCAGCATGGCGCCATAGCCGATGGAGCGGGCATGGCTTTCCTTCATGATCATCTTGGGCGTGGTCCCGCTCGATACCAGCGCGTGGAAGCCGGAGATGGCTCCGCACATGATGGTGATAAAGACGAAGGGAAACACCTTGCCGGGAAGCACCGGCCCGCCTCCCTGCGCGAAGGCAGTGATTGGCGGCATCTTCATCGTGGGATTCACGAGGCAAACGCCGATCACCAACGCCGCGATGGTTCCGATCTTGAGGAAACTCGAAATGTAATCGCGCGGAACCAACAACACCCACACCGGCAGGACGGAGGCGAGGAAGCCATAGGCGCAGATGGCGAGCGTGACTTGGTGTTGTGTCAGATTGAAATAGCGGCTGAGCGGCGAGGCCGGAATGTAACTGCCGAGCCACGTCGCGCCGAGCACCATCACCGCGCCGATCAGCGACGCCTCGACGACGCGCCCCTTGCGCAGGCGGTACATGTAGAGGCCCACGAACAGCGCAATCGGGATGGTGCAGAAGATGGTGAACGTGCCCCAGGAACTTCCGGCAATCTGGATCGGCGCGCCACCGGGCGGCGTGAATGTCTCGCCTCCCAGCGCCTTGACAACCACCAAGCCCAGGCCCGCGAGCGCCACGAATATGATGAAGAGAATTGCGGCGACGGCGGTTCCTCCGGCGACGGAGCCAATCTCGCGGCGGGCGATTTCGGCGAGCGACATGCCGTCGCGACGCATCGAAGCCGAGAGAACCAGAAAGTCCTGCACCGCGCCCGCCAGCACCACTCCTATCACCAGCCACAGCAGGCCCGGCAAGTATCCAAACTGCGCCGCGAGCACCGGCCCCACCAGCGGCCCCGCTCCCGAAATGGCCGCGAAGTGATGTCCGAAGAGAACCCACTTCGACGTAGGATGGTAATTGTGTCCGTCGTTCAAGCGGATGGCGGGCGTCACGCGGCTATCGTCGAGCACGGCGACCTTGGCCGCCAGGAACGCGCTGTAATAGCGGTAGCCCAGGGCTAGGGCGCACAGGACCAGGATCATTATTGGAGCAGCATGCATATTTTCCTCATGTTCACACCGCTTCAGTTATATATAATAGGAACTAATGGAAAAGAAAAGCAAAAAGGCCACGGCATCCCGGAATGGCCGCCGGGAGCAGGTCTCAAAACTCGGCAGGGAGCTCCGGAAGTTGCGCGACGAATATATAGCCTCCGGCGGCAAGCTTTTGAACCGAAGAGAACTGGATCGGGAGATTGCAGAACGCCGGGGCCTGAGGTAGTGGCGCGCCGACCAATCCGCACATTCCTCGATAGCGGTGGCTTGATTGCAGCCCATAAGGCTGAAACGCCTTTGGGCGAGCCTGCGCTAATGCTGTTGGAAGACCGCGAACGCATTTTTCTGAGCAGCCCCTTTGTCCGCCACGAAGTTCTACCCAAAGCGATTTTCAACAGGCAAGAGCGTGAATCCCGCTTCTACCAGAAGTACTTCAGGCGTTGTGTCATGCTGAACGATTTGAAGCGGATTCTCAGTCTTGCAGGCAAGGAATCTGCCCGGTCGGGGGTCGGCGCAATGGACTCCCTCCACCTTGCCGCTGCTCATCTGCTACGGGCCGACGAGTTTGTAACCATTGAGAAACCGCGTAAGTCCATCTACCGCTCTTCGCTCGTCAACATTGTCTATCTGTACGGATAGGTCGTTTTGAGCGGCCGCTCGCCGGCTGTCGTCGAGCACGGCAACCTTGGCCGCCAGGAACGCGCTGTAATAGCGGTAGCCCAGGGCGAGGGCGCACAGAACCAGGATCATTATGGGAGCGGCGTGCATAGTTTTCTCAACTTACCTCACTTGGTCACGCTCAACTAATAGGCTCCTACAGCGGGCGCTCTCGTTTACGGTCCCAGTGTTTCACCTGGAGTACCCGCCCAAGGTAAAGCTCGTAATTCCCCGTGCGAGAGTTTCGGGCAAGCTCCGTTACAATAACGGTCGCTTCAGGAACGGGCGGAAGCATTCCATTGAGAAATCGCAGTTTGAATCGCCTTCCCACAAGCCCACCGAAGCGACGATCATTAAACGGCTTGATCTGTCGATACTCGATATCCTTTCGACGGGGCTGGGCGAGTATCTGGGCAAAATACTTTCGCTTGATGTTTACGGTGACTATTTGGAGCGAGTTGGTCATTTTGGAAGCCGATCATTTAACCCACGACGAGGAAAAGCGCTCGTCGTGGCTACGAGGGCGAGCACCCGAAAACCAACCACCGCTCCATCACTGTCGCGGCTCGGATTACATCGGACCGGGGCGGCGGTCTTGAAAGGATATCTTTTCCTCTTTGATTGTGTTCAACAGGCTGTGGCCGCGGCCGTAAACGAAGTAAATTACCAGGCCGATGGCCAGCCAGATGAAAAGGCGGAGCCAGTTTTCGCGGCCTAGCGAAAGCATCAGCGTCAGGCAGAAGACCATGCCACAGATTGGGACCAGGGGGACCCAGGGGACACGGAAGGGGCGCTCGGCTTTGGGGTTGGTTTTGCGCATGATCAGGACGGAGGCGCAGACCAGGACGAATGCTAGCAGGGTTCCGATATTCACCAACTCGGCCAGTATGTGGAGCGGAACCAATGCGGCGGCTGTCGCGACGAATGCTCCGGTTAGGATGGTGCTTTTCCATGGGGTCCGGAATTTCTCGTGCACGGCGCCGAAGAAGCCTCGGGGGAGCAGGCCGTCGCGGGCCATCGCCAGCATGACGCGCGGCTGCGAGAGCATCAGCACCAGCAGGACCGAAGTGATGCCGACTACGGCTCCGACGGAAACCAACAGCCCTGCATATCCGATGCCGCGCTGGATGAAGGCGTTCGAGACGGGAGCGTGGATGTCGATCTTGTCGTAAGGGACCATGCCGGTGAGGACGGCCGCCACCAGGATGTATAGGATGGTGCAGACGACCAGCGAGACCATGATACCGAGGGGCACGTCGCGCTGCGGGTTCTTGGCCTCCTCGGCGTGCGTCGAGACGGAATCGAATCCGATGTAAGCGAAGAAGACCACGGCCGCTCCCGCCAGCATCCCCTTGGGATCGCCGCTCGCGAACAAGCCTCCATAGCCAAACGGCGCGAAGGGATGCCAGTTGCTGGTGTCCACGTAAAATGCGCCGACTACGATCACAAACAACACAATTGCGAGCTTGGTGATGACCATGGCGGCGTTGAAGCCGGCACTCTCGCGGATACCAATGACCAGGACAACGGTGATGAGCGCGGCAATCACGACGGCGGGAACGTCGAAATAATTTCCGGTCCATTGAATGACGCCGCCGCCCGTAGCAATGTCAAACGGCGCGCCGGCCCACTGCGGAGGAACGTGGAAACCCAGCAGGCCGATGAAGTCGCGGAAGTAGGCAGACCAGCCGTGCGCCACCGTCGCCGAGGCCACGGCGTACTCCAGCACGAGGTCCCATCCAATGACCCACGCCATCAGCTCGCCGAGCGTGGCGTAGGCGTAGGTATAGGCGCTGCCCGCGACGGGAACCATGGAGGCAAACTCGGCATAGCAAAGGCCCGCGAAAACGCAGGCCGCACCCGACATCACGAAGCTGAGCATCAAGGCGGGACCGGCTTTGTCGTGAGCGGCGATCCCGGTGAGCACAAAGATGCCGGTGCCGATGATGCAGCCGATGCCGAGCGATGTGAGGGCGACGGGGCCGAGCACGCGGCGCAGGCGCTGTTCGCCTTTCATCTCCTCCAGCAACACGGCGAGCGATTTGGTTCGGAACAGTTGGCTTGACATAAGTATGTTTTATTTCGATTCGGCCGGCGCGGGAACCAGCGTGTACGAAGACGTCAGTTGAATGGCATTGTGCAAGGTTCGGTAGAGAGGGCATCGCATGGCATACATGCCGTGGACGCGCTCGACGGTCGCACGGCTCGCTTCCGGGGCCGCCAACTCCAGGGCGACATGAATTCTGCGAATCACCAAAACGCCCTCTTCCTTTTCCACCTCGCCGGTCACGTCGGCCTTCAGGCGTCCGTCGTTGGGATCGATCTGGCGCGCCTCCAGCGCCCCGCCGAAGGTTCCGAGCATTCAGCCGGCGGTCGCCGCAATCACATAGTCGATGGTGGAGGCGTAGCTCTCCGTGATTTTTTCGGGAGGAATTTTGTAGTGCTCGGCGATGGCGCCGTGAACGCTGAACGAGACCGGCAGCGGGTTGCCCGGCAGGTACGCAACACGTAGTGGTCCGTTTTTCCGTTCGATACGCACTTTGGAAACGTAGACTATTTCAGACAAGAGCCGCCTCCGGACATCGTGGGGATTATATAACGGAAATGGCGAGCAGGCACGCGCCGTCCGCACGAAGGAAGATAGTAATACGAAACCGGAAAATAGCAATCATCAATGCATCCCAGAATAGCCTGGCCCTATGATGGCTCGGAAGGCGACAGCCGAGGCAGAAGTCGCCAGAATACACGTATGAGTTCCTCTCTCGGCCCATAACGGCGCTAATGGGTTCAGCAATGTCGTGAGCGACATTCCTCCTAGGTGGCCGATGACAAGAATAGCAAACAGCCCTATAAGTGCTCCGGCCGCAGCGAAAGCGGGCAGCGAACGGATTCCGAATCGCCGAAACAGTAGCTAGACAGGCAAACCGATCACGATCTCGACCGGGTATGCGACCAACAGGGAAAATCCAAACAATCCGAAGTACGAGGCAAGGCGCAACCCACTACCGAAGCCAATCGGCCCTATCAGAAGGCTAATTGTAAGGACTATAGGTACCGCAATGGGAGCAAGGATGAATGCGGCTGCAATCCAAATTTTTTTCACAGGGTGACCTTCAATTAAGTATCAATCTGCGCGCGCTGGAGCTTTCCGCTGTAGTCTACATACACGCTCTTCCATTCGGAGAACACATCGAGCGCAGCCGTGCCCGCCTCGCGGTGGCCGTTTCCGGTGTCTTTCGTTCCGCCGAAGGGCAGGTGAATTTCGGCGCCGATGGTCGAGGCATTGACGTAGAAAATTCCGGTGTACATGTCGCGCATGGCCTGGAAGGCCCGGTTCACGTCCTGGGTGTAGATCGCGGCCGAGAGGCCGTAGCGGACGCTGTTTCCAATATCAATCGCCGATTCGAGATCGTCGCACGGGATGACCGAGACGACCGGGCCGAAGATCTCCTCCTGCGCGATCCGCATCTTTGGCGAGACATCGGCGAAGACTGTGGCTTGGTGGAAAAATCCGTTGGAGTACGGGCCGTCATCGAGCGCGTGGCCGCCGCAGACCAGGCGTGCTCCCTCGTTGATTCCGGTCTGGACGTAACTACAAACCTTGTCGAGCGCGGCGCGGTTGATGAGAGGACCCATTTGGACCATGGGGTCGAGGCCGTTGCCGATCCGCAAAGCCTTGGCGCGCTCGGCGAGCCGCTCGACAAATTCGTGGTAGACCTGCTTGTGGACCACCGCGCGGCTGGCCGCCGTGCAGCGTTGTCCCGTGGTGCCGAAGCCGCCCCAGACGGCGCCGTCCACGGCCAAATCGAGATCGGCGTCCTCCATCACCATCAGCACGTTCTTACCGCCCATTTCGAGATGAGTATGTTTGAATACGGGCGCGCATAGCTCGGAGATGCGCCGTCCGACATCGGTGGAGCCGGTGAAGGAAACTACGCGCACGGCGGGGTTCGTGACCACCGGCTCGCCCACCTCAGGACCCGTGCCGGTGACCATGTTTAGGACGCCGCGCGGCAGACCCGCCTCCGCCAAAATCTTCACGAAGTTGTAGCAGGAGAGCGGCGTGTCCTCGGCGGGCTTGATGACAATGGTGTTGCCGCAGACGAGCGCGGGGAAAATTTTCCACGACGGAATCGCCATGGGAAAGTTCCATGGCGTAATCAGGCCGCAGACGCCGAGAGGCTGGCGCACGCTCATGGCGAATTTATTGGGCAGCTCGGCGGGAGTGGTTTGGCCGTAAAGCCGGCGGCCTTCGCCCGCCATGTAGTAGGCCATGTCGATGGCTTCCTGAACGTCGCCGCGGGTTTCGATCAAGACCTTGCCCATTTCGCGCGTCATGTCCTGGGCGAGCGATTCCTTGCGCTCCTCGAGTGCGCGGGCGGCGCGGTAGAGAATCTCGGCGCGGCGCGGTGCCGGCAATCCGGCGAGTTCGCAGAGGGTGGGGTAAACATCGACGAATTCCACGAGCGCAGCCTGGACGCCGATCTCGGCCTGGCGCTGACCCTCGACGTGCAGAAGGGCTTGCGGCCCGATCTGCGCCTCATGGTCATGTCGGCCACCCTCGACGGCGCGAGCCTGACGAAGCTGCTGACCGACGCGCCGGTGCTGCGCAGCGAAGGCCGCTCGTTTCCTGTCGAGACGCGCTATCTCGACGCGCCGCTGCCCAACCGCATAGTTCCGGCCATGGCGAGCGCGGTGCGCAAGGCCATGGCTGAAACCACAGGCGACGTGCTCGTCTTTCTGCCCGGCG
>Ga0209726_10005207_pt1 | contig 15936 bp, 18 predicted proteins | sample Subgrocontami54m_FD_187453 | JGI IMG/M metagenome (GOLD analysis project Ga0209726, IMG submission 187453) | Subsurface groundwater microbial communities from S. Glens Falls, New York, USA - GMW46 contaminated, 5.4 m (SPAdes) (version 3) | ecosystem: Environmental > Aquatic > Deep subsurface >... | reverse complement strand
ATAAGGTGAGGGCATTGGTCGTGGATGGAAAGTTATTGCGGCTTACTGGCGAAACTGAAGAAACTAAGAAAATCGTTGCCGCCATCGCTAAAGTGCCCTAAAAGCACTCAAATTGCGAAACTTGGGTCTTTATGGAATCAACGCTGGAAGTCATCGCATACCTGGTCGGCGCATACATCCTGTGGGAAGTCATCCGTAACCCCGACTCGCTCAAGCGCCTGCGCGAGCCGTGGGTCAGACCCATCGAGGAACTCGGCCAAAAATAGCGTTTAAGTCCCCAGGAAGGAAAAAGAAGTGCGATGAAAACCAAACCCGACCCCGACGCAGACCCGGTAGCCGGACCTTGGTTCGTCATGGAAGAAATCGAGCGCAGCCACCCGCTGATGGTCTGCCCGCCCATGAAAGGGTTCGCGGACATGCGGCAAATGGGTTTAGACTTCGGCGTGGGCCAAAGCCTGCTGGAGGAGAAAAACGGGGTGGACCGGCTCATCCTCCCGCGCGAAGGTTTTACGGCGGCCGGGAAAAAAGTAATGGACAAACTGCTGGCCGAACCGGATTGGGGCGTTTCATTCAACCGACATTTGCTGGACTTAAGCGATCGATTGTTTCAGGAATCCGATGCCTTGTTTGCACTGGACGTCAAACAGATGACCGGCAATGAACTGGCCGCATGGTATGAAACACTTCGTGAATTGCAGTTCCGCCAGCATTCCTCCGGATTGGTCTGGGTGGTGTTGGAGTTCGACCACCAACTCTTCACCCGGTACATGATGGAACATTTGTCCGGCGCCATCAAGCGCAAAGGCTTGCCCGTAAGCGCCGCGGAATGCTTCTCCGTGCTCACGACACCCACCCAAGACAGCTTCGCCCAAAAAGAGGAAAAATCGCTGCTTGAAATCGCCAGCCAAATCCAGGACTCACGCATCCGCAAGTTGTTCGAGTCAACCGACTTGGCGCTGATTGCCGAGCGCTTCGCCAAAATGGATCCGGTCGCATCCATTCAGCTCGACGCGCACGTGGAACGGTTCGCGTGGCTTCCGTACATGTACGAAGGCCCGGCGTGGAAGAAGTCGTACTTCATCCAGGTGCTCCAAGGGCTCGTCAAACACGACGTTGCAACGCTTCTGGCGCGTGCGGAAAAACGCCATACGGAAACAAAAAGCCGACAATCCGAATTGTTGGCCCAACTGCAGTTGGATGAAAAACACCGGAAACTCTTGCAGGTGGCCCAAGGCATGGTCTACACCAAAAGCCACCGCAAGGACGCGCTGTACCATTACTTCTACTGCATGGAACCATTCCTGAAAGAAACGGCCAAACGCCTGGGCCTCACGCTGCGACAAGTCCGCCGCTTCATGCCTTGGGAACTGGGGCCCGCGCTTATTTTGGGCAAAGCTGACCTTGACGAGCTGAACCGCCGCTGGGAACACTTCGTCTACCACGCCCACGACGGAAAAGAGGAAGTCATTACAGGAGCTGAAGCCGATGCCTTCATGAAAAACCTGGACATCGAAAAACCGCCGGCAAGCATCGACCTGCGCGAATTGTCCGGCGACTGCGCCTGCCCCGGATTCGCCAAAGGCATCGTGTGCCGAGTCGAGCGTCCCGCCGACATGCAAAAGATGCGAAAAGGCGACGTCTTGGTAGCGCACGCGACCAATCCGGACATCGTGCCGGCCATGAAAATCGCATCCGCCATCATCACCGACATGGGCGGCATCACGTGCCACGCCGCCATCGTCTCGCGCGAATTAAAAATCCCGTGCGTCATCGGAACGAAAGTGGCCACACAGGTCTTGAAAGATGGAGAGGCGGTAGAAGTCGACGCGACTCACGGAAGAGTAACGAAAATCGGATAAGCACAGACTCGTTCAGTAACCGCCACAGAACAGGTCAAGATTGAAAAAGCGGCACGACCAACGCAAATGCAGCAAAAAAAGAGGGATTCCAACATGAGCTTCGTCCTGCCATTCACGCAATTAAGCAAAGACCACGTCAGCGTCGCCGGAGGCAAAGGCGCGCAACTAGGCGAAATCACCAAAGCGGGAATCCCAGTTCCCCCAGGTTTTGTCGTGCTCACCGCCAGCTTCGACGAGATGCTGGAAGAAAACAACCTCAAATCCACCATCGCGGAACTTCTCAAGCACGTGGACATCAAGAAAACGGAAACCGTCAACACGGCGTCGGAAGAAATCCGCAAAATCATCGGACATGCCAAAATTCCGCACAACGTGGAAAAAGAAGTCCACACCGCGTTCGACGCCTTGGGCGCCGAGTATGTCGCCGTGCGGTCCTCGGCAACGGCGGAAGACGCCTCGGCCGCGTCGTGGGCCGGCGAATTGGAGACCTACCTTAACATCCAGCGGCCCGACCTGATGGCCAATGTAAAAAAATGTTGGTCAAGCTTGTTCACGCCGCGTGCGATTTTCTACCGCATCGAAAAAGGCATGGCGCACACCGAAATCTCTGTGGCCGTGGTGGTCCAAAAGATGGTCCAAAGCGAGGTCGCAGGCGTCGCGTTCACCGTCCACCCCGTCACGCAGGACCACAACCAGATGGTGATTGAAGCGGGTTGGGGACTTGGCGAGTCCGTCGTTGGGGGACTGGTCACGCCGGACAACTACGTCATCGACAAGGCCGAACAACTGCTGCTGGATGTCACGGTCAACGCGCAGGACAAGATGATTGCCAAGGACAAAAACGGCAAGACGCACGAAATTCCAGTTCCGGAGACGCACCGCGAGAAACAGAAGCTGGACGGCAAAACCATCATGAAAATGGCGGAACTTTTCAGCAAGATCGAAGCGCATTACGGCAAGCCGCAAGACATCGAATGGGCCTACGAAGGCGGCAAAGTATACGTGGTCCAAACAAGGCCGATTACGACGCTGAAGTAATTCGCGGCTCCAAATACTAATATTAACCGAACCAATTCAAAGGTCACCATGTGGAAAATATTTGAAAGAATTCTTGAAAAGATAAACCCAAAGCCACAACGCCCCGAGACTTGGCTAGGCGGGAATAGAGACTTGGTCAAAAAGGCCATGGAAAAGCACGGCTTAATACCACTCGAGAGGTTATTGGGAGGTTATGGTAACACGCAGGGGTTAAAAGAAAATATAAACAATCCCCATTTTCATGTTTTTGCTGCAGTGTATACCGAAGAACACGGGAAAGTGTGGTGGGGAAACATTGACCACCAAAAGTTGGAATATAACTTGCAGACATTGGCAAACAAAACAAGTTCAACGGTCCACATCATCGACGGGCGTAAAGACCCGAAAAACGTTGCAGAGTTGAGGAAGTATGCTAAACACACCATCAACCCAAAGACCCTTCGGTCACAATAATTTAAGAGTAAGGGGTAGTTTTAAAGGAGAAATGAAACGCGATTCAGTCGCCGACGTAGATGACGCCGAGTTTTCCCTTCGATGTCCGGATTTTCAGTCAATCAACTTCCGAAATCCAAAAGACCAAAGCCCCTAAAAGGGCAAATCCAAACCTATTTATACAAAAACCAGCAATAACATAACTATAAAGTAGTAACAAGTTGGTATTGATGTTTGAAGGTTTAGACACGCTCGTCGTTTTCGCGCTCATCGCAGTGGCCATCACGCTATGGCAGATGTTCACCGATAGCACGGCCACTCGCGCCGCCCGCGTCAACTACCACCCGGAAGAACACTACGGCGAGTAGGCTCCTGAAAACACCAGAAAGGCCACACGGACGCACAAAAGCCACGTACTTCTTTTCTCCGATTTTTGAAAGTCCAGCGTACGCTCTTCTTTCGGCCGCCAAAAACCACCAAACGCCACTTGGACGAAAGCGTTGCCTCCTCGCTAACATTTCCAAAAAAAAGCTCAAACCAAGGCAGCCGAACGGCATTCTTTTATCCCCTACTAGCCCCAGCCTACATTCAATAAAGGGGAGAAAGAATTGATCGAACTCGGCCTACGCCCACTGACCATCGACGACGTCGTCCACGTGGCGCGACAGTGCGAGAAAGTCGAGTTGTCAGCACCCGCCCGGCAGCGCATCGCCGCCGCCCGAAAAGTCGTGGACGACACGCTGGCGGCTGGAATCGTGGCGTACGGCATCAGCACCGGTTTTGGCGCGCTCAAAAACAAAACCATCAGCCCCCAAGACCAACAACAACTCCAGAAAAACTTCTTGTCCAGCCACGCCGTCGGCGTCGGCTCCGCGTTTTCCGAAGACGTCAGCCGCGCCATCTTGCTGATTTCCGCCAACGGATTCTGCCTGGGCCACTCTGGCGTACGGCTGCAAACCGTACAAACCATGCTGGAACTGCTCAACCGCGGCGTCCATCCAATCATTCCCGAAAAAGGCTCGGTTGGAGCAAGCGGCGACTTGGCACCGCTTACGCATATGGCGCAAGTTTTGACCGGAAACGGTGACGCGAGTTACCAAGGAAAACGCATGTCCGCATCCGAGGCCCTACAAGCCGCCGGCATTACGCCCCTGACACTTGAAGCCAAAGAAGGCCTCGGCTTGTCGAACGGAACCGCCGCCATGACGGCCGTGGGCGCATTGGCCGTCCACGACGCGCAAACCTTAGCTGAAACCGCCGACGTCAGCGCCGCCATGTCGCTGGAAGCTTTGATGGGCACGGATGCTGCAATGGATGAGCGCATCCACTCCGCCAAAGCCCATCCGGGCCAACAAGCCGCCGCCGCCCACCTGCGCCAACTCACGAAAAACAGTGAAATCATCGCGTCGCACAAAGACTGCGACCGCATCCAGGACGCCTATAGCCTGCGGTGCATCCCGCAAGTGCACGGCGCGTCGCGCGACGCCATCGCCTACGCGAAGCAAGTGGTGGAAACGGAAATGAATTCTGCCACCGACAACCCGCTGATCTTCCCGGATGGCATGATTCTTTCCGGAGGCAATTTTCACGGCCAACCCGTTGCCTTGGCCATGGACTTTTTGGGCATCGCCGTGGCCGAGTTGGGCAACATTTCCGATCGGCGGACATTTCGGCTGGTCGACCCCAAACTCAACGAAGGCCTTCCCGCATTCTTGATCCAAGACAGCGGCCTCAACACCGGGTATATGATTGTCCAATATACCGCCGCCGCGCTTGTGTCGGAAAACAAGGTGTTGGCCCACCCCGCCTCAGTGGACTCGATTCCCACATGCGCCAACCAGGAAGACCACGTCAGCATGGGCACCATAGCCTCCCGCAAAGCCGCGCAGATTATTGACAACGTCCAACACGTCATCGCCATCGAGGCTCTGTGCGCGGCGCAAGCATTGGACTTTCGCCTTCCTTTGAAAAGCGGACTCGGCACCCAAAAAGCCCACGCGTGCGTCCGCCAAAAAGTCGCCTACGTCGAATCAGACCGCCCCATCCAACCGGACATTTTGACGGTGCTCGAATTGGTCAAATCCGGACAACTATTGCAATCCACGCAAAACCAAGGTTGATGCAAAAAATGCCTCGGCCCATGTTTTACGAAGAACGTCACCGCGAGCCGATTTACCCCAACAAGGAAAAAGTCTGCAAAACGTGGGAAGCCGAAGCCGCGTTGCGGATGATTCAGAACAACGTCAGCCCGCCCATCGCCGTTCAAAGCGACGAACTCATCGTCTACGGCGGCTCGGGTCGCGCGGCGCGCAACTGGCGTGCCTACAACGACATCGTCCGCTGTTTGGAAAACCTGGAAAGCGACGAAACTCTTTTGGTGCAATCCGGAAAACCCGTCGCCGTCTTCCAGACGTTCGAGCACGCGCCCCGCGTGTTGATTGCCAACTCCAACTTGGTTCCACACTGGGCCACACAAGCCGAGTTCGACCGCTTGGACCAACTAGGCTTGACCATGTACGGCCAGATGACGGCCGGTTCGTGGATCTACATCGGCACGCAAGGCATCCTGCAAGGCACCTACGAGACGTTCGCGGCGCTTGCCCAAAAGCATTACGGAACGCCTAGCTTGAAAGGCAAATTCATCCTCACAGCCGGGCTTGGGGGAATGTCGGGTGCGCAACCGCATGCCGTGACATTCAACGAAGGCGTCGTTCTAGACGTGGAAGTCCGCCGCGAGCGAGTGGAGCGTAAAGTCAAGGAAGGCTACTGCGACAAGATGACCGAAAGCCTTGACCAAGCCTTGCAATGGGTCAATGACGCCAAAGCCCAAGGCGTTCCGCTTTCAGTCGGACTGGTGGGAAACGCCGCCACCATCTACGCCGAGTTGGTCCGCCGCAACGTCACACCCGACATCGTAACCGACCAGACTTCTTCGCACGACTTGCTTTCGTACGTTCCGGAAGGCAACCTCGAAGAACTGGATCAACTCCGCGAAAAGAAACCCGAACAATACCGAAAACAATCCTTAGCTTCCATCAAAAAACACGCGACCGCCATCCTGGAATTCCAAAAACGAGGGGCCATTTGTTTCGATTACGGCAACAACCTCCGAAGACAGGCGGAAATCGCAGGGCTGAAAAACATCCGCAACCCTTCCGGCCAGTGGGCCTATCCGGGATTCGTCTTGGAATACGTCCGCCCCCTCTTCTGTGAAGGCAAAGGCCCTTTTCGCTGGGCGGCCTTGTCCGGAAACAAAAAAGACATCGACGTCATCGACCAAGCATTGCTGGAATCATTTCCGGAAGACAAATCCCTTAGCCGTTGGATTCAACTGGCCCAAAAGAAAGTGCCGCAAATCGGCCTGCCTTGCCGCGTCTGTTGGCTCGGTTACGGCGAGAGGGCGAAATTTGGCAAAGTCATCAACGACTTGGTCGGCAGCGGCGAAGTGTCGGCGCCGATCGTCATCGGTCGCGACCACTTGGACTCCGGCTCCGTCGCCTCGCCGAATCGCGAAACCGAAGGAATGAAAGACGGCTCGGATGCCATCGCGGACTGGCCCATTTTAAACGCCTTAATCAACACCGCGGCAGGAGCGGACTGGGTCTCGTTCCACCACGGTGGCGGCGTCGGCATCGGCTATTCATTGCATGCGGGAATGGTCATTGTTGCGACGGGCACGAAGGAAAAGGAAAAGCGCCTCCAACGCGTGCTGACGACGGATCCGGGCATGGGAATTGCGCGCCACGCCGACGCGGGTTACGACTTGGCCATCCAAACGGCGAAAGAAAAAGGTGTCCGGATTCCTCGAATCACGATGCAAGAACCAAAAGGCTAAAATCGGCCAATTGAATGAGCATTATCGTATTTGATCCATGACCACGCACGCGCCCATTCATATTCTCGACATTTGTTGCGGGCACGCCTACCGTCACCCGCTTGTTTTAAGGAACTCGGCAGAACGGTTCTATCCAAGAAAAATTGTATACGTAGGAATTGACAAACTGGCCCCAAATCAGGTTCATTTTGTAAAAACAGCCGCCCCGGAAAACCTCCTCAGGGAAACATACATTCCGGCAACGTTGGAACTGGAAAATGAAAGGGGAACCCAAGAATTTTTTTCACGATTTGAGAATGAATCCTTCGATGAAATACACTTCCACATGCCTGGCCGGATGCACGTCCCGACTCATCTGGCATTGCTTAACCGGCTGGCCAAACTCCTCAAAAAAAAGGGAAGGCTCTACCACACATTCCAAACAATGGAAAGCCCCCTCCTGAATTTTAGCCTCGATTCCCTAGGGGCCGTAAAAAAAGAAGACCATCCGAAAGTCTATCTAAAAAATCAAGAACGGATCAAAACCGCTGCCCAAAACGTAAAATTGACACTGGAACGATACGGAACCCGATCGACAGAGAATCCGACATGGATGACGCGGCCCGATGAAAATGAAATAAAAAACGACTACAAGCAAACGAAAATACAAGAAGCACTGAAAAACCATTCCTTTTGGGCAGGTGGATTCGGACTTCACTTCATGATATTCCGCAAGCCCTAACGTTTGCCCTTGACGGCGTCCAACGAAACGGAAATCGAGGCCTGCGCGCGCCCAAACAACAAGCCCGCCTGACCTGAAGCGTCCGATTTGAAGTCATCGTCCTTGATGGCCGCCAGATTAATCTTCACGTTGTACCCCGCCCCTTGAAGGCCGGCATACGCCATCTGGGTGCCCGTGCCGACGTCGGACGCCACGTTGGGGCTGGAAAGTTGGGCCACGGTTTGGCCGGCTTCCAGCACGCGCAAAGCACATTGCATTGTCTCCAGCGGAACGGAAGCGGCGTGCTGGAAAGCGGTTTGAATGGCGGCGGCGCGTTTGTTTTTTTCGTCTTCCGTGTTCTTCGGCAAAGCAAACGCCGCCATGACTTGGTTGAACGCCGCCGCGTCCTCATCCACCAACTGGACAAGGCGGTCTTTTTCTTTTTCCAATTGGGGCAACAAGGCCTTCAGGGCGTCATCGGGTTGCTTTTTGGCGGAAATGCGAATCGCCATGCAAAGCAGGCTGGCACCCAATGCCGCGCTTAAAGCCGCGACGGAGCCGCCACCGGGGGCAGGAGCGTCCGAAGCGACGGCGTCCACGAAACTTTCCAAGCTTTGTTTAGTCAGCGCCATTTCATTTTCTCCAGACAGTCCTTGCTGCATCGGATTATTAACAACTCAAGTAAAGGCAGGTATATGGCGGATTACACCAAGAGAACAAATTCCGACACAATCGTTTTAGTCATTGCCGCTGTCGCGCTCATCCTGATGGTTTCGCTTTGGTTTTTAAATCCGAACCAGGCAAGACCGCTCAACCACCCAATCTTGCAGTGGCTGGGAATCGGAATATTCGTCGTGGGTGTTTTGAATCTATTCGTCGAGAACCCGTTAATGTTGGTTTTCCAGGGGTCGGGCTACACATTCAAACCACGGGGAGAGAATAATTTTTACCTGATTCTTTTAGGCGGATTGATTTGGTTACTCTCGCACTGAAATTTAAACGATTGAGCATAAATCGGTTCCCACTTTATTCAATCAAACGCGCTTCAATGATCTGGTCGGATTTGAATTTTTCCAAGCGCAAATAGAAGTCGGCCGTGTCGGAAAGCGCCTGCAGGGGCACCATGCCTACGATTTCCGATTCGATGATATTTACGCCGTGTTTTTGAGCCTCGGCCTTGACGGCTTCAAACGCCTTGAAAATCGGCGTTTCCAAGTAATTGGTGAGGTTCATCGAGACTTGGACGATTCCGCGTTCCTTGATATCAAATCCCATGGCCTTGACGCACTTCAAGCCGCCGTCTTTTTCACGGACCGCCTTGGCAATGGCTTTTGCAATGGACACATCCGTCGTGGCGAGGTTCACGTTGAACGCGACCAACGGCATGCGGGCGCAGACACCGGTAAAGCCGGCCGAGGGGTGCATGATGGACGGACCGTAATCCGGCTTGCGGGCAGGGTTGGACTCAAAATCGGCTTTGATGCCTTCGTATTCGCCGCGACGGACATCAGCCAAATTGGTGCGCGCCGGCGTCTTGGCAGCGGATTCGTAAAGGTAAACGGGAATGCGCAGTTCGTCGCCGATTTTCCTGCCGACTTCATTGGCGTACTGCACGCACTCGTCCATGGAGACGTTCTGGATGGGAATAAAGGGAATCACGTCCGTCGCGCCCATGCGGGGATGCTGGCCGTGGTGTTTTTCCATGTCGATGAGCGTTGAAGCAATTTTACACGCGGCAAAGGCGGCCGTCTTCACGGCGTCCGGTTCGCCCAAGTACGACACGTCCAACCGGTTATGGTCCGCATCAGCCAATGAGGAAAGAACGGTAATGCCGGGAACGGATTTGATTTCCGACAGAATCGCGTCAATGATTTTCTGGTCCTTGCCTTCGCTGAAGTTGGGCACGCATTCCACGATTTTCCGAGCCATGAATATCAACACTTGAAAAGAGTACGGGAGCAAACCAGTCCTAAGATGATTTTTTAATGGAGGCCCACCGTTTTTAATGCAATGAGTTTGATCCGTTGAAACCCTACGTCTTCAAACTTTTGGGTGAAAACGACACTAGCGCGCAGGTGCTAATCGTCACCGGCCAGCAGGTGTCTTCAGGTATAAAAACCTCCTCAGACTGTCTTCATTTAGGTCGTTGGAATCGGGTTGGTTTATCGTGAGAGCGTTCAAATTTCGGTTGTATCCGAGTAAGACGCAGCAACGCCAAATGCAAGAGCACTTATGCGCTTCAAAAAACTTGTGGAATAGTTTGCTCGAATCATCGAAGGCGGTTTATGCTGATTTTGGCCGGTTTCCAACATTTGGTACCTTACAGGATTTGACTAAAGAAAGCGGGTTATATTCTCAAACCGGCCAGGCGGTGGCACATCGGTTGTTTGATGCGATTTTTAGAAGGGTTGATTTGAAGAAAAAAGGCGTCAAGCGGGGTTTTCCGCGTTTCAAATCCATCGACCGCGTCAAAAGTTTGTATTATCCCCAATTCGGTTTCAAATTAGGCTCCCGGTTAGATGTGGCGCCTTTCGGTTCCATCTGCATTGTTCGGCATCGTGAAATTGAAGGCCGAATCAAGACGTTGACGCTAAAGCGGGAGACGTCAGGCAAATGGTTTGCCATTTTCACAGTTGAACAATCGGAACCGATGGCAAAAGAAAACTATAACCCCCAAGTGGGCGTGGATGTGGGTTTGACGCATTTCGCCACTTTTTCTGATGGTTTGGTGATTGAAAATCCTCGATATTTTAAAAAACATGAACAAAAGTTGAAGTTTTTGCATCGGAAATTGTCGAAGAGAATCAAACGAAGTAGGAATCATTGGAAGGCGCGACGTCGTTTGTCGGTTGCGTTTGAAAAAGTGTCAAATGCGCGAAGTGATTTTTTGCATAAATTGTCAACCGAAATTGTCAGAAGTTACTCGTTTATTGCGTTGGAAAACTTGGAAATTAAAAAAATGTCCGGAAAGCGATTTGGAAAATCAATTTATGATGTTTCTTGGGGGATGTTTGTCAGAATGCTTGATTACAAGGCTGAAAGTGCTGGTTGCCAAGTCGTACTGGTCAATCCCAAGAACACGTCAAAACAATGCAGCTGCTGCGGATACCTAGTCGAAAAAAATTTGTCCGAACGAGTTCATATGTGTCCGGAGTGCGGTTTGGTAACCGATAGGGATTTGAACGCTGCGAAAAACATACTTGCAAAAGCTACCGCTGGAATGGCGGGAAGTAACGCCTGTGAAGTCGAAGAAGCATCTTCGTCGGTGAAACAGGAAGCCCAAGGATTAAGTTTCGGGTGATTCACTGATTGCAACCGCTACGTTGTGCTATGCCAAAACCCAAGGCGACCCTCATCATCCAAAACGCGTCCGAATTGGTCAGCGTCTCGTCGAAAGGCAATGCCCTTTTCGGCAAAAATGCAGGCTCCATCGGCATCATTCCAGGCGGCGCGGTGGCAATCGCCGGGAACACGATCATCGCGGTCGGCACCACGTCATCCGTACTCAAACAAGTCGACACATCGGATGCCCACAACATCGACGCCGCCGGAAAAACGGTCCTTCCTGGATTCGTGGATTGCCACACGCACCTAGTCTTCGCCGGTTCCAGAGAGGACGAAGTCCAACTCAAGGCTCAAGGCGTGCCCTACTTGGACATCCTCAAACGCGGAGGCGGCATCCTCAAAACGGTCCGCCAAACGCGCGCGGCAAGCGAAAGCCAACTCGTCGAAAACGCGAAAAAAACGCTCCAAACCATGCTGGAACACGGCACGACCACCATTGAAGCCAAATCGGGCTACGGGTTGGACACGAAAACCGAGATGAAAATATTGGATGCCGCAGCCAAGGCCGCAAAGCAATCGCCGCTGGAAGTGGTCAACACGTTTTTGGGCGCGCACGCCGTGCCACAAGACCAGACGGCCGAGGCCTACACGAAAACCGTGATTGAGGAAATGATTCCACTTGCCGCAAGCCGTGCCGAATACTGCGACGTGTTCTGCGAAAAAGACATTTTTTCCATTGACCAAAGCCGCCGCATCCTCAAAGCCGGCCAACGCGCCGGACTCAAAGCCCGAATCCACGCCGACCAACTCCACGGCACCGGCGGGGCCGAATTGGCCGCTGAACTCAAAGCCGTTTCAGCCGACCACCTCATCCACGCATCCCCGCAAGGAATCCAAAAAATGGCTAAAAGCGGCACCATCGCAGTCTTGCTGCCGGCCACGGGTTTGTCGTCCTTGTTGCCCTACGCACAAGCGCGGGCGTTCATCGAAGCCGGCGTACCGGTCGCCCTTGGCACCGATTTCAACCCGAACTGCTGGTGCGAATCCATGCCATTCACTATCGCGTTGGCGTGCCGTTACTTGAAGATGACGCCGGGTGAAGCCATCGCCGCCGCCACCATCAACGCCGCCGCGTCCCTCAATCGCGCGGACCGCATCGGCAGTCTGGAAACGGGCAAACAAGCCGACGTCATCATCCTGGACGCGCCCAACCACCAATACCTGGCATACCAGTTCGGCGTGAACCGCATCCAAACCGTAATTAAAAAAGGAAAAGTCGTCGTGGACAAAAACAAATCAAGCCCGAAAACATGAGGGAAAAAAAAACATGTGGGTCGCCGAGTTTAGGGTTTGGCACGAATCATCCCACGTGCTTAAACTGACCAAGGAATTGGACGTCACCGTCTTGAGCGTCTATTTGTCGTTGTACAAAAAGGCAGGGCGCACGTTCATCAACAAAGTCTTTTCCGTCAGCGGACCCGACGCGCGCGAATACATCCGACGCATGCGGGAAAAAGCCGAAGCGCCCAATACGCGCTACCACGTGCACCACGTCGAGGACAACTACGTCTTTTTCAGCATCCCACTGGACCCCGACACCATCTCGTACCACGCCTGGGTCTTGGACGACCGCACGTTTTTTGTCAGGCCATTCGTGCTGAAAGGGGGTTACGAGTATTGGACCGTTGCGTCGTGGGACAAAAAAGCATTGACCGAGTTGTACAAACGGGCCAAAAACGCGAAAGGCACCAGCAGCGAAAAAGCCCACATCGAACTGTTGTCCCTCAAACAAAGCGCCGTGGACTTGTTTGTCCCGGACGCGTTGCAGCGCTTGGGCCAAGTCCAAGCCAGTGTTCTACAAAACGCCATTTCACAAGGCTACTACGGCTATCCCCGAAAGGTCTCGCTTAAGGAACTGGCAAAGAGCGTGGGCCTCTCACCCGCGACCATCCGCGAACACTTGCGCAAGGCGGAAGCCAAAATATTGCCGGCGGCTACGGAACAACTTGCACGAAGATGAGGGGGGACGCTCCCTCCGCGGTTCCGGCCAAGATTTTGCCAGCCGCGACAGAGCAGTTGGCGCGAAGATAAACCGCGCATGCGCGGGCCAAACCTATAAAGCGTGCTTGGGCACCTGATGGTCATGGATCCTTTAGCCATCGAACGCACCGACGCGCTTTCTTATTTGGACGACAGTGACGCTTGGATGTTGGCGGAAGACATTCCTGACATGGACCTGTTTTTCAGCCAGATTTGGTTGAAAAGCTTCGTCAACGTGTTGCAGAACAGCTGCGGCCTCAACTACCAACGTGTCCTGTCGTTCTGGCGGGGCCATCACATGCAGTTCTACTACGGCGAAAAAGACTGCCACAACTTTGCCAAACACCTCATGGCCAAACTGAAAGACGACCCCGGTTTTGGCGCCACCATCAACCGCAACATCACCTGGCATTCCGACCGGTTGGTGGAACATGCCAAATCGGTGCACGCGATGGATTTGGCCGGACAAAGCAACGAACAGTTGTGGCAGCACTATGCCGAACACGTCCGCCAGCACGCCGCGCTTTACGAATGGGGCTGGCTGCCCAACGCGGTGGACATGTTCCACCCCGAATTCACCACGTACCTCAAAGCCGTCCTGCGCGGCCAAGTGGAAAACGAGGAGCAAGTCAACACGGCGTTCGTCGTGCTGACCACGTCGGAAAAAGAAACCATCGCGACGCTTGAGAACAAGGACGTGGTGCGTTTGGCGCTCAAAATCAAGAACGACGCGGTGTTCCTCAAGGAATTCAAAAAAAGCCCTCAATCCATACAAGACAACCCCAAATTCCGGCAGGACTTCCAAGCGATTTTCGAAAAATACGGGCACCTCAAGTTCATGTACCACGGAAAAACAGGGACCCTGGACGACGCCTACGCCGCGGTGCGCGCCTTGTTGGAAGACAAGAAAAACCTGGCCAAGGAACTGGACCGCATCGAACAGCTGCCCCTCAAGACGCGGAAAGCCAAAGGCCAGATGCTTAAAGAGTTGTATTTGACGAAAAAACAGACGCAACTGTTCGACGTGTTTTCCGAATTCATGTACACCAAATGGTACCGCCGCAACGCACAGATCCGCTCGCTCTACCACCTCGAACCCCTGCTTCAGGAAATCGCGTCACGCATCGGCGTGTCCTTGGAAAACGTCCGCACCATGCTCTGGAGCGAAGTGCATGACGCCTTGACGAACCCCGAAACCCACGGCGGCGCCAAACTCAAGAAAAACCTGGAAGAGCGCTTCACCTATTTTGCGTACTACGCGGAAAACGGCAGGGAACAGGTTTTCTTAGGCAAGACGGCGGAAAAACTGGAAAGCAAAGCCAAAACGCTTACCATCGACCACTCGCTCAAGGAACTCGTCGGCCAGACGGCGTGCCTGGGCAAAGCCACGGGTACTGTGAAAATACTCCACGGTCCGAAAGACTTGCACAAGATGCGACGCGGCGACGTCTTGGTGGCTATAGCGACGGATCCGGACATCGTGCCGGCCATGAAGCTGGCCGCCGCCATCGTCACCGAGCAAGGCGGCGTGACCTCGCATGCGGCCATCGTCTCCCGCGAACTGGGCGTGCCCTGCGTCATCGGCACCAAAATCGCGACGAAGTGGCTCAAAGACGGGGACAAAGTTGAAGTCGATGCAACTCGCGGTATTGTTCGCAAGCTCTAGCAGGAAGGGCGAGGAAGACGCAGCACAAATTCCGCCCAGGAATATATGTGGCCCCACAAGTTCCTCAAGGACTTGTGCGGGATCTCCAAGGAAACCTGGGTTCCCGAGGATCCGATTGCGACCAAGTGGTTGAAAGACGGAGACGTCGTGCACGTCGATGCGAAAAAAGGACAAGTCAAAAGGATTTAAAGCACAAACATCGCAGACCAATCTATGACTCAACTATCCCTGCAGGAACGATTCATTACAGCTCTCAATCGGGAAGAATTTGGCCAAGTCGCCCACCATCTTGAACATATGGATACACAAAAGGGCCTGGCGGCCATCCCGCTTGTGTTGGAATACCTAAAAAACCACGAAAAGGAACGTCGGGCACGTGACAAAAAATACACCAAACAAAAAGAAAAACCCATCGAACTTCACGACCTCAACGTAAACCTTATTCCGGCCGCACTATGGGCAAGCATGCTTCGAAAACTCAACGGCAGAGGCGTCCGCTTCGATGATAAAGAAGCAACCCAGACCGCCGTGGATGTGCTTCAACTCGCCGTAAAAACGCGACGGGACGACGTATTACCCCATATCCTCGAAGTGGTGCACCGTATCCGACGAGGAAGCCACTACAAATCTGGTGCCGAAGATGGCCGGCTGGACAACCGCGTGGCCGTCAGCCTACTGGGAGTATTGCATCGGTTGGATGAACACAAAGAATGCATCCGGGAAGGCCACCAGAAAACGCTTCCAAAATACATCCAACACGTCCAAAACGAAGCCGTCAACCGCCAAATCCGGATATTTCGAATGCATTAAAAGGCGAACGGCGACGCGCAGTTTTTTAAATTAAGGTAAACCCCACCCCCACCCCCCACCCCAAAAAAAAACAGCGCCGCGGCAAATCATGTAACCCAAAACACCCCCGCGACCTACAAAAGGGACGAATAATGGCCCACACCTTCTACCACGAACTGGCGCCCTACTACGACTACGTCTACTTGTACCCCAAGTTTCGCAATTTGAGTGCTTTTAGGGCACTTTAGCGATGGCGGCAACGATTTTCTTAGTTTCTTCAGTTTCGCCAGTA
>Ga0209726_10005205_pt1 | contig 15944 bp, 10 predicted proteins | sample Subgrocontami54m_FD_187453 | JGI IMG/M metagenome (GOLD analysis project Ga0209726, IMG submission 187453) | Subsurface groundwater microbial communities from S. Glens Falls, New York, USA - GMW46 contaminated, 5.4 m (SPAdes) (version 3) | ecosystem: Environmental > Aquatic > Deep subsurface >... | reverse complement strand
ATTCGCTCCCGCCGGCACCCTGCCTCCCCCCGGCGGCCTAGAGATAAATTGGTCATACCGTTGCGCGGATGTTCTCGCGGACGAAGCGGATGATGTCCTGGGTCGAGGTGCCGGGCGTGAAAAGCTCCTTCACCCCGATGGCCTTGAGCGCCTTGATGTCCTCGGCTGGGATGATTCCGCCTCCGAACACGGCGATGTCCTCCGCGCCCTTTTCCCTGAGCAGCTCCAGCACGCGCGCGAAGAGGTAGTTGTGGGCGCCCGAGAGCACGCTCAGCCCGACGGCGTCGGCGTCCTCCTGGACGGCCGTCGCGACGATCTGCTCGGGCGTCTGGTGGAGCCCCGTGTAGATGACCTCGAAGCCCGCGTCGCGGAGCGCCCGCGCGACGATCTTGGCGCCGCGGTCGTGCCCGTCGAGGCCCGGCTTGGCCACCACCACCCGAATCTTGCGCTCGGCCATGGAATCCTCCGTTACCCGAACATCGCGCGGATGCGGTCCGCGGTGCCCATGATCTCCTCGCGGTTGCCCGGGACGAATTTCCAGTCGAAGCCCTTGCCGTCGCCGGTCCAGCGGGGGATCAAGTGCAGGTGGAAGTGCGGGACGGACTGGAAGGCCGCGGCGCCGTTGGCCTGCAGCACGTTGAGCCCGTCGGGGCTGAGCGCTTTCCGCAGCGCCCCGGCGACCTTCTTGGCTGTAGTGATGGCGGCCTTGAGGTCCTCCACCTCCGCGTCGTAGAGCGTCGCCGCATGCGCCTTGGTGGCGACGAGGCAGTGCCCGCGGGTGAGCGGGTTGATGTCCATGAAGGCGAGCGTCCGCTCGTCGTCGTAGACCTTCGCGGACGGGATCTTCCCGTCCCGGATCATGCAGAAGACGCACTCGGCCATTGAGCTAGACCTCCAGCGTCCAGCCGCGCGTATCCGGCGCGGTGCCGTACTGGATGCCGACGATGGCATCGTAGAGCTTCTGGGTGGTCGGCCCGATCTTGCCGCCGCCGACGACCATGCGATGCCCCTTGTAGGCGAGCTCGCCCACCGGCGAGATCACGGCCGCCGTGCCCGTCCCGAAGACCTCATCGAGCGTGCCTGCCTTGTGCGCCGCCACGACTTCGTCAATGGAGATCTGGCGCTCGCTGACCCCGGCGCCCCACTCGCGGAGCAGCGTGAGCACCGAGTCGCGCGTCACGCCGGGCAGGATCGTCCCGCCGAGCGGAGGCGTGATCACCTCACCGGCGATCTTGACCATGATGTTCATGGTCCCGACCTCGTCGATATACTTGCGGTGCACGCCGTCCAGCCACAGGACCTGCGTGAAGCCCTCGTGCTTCGCCTCTTCGCCCGCCATAAGGCTCGCGGCGTAGTTGGCGCCGGTCTTGGCGCTGCCCAGACCGCCCTCGACGGCGCGCACGTGCTTCTCCTCGACGCGGATCTTCACCGGCGCCATGCCCTCGGGGTAGTAGGCGCCCACCGGCGAGAGGATGACGAAGTAGATGTACGACTTCGCCGGGCGCACCCCGAGGAAGGCCTCGCTGGCGATGATGGTCGGGCGGACGTACAGCGAGGTGCCGATGGTCTTCGGCACCCAGTCGCGCTCGATCCCGACCAGGGTCACGAGCGAGCGGAGCGCCAGCTCCGGGTCGAGAGGCGGAATGCACATCTGCGCCGCAGAATGGTTCATGCGCTGCACGTGCTTCTGGGGCCTGAAGAGCCGCACCGTGCCGTCCGCCCCGCGGAAAGCCTTGAGCCCGTCGAAGATCGCCTGGGCGTAGTGCAGCACGGCCGCGGCCGGATCGAGCGGGATCGGCCCGTACGGCTCGACCCGCGGGTCGTACCATCCCTTTTCTTCCTTGAAGTCGGCGACGAACATGTGATCGGTAAAGAGGGTCCCAAAGCCCAGATCCGAGTCCTTCGGCTTGGGCTTGTGCGTCGCCGCCTTGACGATCCTGATCGCGTCGGACATGGTGCCGCCCCCCTAGAAGATGATCGGTTCCCGGTAGAGGCCGAAGACCTGGCGGTAGACGTCGGAGATCTCGCCGAGCGAGACGTAGTCCTTGACGGCGTCCACCAGCACCGGCATGACGTTCTGGCCGCCCCGGCACGCGTCGGCCAGCTGCTTGAGCCGCTTCTCGACCCTGGTCGTGTCGCGCGAGGCCTTGGTGGCCCTCACGCTCTCCACCTGCTCGCGCTCGATGGCGTCGTCGAGGCGCAGGTACTCCATAGGCTTCTCGTCGGCCATGACGTACTTGTTGACGCCCACCACGACCTTTGCGCCGCGGTCGTCGAGGAGTTGGTAGCGGTAGGCGGCGTCCGCGATCTCGTGCTGCGGGTAGCCCGAATCGATCGCACGGATGATGCCGCCCATCCCGTCGATCTTCCGGATATAGGCCATCGCCTGCTCCTCCATCTGGTCCGTCAGGCGCTCGAGGAAGTAGGCGCCGCCGAGCGGGTCGATCGTGAGCGGCGCGCCCGTCTCCTCGGCGATGATCTGCTGGGTGCGCAGCGCCACGGTCACGGCCTCCTCGGTGGGCAGCGCCAGCACCTCGTCGAAGGAGTTGGTGTGCAGCGACTGCGCGCCTCCGAGGACCGCCGCCAGCGCCTGGATCGCCACGCGCGCGATGTTGTTGAGCGGCTGCTGGGCCGTCGCGGAGACGCCCGCCGTCTGAGTGTGGGTCCGGAGGCGCATGGACTCCGCCTTCTTCGCGCCGAACCGCTCGCGCATGACCGTCGCCCAGATGCGGCGCGCCGCCCGCAGCTTGGCGATCTCCTCGAAGAAGTCGTTGTGGATGTCGAAGAAGAACGACAGTCGCGGCGCAAAACTATCCACGGCCAGGCCACGGTCCACACACGCCTGCACGTACCCAAAGCCGTCGGCAAGCGTGAAGGCGAGCTCCTGGACGGCCGTCGAGCCCGCCTCGCGGATGTGGTAGCCCGAGATCGAGACCGGATTGAATTTCGGCACGTGCTGCGAGCAGAACTCGATCGTGTCCACGACGATGCGCACCGCCGACTCCGGCGGCGAGATCCACTCCTTCTGCGCGATGAACTCCTTGAGCATGTCGTTCTGCATGGTGCCGCCGATCTGTTCCCACGACACGCCCTGCTTGTCGGCCAGCGCCAGGTACATGGCGAGAGCCACGGAGGCCGTGCAGTTGATGGTCATCGACGTCGTGACCCGGTCGAGCGGGATGTCGCGGAACAGCTCTTCGAAATCGGCGAGCGTCGAGACCGAGACGCCCTCGCGCCCCACTTCGCCGCGGGCGCGCGCATGATCGGCGTCGTAGCCCATGAGGGCGGGCATGTCGAAGGCGGTGCTGAGTCCCGTCTGCCCCTGCTCGAGGAGGTACTTGAACCGGACGTTGGTGTCCTTGGGCCTTCCGAAGCCCGCGAACATCCGCATGGTCCAGAGCTTGCCGCGATACATGGACGGGTACGGCCCGCGCGTGTAGGGGAACTCGCCCGGGTACCCGAGCTTGTCCTCGTACCGCCAGCCCTGGAGGTCCTCCGGCGTGTAGAGCGGCTGGATGGGGATGCCGGAGAGCGACTCGTACGACGCGGCCCTTTCCGGCGAGCCGTCGACGAACGGTCCGTAGGTCTCCTTCTCCCAGCGCTCCTTGCCCTCAGCCATGGTCTCTTTCCCGGCTAACTAGGAGCCCGCCGCCGCACCGGCAAGCAGGTGTCGGGCGATGACGAGCTTTTGGATCTGCGAGGTGCCCTCGTAGATCTGCGTGATCTTCGCGTCCCGGAAGTGCCGCTCGACCTGGTACTCCTTGATGAAGCCGTAGCCGCCGTGGACCTGCACGGCGTCCGTCGTGACGCGCATGGCCATCTCGGACGCGAAGAGCTTGGCCATCGCCGCTTGGGGCCCGAAGGGCTCGCCCCTGTCCTTGAGGAACGCCGCGCGCAGCGTGAGCAGGCGCGCCGCCTCGATGGCCGTCGCCATGTCGGCCAGCATCCATTGGACCATCTGGTGCTGGCCGATCGGCACGCCGAAGCTCTTGCGCTCGCGCGCGTAGCCGAGCGCGGCCTCGTACGCCGCGACGGCGATGCCGACGGCCTGCGCGGCGACGCCGATGCGGCCGCCGTCGATCGCCGTCATGGCGATCTTGAACCCCTGCCCTTCTTCGCCGAGCCTGCAGGACACGGGCACGCGGCAGCCTTCGAAGAGAAACTCGGCCGTGTCGGAGGCGCGGATGCCGAGCTTGTCCTCCGTCTTGACGACGGTGAAGCCCGGGGTGCCCTTCTCGACGAGGAAGGCGCTGATCCCGCGAGGGCCCTTGGCCCGGTCCGTCTGGGCGAAGACGAGGGCGGCGTCGGCCTCCCTCCCGTTGGTGACGAAGATCTTCCTGCCGTCGAGGAGGTACGCATCGCCGTCGCGGCGGGCGAGCGTCCTCTGGTTGGTGGCGTCGGAGCCCGCCTCGGGCTCGGTCAGCGAGAAGCAGCCGAGCTTGTGCCCCGCTGCGAAGGGTGTCAGAAAGCGCCGCCTCTGCTCCTCCGAGCCGAACTTGGCGATGGGGTCGCAGTAGAGCGAGTTGTTGACGGACATGATGGCCCCGTGCGAGGCGCAGGCGCGCGACACTTCTTCAAGCGCCACCGCGTACGCGACGGTGTCGCCGCCGCTCCCGCCCCAGGCCTCGGCCACGGCGATGCCCATGAGCCCGAGCTCGCCCATGCGCCGCACGGTCTCCCGCGGAAAGCGCGCCTCGCGGTCGATGACCTCGGCGATGGGGCGGACTTCCTTCTCGGCGAAGTCCCTGGCCACCGCCTGGATCATCTTCTGCTCGTCAGTGAAATCGACCCGCATTCGGATTATTTCTCAAATAGCTTCTTGAATTCCTGCTCTAGGAGCGGCGCGACCTCGAAGAGGTCGCCCACGATGCCGTAGTCGGCGATCTTGAAGATCGGCGCCTCCGGGTCCTTGTTGATGGCGCAGATCACCTTGGACGTCCGCATCCCTGCCAGGTGCTGGATGGCGCCCGAGATGCCGAAACCCAGGTAGAGCTTGGGCGAGATGGTCCGCCCCGTCTGGCCGATCTGGAAGCGGTGCGGCCGCCACCCGGCATCCACCGCCGCGCGTGAGGCGCCGACGGCCGCGCCGATCGCCTTCGCGAGCGATTCCAGGATGACGAAGTTCTCGGGCCCCTTGAGCCCGCGACCGCCGGAGACCACGACCTCGGCCTCGGCCAGCTCCGGCAGCCCCGTGGAGGAGTCCTCGCGGCGCTCCACCAGGCTCATGACGGCGGCGGGCAGCGTGACCTCGGGCTTCTCCACCGAGGCCACCGCTCCCTGCTGCGAATCGGCCGGCTTGAAGACGTTGGGCCTGAGCGTCGCGAGCCACGGCATCTTCGCCCACGTCATCTTCGAGAGCAGCTTGCCCGCATAGACCGGCCGCGTGGCGACCAGCTTGCCGTCCTCGAGCGCCAACGCCGTGGAATCGGCCGACAGCCCGGCGCCGAGACGGGCGGCCAGGCGCGCCATCGCCTCGCGCTGCCGCGCCGTCACCGCGCCGAAGAAGGCCTGCGGCGATTCCTTCCGGCAGAGCTCCGCCAGCACCGGGGTCCACACCTCCCCGCGGTACGGAGCGAACGCGGGGTTCTCGAGGAGCAGGACGCGCTTCGCGCCCCACTCACCGAGCTGCTTGATGCCGGCCTCGGTGGCCTTGTCGGTCAGCCACACCGCCTCGGCCTGGCCGCCCGCCTGCGAAGCAAGCCTCCCAGCCTCGCCCAGCACCTCCGCCATGACCTTCTTCGGATTGCCCTGCCTATCGTCTTCGACCAAGCACCAGAAAGAACCCGCCATGACGTTCGTGTCTCCCTTTTGGTGTGCTAGATGGCCTTCGCGTCTTCGCGAAGGGCGCGGACAAGTTCCTTGGCGGCCTCGGCCGCTTCGCCCGAGATGATGCGCCCTGGAGGTCGCGGCGGCAGCGCCTCGAGCTTGATGACCGACAGCGCCGGCGACTCGGCCGTGAGGCCGAGATCGGCGGCCTTGATGTCCTTCATCTCCTTCTTCTTGGCTCCCATGATGCCCTTCAACGTCGGGTACCGCGGCTCGTTCAATCCCTTCTGGGCCGACACCACGGCGGGCAGCGGCAGGTCGAACAGCTCGAGGCCGCCCTCGACCTGGCGGCCGACGCGGATGGCCTTGCCCGCCTCGTCCACCGACTCCTCCATGATCCAGGACGCGCAGGGCCAACCGAGCAACTCTGCGACGGCCGCGCCCGCCGCGCCCATGTCGTCGTCGATGGCCTGGCGTCCGAAGAGCGCCAGTGCCGGCGCCTCCTGCTTGATCACGGCCGCGAGCGCGCGCGCCGTCATGAGCGTATCGGCCCGCTCCCAGGCGGGATCGTTCAGGTGAATAGCGCGGTCGGCGCCCATGGCGAGGCACGAGCGCAGCGCCTCCTTGACGCGGTCGGGGCCGAGGGAGACAGCGACGACCTCGCCCTGCCCGCGCTTCTCCTTGATCCGGAGCCCCTCCTCGAGCGCGTACTCGTCATAGGGAGAGACGATCCAGGTGATGCCGGCCGTATCGATGGCCTTCCCGTCCGGCCCGATCTTGACCTGGGTCGCTGTGTCCGGCACCTGCTTGATCATCACGAGAATCTTCATGCCGTGGCGCTCCTGTCGTAGTGGAGTTGGCGCGTGATCCGGAAGCGGTCGCCGGGGATGAACACCCGGTCGTACACGATGGGTCGCGATTCGGCGTCGGTCGAGACGCGGTCGGAGCGGAAGCACGGCACGCCCGGCGCGCAGCCGAGCTCGCGCGCCGCGCGGGCGGGCAGCGTCTCGGCGGAGACGGTCTCACGCGCGGACGTGATCTCGATGCCGAGCTTGAAGGCCAGCACCTGGCGGAGCGGCGTGACCGCGAGGTCGGCCTTCGCCACCTCCTCGCCGAGCGCAGCGGGCAGGTGCGACGCCTGGAAGCTCGTGGGATGGCCGTCCACCAGCCTCAAGCGCTCGAGCACGAAGACGCGGGCGCCGGGTTCGAGCCCGAGCTCGCGCGCCGCGTGCCGGTCGGCCCGGGCGGTCTGCGTGCGGAGGAAGCGCGTGGCGACGTTCTCGCCGACCGCCGTGAGATCGCCGGCGAAGGCGCGGAAGTGGAGGATGTCGTAGTCGACTGACGGCGCCGCCACGAAGGTGCCGAGGCCGTGCCGCCGCGTGATCAGGCCGTCTCGTTCCAGCACCTCGAGCGCCTGACGGAGGGTCATGAGGGTGACGCCGAAGTCCATCGCCAAACGGCGCTGGGTGTCAAGGCGCTCGCCAGGGCCGATGCGGCCCGACCCGATCGTGTCGCGCAGGGCTTCCGCGATCTGGTGGTACCTGGGCACGCGACTCCGCACGGCGCCTCCTTCAAAAGCCACGAGTGTTCTAGAACTCCGGCGGCCGCTCGGCTCCCACGTCGAGCTTCGGGACGGGATTCCAGTCAGGCCGGACGGGCAGTTACGGCAACCGGAGGGATTGTACCCGGGGGCCCGGACTCTGGTCAAGGGGCGCCCGAAAGGGCGCTATTCGTTGGCCAGGCGCTGCGAGAGGGCGATCAGTCCAGCCAGCTTGGCAGCAGCCGCTCCCGAGTCTATGGACTGCGCGGCCAGCGCCACGCCTTCCTTGAAATCGCGCGCCTTGCCGCCCACCACGAGAGCAGCCGCCGCGTTCATCAGCACGATGTCGCGGCGCGGGCCGGATTCGCCCGCCAGCACCTGGCGGATGATCAGGGCGTTCTCCGCGCGATCGCCGCCGCGCAGGTCCTGGATCGAGGCCCGCGACAGCCCGAAATCCTCGGGACGAACGGTCGAGCTCCGGACCACTCCCTCGTGGACTTCGGAGATGTGACTCGGGCCGGTGTTGGAGATCTCGTCGAGCCCGTCGGCGCCGTGGACGACGAAGGCTCTGAGCGTCCCGAGCTCAGCGAGGACCCTGGCCAGCGGCTCAGCCAGCGCCTGCGAGTACACCCCGATGACCTGGGCGTTGGCGCCGGCGGGGTTGGTCAGCGGCCCCAGCATGTTGAAGACGGTGCGGATGCCCATCTCGCGGCGCGCCGCCATGACGTGCTTCATGGCCGTGTGCAGGAGCGGCGCGTAGAGGAAGCCGATCCCGATCTCATCCACGCAGCGGCCGACCTTTGCCGGCGGCAGCTCGATGTTGATACCGAGCGTCTCGACCACGTCGGCCGACCCGCAGAGCGAGGAGACCGAGCGGTTGCCGTGCTTGGCGACCTTGAGCCCGGCCCCGGCCACGACAAACGCGGTGGCGGTGGACACGTTGAACGTCCCGGATGCGTCGCCGCCCGTGCCCGCGGTGTCGATCAGCATCTCCCGGTCCGTGCCCGTGGCCCCCACGACCTCGCCCGCGCGAGTTCGGACCTTGACCGCCTTCTGGCGCATCACCTGGGCGAAGCCGATCAGCTCCTCCACCGTCTCACCCTTCATCCGGAGCGCGGTGAGGAACGCGGCGATCTGGGCGTTCGTCGCCGCGCCCGACATGATCGCCTCCATGGCCGCCGCGGCCTCGATGCGCGAGAGATCCTTGCGGTCGACGAGAACGCGCACGGCCTCGGTGATGATCGGACTGGTCACGGCCGTTCGCCTCCCCGCTCCCCGCGCGGCCGGATCGCGGCAGCGGCATTGAGCACCTCGCCGAGGTTGATCGGCTTGGCGAGCACCGAATGCACGCCGTTGGCCTGGAGCTCCTCCGGCGAGACCTCGACCGCAAAGCCGGTGACCAGGATCACAGGTAGCCCCGGCACCTCGTCGCGCACGGCGCGGGCGAGCTCCCAGCCCGTCATCCCGGGCATGCTCAGATCGCTGAAGACCAGGTCGAGCGGCTCACTCCTGACGCGCGAGAGCCCCTCGGAGCCGCTGCGCGCGACCCCGACCGTGTGCCCGGCCGAGCGGAGCAAGTCGGCGACCAAGTCCCCCACGGACTCCTCATCGTCGACCACGAGGCAGCGCAGCGGAACCACCGGCCCGGCCGCGCCGGCATCGGGGACCGGCGCCCGCAGCGCGGCGCCGACGGGGAAGAGCAGGGTGAACGCCGTTCCCTGCCCCTCCTGGCTGTCCACGGTGATGGTCGCGCCGTGCCGCGAGAGAATGCCGTAGGTCATGGACAGCCCGAGCCCCGTCCCCTTGGGGCCCTTGGTCGTGAAGAACGGGTCGAAGATCTTGCCCCGGACGGCCGCGGGGATACCGATACCCGTGTCGACGACGCGGAGCTCGATCGACTTGCCCCGGCGCGCCGTCGAGACGGTGAGCGTGCCGCCGCGCGGCATGGCATCGGCCGCGTTGAGGATCAGGTTGGTCATCACCTCCCGCAGCTCGGCGGGGTCGCCGAGCGTCGTCGGCAGGTCGTCGGCAAGCTCCGTCACCGCCCCGATGGCGATCCCGCGCCGCGGCGGCTCGAGGCGCCAGGAGGATTCGGTCAGCTCGAGCGCCTCGCGGACGATCTGATTGAGGTCCACCGAGACGGCAGGCTGGTCGCGCCGGATGCGCGTGAACTCCTGGAGCCGCCGCACCGTTTTCGCGCCGTCCATCGCCGAGCGCTCGATGATCTGAAGCCACGCGCGCGTCGTTGGGTCCGCAACGCGCTGCAGCAACAGCTGGGCGCGCCCCAGGATGGCGGCGAGGAGGTTGTTGAAGTCGTGGGCCACGCCCGAGGCCATCTCGCCCAGCGCGCGGAGCTTCTCGCTGCGCACCAGATGGTCCTGGGCCGCCGCCAAGTCCTCGTAGGCGCGGGTACGGTCCTGGTAGAGCCGCGCGCTGCGAAGCGCCAGCGCCGCCAGGCCCGCGATGTTGGTCAGCACGCGCTCGTCGGCCTCGGAGTAGGGCCGGTCGGTGCCGCGCAGAGCCAGCACGCCCACTACCTGGGAGCCGGCCAGCATGGGGACACCGATCCAGTGCGGCAGGGCCTCGTTGCCCGGCGCGGGCTCCATGCCGCGGCGGACGCATTCCCCGGCGTAGTCGTCCGTCCGGATGGGCCGGCCCGACGTCGCGACGTTGGCCATGAGTCCGATGCGGCCGTGGATGGAGCGCCGCGGCAGCCCGAGGTCGCGGACGCCGTCGTGCAGCCGCAGGAGCGCCACCATCTCCGCCGAGGCGTCGTCGATGACGACCAGCACCATGTTGCGGGTGTCGAGGAGGCGCGCCACCTGGCGCTGGATGGCCTCGACCACGTCTTCCTGGCGCAGCTGGCCCGTGACCGCGCGGGAGAGGTCGTGGAGCACCGACAGCTCGGAGAGCAGCGCCTCGCTCTCCTCGAGCCGAAGCCGCGTCTGGCGCGTGAGGTCGGCGTTCTCCAGGAACAGCCCGACCTGGGAGGCCACGCCTTCGATCAGGCGCACCTCTTGCGGCGGGAAGGAACGCCCCACCTTCCACCAGACGAGGAACACGCCGCCAAGAGGCTCGCCGCCCGCCAGGGATGGCGCGAAGAGGACGGAGTGAGAGTCGAAGCCCTCGAAGAGCTGCGGGTCGATGCGGGGATCGTTTTTCACGTCCGCCGACCAGGCCCCCCGCCCCTCGCGCCACAGCTGACTGAGAGCGGGCATGCGCTCGAGCACGAACGGGTGCGCGAGGAAGAACTCCACCAATGCCTTTGGCACGTGCCAGCCCGCCGCCGGGACCAGCGCGCTCTTGTCGGCCGACTGGGTGTAGACGCCGACCATGTCGGCGCCGAGCGTGCGGCCGACCTCGACCGCCACGCGGCGCAGGGCCTCCGCTGCCCCCCCGGGCTCCGAGAGCGCCCGACTGACGGCCAGGAGCGTCGTCGCTTCCCGCAGCTGCTCCTGGACGAGGTCGTGGAGGCGCTGGTTCTCGAGCGCGAGCGCCACCTGGGCGCCGATGGCCATCCCGAGGTCCTGCTGCCACGGCTCGAACGGGGTGGCGCGCTCCACGTAGTCGAGCATCATCACGCCGATGACCTCGTCCTGCCGGATGAGCGGCACGACCATGCAGGACTTGATGTGGAACGCGTCGACCCACGCCCGCGGAATCAGGTCGGTGTCCGAGGCGTCGGCGACGATGACCGGCCGGCGCGTCCCGATGGCCTGAGCGTGGATCGGGACCTCGCGCAGGGGCTCGTCCAACATCGTTTTGAAAGCGGTCCAGAGCTGGTGTTCCTTCCGCCCATCAGCGAACTGCGACATGAGCGGCACGACGCGGTCCCCTTCCAAGCGCTCGAAGCTGCAGCGGTCCACGCCGCAGACCTGGGCGATCCGTTGCGCCACCTGCTTGAGCAAGCGGCGCGGATCGAGGGACGAGTTGAGGATCTCGGTCACATCGAGGAGCGAGCGCGTCTGATCGAGGCGCTGGGTGGTCTGGGCGTACAGACCGGCGTTGCGGATGGCCACGGCGGCCTGGGCGACGAAGCTCTCGATCAGCTCGAGCTCGTCGGGGCCGAGCCGGAGCGGCGCGCGCCCGTTCAGCGCCAGGACACCCAGGAGCGAATCTTCGAGGAGGATGGGCACGCCGAGAAAGCTCGTCAGCCCGTGCGCCCGCCACCACGCCTCAGCGACCAGCCGGCCGTCGGCCACCGCATCCGCGAGGGACAGGGCCTGGCGCTGCGAGGCCACCACCCCGATGGGGCCCTGGCCGAAGGCTATGGTCCGGAGCGGGAACGTCGCCCCCATCGGCTCGTCGGAGAACGCGCGTAGGCGCAGCGTCGTGCCCTCCGGCTCGGCGACCCACATGGAGACCACGGGCACGCCCATGAGAGCGGCCGCGGCCCGCGCGATGCCTCCAAGTACCGCGCCCGTGTCGAGGGAGGAGGATACGAGCTGGTTGAGGCGCGCGAGCGAACGCAACCGATCCGCCCGCACTTCGGCAGCCTCGAAGAGCCGGGCGTTGTCGAGCGCGACCACCAGCTGGCTCGCCACGGCGGAGACGAATTCGATCTCCTCCTGGCCGAAGCGGTGTCCTGTCTCGTGGTAGACCGCCAGCACGCCGAAGGGGTCCTCGCGCATCAGGGGCAGCGCCAGGGCGGCGCGCCAACCGTGGACCAGGATCCGCTCCCGGGTCTCCGGGCGGAGCCTGATCTCCGGGTCGTTGACGATGTCGGACGTCCACACCGGCCTCCGTTCGACGAAGGCGCGCCCGGAGACGCCCTCACCCGGCTCGACCAACAGTGCACCGGTGAAGGTGTGGGGCTCGTCCGAGTGGCGCGCGAAGCGGAGCAGGCCCACATCGGGATCGTACAGGTGCACCGCGACCACGGGAACTCCCAGCGTCTCCCTCGTCTGGACCGCGACCAGGCTCAGGATCCGCTCGGCATCGAAGGTGGAGACGAGCGCCCGGCCCATCTCCGCCAGCCCCCGCATCCGCTCAGCCTGCTTCGCCGCCTCGCGGTAGAGCCGCGCGTGCTCGATGGCGACCGCGGCCTGCCCGGCAAAGGCCTCGGCAACCTCCTGGTCGCGGCGGCTGAAGGCCCGGCGCGCGCGAAACGTGAGCACCCCGATGATGCGCTCGCCCACGCGCAGCGGCACCCCCATGTAGTGCGTGTAGCCCAGCCGGCGGTTGGCGGCCATGTGCTCCGGTATAAGATCGGGCAGGGCGTCCAGCTGGCCGACGATTGCTCGACCCTCGGCGACCACCCGGCCGGCAAGGCTCTCGCCCACCTTGATGCGCGGTGTGAGCATCGTCGCGGTCGCGGTCCCCGCCAGCCCCGCCACGATCAGCTCGTCGCCCTCGAGGAGCCGGAAGCCCGCGTTGTCCACGTCGAGCAGCCGCATGGCCTCCTCCGCCACGCCCGTCAGCAGCGCGTCGGTGGGCAACAGCAGGCCGATCTTCTTGTTCACCTCGAGCAGGGCGGAGAGAGACGCGCGGCCACTCCGCTCGTCGGCGAACAGCCGGGCGTTCTCGATCGCGACGGCCGCCTGGCCGCCCAGTGCCGTCATCATCTCGATCTCCGCCGCGGAGGCCTGGTGCGGCTGCCACCAGTACGCGGTCAGGCCCCCGTAGGGCTCGCCCTTGATGAAGATGGGGACGGAGAGCACGCCCCGGTAGCCCTCGCGCTCGACCAGGATCCGCGTGTCCGCGGACAGCGGGATCGCGGGGTCGTTGAGGATGTCCTCGGTCCAGACGGGGCTCCTCTCGCGAAAGGCGCGGCCGGCGGTGCCTTCGCCCACTCGGAGGCGCAGGTCGCGGACGAACTCGCTCGAGACACCCGTGGCCCGCGCATAGGTCAACAGGCCGGTGTCAGGCTCGGCGCGGAAGATCCCGACCGCCGCCGCGCCCGTGAGGCCCTGGCAGCCCTCGACGATGATGTCGAGGATATGGTCGAGCTCGAGCGAGGACGCCAGCGCTCCGCTGACCTCGAACAGCACCCGATAGCGCGCCGCGCTCTGCTGAGCCTCGGTGAAGAGCTGGGCGCTATCGATGGCGATGGCGGCGTGGCTGGCTAAGGAGAGCAGGAGGTCCATTTCGGCCGCGACGAAAGCATGCTCAGTGCGGGTGAAGACGTTGAGGACGCCCACCAGTCGCTCGCGCATGAGGAGCGGGATGGAGGCGAGCGAGACGAAACCCTCGGCCCTGAGCCACGGGAGGTCCGCGACCTCGGGCGACGCCTCGATCCGGTGGACGACGACGGCCTGGTGGCTGACGGCGACCCGGCCCGTGACGCCTTCGCCGAAGGCGAGGCTGCCGGGCCGCGCCATCGGCAGGCGTTCGAGCAGGCCCGCCTCGGCGCAGAAGCGGAGCCGGTCACCCTCGGCGATGGCGAGCCGGGCCGCGCCGTCGGACACGAGCCCGCGCGCCGCGCCCACGATCACGGCCAGCACGTCCTCGAGCGAGCGGGCGGCCGTGAGGCTGTGGCCGATTCGCGCCAGCGTCTCGAGCCGCCGGCTCTGCTCCTCCATCTGGGCCAGGAGGAGCGTGCGCTCGACGACCTGGCCGATCTGGTGGGCGACGGCCTCGAGGACCTTGACCTCCTCGGGCGGGAACTCGCGCTGCTCCTGCGAGATCAGCGACATCACGCCCCAGGTCCGTCCTTCGACGAGGATGGGCAGGGCGTGCTGGGTGCGGTGGGCGCGCACGGCCTGGAGCTGGGTGAGCCAGGGATCGGTGAGCGACGACGGGTCCAGGTGGGTCACGATCAGCCGCCCCGTGCGTGCCGCCTCGCCGACGTAGGAACCGTCGACCGGCCTCACGCGGATATGGGCCGCGAACTCGGGCGTGAGACCGCGCTGGGCGATCAGCGTCAGGGTGCTCTCGGTCGGATCGAGCTGGTACACGCCACCCGCGTCCATCCGCGTCAGCGCGCGGACGACATCGAGCATCTCCCCGGCGGTGGCGACGACGTCGGCCGAGCGACTCATTCTGAGCGCGACGGCGTTGAAGGCTTCGTGCTCGCGGTTGCGCCTGGCCAGCTCGCCATCGGGATCGGAGGGCTCCGGCTCGGCCATCGCTTCGACCGCCCCCCGGCGCGACGCTGCTGGCTCGCGGCGGAGCAGGAGCGACGCCGCGGTGCCGGCGAGCGCGCACAGCCCCAGCCCCACCAGCCAGCCCACGAGAGCGCGGCGCCGGCCTTCGCCGTCATCGGCGACGAGCAGCCAGAGCTGCCCCGGTGCTGAGACGGCGATCTGGCCCGCGGGGCGGACAAGGAAATCCCGCCCATCGCCGAGGCTGACCTTGCCGGCCACTGTCGCTCCGATCCAGTCCGCCGTCGGCGGACGCTGGAGAGACGAGAAGAGCGGACGGCCATTGACGAGGAAGAGCATGCCGGACCGGGCAGAAGCTCCCGCGGCCGGCGGCACCACGTTCTCGAGCCGGCGGGCGATGACCACGAAACCCGCGGGCCGGACCGCCCCCGCACTCCCCGCCGCCGGGCCCACCACGGGGACTGCGGCGACGACATAGGGATGGCCGTCGAGAACCGTCAGCCCAGGCGGTGATGCGCTGATGGCCGCGGGGTCGGGAATGGGCGTTGGCGGCGGTGCGGGCACCCGGAGGAGCGCGATCCCCGAGGCGTCGAGGACCGAGACGAAATCGGCAACCCGCTCGAGGGTGACGGCGGCGAGACGCGGCGAGACGCCTCGGGCCACGGTCGCCCAGTCGCCCTTGGCCACACCGGCCACAAGGGCCGGGTCTCGCGCGAGCAACCGCGCCTCGCGGTGCAGCGCAGCATGCGCATCGGCCACGAGCGCGGCCGCGGACTCCTGGGCGCGCGCCACCGCCTGCTCTCGCGCGAGCGAGAACTGGCGGAGTGCGACGGCGACGCCGCCCGCTCCCAGCGCGGAGAGCGCCAGCGCGCCGAGCGCGACTCCGAAGAGCAGATCCCGTGTCGAGGAGCGCATGAAGGGCGCCGGGCCTCCTCGGACCCGGTCAGATCAGCATATGCAGATCGGCCCACGAGGGCAACTTTCGCGGTGGGGTCGGGTTCCCGCCCCGCCCCCCTGCTGGCGGCGGCCTGCTAGAGCCCGAGGTAGGCCTGCTTAGCGAGAAGGCCGCGGGGATGTGCAGGCCCATGAGCCCCTGGGCGTTGCCCGGTGGCGCCAGCCGGCTATTTTTGGCTGTAGTCGTAGAAGCCGCGCCCCGTCTTGCGCCCGAGCCTGCCCGCCATCACCATGCGCTTGAGAAGCGGCGGGGGCGCGTACCGGGGCTCGCGGAACTCCTCGAACATCACCTCGGCGACGAACATGGTCGTGTCCAGCCCGACCAGGTCCAGCAGGGTGAACGGCCCCATCGGGTATCCGCAGCCGAGCTTCATCGCCTGGTCGATGTCCTCGATCGTGGCAAGCCCACCCTCGTAGACACGGATGGCGTCGAGAAGGTAGGGCACGAGCAGGCGGTTCACGATGAAGGCCGTCGAGTCCTTGGTCTTGACCGGCACCTTGCCGACGGCCTGCACCCACTCGTAGGCGGCCGCAACCGTCGCGTCGTCCGTCAGGATGGACTGCACGACCTCCACGAGCTTCATGAGCGGCACCGGGTTGAAAAAGTGCAGTCCCAGCACCTGCCCCGGCCGCTTCGTGGC
>Ga0209726_10005204_pt1 | contig 15946 bp, 16 predicted proteins | sample Subgrocontami54m_FD_187453 | JGI IMG/M metagenome (GOLD analysis project Ga0209726, IMG submission 187453) | Subsurface groundwater microbial communities from S. Glens Falls, New York, USA - GMW46 contaminated, 5.4 m (SPAdes) (version 3) | ecosystem: Environmental > Aquatic > Deep subsurface >... | reverse complement strand
ATCATAGATTCCCGCATTTTTTTTACTCACATTATCTGTGTAGATTTCGGCCTTTAAAAGAACTTCTGCCAAGCTTTTATTTACGGCTTGACCAGTGTCGACAGAATCTGACTTTATATTTGTTAAACTTTTGTCAAAATCTTTCGTTCCACTCTCCTTACTGTATGCACACATGTTCAATGTACACACAAATAAGGCATAAAAGATAATCAACATTGACGATATTTTCCACCTGATTTTAAAAAAAAACGCCATTTTTTAACTCTTTTGACATTATTAACGGTTTATTGTTCAGCAAATATGTTTTTGTTAAGCAAACTACTTATAGGAATTAGAATATAATGTTTGGAAGAAATAAAAAAAGGCTGGTATAAATCAACTAATTGATCTATAAAATAATTTGGCAAGCTAACAGAGTGTGATTTTTATACGTTCTCCAAACAAATATGGAATATCTAACACCTCAATTCCTGCATCTTTAAAGGCGTTTATTTTGTTTTCAGCACTTCCTTTGCCGCCTGAAACAATTGCACCTGCATGTCCCATTCTTTTTTCTTTTGGAACAAATCTTCCTGCGATGTAGCCGAATACAGGTTTATTTACATGTCTGCGAATGAAATCAGCGGCATCTTCTTCAGCATTTCCGCCTATTTCGCCTATTATGCATATTACTTCCGTTTCAGGGTCCTTATTAAATTTATCAATTATTTCTACAAATTCTGTTCCTGGTATCGCATCACCTCCAATACCAACAACAGTACTCTGCCCTAACCCAACTGAAGAAATACTGTTTACAACCTCATAAGTAAGTGTGCCGCTTCTACTAACTATGCCTATTTTCCCTTTTTTATGAATGGAGTTAGGCATAATTCCAAGCTTACATAATTCAGGTGAAATAATTCCTGGGCAATTACCACCAATGTATGTGATATTCTTACCCTTAATATAATTATATATTTTGAGAGATTCAAAAACAGGAATACCTTCTGATATGCAAACAATAAGAGATATTCCTGAATCTATAGCCTCAAAAACAGCATCTGTTGCAAATTTTGCAGGAACAAAAATAATTGAAGAGTTAGCTTTATGTAATGTCACAGCTTCACATACAGAATTATAAACGTTGACTTCTCCTATAGTTGTTCCACCTTTACCTGGAGTAACTCCAGCTACAATATTTGTTCCATATTTGAGCATGAGATCAGTATGAAACGCACCATCTCTACCTGTTATTCCTTGGACAACGACTCTTGTGGATTTATCAATTAAAATACTCATTGCACTACTTTTTTTATTGCTGAATTAAGATCTGTGAATACTTCTATTTCTTCAGAATTTAGTATTTTTTCTGCACATTCAAAATTTGTTCCTATCAATCTTACTACTATTGGAATATTAGGCTTAAAAATTTCAATAGCCTTCAATAAGCCTTTCGCCACATCGTCACATCTAGTTATTCCTCCAAAAATATTAACCAAAATTGACTTCAAATTTTCGTTTCTTAACAGCAGCTCAAATGCCTTTATTATTTTTTGAGGGTTTGAGCTCCCACCGACATCAAGAAAATTAGCAGGTTTTCCACCTGCTATTTTAATCATGTCCATCGTTGCCATTGCAAGACCTGCTCCGTTTACGATACATCCAATATCACCATCCAACTTAATATACGATAAACCTGCCTGGGATGCTTCATATTCGTCATCTAATCTTATGCAGTTATGTTCAATTATGCCTTTCGGAAGAACATCAAGTCCGTTGTCATCTATATTCATTTTTGAATCTAAAGCGATTAAATGACCATCTTCGACAAGAGATAATGGATTAATTTCAAGTAGAGTGCAATTATTTTCGATAAAAGCATTATATGCAGATTCAATTATGTCAAATAAACAGTTCCTTAATGTTTTGTCATCCGTGACAAAACAGCACATTCTTAATATATGAAATTTTCGTATTCCCAGTATAGGATCAATATAAACTTTTAAAATTTTTTCAGGTTCTTTTGTTGCTGTTTCTTCAATTTCTACGCCACCTTCTTTACTCAAAAGAACTGCTATTTTCTTTTTTTCTCTGTCTACTGTTATTCCTAGGTAAAATTCTTTTTGAACCGAAACACATTCAACAATTAACAAGAGGTTAACTTTTTCTCCTTTTATAAAAGAATTAAGTAACAGTTCTGAATATTTAATAACCTCTTCTTCTGTGTCTGCTATTTTAATTCCACCAGCTTTTCCTCGACCACCAGAAAGAATTTGAGCTTTGATAACAACTTTTTTGTTTAATTTATTGAATGCTTTTAGAGCATCTTGGACTGAAGAAGCCAAGAATCCATTAGCTAAAGGAATATTGTAGTTTTGCAGAATTGTTCGTGCTTGAAATTCATGTATTTTCATTTTTATTCAGTAAAAATATGAATTTGGTTTAACTTTACTTTTTTAGGCATTTTTTTTCTTTTTTTGAAATAGAAATATAGAGCACCTGCAACACAAACACAAATAATAATTCTTATCTCATATTGTTCTAAATCCTGCAAATATCTTTGAACAAGAGCTCCGCAATAATAACCGAGAATGGAAAGGAATGAACAAGTTACAACTATGCATATCGAATCGTACAATATAAATTTATATGTATTGTATTTAAACATTCCAATCACAATAGGACCAGCAATTCTTAATCCTGGAATGTATCTATATGAAATAATAAAAAACATTGGATGTTTATTAAAAAATTTTGAAATTTGCTCAAATTTTTTTGCGTATTTTGGACTCAATTTTTCAACATTAATCCTGTGACTGAATTCGAAGCCAATATAATAATAAAGAAAATCAGCTACAGCCGTACCTAAAATTGAAGCTATTATAACTCCTCGCAATGTTAAACTTGAATGATGCGCCATAATTCCACCTGCGAAAGAGACAATTTTCCCTATAAATGCCACACCTATAGCTATGGCAAGATAGCCATATTCTGCAATCAATGTGTATATATAGCCGTTATCCATTTATTTAAACCAACTTCTAACCTTCCATTTTCGATAAAGGAAAATCACGATTACTATAATAATTACAACTAAACCTATAATTAAGTCATATTTATGAGTCCCAGCTATGTATTTCTTGACAAAATCACCTAAATAATAGCCTATAAAAACAAGGATAATTGCGGTAATGGCCGATACAAAAAAATCATATATGAAAAATTTAAATCGACTGAATTTTAACATCCCTAAAGTTACTGGAGCAACAACCCTGCAACCAGGAATAAATCTAAAAACAAGAACGGTCAAAAATGGAGACTTCTTAAAAAAAGCTTTTATTTTGTTGACTTTTTCTTCATGAACCTTGTCGCCTTGGCGCTCCTCATTGTAATGCAAAAAAATTCTTCCTATGAAAAAAAATATATGGTCAACAATAAGCATACCGAGAAAAGAGGCAATTATTGCTCCTTCAATGGTTATACTTTGATAATGTGCGACAAGACCTGAAACTAAAATGGCAGTTTTGCCTTCAAAAAATACGCATAAAAAAATTGCAAGATACCCGTATTCTGATAATAGGTGTTCAATAAATAACATAAGATGAATCAGCTTTTCAAAAATGGTAATCTATTTTATGATTATGACTTAATTATAGGTTACTTCACTGTAGTTTGTAAAATATAAAAGAGTATATTTCAATATTTTTCTGATGAAGATTATTTATTTTGTGCTAATTTATTCTACAGATGATAATCCGAAATTAATTTCAATTAACTTAATTTCTAACCCAAACATAAGGAGAAGTTATAATGAGCAAAGGTATTTTAAGTAAAATTCCTGCAGGTGTAGTGACAGGGAACAATCTACATGAACTTTTTAAAATAGCGAAAGAAAATGGCTTTGCCATTCCCGCTGTAAACTGCGTAGGTTCTGATTCAATTAATTCAGTTATGGAGGCTGCTAAAATTGCCAACTCTCCCGTTATTATTCAATTTTCAAATGGTGGCGCTGCATTCATAGCAGGCAAAGCAGTCAAAAATGACAATGAAAAAGGAGCCATCTTGGGTGCTATAGCAGGGGCAAAACATGTTCATTTATTAGCTGAAGCATACGGAATTCCAGTTGTTTTGCATACAGATCATTGTGCAAAAAAACTATTACCATGGATTGATGGACTTTTGGATGCAGGAGAAGAACATTTCAAACAATATGGCAAACCTCTTTTTAGCTCTCACATGCTTGATTTATCTGAAGAACCATTAGAAGAAAACATAGAAATAGCTGAAAAACATCTTAGGAGGATGAGCAAAATAGGAATGACTCTTGAAATAGAGCTCGGCTGTACAGGTGGTGAGGAAGATGGTGTTGATAATACAGGATTAGATAATTCAGCTTTATACACACAGCCTGAAGATGTATGCTTAGCTTATGAAAGATTATCAAAAATCAGCTCTAATTTTACAATCGCAGCTTCATTTGGCAATGTTCATGGAGTTTATAAGCCAGGGAATGTAGTTTTAACACCGATAATCCTTAAAAATTCACAAGATTACATTCAGAAGAAACTCAAAACAGCTAAAAATCCTGTTAATTTTGTATTTCATGGTGGTTCTGGGTCTGAACTTGAAAAGATAAGAGAAGCTGTTTCCTATGGTGTAATAAAAATGAACATAGATACTGATACTCAATGGGCTACATGGAAAGGCATCATGGATTATTATAAAAAATATGAAGGGTACCTACAAGGTCAAATAGGGAATCCTGAAGGCGAAGACAAGCCAAATAAAAAATATTATGATCCTAGAAAATGGCTGCGGGCTGCTCAAGAAACAATGGTTGTACGCTTAAAAGAAGCATTTGCAGATCTTAACTGCCTCAATAGAAATTAATAGTTAAAAAACTAACTATGCCATTACAAACCTCTGTTGTGATAACTTATCGCGCAGAGGTTTTTTTAAGTTTAGCGTAAATCACAAAAAGCAAATCTATTGTCACGCAGTACCGTATTACCAATTTCTATAGATAATCGCTTTTTTAATATAGGGCCCTCGTATACAAAAGTATGAAATTCCCCGTTTTCTCCACATGGATCTACAGAATTAGGTAAATCTGCCAAAAATTTAACATCATAAATTCGACCAGCATAACTAGCGTCTAAAACATTCGTATCTACGCACGTAACGATAGCTTTAAAGCCAAGTTCGATAAAGGCTTTTGCAAGTTCAGCTGTATCTCTTTTCCAAAGTGGAAACAAAGCTTTAAATCCAACTTTTTCCATGTTTTTTATTCGATATTCCTTCAACTCTTCCAAATAAATATCTCCGAAAGCAATAGTGAATATGCCATTTTCTTTAAAAGCTAAGAGAGTTTTTTCCATGGCTTTTTCATAATCAGAGTTGGAAGCGTTTGAATTTATAGTCACTTCTTCAAGTGGAATCCCAATCGCATCTGCCTGTTTTATTAAAAGCTCATTTTTAACTCCGTGCATACATACTCTATCGTGCTCAAAACTTACAGTTGTTAGGAGTTTTTCGACAGAATATCTATTATTCTGTTTAAAAATTTCATGCAATCCCATTGCACTGTCTTTGCCACTGCTCCAAGAAAAAACTATTTTTTCCATAAATGGTTATCTACTTTCTAAACCACTACTCTTGCTATAATTAGATTCTAACATCTCTTCATTTTTGAATCGTTCAATGGCAAACTGTATGAGTTTATCAATTAAATTTGTGTAAGAAATTCCGCTTGCTTCCCAAAGTTTTGGATACATGCTTATTTTTGTGAATCCAGGAATTGTATTTATCTCATTGATAATAACTTCTCCATTTTCTTTTAAAAAGAAGTCTACCCTTCCAAGTCCTTCACAGGAAAGAAGCTTAAAAGTTTTAATTGTTAAATTCTTAATTACAGCAACTGTCTCTTTAGATATTTTTGCTGGAATTTCTAATTTTGCACCATCTTTGTCAATGTATTTTGACTCATAAGAATAAAAATCATATAATGGAATAATCTCACCGGGTATACTTGCAATGACCTCAAAATTGCCCAACCCACCGCACTCTATCTCCCTACCTTTTATAAATTCCTCAACAATAATTTTATTATCGTACTTAAATGCATCAAATAAAGCTTTTTTATATTCAGTTTCAGTTGTAACTTTTGAAACCCCTACAGAAGACCCCATATTTGCAGGCTTAACGAAAAAAGGAAGCCCAAGTGATTCAACAGTATCGGAAAATTTTAATAATTTGTCTCCCTTTTTAAATATTAAAAATTTAGCAATAGGGATGCCTTCATCTCGAAATAAACGTTTCATTATTTCCTTATCCATGCCAACAGCAGAACCTAGAACACCAGCACCTACGAATGGAATATTTGCCAACTTCAAAAGTCCTTGTACAGTTCCATCCTCTCCTAAAGGTCCATGAAGTATAGGAAATGCAACGTTTATTTCTAAATTTTCTTTAGTTCCTACAAGCAAACCTTCTCCTGGCAAAATATGGATTTGAGGCGAAGTGCTGTCGATCTTATTAAAATTCACACATCCAACATTGTCATTTTTTTGTAATACCCACCGTCCTTTTTTATCAATTCCTATCAGTATGGGATTATATTTCTCTTTATCTATTGCGTCATAAACATTTTTAGCGGATTGAAGTGAAATTTCATGTTCAGCAGATTTTCCACCAAAAATAATGGCAACATTGATTTTTTTTGAGGACATAATTTATATCTTTCATATTTAGTAAATTTTTGAATCAAAAACATTGTTGTAATCCACATATTCTAATATCGTCAAGAGAATTATAAGCATGTTGCTAATAACGCTCAATACTTAATTTCTTTTTTTGATAAAATGGGTTAACCAATATTCCGCATAAATTTATGGTCTTTTTGAATTAAAACTGTTATTGATGAAATATTTGAGTTTATTAAAACAAAAAACTCATTTAATGCATAATCTTTTGATGAATCACGCACTAAAAAAGAACTCGGCTGTGCGTAGAAAATAACTTCATCTGGAATTTTAACATTTTTAGCGATGTATCCGAACATGCAAAAAATAAGTAAATAAGCTGTAGATGTTGCCATAATTGAGCTGGATTTTAAACTCAACGCAGTTCCAAAACTTTTTTTTAGCCTAGCATTTGTCAAATCTACCGACCATATCTCATCCATCGTCAAATGCAAGATATAACCACCAAAACACGATAGAGCAAAAATTAACCTTATATAAAATAAAGTATCTGCAAAAATTAAAAATATAAAACCGCCTGCAATCACTGCTGCCGGAATGCTGTGAATTATCCCTCTATGAACCGTAAATTTGAAAAAAATATATGATACACAAAATCGTATTATTAAATAACCAACCAATATGAAAAAAATTTGATTTTCAAGGTTAATTGTTACAGATAAAAAACGTTGAAGTATTGTTATAGGTAGAATAATGCCAAGCATTTCGAACAAAATTCTCACAGGTATGCTGTTATCACTATCAATATCAGGTAAAATACTTCCCAACGTCCCCATAGCAAAAACTATAAAACTGTTAACAAAGCTTATTTTAAAAATAAAAAGTGAAGTTAAAACGATAATGAAACTATAAATAACCCCAAATGAAACGTGTTGTTTGTAGTTTGCCATAGCTCAACTAATTTGAATGTTAATATTTAAAATTGAACTATATATTCTGATAATTAATTTGCAAAAAAATAAGCTCAATTTGAGGTAAAGTTATATGGAGATAAAACGCGTATTAAGAAGTAAGCTATTATTGAATGGCTATAAACTAAAAAAATTAAAGCTTAATATGATGTTTTTCTTTTTTTATTAAGCAAATATTCTTGCATTTTGGGCATTCAGAAGAAGCAAATCTTGGATTTGAAATAAAGGCAAACCCACATTTATCGCACACACAGAGTTTGCCGTCAGACAAAGACCATTCATTAATATTTGTGCGTAATGATTCACGACCCCACAATATTATTAAATATATTATCCATGCAAGAAGATATATAAAAAAAGCATATTGAAATGTGACAGGTATCATTTATATCCACCAAATTTGTTTATGGTACATGAGCTTTTACTGATTGTACTTTATTTATCGCCTTGTTACCAAGCGGAAGCATTATAACTTTATTAGAGCTTTGTGAAAATTTTTCAACGTTTAGAGGCGAAAATAAAACGAGCATAAATATTAAATGTGTGGCTATTGCAATAATGATAGCATAGCCCCACGGCTTTATTTTTCTTTTTTTTGATAAATAATTTTTCATCTGGTTTTTTACAAGATAACTTTACTGATTTTCGAACTGTATCTGATTTACATTTTGATCTATCGGAGAAACGGCCAAATTAACATTCAAGTTTAACTGTTGCGCTAAAGAAATAACGTCCGCAAGAGTTTCATAAGTTATGTTTTTATCTGCCCTTATTGTTATGCCTTTTGTCTCTGCATTTGAAGATATTTCCTCCAATTTAGATGTTAATTCAGATTTTGAAAGTTTAACGTTATTCAGGTAAAATAAATTATTGGCATCTATTGTTACTACATGTCTTGTTACATATTCAGATTGCCCAGTGATGTCAGGAAGATCAACTCTTATTGCAGAGAACTGTATGAATGAACTCGTGACGACAAAAAACAAAAAAAGTAAAAAAAGAAGATTAATAAAAGGGATAAAAAAAAATGAACCTTTTATGATTTTTAAAGAACTTTTAATTTTAATTTCGCTATCCATTTATATCCCTATTTAGGAGTTATAGCGAAGCTGTTCTAAAAATTAGCTAATTTGCCATAGAAGAGCTTCAACTTTAAGAGGAGTTTTTTTAAATCCAGTTAGTTATGAGTATCTATAAATTAGATGTATTGTTATTCTCTTTAATAGCATAGGTTTGGAAAAAATAAATTATCTCAGATGATGCTTTATCCATTTCTGTCACAATCGTTTGAATTCTTGTGACAAGGTAGTTGTATGCGATATGACATGGTATAGCAATACATAATCCAAATGCCGTATTTAACAAAGCCTCCCACATTGCTCCTGACAACCCATTAATATTTATTACAAATCCCTGTATTTGAATAATTTGAAATGCATCTATCAATCCTAAAACTGTTCCCAAAATCCCCAACATAGGTGCAACATAAGTAATTGTTGCAAGGATATTCATTTTCCTTTCCATTCTCGGTATTTCATCTAATGCTGAATTGGCGGCAGCCTGCTTCAAATTCAAATCGTTTTGAGCATGTCTTAAAATAACTGCTTTTAATATATGTGAAACTGGCCCTGGAGTTTCTTCGCAAAGCGTTATTGCTTCGATAAGATTTCCACGTTTTAAAACATTTATTAGACCATGTAGAAGCTCACCTACATTAATTTGTGCACGATGAAGGTGAAACCATCGCTCAAAAAATATTATTAAAGCGATTACACTGCATATTATTAGAAGCCACATTATCGGACCTCCATACTGGACAAGTTGCAATAAGAGCATTTTTTATTCCTTTAAACTGTTTTTATTATTTATAACAGCGTAGCTGGATTATTCCAATAAATTTATACCGAAGTTATTCCAAAAATTGGTTAATTTGCGATAAAACACCTTCAATTTTTATATAAGTTTTTCTAAACCAATTAGTTATGGGTATATCACTATGATTTAGAAACAATTTTAAGCTTCTTCTTCTAAAGGTTTCGACGGAGGAATTTCTCTAGCTTCCATTAATTTAATTCTAATTTTACTTAATACTTTTTCCTGAAGCTCCTTATTACCAGTCATGGTTTCTTTTACTTGCTCTCTTCCTTGCCCAAGCTGTTCGCCATCGAGAGAAAACCAAGCTCCACGCTTTTCAAGTATGCCCATATCTATTGCAACATCCAAAATTGAACCGACCCTTGAAATGCCTTGTGAGTATTCTATGTCAAATTCTGCTTCTCTAAATGGAGGTGCAAGTTTGTTTTTTACAACTTTTACTTTTGTTCTGTTACCTAATATCTCGCCTTTAGTATCTTTTATTACGGCAGTTCTTTTTATCTCCATTCGTATCGAACAGTAAAATTTAAGAGCTTGTCCCCCTGTGGTTGTTTCAGGGTTCCCAAATACCACTCCAATTTTTGATCGTATCTGATTTGTAAAAATAACGCAAGTTTTACTTTTGCTTACGGCTCCAGTTATTTTTCTTAATGCCTGCGACATAAGCCTTGCCTGAAGTCCCATATGAGAATCGCCCATTTGACCTTCTATTTCAGCTCTTGGCACCAATGCCGCTACAGAATCTATTACTATAACATCAATTGAATTGCTTCTTATTAAAGATTCTGTAATATTTAAAGCATCTTCACCGCAATCAGGTTGCGACAACAAAAGTTCGTCAAGCTTTACCCCTATTCGTGCAGCATATGCAGGATCAAGAGCGTGTTCAGCGTCAATTATTGCACAAGTGCCGCCAGCTTTTTGTGCATTAGCAATAATATGAAGACAAACCGTTGTTTTTCCAGATGATTCTGACCCAAATATTTCTATAATTCTTCCCCTTGGAACGCCGCCTATCCCTAACGCAATATCGAGAGTTAAAGCCCCTGTACTTATTGTTGGAACGTCACTGTACGTAGCTTTATCTCCAAGGAACATAATTGAGCCTTTACCGTAGTCCTTTTCTATTTGAGCAATAACTGTGGATATAATTTTATCCTTTTTTTCATCCTGTTTTGCTATTTTTGGCTCACTCACGAATAGTCCCTCCGCATTATTTTTTTATTTTGTATAAAATAGTTATATCCGCAACAAATTGATTTTAGAAAAGCTCACATCAAATCTAAAACTAATTTATTGTAAATTAAGCAATTTTTGAAACAGCTATGCTATATGTTAATTTTATTTTTAATTATACTATTCAGAAAGAATAAAATATTTTATAATTATAATACTTATCATTAAATAAATTAATAACTCATGTTGCTAAATTTCAAAATATTCACTGCCGTGAGCTTGATGCTTAACAAAATAATAAATGTAAAAGATCAATTAAAATATCTTCATCGTATTTAAAAAACAACTTTTTAAAGGTTATCTATGAATCGAAAAAATAATAGAGTTTTCCCTAATCTAATTTTTATTATTTTTGTTGTTATTATAATTATTGTAGGATTAGCAATAATTAAAGCAGTTGACAATAATAGGTTTCAAACTGAAAAACTTCATGCGAAAATAGTAGAACACGGAGAAGCACTAAAACGGATAGAAATGGCAATTAAAAATGGAGCAGTACGCAATGAACAATTAAACGAATCAAGCTTGCCTCTGAAGGATATAAACATTGCAAATTTAAAGTTTTTTGATAAAAATGCAACTCAAGGCGGCAGTATGATTATCCCCGTCAGCACTATGTCTAAAAATTTAAACAATATTATTACAAATGATGCATTTGTAAGCAATATTTGGGGGTTTACAGGAAGCACAATAGCAGCTAGGAATTATAACGACCCAAATATATTTGAACCTCTTTTAGCTGAAAGTTGGGAACTATCAGAAGATAAACAAGTTTATACAATCCACCTTCGCAAAGGGATCTTGTGGCATGACTTTAAAGATCCAGTTAGTGGCAAAATTTGGGAAAATGTTGAAGTTACTGCAGAGGATTTTAAATTTTATCTTGAAGTAATAAAAAACGAAGATGTTGATTGTGCACCAATACGCACATATTATAAAAGTCTTGATAGGATTGAAATTGTTGACAGATATACATTTAAAGTTTATTGGTCCGAAAAATACTTTTTATCAGAATCCAGCACTTTGGGGCTATCACCACTTCCTAAACATTTTTATTACGACTACAAAGGTGCTTTCGATGGTAAAAAATTTAATGACGACTTTGAACGTAATAAAATAATTGTAGGATGCGGTCCTTATTTTTTGGATAAGTGGGATGCAGGTCAAAAAATAATTTTAAAAAAATGGAGTAAGTATTTTGGCGAAAGCTACGGTATTGCTCCTGCAATTGAAACTATTGAATTTGAATTAATAAAACATCCTAACACTCAATTCCAAGCACTTTTATCAGGTGAAGTTGGACGTATGAACCTCACATCAGATCAATGGATAAATAGAGCAAACACACCTGAATTTGATAAAGATTCTCCCAATTTTAAAATAAATAAATTCAAATATCCATCACGAGCATACTCTTACATTGGGTATAATTTAAATAATGAATTATTTCAAGATGTAAGAGTAAGAAAAGCTTTAACACATTTAGTGGACAGAGAAAAAATATTAAATGTTGTCTATAATGGGCTGGGGCGAATTGTTACAGGTAATTTTTTTATTGACAGTCCATTTTATGATAAAGAGTTAAAACCTTATTCCTTTTCTATAGAAAAAGCAATGGAATTATTGCATGAAGCAGGTTGGACGGACAGTGATAATGATGGAATTTTAGATAAGAATGGCATTGATTTTAAATTTACAATTTTGACTATTTCCAGCAGCGAAAATCATGAAAAGATGTTCCCCTTGATTAGGGAAGATATGAAAAAAGCTGGAATTTTAATGAATATTAATAAAGTTGAATGGTCTGTTTACGTGCAGAGATTGGAGAAAAAAATTTTTGATGCAGTCTCATTAGGCTGGTCAATGGGAATAGAATCGGACCCATATCAAATTTGGCACAGCAGCATGGCAGATATTGAGGGATCAAGCAATCACATAAGCTTTAAAAATGAAACCGCAGATCGTCTTATAGAAGAAATAAGAACTTGTTTTGACTTGCAAAAACGTATTGAACTATGTCATAAATTTCATGCTTTATTGTATGAGCTTCAACCTTACACATTTCTTTTTTGCCAAGATTCACTTGTGGCAGTAAATAACAGATATCAAAATGTTAGGTTATTCGATGCATTTCCCATTATCCCAGAAGATATAATGTGGGAAAAGTAACAATCCTCACAAACTATTTTTTATGAGCACGTCTATTATGCAGCCATCTTCTATGACACCACAGCCACTGCTCAGGAGCTTTCCTTATTACAGATTCAATTCCAGTCGTATAAAGTTGTGCTAATTTTTTTATATCTTCGTCAATGTTGCCTGTTTCTTCAACTTCAAATGGACCGATAATTTCAAATTCATAATCAAAATTATCATTTAACCTTCTAGCAATTCCAACAACCAATGTAGATTGTGTTTTTAACTGAAGAAGTGCAGGAGAAAAATGTGTTCTTGCTGGCTCTCCAAAGAATAGTGTTTCAACACCCTCTGCGGTATTCGCATGCTGGTCTGAGAGAATGCCAACAGCTTTTTTATTTTTTAATGCTCTCAGAAGAGGTTTTAATGCTTCACTTTTATTGCATATTTCTTGTCCAAACATTCTTCTTTTTGAAAGAATATATTCTCCTATTTTCTTATTATCAAATGGACGCATAACACTCAAAATTGGCCTAACCAAAATAGAACATCCAAGCCCTGATATTTCCCAATTCCCATAGTGTGCTCCTACAAATATAATGCCTTTAGTTTTGTCATCGAAAGCAGCTTTTGCTCTATCAGAAATTGTCCATTTAATGTGGGCTTTAAAATTATCCAAATTTATATATTGATCGAATTTAATTATTTCTACAGCTATTTTTCCAAAATGTTGATAATTTTGTTTCGCAAGTTTTATGGCATCTTTTTTATTCGTCACTATCCCTGAAAACAGAATATGTTTAATTGTTCTATGCCTGTGTTTTGAATCTAAATAATACAATAATACAGCAAGAAAAGATGATATTTTAAATGCTATTTTTAATGGTAAAAGCCTAAATGCTTCCATAAATAGAAGAAAAAATAGATACTCAATGTTAATTATTAATTTACCTTTTCTTTTTTTTGATTTTCTGCTCATCGTCATATCATCCTTTATCTCAGTTCGTAAATTATAATCTTGCCTCTAAAAAATAAAACCTGCCACAAAAAGGGGCAGGCTTAAACAAAAAATTATTTTAATATTATTTAGTATTGCAAGAGCATGATGAACCGCAAGTATTTTTATCAGAGTTAAGATACTCTTTCTCCCATATTGGATTAAACTTTGCAGCTAGATCATCAGCATGTTTAAACATAGCTTCTTTGTATGCTGGATCATCCAAGGCTTCCTGTGCAGACTCATCTAAAGGTTTTGGTTTATATTTATCAATCATTGGTCTTAGTTCTCTATAATGGTCTTTGCATATACATGGCGTGATCCAATTCCCAATTTTATCTTTTTCTCTGCGAAGTCCGTACTCATCCATCCAATTTCTTATAGCCTTAAAATAAGGTTCATTAAGAATATCATTCAAGGTTTTTCCAGCTTTATAAGTATCATTTACGTTTGCTGGTGCATATGGATTAAATGTGCATGCTGCAACATCTCCATTCCAGTTAACATATAAATAACCACCATAACGTCCAGCAGAAATACAACCTTCTACACATGTGCCTGAATTCCAAAAATCTACCATGAAATATTTTTTATCTCTTATAAGATGATGTATTTCTCTATAAAGCTTTTCTCTTTGATCTGGAGTTACAAGCAATTCAGTAGTTACACCTCTGCCTATGGGCATATACTGGAACATCCAACCAAAAGAAGCTCCCATTTCTTTAAAATAAAAATCGTATATATCATCTTTAGAAAGCAATTCTGCATTTTGATTTGTAGCTGTTATTGAAATACCAAATCCAATATTATGCTTCTTAAGAAGCTTCATCGCATTTATAATTTTAGCATAGGTACCCTTACCACGGCGTTCATCAGTTTCAGCTTCAAAACCTTCAACAGAAATTGATGGATTGATATTTCCAAGTTCATTAATTCTTTCACAAATTTTCTCGTTAATCAATGTTCCATTTGTATAGAACATGAAACACTGATCAGGATGTGCTGCTGCTAAATCGAATATATCTTTGCCTTCACTTCTCCAAACCAAAGGTTCACCACCAGTAATAACTGTAAAATATGATCCCCATAACTCTTTTTTTTGGTTAATCATCCAGTTCATTACTTCCCAGCTCAATTTTTCTGCTGCTGCAGTATCGCTGCTGGCATAGCATCCTGTACATTTTAGATTACAAAATTTACCTATACCTATTGTCAAAAATCCAGGAGGGTAATCACCATTTTCTTTTTTGAATTTTATAATTTTAGGAACGCGTTTGAAAAAAATATCTAAAAACATCTGCATGCGTTTTCTTCTAACGTGTTTGTTTGGAGCTTCAAAAACTACTCCTTCAACCATCTCAAAGATTGCCATCATTAGATCATGTTTATCTTCTTGAATTTGTCTAGGAAACTCAGTTCTAGTTTTTAGCTGTTTATCCATAAGATGTTTGAAAAACCTAAAAAATGCCTTACGCACGCAAGGTATCATTAGTAACTCTCTTAATGGAGCAGTTGGCAAATGTCCAAATATTCTTATGAAAAAATAAAGAATCCCTGTGCCATCCGATCTGTCAACTCTTTTATAATTCATTTCTGACATAAATTTACCTTTCAGTTTTATTATAATGTAAATAAAATTCTATTTTAAACACCGTTAATAGTCAATACTGCAAAAAATTTATAAAGCGCTTAAATTATCACGGATTTTAATTTTTTAAAGTTACGTTACTCTCTTTTTTCGATTTATACTCAAACAAATAGCCCTTAAAGTCCCTATCATGTTAAGTCGATCAATTAGAAAATCAATAGAGTAATGACACTAAAACAGTAGTATAAACTGGTTTTATTTTATTGTCAACTTTCTATGTTGAATTAAATCATCTTTAAACTATTTTAATTTTTAATAGCGCATAGTTACTATTTTTAGTTTATCTCACCCAAAATTGTAGAATTATACCAAACTGCCTGAAAACATTTTACTAAAATGGATGATTTTAGTCAGTCAAAACTTCAATCTGTGAATAAGAAACGACGAAGGTTACCAGTGCTAT
>Ga0209726_10005197_pt1 | contig 15959 bp, 11 predicted proteins | sample Subgrocontami54m_FD_187453 | JGI IMG/M metagenome (GOLD analysis project Ga0209726, IMG submission 187453) | Subsurface groundwater microbial communities from S. Glens Falls, New York, USA - GMW46 contaminated, 5.4 m (SPAdes) (version 3) | ecosystem: Environmental > Aquatic > Deep subsurface >... | reverse complement strand
GGCGCCGGTTTCCGCGATCCCCCTGGGCTTGCCCATGCGCACCGCGAGAAGCGCCTGCCCCACGGTGTTGTTGATCTTGTGGGCGCCGGTGTGATTCAGATCTTCGCGTTTCAGATAGATCTGCGCACCGCCGGCCTTGGCCGACAGGCGCCGCGCGTGATAGACAGGCGACGGACGCCCGACATAGTGCTCTAGTTCGTAGCGCAGTTCCTCCTGGAAATCCGGGTCGGCGCGATAGCGTTGGTAGGCAGCCGTCAGCTCATGCAGGGCATGGGTCAGGGTCTCCGCCACGAAGGCGCCCCCGTACGCTCCGAAATGCCCGGCGGCATCCGGCCATCTACTCATCTGCATTGCGTACCTCGGTGATGAACGCTGCGACCTTGAGCGGATCCTTGACGCCCTTGGAAGATTCCACGCCGCTGCATACGTCGAGCGCCCAGGGCCGGACTCGCCGCACCGCATCGCCGGCATTCTCCGGCGACAGCCCGCCGGAAAGAATCAGCGGCCGGGGACATTCTCTCGGCAGGCGACTCCAGTCAAACTGCATTCCGGCCCCGCCGTACTGCTCAGTGAACGCGTCGGCCAGCCATGCCGCCGCGCCCTCGTAGGATCGCATGCATTCTAGCAAATCAACCCCTATTTTCATTCGGCAGGCCTTGATATAAGGCACGCCGAATTGGGCGCAAAAATCGGCCGGCTCATCGCCGTGAAACTGCAGCAGGGACACGCCGAGGGTTTCGACGACCCGCTTGACATCCGGTGCCTGCGCATTGACGAACAGCGCGACCAGCGTCACGAAGGGCGGCATGTGTCCGGCGATGGCACGGGCAGCCTCGAGCGAAATGTAACGCGGGCTCTTCGCGTAGAAGTTCAGCCCGATCGCATCTACGCCGAATTGCGCACACATTGCGGCATCCTCGGCGCTCGTAATACCGCAGACCTTTACTCGCGTGCGCAATCTACAACTCCGCCGGGACGACCAGCCGCCGCGGAGTGGCCTGCGGCAGATTCCAGTGCTCCGCGTAGGTGACGTTCTCAAGGTACAGGCCTTCCGCGGAGAAAGTCGGCGCCGCCTCTGCCCGCCGTCCCGACGCAAGAACGCGGCCGGGCCAGGTGGTCGGGTATTTGCCCTTGCCCACGTAAATCAGCGTGCCGACGATGTTGCGCACCATGTGGTGAAGGAAGGCATTCGCCCGCAACACGAAATCAAACCGCCGGTCGTTCTCTTCGATGTCACAGGCGTACAGGGTTCGAACCGGACTTCTCGCCTGACATTCCGAGGAGCGGAACGCGGAAAAATCATGCTGACCGATGAGCGCAGCCGAGGCCTCGCGCATTCTATCGAGGTCGAGCGGGCGGTGATACCAGCCGACATGCCGAGCCGCCAGGCCGGGCCGCACACTCCGGTTAAGGAGCACGTACCGATAGGTTCGCATGGTCGCACTGTAGCGCGCATGGAAATCCTCGGAAGCTTGCGTTGCCCAGAGGACTGCCACGGATTCAGGCAAAAGTGCGTTGGCGCCTCGCACCCATGCCGAGAGCGGTCGCGCCGAGTCCGTGTCGAAGTGCACTACCTGCTCGCGTGCGTGCACGCCGCGGTCGGTCCGTCCGGCACACACCACCGCGATAGGCGAATCCGCGATTGCGGACAGCGCGCCCTCCAAACAGTCTTGGACGGTCTGCCCGCCGGGCTGGGTTTGCCAGCCGAGGAACCGACTACCGTCGTACTCCAGGCCAAGCGCGATTCTCATGGGAGTCCGTGTGGCCGCCCTCGCGCTCAAGGGGGCATGGCGGTGAACGCTGGAATCCCGAGACTAGCCCAGCCGGGCGAGCATGTCCTGCGCCTGCTTCTGTTGCGCCGGATCCCCGTCCTTGAGTACCTCGTTCAATAGATCCTTCGCACCGCTCTTGTCGCCCATATCCTCGAAGGCTTTCGCCAGATCGAGCTTGTCCGCCGCAGCCTGCCAGCCCGGAGGCGTGCCTCCGGCGGCGGGTGATTCACCAGGCATGTCGAGATCCAGGCTGATGCTGGACAGGTCCAGGGCCGGAGATTCCGCGAGCTTGTCGGTGGCGCCCCCTGCGCTGTCGATGTCGAGGTTCAGATCGAAGTCCATGCCGGCGTCGTCCGCTTTGCCGAGCGCAGGCGCAGCCCCCTGCACTCCTGGCGCGGGCATATCGCCCATGCCGAGATCAAAGTCCAAGCCGCCGTCGCTGGAAGGGGGGCTCGCCGGAGGCGTCTCTTCCGCCACAGATTCAACCTTGGTCTCGGGCGTACCCAGATCGAAGTCTAGCCCCGCGCCCGTGTCGCCGGCCGGTTCCGGCGGCATGACTACCGTTGCATCAGGAGAGAATTCCTGTGGCGCCTCTGTTTCCGACGCCGCCGAACCCAGGTCGAAATCAAGCGTCGTGTCCGGCGCCGCACTTGCCCGGCCGCCATCTGCCCCGGCCGCAGGTGCGCCTGCATCGCCAGCCGCTGCGGCTCCGTCGAGATCAAAATCGAGTGTCGGGCTTGCGGCGGCGGCAGCGACATTGGCCGCCCCCGCGGCGCCGCTGTACAGACCATTATCCGGATCGATCGATTTGCCGAGCGCGGCGGCCTTGTCCCACTCGGGGCCGCTCCCGTTAGTCAAACCCTTGACCTTCAGCGCGTACTGCTCCAGCCCTTTCGCATCTCTGCGATGGGCGTAGATCTCGATCATTTTCGCAAGCACCTGAACCCGGTTTGGTTCTCTGGCCAGGGCATCTTTGAGGATATCTTCGGCCTGAGCGTCTCGCCCGTACGCCATATAAACGTCGGCCTCGGCAACCGGATCCACTTCCTCGGGTTGACCTCCCATGGCAGCCGCTGGCGCGGCCGCCAACGCCGCAGCAACAGCCGCCGCCGTCTCAGCCCCAGGCGAGGCCGTGGCAGGGGCTGCCGCACCTAGCGGCGGAGAAACAAGCGTGTCCTGAAAGCTTGCCTGCTGCGCGGCCTTCTTTTTCCGCCTCCACATCCAGGCGCCGTAAACAACCAGCAGGAGCAGAACTACAGCGAGGCCGATTTGCGCCGTCGTATTTTCGAGAAACTCGTCCAGCGCACTGGGTGGAGGCGCGGGAGGCGCCGCCGGCTTCGGCGCGACCTTGGGCGTCGCCGGCATAGGCGCCTTTGCGGCCTCCGGGCTCGCCCCCTTAGCCGGCTCGACTGCCGGCGCCCCCTTAGCCGGCTCGACTGCCGGCGCCGCTGGAGCCGGGCGCGGAGCCGCCGAGGGCGCTTGAACTGGGGTTGGAGCGGACGCGGGAGCCTGGACGACTGGCTCCGGCTTTGCTGCAGGAGGCGTAGGCGGCGCTTTTACCGCAGCAGTCGGCGCCGCCACAGGGGGCTTGGCACCTGTCTTCGATTCGATTTCCGCAAGCTGCTTGTTTTTAAGTTCAAGCAGCTTCTGCAGATCGGCGACAGTCTTTTCCAGCTCGGCCGCGCGCGACTCCGCCTCCTTCATCGCCCTGCCCTTGGCCGTTGCGTCATCACCGCGAGCAGCCTTGGTTGTCGCGGCGCCCGGTTTGGACGCATCCGCCTTCGACAGCTTTAGTTCGTCCTTCGGCGCGGCCGCGGAGGGCGCGGGCGCCGCAGGAGCTATGACGCCCGCCGCCGAGCGCTGCCCGCTAGTCTCTGTTCCCGGAGCCGCCGCGACCGCGCCGGCGAGACTGCGCCGGAACTGCGCGAAGTCGGCCGCTTGCGATTGAATCAATCGCCGCGCCTCTTCCCGGTCGACGGCGATGCTCGCCTCGCGCTCAGGAATATTCAGGATCTTGCCTTCGCGCAGCCGGTTCATGTTGCCGGCATCGAACACTTCGCGGTTGGCGCGGAACAGCGCGACCAGCATCTGGTTGAAGGACGCCCCCTGGGAGATGTGCCGGCGCGCAACACCCGCCAGAGTGTCGCCGCGCTTGACCCTGTAGGTCGCTCCGCCAACTGCGGGCGCTACGGACGGTGCTGCGCCAGATGCGACAGACGGCGCGGCGCCGCGAGGCGCCACCGGCGCCGGGGCAACGCTCGAGGGGGCTGGAGCCGCGGCCGGAGTAGATGGTACCGGAGCAGCCGTGACCGGTGCCGGCATTGCGGCCGGCGCGGGTCCGGCGCGGAATGACGGCGGATCGAGCAGAAACGTGTACTCGCGGATCAGACGGCCTGCGTTCCACTGCAGTTCAACCAGAAGATCCAGGAAAGGCTCGTTGACCGACTGGGTTGAAGTGATGCGCAGCACATGCCGCCCGCTGCGCTGCTCGATGGCAAAGCGCACATTCAGCAAGACGGGATTGAACTCGACACCTGCCTGCCTGAAGGCTTCCAAGGGCGCAAGGCGCGCGCTTAGCCCGTCCTCCTCGCCCGGCTGGAGGGAAATTATCTCGACTTCAGCGCTAAGCGGCTGGCCGAGCGCGGACAGGACGGACAAGCGTCCCAGCCCTGCTGCGTGCGAAATGAGGGGCAGCGCCGCAAGGCAAGCGACAGCCACGGTCCTCGCGATGAGGAGGGTAAAGGAAATTCGCACTGGTATCCCCGAGCCTTCTTTTCTGGCTAACTAACATAACATCATGAGGTTAGCCTTGCAAGTTACGAATAAATCTGGGTTTTTGACCGGCAGCGCGTGGCGCCAACCAGACAGCTCCCATGCTAGTGCCTTCCGGTGCTCGCTTTGCGCCGAACTGTTCTTTCCGCCCCCGCCTCCAGCAACAGGCGCAGCATCCTTCTAAGTGGTTCCGCCGCCCCCCACAGCAACTGGTCGCCGACCGTAAAGGCGCACAGATACTCCGGCCCCATCGATAGCTTGCGCAAGCGGCCGATCGGAACGCTCAGCTGGCCGCTCACGGCAGCAGGTGTCAAGGCCGCAAGGGATGTTTCGCGACGATTGGGGATCACTCTCGCCCACTGATTCGCCTCGGCGAGCATGCCCTCAATTTCGTCGACCGGAACATCGCGCCGCAGCTTTATGGTCAACGCCTGACTATGGCAACGCATCGCGCCGACGCGAACGCAGATGCCGTCAAGCGGCACCGGGCGATCGCTACGGCCCAGTATCTTGTTCGTTTCGGCTTGCCCCTTCCATTCCTCACGGCTTTGCCCGTTTTCCAGATCTCCGCCAATCCACGGCAGCAGGCTCGCGGCGAGCGGATAGCCGAACTGCTCCCTGGGCAGGTTCGCATCGCGCAGGGTGGCGGTCACGGCACGGTCAATGTCGAGCGCGTTGGCCGCAGGATCCATCAGCAGTCCGGCGGCGGCATCTCCCAACTGTGCCATTTGCGCCACCAGTTCGCGCATGTTCGCGGCGCCCGCGCCCGAGGCCGCCTGGTAGGTCATGCTGCTCGCCCATTCGACCAGGTCGTGGCGGAACAGCCCGTCCATGCCCATCAGCATCAGACTTACCGTGCAATTTCCGCCGACGTAATCGCGCAGTCCCTTGGCGAGCGCGCTCTTGATCACCGGCTCGTTCACCGGGTCGAGAATGATGACCGCACTGTCCTTCATGCGTAGCGCGCTCGCGGCATCGATCCAGAATCCGGCCCAGCCCGCACTGCGCAACCTGGGGTGGATCTCATTTGTATATTCATCGCCCTGGCAGGAGATGATGACGGGCAGGTCCATCAGCGCATCGAGATCATGCGCGCTCAGTACGGCCGCGGTCTCGCGCCCGATCTGTGGGCCCTTGGCGCCGGCTTGCGAAGTCGAGAAAAAGCTCGGCTCGACGTGCTCGAAATCGCGCTCCTCGCGCATGCGCTGCACCAGGACAGACCCGACCATTCCGCGCCAACCGACGATACCTACTCGCAACATGCTTTGCTTTATCCCTCTTGGTTACGCGGCGCTAGAGCGCCGCCACGACGGCGGCGCCGATCGCTTCCGTTCCGACCAGTTGCGTGCCGGGGGTGTGGATGTCCTGCGTCCGGAGCCCCTGGCGCAACACCTTCCTGACCGCCGCCTCGATGCGCTCCGCGGACTCGGGTTTGCCGAGCGAATAGCGCAGCATCATGGCCGCCGAAAGAATGGTTGCCAGCGGATTGGCCACCCCCTTGCCGGCGATATCAGGCGCCGATCCGTGGATCGGTTCGTACATTCCCTTGCTGCCGGCGTCGAGCGACGCGGAGGGCAGCATGCCTATCGACCCGGTCAGCATCGAGGCCTCGTCCGACAAGATGTCGCCGAACATGTTGCCGGTCAGAATGACATCGAACTGCTTGGGATTGCGCACCAGCTGCATGGCGCAATTATCGACATACATGTGCGTCAGTTCGACGTCGGCGAAATCCTTGCCCATTGCACCGACTACGTCGCGCCACAACTCCGTGGTCTCGAGAACATTCGCCTTGTCCACCGAGCAAAGCCGCTTGCGGCGCTTGCGCGCCGCCTCGAAGGCCACCCGGGCGATACGCCGGATTTCGCTTTCGAGATAGCGCATGGTGTTCACGCCCTCGCGCTCGCCGCCGGGCAAAGTCGTGATGCCGCGCGGCGACCCGAAGTAGATGTCCCCGGTCAGTTCCCTGACGATCAGCATGTCCAGCCCCGCGACCACTTCCGGCCGGAGCGACGACGCGCCCGCGAGTTCTTCATAGACCTGCGCCGGACGCAGGTTGGCGAACAGGCCAAGCTCCTTGCGGATGCCGAGCAGCGCTTGCTCCGGACGCTTCGGGCGCGGCAGGCTGTCGTATTTCCAGTCACCCACGGCGCCAAAGAGAATCGCATCAGAAGCCTTCGCAAGGCGCAGCGTCGCCTCGGGCAGCGGGTCCCCGGAGGCGTCATAGGCCGCGCCGCCAACCTGCGCCTCCTCGATTTCCAGGCGCAGCCCGTCCTCGCCCAAGCGGCGCAGCACCCGCACCGCCTGCCGCATGATTTCCTTGCCTATGCCGTCGCCCGGCAGCACCGCAATTTTCATCTGGTCACCGGAATGCCCAGGGAAAACGCTGCCGGCGGTCGGCCTCGAATGCCCGGATCTTGTCCGCGTGGCGCAGTGTCAGGCCGATATCATCGAGCCCGTTGAGAAGACAATACTTGCGGAAGGCGTCGATCTCGAAGCGGAAGGTCATCGCGCCGTCCTTGGTCGCGACCGCTTGACCCTCGAGGTCCACCACCAGCCGGAACCCCGGCAACGCCGCGCAGGCATGGAACAGCCGCTCGACCTCCGGTTCCTTCAGCACCACCGGCAACAATCCGTTCTTGAAGCAATTGCCGTAGAAAATGTCGGCGTACGACGGGGCGATCACGCAACGAAATCCGTACTCGAGCAACGCCCAAGGCGCATGCTCGCGCGACGAACCACAGCCGAAATTACTGCGCGCAAGCAGAATGCTGGCACCCTGGTAGCGCGCCTGGTTAAGCACGAAATCGGGATTCAGCGGCCGCTTCGCATGATCCATGCCGGGCTCGCCGTGGTCGCGATAACGCCAGGCATCGAACAGCGCCGGCCCGTATCCGGTGCGCTTGATCGATTTCAAATACTGCTTCGGAATGATGGCGTCGGTATCCACGTTCACGCGGTCCATCGGCGCCGCCAGTCCGTCCACTGCGGTAAATTTTTCCATTTTTAGAAGCCTGCTGTGCTAGTGCATTCCTGTTTGGGACAAGGCAGGCTTGCAGGCGGCGCGGCGCGCCTGCGCCCCCGCCTACCTGCTCACATCGACAAAGTGGCCCGCGACCGCAGCCGCAGCCGCCATGACGGGACTCACCAGGTGGGTCCGGCCGCGGTCCCCCTGGCGACCCTCGAAATTCCGGTTCGACGTGGACGCGCAGCGTTCTTCAGGCTCCAGGTGATCCGCATTCATCGCCAGGCACATTGAGCAGCCGGGCTCACGCCACTCGAATCCCGCGGCGCGGAAGATCTTGTCCAATCCTTCGCGTTCCGCCTGCGCCTTGATCGGTCCGGATCCCGGTACCACCATCGCCAGGCGGATATTCTTCGCCACAACCCGGCCTTTCACGACTGCGGCGGCGGCCCGCAAATCCTCGATCCGCGAATTGGTGCACGAACCGATGAAAATCTTGTCCAGGCTGACGCCGGTGATCGGCGTGCCCGGCCGCAACCCCATGTAGGCGAGGGCCCGTTCGATGCCTGCGCGCTTGACCGCATCTTTCTCCCGTTCCGGATCGGGGATCGTGCCGTCGATCGGGATGACCATCTCAGGCGACGTACCCCAGGTCACCTGCGGCCGGATATTGGCCGCATCCAGGGTCACTTCACGCTCGAACCCGGCGTCCGCGTCGCTGCTCAGCGTGCGCCAGCAGACGAGCGCCTCGTCCCATTCTTTGCCAGTCGGCGCGTAAGGCCTCCCCTTCAGGTATTCGATGGTGGTCTCGTCCACGCCGATCATCCCGGAGCGCGCGCCCGCCTCCACCGCCATGTTGCACACGGTCATGCGGCCTTCCATGGAAAGGCCGCGAATGGCGCTTCCGGAAAATTCGATCGCGCAGCCCGTCCCGCCGCTGGCGCCTATCTTGCCGATCACGGCAAGGATCACATCCTTGGCTGTCACGCCCGCGCCGAGCCTGCCCGCGACATTCACGCGCATGTTCTTCATTTTTCGCGACACCAGGCACTGGGTCGCGAGCACGTGCTCGACTTCGCTGGTACCGATGCCGATCGCCAGCGCGCCGAAGGCGCCGTGGGTGCTGGTATGCGAATCACCGCAGGCGACGGTCATGCCGGGCAAGGTGGCGCCGTTCTCGGGTCCGATGACATGCACGATGCCCTGCCTCTGATCGAGGAACGGAAAATAGGCCTTGGCGCCGAAGCCCCGCATGTTCTTGTCCAGGGTCTCGATCTGGATGCGCGCGATCGGGTCCTGCATGCCCTGCAGACCTTTGTCCCAGTCGGTCGTCGGCGTGTTGTGATCCGCGGTCGCGACCACGGAGTCCGCCCGCCAGGCCTTGCGTCGCGCGAGTTTCAATCCCTCAAAAGCCTGCGGACTGGTCACCTCGTGGATCAGATGCCGGTCGACATACAACAACGCCGTGCCATCGTCCTCGAGCTGCACGACATGGCTTTCCCAGAGTTTGTCGTAAAGCGTTTGCGCCATGATGAAAGAGGTGCGCCATTGAGCCGAGAGAAGTTTCGGATTATGGCATAAGGCGGACGTGCCGCTTTGACTCGCCAGCGCGCCGTGACTGCCGTGCTATAAGACCGGCGCCATGAAAACCACCCCCGCCGGACTCCCGCGCAGCGCCTTCTATCTCCTGTTCGCCGTATCGGGTTTCGCCGGCCTGATCTACGAATCCATCTGGACCCATTACCTGAAGCTGTTTCTTGGCCACGCGGCCTACGCCCAGTCCCTGGTCCTGATCGTTTTCATGGGCGGCTTGGCGCTGGGCGCCGCGCTGTGCAGCCGCATTTCGGAGAAATTGCCCCGCCCGCTCATCGCTTATGCGCTGGTCGAAGCGATCGTCGGCGCATGCGCGCTCGCCTTTCACGAAATCTTCACGCTCGCCACCGACTGGGCCTACGCGCTGCTGCTTCCAAACGCGGGCAGCGACGGCCTGGCGCTCGCAGCCAAGCTCGCGCTTGCCGCCCTTCTGATATTTCCCCAGTCCCTGCTGCTCGGCGCCACCTTCCCGCTGATGTCCGCGGGCCTGATCCGCGCCCACCCCGCGCGCTCCGGCGAGCAGCTCGCAATGCTGTATTTCACGAACAGCCTGGGCGCCGCAAGCGGCGTGATCGTGAGCGGCTTCGTGCTCATAGGCTGGGTCGGCCTGCCCGGCACCCTGCGCTTCGCCGGCCTGCTGAATCTCGCGCTTGCGCTGGCCGTCTGGCTAATTGCGCGAAAGGAACAGGATCGCCCCTTGCTGCGGCAGGACTCGGCATCTGAAGCACCATCCCTGCTCCCGGTGGTCGCGCTGCTTACCGGCCTGGCCTCGTTCATCTACGAGATCTGCTGGATCCGCATGCTGTCGCTGGTGCTGGGCGCATCGACCCACTCTTTCGAGCTGATGCTGGCGGCATTTATCTTCGGCCTTGCGCTGGGCGGCCTCGCGGTGCGCCGGCTGGTCGACGCAGTGCGCGAGCCTGTGCGCCTGCTGGCCTGGGTGCAGATCGCCATGGGCTTGCTGGCGCTTGCCACCCTGCCGGTCTATGACCGCAGTTTCGGCCTGATGGAATTGCTCATGCAGGGCCTGTCGCGCAACGAATCGGGCTACCTGCTGTTCACCCTGGCCGGCGCGTTCATCGCGGTGCTCGTCATGCTGCCGGCCACGCTGTGCGCCGGTATGACGCTGCCCCTGATCACCGGAGCCATGTTGCGCGGCGGCGCGGGCGAAGCCGCGATCGGCAGGGTGTATGCATTGAACACGCTTGGCGCCATCGCGGGTGTCCTGTTCGCGGTGCACGTCGGGCTCCCCTTGCTCGGGCTGAAGGACACCCTGATCGCCGGCGCCGCGATCGACGTGCTGCTTGGACTCGCCCTGCTGTACCGGCACAGCGCGGCAACAAGGGAATTCATTGCGGCATCGCTCGTGTGCCTCGCCCTGTTCCTCCCCGCGCTGCTTGCCTTCCGGCTGGACGTGAACAAAATGACTGCCGGGGTGTTCCGTCACGGCGATCTCGCGAGTTCACGCGACGCGAAAATTCTGTTTCAGAAGGATGGCAAGACCGCTACGGTGCATCTTGTCCGGTACTCGGACGCAATCAGCATCCGGACCAACGGCAAATCGGATGGCTCGATCAATACCGATTCGACGCGGCGCGGCAGCGATGAAATCACGATGATCCTGACCGGCGCCATCCCGCTCGCCCTGAAACCCGAGGCGAGGAGCGCCGCGCTGATCGGCATCGGCACCGGACTGACCATGCACACGCTGCTGCAGAATCTGCGTCTGGAACGCGTCGAAACGGTCGAGATCGAGGCCGCGATGGCCGCGGCCGCGCGCGGCTTCGCACCCAGCAACAACACCGCATTCGCCGATCCGCGCGGCGCCATCGCGATCGATGACGCCAAGACCTTCTTCAGCACGCGCAAGCGCGCCTACGACATCATCATCTCAGAACCCTCGAACCCCTGGGTGAGCGGTGTTTCCAGCCTGTTTACGCGCGAGTTCTACCACCGCATCCGGCCGCACCTGAATCCGGGCGGGCTGCTGGTGCAGTGGTTCCAGCTGTACGAGATAGACGCCTCCCTGCTGGCGTCGGTGATGGGCGCCCTCGGCGCGGAGTTTCCGCACTATGCCGTGTTCGCGCCGAGCGATCACGACCTGCTGATCATCGCCTCGGACCGCCCGGTGCCCGCCGCCGCCCAGGCGGGGTTGTACGAGGACCCCGGCATGGCGAAGGAACTGTGGAGCATACACATGCTCAGCGCGGGCGATTTCGACGCGCGCTTCCTCGGCAATCGCGCCGCTCTCGAACCGCTGTTCGCGAGCTATGGCATGCCGGCGAACTCGGACTACTACCCGGTGCTCGATCTGCAGGCCGCGCGGCATCGCTTCACCGAGCGCAGCGCCAGCGATGTCGTCGGGCTTTTGAATGCCGCGGTACCGGTGCTCGAGATGCTGACGCCCGAGCTGCAGCGCCGGCCGCCGAACCCGCTGCTCGCGGGCGGAAATACCTTCGACAGATTCGAAAACACCCGCCTGGCGCGCTACCTGCGCGACTTCCTGCTCTCCGCGCGGCCGCCGCATCCGGAGTCGGCCACGTCACAGATGCAGAAGGATGTCGAACTCGTCAAGCTGCGACTGATCGATTGCCGCGCGCCGCGCGAGCACGATGTCTGGCTGCACAGCCTGCTGCGGGTTGCGTCCGCGCTCAACCCCTACCTCGATCGCGACAGTTTGCGAGAGGTCTGGCAGCACATCGGCGCCGGTTGCCGGAAAGACCTGCTCGAATTCCAGCGCGACTGGATCGACCTGTTGCGCGCAGTCGGCGCGCGCGACGCGCTCGCCATGGCGAAGCTCGGAGCGAGCCTGCTGGAAACCCAGACATATGCCTTTGCGGAAGCCCGCGGATATTTGCTATCCGCGGCAATGGCTGGTCATCTCGTCCAGGGCAACCGTGCGGAAGCGATCAAGCTCTGGGATGGGCATCGCGAAGCGCTGGGCCGCAAGGCGGATCAGCCGCTGTTCCGCCTGCTGCGCTGCCATGCGGAGCCGGCAGGCGGGCGCTGCGCCGAGGCGTTTAGCGCTTATTCGCTTAGATAACGGCCGGCGGCGGGTGAACCCGCGTTCAGCGCCGATCCGCCGGACTTCGCACCCCGCGACCGCCGCGATTCATGACGTGCGTGTAGATCATCGTCGTGCTGACATCCGAATGTCCAAGCAGCTCCTGGATAGTCCGGATGTCGTACCCGTCTTCGAGAAGGTGGGTGGCGAATGAGTGGCGAAGCGAATGGCAGCTGCCGGGCTTCTCGATACCCGCCGCGCGGATCGCGTTCTTAACGGCGCGCTGCAGTACCGACTCGTCAAGATGGTGCCGCCGTTCGATGCCGGAGCGCGGATCGAGCGCGCGCGCCGAGGCCGGAAACACGTATTGCCACGCGATCGTCCTGTTCGCCTCGGGGTACTTCCGCTCGAGCGCGTGCGGCAGGTAGACCGCGCCGAACCCGGCGGCAAGATCCCGCGCATGCACTGCCCGTGCGCGCTCGATCTGGCGCGAAAGCGGTTCGATCACGCAATCCGGCAGAACCGTGACGCGGTCCCTGCCGCCTTTGCCGTCGCGGACCGTCAAGCAACGCCTGGCGAAATCGATATCCTTCACGCGCAACCGAAGGCATTCGAGCAGACGCAGCCCCGAACCATGCAGCAGCATCGCCATGATCCAGCGTACCCCGTCCAAGTGCGCCATGATCGCCCGTACTTCCTCCCGCGTGAACACCACGGGAAGCCTCGCCGGCTTCTTCGCGCGCACCACGTTCTCCATCCAGCCAAGCTCCTGCCCAAGGACTTCCTTGTAGAGAAACAACATCGCGCTCAGCGCCTGATTCTGCGTCGGCGCCGCCACGTTGCCGGACACGGCAAGATGCGTCAGGAATGCCTCAACCTCGAACTTGCCCATTTCGGCGGGGTGCCGCTTGCCGTGGAAGAGGATGAAGCGGCGGATCCAGCCGGTGTATGCTTGCTCGGTGCGGATGCTGTAGTGACGCACCCTGATCGCGTCATGCACCCGCTCGAGAAAGCGCGGCTGGCGCGGTACGCACACAATCGACTTGTCCGGATCGCAAGCGATCGGCGGAAACGAGGTACGGATAGCAACCATGGCTGGATAGCGAACCACCGTATACTGTATATATGGCCATGCTACAACTCGCAGCCTTTCACTGCAAGCGGCATACTGCCGATACGGACAACCCTTTGTTTAATAAAAAGAAACACCGTCCAGTCGTGACAAGGTCGCCTTACAAGGCGACACTTTGCAAGTCGATATTACGTTAGCCCTCGCGGCAGCGGTGGTTGACGATAGTATGACCGGTGTTATACTCGGCGCATGAAGACCGCTGTTTCCATTCCTGACCGCGTGTTTGAGTCCGCCGAGAAGTTGGCGGCTCGCCTTGGCGTGTCTAGAAGCCAGCTGTATGCCAAGGCACTCGCTTCGCTCGTTGAGGAGCATCGGGAGGACATAATCACTTCCCAGCTTAACGAGATATACGGACCCGATGGCGAGAACTCCTCGCTTGAGCGCGATGTCTCCGATCTCCAGGTTCGATCGATCTCGCGCGAGAAATGGTAGCGCGCCGGGGCGAAGTCTGGTGGGCATCGCTGCCGGAGCCCTCGGGCTCCGGGCCAGGGTACCGTAGGCCGTATCTGATTGTTTCGGCCAACAGCTTCAACGATAGTCGAATCAATACGGTCATTGGCGCCGTCATCACGTCAAATCTCCGCCTCGCCGATGCCCCGGGGAATGTTCGGCTCCCTGTCAGAGGCACTGGGTTATCGAAGCCGTCGGTTGTCAACGTATCGCAAATCATCACTATCGATAAGACGCTTCTTACAGAGCGTGTCGGGAGGGTGGCGCCTCCGTTGCTGGCTTCGGTAGATGATGGCCTTCGAATGGCTCTGTCGCTCTAGGCGAGGGCTAACCGCGCGATGAACCCGACCGTCCAACAGCGGCGCTTCGCTTGCTGTTGTCCGGCGGGTTATCGCGATCGTTGGCATCGCGAAGGAGACAGCGCGCGTGTTTGAACTCAAGACTTTTGGCTTCTTCGTCGCCACCGCGATAGCCGAGATCATCGGTTGCTATCTTCCGTACCTTTGGCTCAAAAAAAGCGCTCCCGCCTGGGTCTTGTTGCCGGCGGTGGCTTCGCTTGCAATTTTCGTTTGGCTTCTTACCCTGCATCCCGCCGCGGCAGGTCGCGTGTACGCCGCATACGGTGGCGTCTATGTCGCCACCGCTATTGTGTGGCTCTGGGCCATTGACGGGTTACGCCCAACCATGTGGGACCTCATTGGCGCCAGCGTAGCCATTGTTGGCATGGGCATCATCATGTTTGCGCCACGCAATGCCTAACCACGCGTTCGAAACCGGCCGCTCGCGAGCCGCGCTTCGCGCGTTCGCTCGCGCCGTTCAACGCGGACGTAGGTTTCTGAATCGATGACCGCATTCTTTGTCCGCCTTATCAACCTTTTCGCGCTGCTTGGCGCGGTGGCTTGGCTCTCACGCAATCCGGACTGGAGCCGCTGGTAGCGTCCCTCGGTTTGCTAGGTGCACTCATCGGTCAAGAAGTCTGGCAGGTATCGAAACTTTCGAAAAACGACAGCCTGCTGTTCGAGCAATTTCTATCAGAGTTCCCTTCGAATGGTCGCTCGGCCCGCTTCCTTGAAAGTCATGACATTGGTGGCTCCTTTCGTGACGATGAACTAAAAGAGCTAGACAAGTTTGCCGAATCGTGGGGCAATGCAGATCACGAGTTTGGGAACAAACGTCTTGAGGCGCAACGCAAGGAATTGCTTCAGGCGACGGAGAAGTTCCGCACTGACTTGTCCCTCAACGTTTTTGCTGGTTCGCACGGATTCCTTACCATGGATCTCAAGGATTACGAAGATCGTCCGGAACTGTTGGCCACTCGAGAACGCCTCAACAACCTAGCGATGGAGGTGTTCAAGCAACATCAAGAGCTAGTCCGCCTTGGGCGAAAACTGACGTGACGAAACCTAACACGGCGCTGAACGCGGACGCGCAAACAGCGCGCGCCGGTTAGCTCTGGTGTTAGCCGTCTCGCGCAGCACGCGTTGACTGATGCATACGATGTATATACCATCGACGCATGCGCTTCGAATTTGACCCGACCAAGGCAGCAGAGAACCAGAAGTAACACGGTGTCTCCTTTGCTGACGCGGAAGGTGTCTTCGCGGATCCATTAGCTGTCCATTGCCCCGACCCAGATGTTAAGGGAGAAGAACGCTTCATCGGGGTTGGTCTGGGCAGCGCGGGCCAAATACTGGTGGCGGTTTACACCATACGCGAGCAGAACATTCGTCTGATTTCGGTGCGCCGTGCGACCAAGCGCGAGGTGAAAGACTATGAGAGCTGAGTACGACTTTTCGAAAGGCAAGCGCGGTGCGTTGATCCCCCAAAAGGGTAAGACCCGCATCTCTATCTACATTGACAACTCGGTTCTTGAGGCTTTTCGAGCACAGGCTGAAAAGGCTGGGACCGGGTACCAAACGATGATGAATGAAGCCTTGCGGCAGTATGCTGGTGCCGTCGATCGTCCCGTGACGGAGGATCGCCTACGGCAAATTCTGCGAGAGGAGATACCGCCGCCCCCTTCTCGGTCATCATCGGGAAGACGGCTAACCCGCGCATGAATTGTGCCGAGAACAGCAACGAAAGTCGCACCGAAGACAAAGACCGTTCCTTACGACGTGTCGGAGCAACTCCGCACCCCAGAGGAAATGGCCGCTTATCTCGATGCCTGGTTTGCCGAAGCGCCCGACGATGCTGTAGGTATCGCCCGCGCACTCGGAGATATCGCCCGAGCAAAAGGCATGACTCAAGTTGCGCGCGACGCCGGCCTGA
>Ga0209726_10005184_pt1 | contig 15980 bp, 15 predicted proteins | sample Subgrocontami54m_FD_187453 | JGI IMG/M metagenome (GOLD analysis project Ga0209726, IMG submission 187453) | Subsurface groundwater microbial communities from S. Glens Falls, New York, USA - GMW46 contaminated, 5.4 m (SPAdes) (version 3) | ecosystem: Environmental > Aquatic > Deep subsurface >... | reverse complement strand
GACAGCCCCGCCGTCGGCCGCCCGGCAACGCTGAGGCTACCCTCGGTCGGCGTCAGGATGCAGCCGAGGATGGAGAGCAGCGTCGTCTTGCCGCTTCCCGACGGCCCCATGAGCAAGGTGAGCTCGCCGGCATTGAGCGCGAGGCTCACGCCCTTGAGCGCACGCACCTTGCGGGCACCCTCGCCCAGCTGCTTGACGATGTCGCGCGCCTCCAGCATCACGGTGCCGGAGGTTGCCGCGGCCGGCTCGAGGGCGATCGCCGCCGTTGTCCCGTCTGCGCTCATCGATTGAACACCATGGCCGGATCGATGCGCATCACCTTGCCGATCGCCGACAGCGCGGAAATGGCGCACATGGCGACGGTCAATCCGAGCAGCAAGCTCGCCAGCGCCGGCGTCATCACGATCGGCAGCGCCGTATTCTCGCTGAGGTAGACGATCGTCATTGCGATGACCATGCCGAGCGCGTAGCCGAGCACGGCGCTGAGCGCGGCCTGCGCCAGGATGACCCTGTGGATGTAGCCGGAAGACGAGCCGAGCGCGCGCAGGGTGGCGAACTCGTTCAGATGGTCCTTGGTGCTGGAGTAGAGCGTCTGCGCCACGATCACGGTGCCGACGACGAGACCCAGCACCGCGCCGCCGATGAGGGCGACGCCGGCCCCGGTCGCGAACAGCCAGTGGTTGAGGCTGCGGTCGCGGAACTCGGCCTTGGTGAGCACATCGCTGTCGGTGAGCTTGGCGCGGATTCCCTTGCGCACGGCTTCGACGTCCGCACCCGGCGCTAGCTTGGCCAGCACGTAGGTGATGCTGTCGGCGGGCATGTCGAGCAGGGCGCGCGCGCGATGGAGCGTGGTGAAGATGTAGGGCGTGACGGTGAACGAGCGGATGCCGTCGGTGATCCCGGTGACGCGCACGCGCGAGGCGCCGATCTGCGCCGTGTCGCCGATACCCTTGAGGCCGAGGTCGGCGAGATAGCTCTTGTCGACCATCACGGCATCGCGCGCACCGAGCCCCGAGACGTCGCCCTCGACCACGTTCCAGGGACTCAAGCCCCCATCCTCGGCGTCGGCGCCAATCAACATCACCAGCGTCGATCCGCCCGCCGGCTTGCGCCATTCGGCAAACGAGGTGACGAGGGTGACGGCGTCGACGACGCCCGGAGTGGACAGGGCGGCAAACTTTTCGCGCGAGCTGATGGGTTGGGCCTCCTCGAAATTCTTGGTGCCATAGGCCATGATCCACAGATCGCCGTCGGCGCGGTCGATCATCGAAGTGATCATGTTGCGCGCGCCAAGGTAGAGGCCCAGCTGGACAGCAACCAGAACGATAGAGAACAGGATTCCCACCAGCGTCACGGCAAGCCGGATCCGGTCGTGAAAGAGATTGCGAAATGCCAGAAGCAGCGTCATCGCGAGTTGGAACACCTATGGGGCTGCCTCGGCGCGTCACCAAGGCAACTGTCCGGTTGTGGCTGAGTAACGCGCAAACGCCGCGAGATTGCGGCCTTGCCGCGAGCCCGGCGGCTTAAGGCCCGGTCCTTATATAGGATTTCGGGCTGAAGATGACGACCGGCGAACAAAACATCGCGAGGCCGAGCGGCTCGGTGCGTCGGCACGCCAACGCCCGCGCCGAGCTGCGCGGGCCGTGCCGATGAACACGCAACCAATTGGATTCGCTCCATTTTTCCTCACATCGGAGTCGAAAGCGGCGCTCGCCAACCCGCAACGTCACGGCCCGAGCCCGCGACAATCACGCCGGGCTCAGCCGGTTGCAGGGACGCTTACGCCGCCGCGATCATTCGCCGCTGGCGCCGCGGGCAATGCTGGCGATCCGGCCGCGCGAGAGAATCGCGCTCTCGAGCCAGCTCACGAAGCTCGCCGTACGCTCGGCCACGATGTGGCGCTGCTGATCCAGCGTGATCATGTGGTAGCTGTCATCGAGGATCAGCGACTCCACCAGCCCGCCCAGATTGGCCTGCAGGTAGTAGGCGTTCTTCAGGCTCGCCATGTCGTCGTTGCGCGGGTGGACGATGAGCGCCGGTTGCCGTACCCGGCCGAGGTTGCGCTTCACCACCGAGACGAGTTTGTTGAAGTTGGCAAACGACCGCATCGGCGTGCTGAAGATGCCGGCCTGGCCGCTGCCACTCTGCATGGCTGAAACGACCAGGGCACGGACGCGCTCGTCCTTCAAGCCGTAGGGCTCGTGCTCGGACAGGTCGAACTCGAACTTGATCGGCAGCGGCCGGATATAGTTGATGATCCCCGAGTACCAGGGCATCGACCAGCCGTCGAGCTTGAGCGTCGGCGCATAGAGCAGGAGGCCGTGCACCGCTTCCGGGCGGTTCTGGGCGAGGTGGGTGGCCAGGATGCCGCCCATCGACAGGCCGCCGGCAACGATGATGTCGCAGTGCTCTCTGAGGCGGTCGTGGGCGGCCTCGACGCTGGCGTACCATTCGCGCCAGGTCGAGCGGCGGAGCTCCTCGGGCGTTGCGCAGTGGCCAGCGAGCTGGCAGCAATAGACCGTGTGGCCGGCGCGGGCGAGGCCCTGGGCGATGAAGCGCAGCTCGATGGGCGTTCCGCCGAGGCCGTGGATCAGCAGGATGCCGAGGCCGCCGCCGCGGATGAACTGGCTACGGTCGGGCATTTGCTCGTCCGCGATTTGATCTTGTTCTTCTTGATCCGACATTTCTCTTTGCAACCAGTTAATCCCCGTTTCGTAACGGCACGCGGCCTTGTGCGCTCGCCTCTTCCGTCACGTCCGGAGCGGCGGACGAGAGCGAAGCTGCCACCACCGAGCGACGGCGGAGGCAGATCGAAGCTGGCAGCAGGTCGCCTCGGGGCGAAAACCTGCGACCGGTGACATGGTGCCAGCCCTACCGCCCTGGCAGACGAGGCGGCGTTCGCGCGATTGCCTCACTGTTGGCTGACCCGATGCAGGACGCGGTCGAGGAGCTTCAGGCCCAAGTTCATCTCGTGCTTGGTGATGTGCAGGCTCGGCGCCAGCGTCACGACGTTCTTGTAGTAGCCGCCGATATCGAGGACGAGGCCGTACGTCTTGCCGTCGACCTCCAGATCGCCCTTGAGGCCCTCGTCCACCATGTGGTCTACGATCGCTTTCGACGGCGTGAAGCTGTCGTGCGGCTCGCAGATCTCCATGCGCAGCGCCAGCCCCAGGCCGTCCACGTCGCCGACGATGCGATAGCGACGCTTGAGCTCCTCCAGGCCCTCGAGCAGGTAGGCGCCCTTCTCCATCACCATGGCTTCGTAGTCGGTCTCGCCCATCATCTTCATGGCCTCGAGCGCGACGGCCGTGCCCATGGGATTGGCGTTGAAGGTGGAATGGGTGGAGCCGGGCGGGAACACTTGCGGATTGATGAGCTCCTCTCGGGCCCAGATGCCGGCCAGCGGATTGAGGCCGTTGGTGAGCGCCTTGCCGAACACGACCACGTCCGGCTGCACTCCAAAATGCTCGATCGCAAACAGCTTGCCGGTGCGATAGAAGCCCATCTGGATCTCGTCGACGACGAGCAGGATGCCGTACTTGTCGAGCACGCGTTTCAGCTCGACGAAGAAGTTCCTGGGCGGGATCACATAGCCGCCGGTGCCCTGGATCGGCTCCACGTAGAAGGCCGCGTATTCCGCCTGGCCGGCCTTCGGGTCCCACACGCCGTTGTACTCGCTCTCGAACAGGCGCTCGAACTGCTTGACGCAGTGGCTGCCGTATTCCTCCTTGCTCATCCCCTTGGGGCCGCGGAAGTGGTAGGGGAAGGGTAAGAAATGCGCGCGATCGCCGAAATGGCCGTAGCGCCGGCGATAGCGGTAAGAGGAGGTGATCGCCGAGGCCCCGAGCGTGCGGCCGTGATAGCCGCCCTCGAAGGCGAACATCAGGCTCTTGCCGTTCTTGGCATTGCGCACGAGCTTGAGGCTGTCCTCGACCGACTGGCTGCCGCCGACGTTGAAGTGGATGCGGCCCTTGAGGCCAAACCGCTTCTCCGCCTCCCGGGCCAGGATGGCGGCAAGCTCGATTTTTTCCCGGTGCAGATACTGGCTCGCCACCTGCGGCAGCCGATCGAGCTGGCGCCGCACCGCATCGTTGAGACGCTCGTTGCGGTAGCCGAAATTGACGGCCGAGTACCACATCTGCAGATCGAGATAGGGGCGGCCGCGTGTATCGTAGAGAAACGAGCCCTCGCAGCTCTCGAAGATCTTGGGCGGGTTCGTATAGTGGACGGTGTCGCCATGCGAGCAGTACATGGCTTCGAGCTCGAGCAGCTCCGCCTCCGAGGGTCCGGAGACCGTCTGCTCGGTTCTCGCGGCGTGGCCGAGCGGCCACTTCACTGCCTTGTGCATTTCAGAATGCTCTTCAGCTGGCCCTAGTCTTCCGCCCTCTGTACCGGCTCGGCAGTATCGCTTGAGACGCGTCTTTCGAGCCAGCCAGCCAAGAGATGTGTCGCCTCCCCAAAATCAACAAAAGCGAAGTGTGGCAGATTGGCCGCACTACAATGGTCAAGCAGCGCCCCCTTGGCCAAGACCAGGTCGGCGCGGCCCGCGACGCAGAAGTCCGAGCGGCCATCGCCGACCACGATCGACATCTCGCGCGGGGCCCCTTCCGTAAAGCGGCACTTGCAATTGCCCGAGAGCGCACGGCAGTCGCTGCGCGCATGGGGGAACGTGAGGCGCCAGCGGTCGGCGCCCCGCCATTCCAGATGATTGGCATAGAACGGCAGCTCGAGGCGGTGACGCTCGAGGACCGCCCTTATAGTGCGATCGAGGCCATCGGAAACGACCATGATGGGGTGGCCGAGGCGACCGCAGAGCCTTGCGAAATCGACGAACCCGGGGTCGATCTCGATGGCGGCGATGAAGGCGTCCATTTCGGCCTGGCTGGCGCGCACGAGATCGATCTGGCGCACGAGGCACTCGCGCGAGCCGATACGGCCGGCCTTCCAGTCCTCTTCGATGTCGCGCCAAGCGGGTGCGGCGAAACGTTCGAGCAGCAGGTCCGTCGTGTCGACGGGTGCAATCGTTCCGTCGAAATCGACGAAGACGCGACACTTCAGACGCACGCGTGGCACGCTTACCGAACCCGTTGATCGACTTGGTGCACCCAGGTCCCTAGGCACTTGAGGACGGCCTCTTTAGCTGCCAATGACGGCGATGCCAATCGGTTTCATTCACGTTTACATTAAGCGCTGCTCTATCGCTGTAGCCGATAGACAACAGGACGTTACCGGAGCATGCGGACCCGATCGGGGAATGCGATCGTAATTCGCCCCAGTTTAGGATCGATTAAGGCTGATCGAGACACAAGGCCGCAGCGGGCCGCACTGGCAGGAGCGGCGCGGAGTGGGGCCGCCCGGCCACACTTACCCTGACGTTTGTTCAGATGCCCGAGCCTCGACGACGGCCACGGCGACATAGCTGACCGTCGCCGCCAGCAGCCCGAGCAGATAGGGCGCCGTCAGCCCCAGCGCGTACCTGCCCGCGGCCCACACGATCATGCCGGCGACCACCGACGCATAGGCGCTGGCCGGCCCGCCGAAGCGCGTGAAAAGTGCAAACAGCGCGGTGACAAACACGCCGGCGCTGCCGAAGGCCGATGCCGTCTCGACGAGATCATGGATGCGCTCGGAGGTCACCGAAAGCACATAGGCAATGACGCTGAGCAGCATCACCGTCATGCGCACCGACCACAGCTTGCCATGGTCGCTGATGCCAGGGATGAGCCGCACGATAATATTGTGCGAGATTTGCGAGGCAGGCGCATGCAGAGCGGCGTGAACAGCCGACAAGATCGCCGAGATGATGGCGCCGACGAAGGCAACATAGAGCACGCCCGGCAGGAAGACCTCCGCCATCCGCGGCACGATCTGCTCGGAATCCTGCACGACGCCGGCGATGCGCGGCCCCACCAGGCCCAGAAACACCGGGATGAGGCCGACCAGCAGATACGTAACGCCGCCAAGCACCGTGCCGAGGCGCGCCACCTCGGCCGTCCGCGCGCCCAAGAAGCGCGAGATCAGCTCCACGGCCACGATCGTGCCGCATACCGGAATGGCCAGCTGCTCGAGCATGTCGAGCCAATCGGCGTCGGCTCGGTAGAGCTTGAGCTGCTCGGGGGGGACCTGCGCCAGACCCGTGGAGACGCCGCCGACGTGGACCGCCACGACGGCGCCCAGTATGAGCAGTCCGAGCACCACGGCAACGCCCTGGACGACGTCGGTGACCGCATCCGCCAGCAACCCGCCGACGACCGAATAGGCGGCCACGAGGAAGGCCGCCAGCGTAATGGCGGCCACCAGGCCGAGGCCGGAGTTGGCGCTCATGATCTGTCCGAACGCGCGCACCTGTGCCGCTGCCCAGATGACCGAGCCTGGCACCAGGACGATGACCACCAGCTGCTCGACGCCGGGCGAGTAGCGCTGGCGAAACAGATCCGCGAAGGTCGTGAGCCCGCGGCTCCACAAGGCGCGCGCAAAGAACAGGCCGACGATGATGATGGCGCAGGCGTAGCCGATCGGGTCCACCAGGGCCCCGGTCAGGCCCTTCTCGTAGACCGCGCCACCCGAGGCCACGATCGCCTCGGCGCCGAAGTAGGTTGCGAATACCGAGAAGGTGATGAGACCGACGCCGAGGCTGCGCCCGGCGAGGATGTAGTCGGTCTCGCTCGCCATGCGGCGCGACACCCAGGTGCCGATGGCGAATTGGACAAGGACGTAGGCGACAATCGCCACCAGCAACCAATTCATTGTCTTCCCTCGCCCATGCGGCCGCTGCCGGTCAATTGCACGCAGGCCTTGGCGACGCAACGAGGAACACATCTGCCGCTGGCCCCAACTGTCCAGCATCGACTAACGGATGAACAGTTGTTACGTCTGCTGCCGCACGAAGTTCTTTTTTCTGTGCTTACGTCGCTCTTGAGCATTACGTGCGTTGATCCCCATATTCATGTGTTTCGGCAGCGCGGGGGCGGCATGAGGCCAAAGTCGAGCAGTTTAATGAGCACAGGTCTCAGACGCATTCGAACCGCGGTTTCCTGCCTTACTGCTGCCGCATTCTTTCTCGCGCAAGCGCCCCTCGCCGTCGCCGCATCCGTCATGACGCGCGCCGACTACGAAGCCTGCCAGGCCCGCGACGAGAACGGCTTCCGTATCGCGATCGAGACGCTCACGCGAAAGGGCCTGCAGACCGGCCTCGCCAACGTCGACTACAAGGCGCTCGTTGCCGACGAATGGCGGCGGGGGAACATCGACGATGTGATCGACCGGGAGGTCGATCGCGCCATCGGCGAGGTGCGCGAGGAATCGAGCTGGGTCAAGCTGTGGTCGTCGCTGGCCTCGCGCGAGAAGGCGCAGGAGCTCGCCACCACCGCCGCCGAGCGGGTCTACCGCTCGGAGCCGATGAAGAGGGCCATCGAGGGCATGGCCCAGGGCCTCGGCAAGGAGATCGGCAAGCGCATCGAGCTCGCCATCGTCGATTCGGCCGGTCCCGCCACGCAGTGCATGCAGGTGTTTCTCGGGCGCCGCTACGGTGCCACCGTCGCCCGCGTCGTGGCCGATGGCGCCGGCAAGGAGTACAGCGTCGATGCCGCCAAAGGCGGCGCCCAGGTCACGACTGGCCAGGTGATGCTCGAAGGATCAGAAGGCATCGCCGGCACGGTGGTCCTGGTGGTGCGCCGCCAGCTCGCCAACATGGCCTCGCGCATCGGCCAGCGCCTGGTCGGCTCGGTTCTCGGCCGCCTGGTGTCGGTGGTGGCGGGCGGCGTCGGCCTGGTGCTGATCGCCAAGGACATCTGGGACTTCCGCCACGGCGTGCTGCCGATCGTCGCCAGCGAGATGAAGGCGAAGGAGACCAAGGAAAAGGTGCGCGAGGAGCTGGCGAAATCGACGGCCGAGCATATCGGCGACAGCGTCAAGGAGATTGCCGAGAAGACCGCCGAGCGCGTCGTCGAGATCTGGCTCGAATTCCGGCGCGCGCACGCCAAGGTGGTGGAGCTCGCCGAGCGCCAGGACGAATTCAAGCGCTTCCTCGAGACGGTGAAAGCCGACGACATGCCCAAGCTCGACGAGATCGTCGACCTGGTGCTGGCAAGCGAGGGGGAAGCCGGCGTCCTCAAGCGGCTGGGCGACGGCACGCTGCATCGTGCGGTGACCGCGCTGCCGCCGGGCGCGATCGAGATCGCGCGCGAGTCGCGCTCGCTCGAGACTTCGCTGCAATGGGCGGCGATCGCGGGCGACAGCCTGCCCAAGGTGGTCGAGTACGAGATCCATCGCCGGGCCAAGCCGGAGGCGTTCACCAAGGCGAGCCTGCAGCGCCTGCTCGGGCTTGAGGATCGCCTTGCCATAACCCGGCTGGCCTCGCTCACGCCGGCGGCGCGCGCGCCGCTGTTCGAGCTGGAAACCGGCGAGCTCAAGACGCTCTCGCGCACCCTCGACGAGGGCCAGCTCGACAGCCTCTCGCGCTACCTCACCAGCCTCGACAAGGCTTCAGCCCAGCGCGTGCTGCGCGCGGTGGCGCAGACGCCCTCGCGCATGGCCGAGCTCGGCAAGCCCAGGGTGCGCGAGGCGATCCTCGGCTCGAGCGACCAGGCGGCGGCCGTCGGCATGATGCTGCAGGCCAACTCCATGCCCGATCCGACCTTGATGCTGGAGCACCTGCAGCTGGTGCTCGAGGGCCGCGTCAGCCCGCTGCTGCTGTGGGAGAAGCATCCCGTCTCGCTGGCGGGGACGGCCGTGCTGGCGCTGATCCTGCTGCTGCTGACGAAGCGGCTGTTGTTTGGGACGCGGCCGAAGATCGTCGTGCACCAGGGCTCGAACGTTGCCGGCAGGGGCCGCGGAGGCCGCGCCTGATGCGGCTCGTCACAGCCGAGACCATTACCGACCGGCCGATCGAGCAGGGCGAGATGGTCTATGCCTGCGCCGTGGCCGGCGCCAACATCCTGCGCGACATGCGCGAGGCCGTCATCAACACCATCGGCGGCCACATGACCAAGTACGAGGCGCTGCTGGATCGAACGATCGCGCGCGCGCTCGAGGTGCTGTCGCAGCGCGCCCGCGAGCAGGGCTACGACGGCGTGCTGGGGATCCGCATCTCCCATCCCACCATTACCAGCGGCGCCATCGAGGTGGTGGTGGCCGGGACAGGGTTCAGGTATCAGGGACCAGGGACCAGGGACCAGGGGCTGATCCCTGACCCCTAACCTCTGATCCCTGGTTTACCCACAAGCTTTTGTGCCCCGCCGTAGCATCGTGCGCGCCCGCTGCTATAAATCGCGCGGGCCGATGTCCGTTTTCGAGTCGTCGCCGGGCTCAACTCTAGGGCCAAGAAGGGGAGACGATGCGCATGGCTTTGAAAGCTCCAGGCATCCTGGTGTTCACGCTTTCCATCATCCTGTCGCTGGCGGTGCTGTTCTCGCGCTTCTTCGGCGCCACCGTTCCCTATCTCACGGGCGACACGACGCAATTCTATGCCATGTGGGCGGCCTACGGCATATTGCTGCTGGGCTGCGTCATGCGCGGACTTTGAGCGCGGCGGCGGCGACGTTTTAGGGGTCCCTCTGTCGCCGCTGTGCCGATCTGTCGCGCGGCTTTTGGCGCTCTGGAAAAGGTCTCTTGCCTCGCCCCTTATTCGGCGATGGAGAGGGACCCCATTGGGCGCGAGCGGTGGATGCAGAGCCGGGCGCGGCGCTGGGCCAGGGAGGTTGCGCTCGCCGTGCTGCTGACGGTTGCCGCGGCTGCCTTCATCACCATTGCGCTGTTACGCAGCAACGGCGCACCCGAGGGGGCGCCGCCGTTCGAGACGGCGCGCAAGCTGCATTCAAATTAGCGTTGCAATCCGCGCACGGCGGACCGGCGGCTACTGCGCGGTCCAGCCGCCGTCGATGGAGTAGTTGGCGCCGGTGATGGAGGCGGCGGCTTCGCCGGCGAGGAAGGCGGCGAGCGCGGCAACCTGCTCCACCGTGACGAACTGGTTGGTCGGCTGCCGCGACAGCACCTGCTTCTTGGCCTGCTCGAGCGAGATGTTCTCCGACTTCGCCAGGTCCGGGATCTGCTTCTCGACCAGCGGCGTCCACACGAAGCCGGGCGACACGGCATTGCAGGTGACGCCGTGCTCGGCGAGCTCGAGCGCCACGGTCTTGGTGAGGCCGGCGAGCCCGTGCTTGGCCGAGACATAGGCGGCCTTGAAGGGCGAGGCCCTGAGCGAATGCGCGGAGGCGATGTTGATGATGCGTCCCCACTTGCGCTTCTTCATGCCGGGCACGGCCGCGCGGATGGTGTGGAAGGCCGAGGAGAGGTTGATGGCGATGATCGAATCCCATTGCTCGATGGGGAACTCCTCGATCGGGGACACGTGCTGGATGCCGGCGTTGTTGACCAGGATGTCCACGGCGCCGAAGTCGCGCTCCGCCTTGGCGATCATCTCGGCGATCTGATTGTGCCGGAGCATGTTGGCGCCATCGAAGGCGACGCGGGTGCCGAGCGCCTTGATCTCGGCGATGGCTTTGGCGTTGTCCTGCTCGCTGCCGAGCCCGTTGACGACGATGTTGGCGCCGTCCTTGGCGAGTGCGAGCGCGATGCCGTGGCCGATGCCCGACGTCGAGCCGGTGACCACGGCCGTCTTGCCTTTGAGAGTCATGGCAAACCTCGTATGCGATCTGTTGAGTTGCGGGACTGGGCGCATCCTGCCGCAAAGCCCGCGCTTTGAATATGCGCGATTTGGCCAATTCGATATGGCTCAGAGGCGACATGGGCGTGCGCGCAGGCTAAGGAAAGGGGTGCGTATCGCGCCGTTGTGCCGCCAAGCGTCGGGAGGACCTCATGACACCGGAAGCCAAGCTCGCCTCGATGGGCCTTGCCTTGCCCGAGATCCCAAAGCCGATGGCCAACTACGTGCCCTTCAAGATCAACGGCAACACCCTCTATCTGTCGGGCCAGGGGCCGCGCCGCAACGACGGCACGATGATGACCGGCAAGGTGGGCCGCGACGTCACCGTCGAGCAGGCCTACGAGCATGCCAAGCTGGTGGGCCTGGGTCTGCTCGCAGCGGCCAAGGCGGCCGCCGGCGATCTGTCCAAGATCGAGGTGCTGAAGGTGCTGGGCATGGTCAACGCGGTGCCTGAGTTCACCGACCAGCCCAAGGTGATCAACGGCTGCTCGGACCTGTTCGTCGCCGTGCTCGGCGAGCGCGGCCGGCACGCCCGCTCGGCGGTCGGCATGGGCTCGCTGCCGATGCAGATCACCGTCGAGATCGAGGCGGTGATGCGCATCCACGCGTGATGCACGATAGAGGTCGGGAAGGGCTGTCGCCCTCCGAACCGGAGCGTCGCCTTCTTGATCTTATTGGAGCGGGCGGCGGGAATCGAACCCGCATATTCAGCTTGGGAAGCTGATGTTCTGCCACTGAACTACGCCCGCAATTTCAATAACTTAGCGTTTGCGAGGCTCCAACAAGGCTCCGGCCCGTGGGGTCGTTTGTAGCGCGCTCGGCTGCGGATCGTCAAACAGAGCAAATCGATTGAGCCTCGCTGCAATGGATCGGTGATGGTAATCGCAATCGCGCCAGGTGCTCTTTCAGCCCTCGAGCGCGAGGTAGGTGCCGTTGCAGCTCTGCTCCAGGGCCTCGCGGTCCAGAATGGTGACGTTGCCGCGCGCGGTGGTGATGAAACCTGCCCGCTCCAGCGCATGCAATGCGATCGTCACGCCAGGGCGCTGCGTGCCCAGCATGAGCGCAAGAAACTCGTGCGTGAGGGGGACGTCGCTGCTGTCAAGGCGATCTCCCGCCATCAGCAGCCAGCGCGCCAGGCGCTCCTCGATCCTGCTGCGCCCGTTGGCGAGCGCGGTTTGTGCGGTCTGCATGAGAAAGGTGTGCGCGTATCTCAGGATCGACCGATGCAATGTGGTGCTTCGCGCATCGGCGTCGCGCAATTTAGCGGTGCCGATGCGCTGGCCCCTGCCCGCGATTTGCATGTAGGTGTCGTGCGGCGAGCGGTCGTATCCCATCACCACGCTCAGGGCGGTCATGCCTTCCCGGCCGATGATGCCGATCTCGATCTGTCTGCCGCACCCGTTGGCGACCACCGACGCCATGCCGGCTTCGATGAAATACACGCTATCGATGCGCTTATTGCGGATCGCAAGCTGCTTCCTGACCGGCAGATCGGTGCCCACGAGATGGGGCTCGAGCAGGCGGAGATCCTGACGCGACAAACGCGATAGAATGTGATTAGAGCCCGCGGCGCGGGGAGATTTTTCCAGCATCGCTCTGCCTCTATGAGGGCAAGAGCACCAGCCGTCTCCCAAGCGTCCGCGCCCAAAACGTCGGCGGACGATAGGTCAACCTACTCCCATTCCCAGAAATGTCAAATTTGTACACTTGTTGGCCGTGGGATGGTCCGTCCCGTGTGCCGCGTCACTGGCTCATGTACCAGCCGCCGTTGGGCGAGATGACCTGGCCGGTCATGAACTTGGCCTCGTCGCTGGCGAGGTAGACGGCGGCCCAGGCGATGTCGTCGGGCTCGCCCAGGCGGCGCAGCGGCGTGTTGGCGGCGATGTGGGTGCGCAGCGGGCCGAGCGGCGCCGTCATGTCGGTGTCGATCCAGCCCGGCGCGATGGAGTTGACGCGGATGTTGCGCGGCGCCACCTCGTGCGCCAGCGACCGCGTGAAGCCCAGGATCGCCGCCTTGGCGGTGGAGTAGGGCACGCTGCCGGGGCGGCCGAAGGTGCCCATCACGCTCGCCATGTTGACGATCGAGCCCGACATCTGCGGGCTCATGATCCTGAGCGCCTCGCGGGTGCAGAAGAAGGTGCCGTCGACGTGCACGCCCAGCATCCGGCGCCAACCCTCGTCGGTGGTGGCAAGCGTGCCGTCGAGGAAGGTCTCGAACGGGCCGCCGGCGGCAATCTCCTGGGCCTGCTTGAGCCGCAGGGCGATGATCTGGTCGACATCGTTGCGGCCCTCGAGCCCGCTGATGCCGGCGTTGTTGACCAGGATGTCGAGGCGGGGGCTGATCTTCCTGATCTCGGCGAACATGGCCGCAACCGAAGCCGAATCCGCCACGTTGGCGGCGACGCCATGGCCGCCCAGGTCCTTGGCCGTGGCGCGCGCCGCCTCGAGGCTCAGATCGTTGACGATGACGCGCGCCCCTTCCTGCGCGAACCGGCGCGCGATGGCGGCGCCGATGCCGCGCGCGGCGCCGGTGATCAGCGCGACCTTGCCCTCGAGCCGGTTCATGTTTCCTCCCCTCCCTATGATGCACCTGTCACGTTCAAATCACACCGTCGCGGCGCAGGGCGGCGATGTCGCTCTCGCTATAGCCGGCCTCCACCAGGATCTCGTCCGCGTCGGCGCCGGGCAGGCCTGGTGCGCGCTCGACGCGGCCGCCGCCGTGCGCGAGGCGGAAGCCCGAGCCGACGAAGGTGAGCTCGCCGTAGGGCGTCTCCACGCGCTGCAGGACATCGCGATGGGCGAGCTGGGGATGGGCGACGATCTCGTCGATCCCCCACACGCGCGAGCAGGGCACGTCGGCTTGGGTGAGCCGCGCCTCCCAGGTCTTGGCGTCGGCCTCGGCGAGCACGCCTTCGATGATGGCGCGCAGCGCCGCGTCGTTGGCGAGCCGCGCCGGCCAGTCGACGAAGCGCGGGTCCTGCGGCAGCTCCGGCCGGCCGATGGCCTTGGCGAGCGCGATGAACTGCTTCTCGTTGTTGACGGCGAGCAGGATGTGGCCGCCCTTGACCTTGAACACGTCGGCCGTCGGCAGCCGGCTCTGCGCGCGATTTCCCAGCTGGCCCTGCACGTGGCCGCCGATCGTGTAGTCGGTGACGTAGGCCGACAGGAAGGTGAGCGCCGCATCCAGCATGGCGACGTCGACCAGCTGGCCTTTGCCGGTATGCGTGCGCTGATAGAGCGCGCTCGACACGGCGAACGCTGCCGTCATGCCGGCGATGGCGTCGCAGATGGCAAAGCCCGCCCGCGTCGGCCCCGACTCCGGGTGACCGGTGACCGACATGATGCCGCTCATGGCCTGGATCTTGCCGTCGTAGGCGGCGGTGGTGCGCTCCGGGCCGTTCTGGCCGAAGCCAGAGACGGCGCAATAGATGAGCCGCGGGTTGAACGCGGAGAGCGCTTCATAGCCGAGCCCGAGCTTGTCCATCACGCCGGGGCGGAAATTCTCCATCACCACGTCGGCCTTGGCGGCGAGCCGGCGCGCGATCTCGAGCGATTTGGGCTTGGTGAGGTCGAGGGCGAGATTGCGCTTGTTGGCGTTGATCGCCATGAACCCGGTCGACAGGTTGCGGGCCGCCCAGTCCTTGTTGGGGGGAGCCCGGCGCATGTCGTCGCCGCCCGGGCGCTCGATCTTGATCACGTCGGCGCCGAGCAGCGCCAGCTGGTAGCAGCCGAAGGGGCCGGCGAACACCTGCGTGAAGTCGAGGATGCGGACGCCGGCGAAGGGTTTCGTCATGCGACGCCGGCCTTCGCCTTGTCGCGCTGCAGGCCGAGGTCCGCGCGCAGGTCCTTGGCCACCGCCTTCTCTCTATCGAACTCGGCGCGGCGGCGGGCGATCTCCTCGGGCGACATCTGCGCGATGTTCTGGAAGTCGAGCTTCCAGTCGGGGCTGGCGCTCCAAGCGAGCGGCGACTGTACGGTGGTGCGGGCAGCGGGCGCCGTCTCCAGCACTCTGAGGGCCAGCTCGAGGGTGAAGGCTTGCGACTCCTTATCCTTTGGCCGGCCCGCCGCATTGCCGAGCGGGAAGTCGGAGAACAGCAGTCGCGGCACGCCGACGTATTCGACGATGTCCTTGGCGCAGCCCATCACCACGGTCGTGATGCCGGCCTCCTCCAGGGCGCGGGCGGCGAGCGCGATGCTCTGGTGGCAGACGGGGCAGTTGGCGACCAGGACGGCGGCGTCGACGCGATCGGCCTTGCAGCGGGCGACGACCTCGGGGCAATCCACCTCCAGCGTGACGCGATGGCTGCGGTTGGTAGGCAGCCCGTGGAAGCGCGGGGCAAGCGAGCCGATGCGGCCGCGCTCGGCGGCGCGCCGCAGCTCGGGCAGGGGCAACCAGGTGCCGGGGTCCTCGGCCGTGGTGTGCTTGCGGTCGATGCCGACGTGGGAGATGCGCAGGTCGTGGTCGCGGGCCGTGTCGCCCGAGTAGACCGTGTAGAACTTGGCCGCCGCATTGTAGGGCGCGCCGGGGCCCTGGTCGCCCTTGTCGGGCTGGAAGGGCGCCGCCGTTGTGACGATGGTGATCCGGCTCTGCGCCAGCGGCTTCAGCAGCGGCTGGAACGGCACGGCCGCGTAGTGCGCCCACTGGTAGGGGGCGCCGTACCCCAGCGCCAGGTAGTAGTCGCGGATCCTCTGCATGTAGGGGATCGGCGCATCGTGGGGGGCTGAGAAGCCGAACTCCTCCAAGTCTTTTGTCATCGCCGAGCCTCCTGTTGCCGCAGTCGCTGCCCGCATTGTCCCGGCGTTTGCGCGCATAGGCAAGCATCGATGGTGGCCAATCGGCGCCGGGGCCAATACGCTCGACCCAGCAAGCAGCCGCAGCGAGGACGTCCATGACGAGCGACAGCAAAGATGCCGTCACCTACCGGTCGCAGGACCGCATCGCCATCATCACCATCAACCGGCCCGAGCGCATGAACCGGCTCGATGCCGGCATCGTCGAGGGCCTGCATCGGGCCTGGCAGCGCCTGATGGCGAGCGAGGAGGATCGCGTCGCCGTGCTGACCGGCGCCGGGGACAAAGCCTTCACGGCCGGCGCCGACCTCAAGGACCCGCCCGCCAACCTCTACCGCGGCATTCCCGGCGTGGGCGTGCCCGTCGACAAGCCGGTGATCGGCGCCGTGGCCGGCTGGGTGGTGGGCGGCGGCATGGTGCTCACCACCATGTGCGACATCCTGGTGGCGGCCGACAACGCCCGCTTCTCCTACCCGGAAGTGAAGGTCGGCTTCACCGGCGGCATGATCGCCAACCTCGCCGCCCG
>Ga0209726_10005182_pt1 | contig 15991 bp, 13 predicted proteins | sample Subgrocontami54m_FD_187453 | JGI IMG/M metagenome (GOLD analysis project Ga0209726, IMG submission 187453) | Subsurface groundwater microbial communities from S. Glens Falls, New York, USA - GMW46 contaminated, 5.4 m (SPAdes) (version 3) | ecosystem: Environmental > Aquatic > Deep subsurface >... | reverse complement strand
GACTCGGGTACCCTTCCGGTATAGAACAGAAGTTCCCAATGTTTTCTCGGGGGCCGGCCGCTCATCACCAACACGCCGCCGCGCCTCACCTCAACCAGATCCACGCCGATAAAATCAGGGGAATCTACCTAGGTCGCCATACAATCCCGGTCGAGCAGACTCCTTATCCGCGCTCAGTTCAGTAAGGAGGACACGGCATGGGCACGCGCCTTTATCTCGGTACTGAGAATGGCCCAGGATGTGGACAACAATGGCCGTCGATCCAGCCGGACTCGTCGACATGCAGCGGGGGCTCGTGAGCCGACGCATCTCGAGCAAGACTTCATGGACAACTGGGAGCACAGTACCAAGGCGGCTGGCGGCACGATCATGCGCAACTATCCCCTGAACTACTCCCCGGGTCTATCTCCCGCGCGCAGGAGCCACGGTAAGTCTCGTAAGGCCGCTGGACTCGTGGGTCTCACCGTGTTTCTCATCGTCGCGAGCTGCGCGCCCCCAACGCCCGATCGAACGGCGCAAACGACTGGACAGGTGGCCCCGACGACAAGCGCCGGACCCAAGCGCGTCACCGTGGCCGTGATGGGCGACGCTCACACGATCTACAACAAGCTCAACCCGGGAAACAACGTCGCCGGCATCGACGCCATCGAGGAGCTTGTGCACACGGGTCTGACCCATATCGACCGCTTCGGAGTGCGGGAGCCACGGCTGGCCAGAGACGTTCCCACGACCGAAAACGGACTCTGGACAGTCTTTCCCGATGGTCGTATGGAGACAACCTGGCGCCTCAAACCGACCGCACGGTGGCACGACGGTACTCCCGTCACCTCGGATGATCTTCTGTTCACGTACCAGCTCGCGCAGGATAGGGACCTCCCGATCTTCCGTGACCGCAACCTCGCACTCGTGGAGGCGATCGAGGTTGTTGATCCAGCGACGGTCACGGTCAGATGGAAGCAGCCGTATATCGACGCGGATTCACTGTTCACGTACGGGTTTGCTTTGCCGCTCCCCAAGCACCTCCTCGATGTACCGTTCGCCGAAGACAAATCGGGCTTCCTGGACCTCCCCTATTGGACCAATGAATTCGTCGGCGCAGGAGCCTATAAGCTCCAGGAGTTCGCGCCAGGAAGCCACGTGCGCCTCGAGGCCAACGACCGCTACGTCCTCGGTCGGCCTAAGATCGACTCCATCGAAGTGAGGTTCATTCCCGACTCCAACGTCATGATGTCGAACCTGCTGGCTGGCGCCGTAGACCTGACCATCGGTCGCACGCTCTCCGTCGATCAGTCGGTGCAGCTGCGCGAGCAGTGGAAGGACGGGCGGATGGACGTCGGTCTCAAGAGCTGGATCGTGATTTACCCGCAATTCATCAACCCCACGCCGAGCGTCGTTGGGGACGTCCAGTTTCGACGGGCGCTTCTCCACGCCATCGATCGGCAGCAGATGGCCGACAGTCTTATGGCTGGCCTGAGCTCGGTGGCCCACAACTATCTGAACTCACAGGCGCCCGAAGCTAAGGAGACCGATTCGCAGGTCATGCGATATGAGTACGATCCGCGGAAAGCCGTCCAGATGATCGAAGCGCTCGGCTACCAGCGGGGTCCTGATGCAGCCTTCCGGGACAGCTCCGGTCAGCGGCTTGTCGTCTCGATGCTGGCTACCGCGCAGCTAGACATTCACGCCAAGTCCATGTTCGCGGTGGCAGGCGACTGGCAAAAGGTTGGGGTCACCGCGGATCCGTACGTCGTACCCCTGCAGCTCGTGGCCGACCTCGAGCACCTCGCCACTTATAAATCCTTCGCGGTGTACCAGAACCCCGCCGATACCCGTGCCCTATCCGGTTTCCACAGCACACAGGCACCCGTCCCGGCGAACAGCTATGTCGGAAACAACCGCCCGCGCTACATGGATCCGGAGTTCGACGCATTGCTCGATAGGTACTTCATGACGATTCCCCTCGGGGAGCGGAACCAGGTGCTTGGTAGGATCGTCGGGCACATCTCTGAGACGCTCTTTCTCATGGGCTTGTTCTACGGCGTCGATCCGACGCTCCTCAGCAACCGAGTGGACAACGTGTGGGCGAGGATCCAGGGCTCCGGTCAGGCCCGGAATGCCCACGAATGGGACATCCGTTAGCTCACGGAGGATAGGAATTGCTCACAGCGGAAGAGAATGCCATGCTCACGCGGGTCGGGCGCAACACCCCGATGGGCGAGATGCTTCGGCGCTACTGGATACCCGCCTGCCTTTCGTCGGACGTGGCGGAGGCGGACTGCGACCCGTTCCGGGTGCGGTTGCTGGGTGAGGACCTCGTCGCGTTTCGGGACGATAAGGGCCGCGTAGGGTTGATGGAGGAGCACTGCCCGCATCGAGGCGCCTCTCTCTTCTTTGGGCGGAACGAACAGGGCGGACTTCGGTGTCTCTACCATGGCTGGAAGATGGATGTCGACGGGAACGTGGTCGATACGCCGTGCGAGCCCGCGACCCTGAGGGTGCGGCACGCCGCCTACCCAGTCGTAGAGCAAGGTGACGTCATCTGGGCGTACATGGGGCCGCGGGACAAGATGCCGACATTCCCGAATTTTCAGTGGACGCAGGTCCCGAAAGAGAACCGTGTCGTCCGAAAAGTGTACGAGGAGTGCAACTGGGTGCAGGCCCTGGAGGGGTCTGTGGACATCCCACACTTCATTACCCTACACAGCGGCCGTGACATCATGCAGTATCCGGATGAGCAGCGGCATTTGCGGGAGGCCGCACCCCATCAGGAAGCTCACGACACCCGCTACGGCTTCTGCTACATCGCAACCTGGCCCGCAAAAGAGGACCCTGAACGGCTCAAGTCGGTCCAAATCAAGACGTTCGCGGTGCCGTTTCACTCCTACATCACGGGCGGCGGTGAGACGGGGCATGCCGGTGTGCACCTGTTCGTCCCCAGCGACGACGAGAACAACTGGTACTACGAGATTCGGTACGATTCGTCGAAGCCAGTGAGCCCCCACGAGCCAGATCGGTACCTGGACATCGGAGTTGATCTCGATTCGATGGGCCGCAAGATTAAGCGCAGTCTGGCGAACAACTACCTGCAGGATCGGGCGGCCATGCGGGCCAAGCGCTCCTTCTCGGGGCTCGACGGTCGGCCCCACGAGGACATCGCGATGCTGGAGAGCATGGGCTCGATCTACGATCGTAGCAAGGAGCACCTGGGCCTCGCCGACCTCGTCATCACGAAGATGCGCCGGCGACTGCTCGATTCGCTTGACATATTTATGGAGGGCGGCGACCCACTGGGGCTCGATGCCTCGATCCCGTACGACCGGATTGGCGTGCTCTCCAAGACTGTGCCGGTTGAGACCCGCTGGCAGGACATGGGAGCCGAGATCGGCGAAGACTTGCGGTAGAGATTGGGGGACGAGCGATGTCGGTGGAAACGCGGCTGTACGTTGGATCCGAGCGTGGATTGTCTATTTGGCGATCGAAGAACGGCGCGTGGGATCAAGAATCCGAGGAGACTCTAGACACGGGAGCCTTCTGGCGGATCGAGGGGAGCCACGCACGTCCGGAACAGGTCTTCGTCGCGGTAAGCGGCAGCGGGCTCTTCCGCACAGACGATGCCGGGAAAAACTGGAGCAAAGTTCTCGATCGAGACGTACGCTCCGTTACCGCGGATCCCTCGGACAGTCGGGTGATCTATGCGGGTACTGAGCCGATCCACCTCTATCGCAGCGAGGACTCCGGCGACCATTGGGAGGATCTGAGCTCGCTCCAGGATATGCCCGAGGAGGTACGCAAGGAATGGTGGTTCCCTGTGCCTCCCAACATCGCACACGTCCTGAATATCTTCGTTCATCCGGATGATCCGCGGATCATCTATCTCTGTCTCGAGCACGGCGGCGTGGTTCGCAGCCTCGATCGAGGTGCGACGTGGGAAGACGTGAGTCAAGGCATCGACTATGTCGACATGCACATGATCTCGAGCCTTCCCCATCGCCTCGACCGTTACTACGTCTCTTCGGCGCGGGGATTCTTCACGAGCGACGATCCGTCCAAAGGATGGGTCCGGGCGGAAAACGGCTTCACGCGGGATTACTTCCATGATTTTCTCTTCCTCCCGCCGACCACGGCCGGGGGGAACCCAACGATGCTCGCGGCCACCGCGGACAAGTCACCAGGGAGCTGGAGCCGCCCCGAGCACGCGCAGGCCGCCGTCTTCCGCAGCTTCGACTGCGGGGAATCGTGGCACCAGGTGGGTGAAGGTTTACCCGACCGACTGGAGCCGGCCATTTGGGGACTGACGGGGCATCCGGCTGACCCGAACACTGCTTTCGTCGGACTGGGCAAGCTCAGCATGCGCACCCCGACCGAGAACGGGCCCGGAACCGTGCTCACCACGCGCGATCGAGGCGATAGCTGGGATGCGCTGCCGGTGCAGGTCCCCTCGGTCCGCGCCTTGTGGGCTGCGGCAGAGTAACACCCCGGGAGGACGAATTCGGTGTCTAACGCTTTCGCTGGTCATTTCGGTCTTGGCGGGCGGCTGCGCGCCGTCCGTGTCTCCACCTTCACGCGGTGAAGCGCTGACCACGACTCCCAATCGCGGCGTGCCCAAGCGGATTGCTGCCGCCATCGTAGGGGATGCTCACACTGCAGTAGTGCAGGATGAGACTGACTGGCGGGCGTACTTCCGTCAGCTCGAAGAGCAAGCGAAAGCAGAAAGCGTGGGCGTGCTGATCTAAGCGCCATGTCTGTCGCAAGAGGTAGCAACCCAGGATGAACGGCAAGGTGGTCATCGTCACGGGCGGGACCTACGGCATTGGCCGGGGAATCACGCTCAAGCTGGCCGAGCGGGGCTGGCAGGTCGTCGCCTTTGGGTTGGACTCACGCCAGATGGGCAGCGCCGCCGAGCGCGGGAGCGAAGGAACTCGGGAAGAGCTCAGCGCGCGTGGGCTGACCGCCGATATCCTGGAAGCGGACGTCTCCGATCCTGCCGACGTCAAGAGGGTTGTGGATTCGACTATCGAGCGTCATGGGCGGATCGACGGGCTCGTGAACAACGCGGCGATTCATCCCTCAGGCACCATCCTCGACACGACCGAAGAGGTGTGGGACCGAGTCTTGGCCGTCAACCTCAAGGGGATGTTCCTCACGGCTCAGGCGGTCGTGCCGCATATGATCGCGCAGGGCGGCGGGGCCATCGTGAATATCGCGTCTAAGGCGAGCTATGGCCAACCGAACCTCCTCGCCTACAGTGCGAGCAAAGGTGGCGTATTGGGGATGACTTTCGCGCTCGCCTACGACCATCTGCACGAACATGTTCGCGTCAACGCGGTTGTGCCCAGCCAGGTGGTTACGGGCATGAATGAGGGGCAGCAGCAGCGTCTCGATCGGTCCGCGCGCGAGACCGTCCAGGACCGGAATGCGCTTCCAGGCGACATCGCGAATGCGATCGCCTTCCTGCTCTCCGATGAAGCGGAGATGATCACCGGCGCGGTTCTCAACGTGAATGGGTTCGTCAATCAGGGAGGCCCCGTCCGGGCGCGGGCGTAAGAGAGATTCGGGCGACGAGGGGAGGGACTGGCCGTGGCGATAGACGTGCACAGCCTGGTCGATCGGAAGAGCGGTCTTGTGAGTCGGCGGATAATGGCCGACGAGGAGATTTACCGACTCGAGCTGGAACGGATCTTTGCCCGATGCTGGCTGTTTTTAGCCCACGAGAGCCAGGTTGCTCGTCCGGGCATGTTCGTGACCACCTGGATGGGTGATGAGCCGGTGATCGTGACTCGCGACACGGCCGGACAGGTGCGGGCCATGATCAACTCCTGCCGACACCGTGGCAACAGCGTGTGTCGGGCGGAGGAGGGCCGGGCGCACTCATTCATGTGCACGTATCACGGATGGACCTATGGGCTCGATGGCTCACTAGTGGGCGTTCCTGGCTATGACGAGCGCTACCACGCGGAGCTCGATCGGAGCCAGTGGGGCCTGATCCCCGTGGCGCAGGTCGCGAGCTACAAGGGGCTGATCTTCGGGACGTTCGATCCGCAGGCGCCCCCGCTCGAAGAGTACCTGGGTGAGGCGCGCTGGGCACTCGACTACGTCCTCGACCAGCGTGCCGGCGGCACGGAGGTCGTGGGTGGTGTGTACAAATGGCTGATCAACAGCAACTGGAAGCTCGGAGCCGACAATGTGATGGGTGACAACTACCACGGCGCCATCACGCACCGCTCCGCGACTACCGTCGGCCATCAAACGGCCTCTCGAGTGGAGCGCCGTAGCAATGGCCGAGACGACAACCTGATGGCGGGACCTGGCATCCGACCTGGCTTCACAGCGCCGCTGAGCTGGGGACACGGCTTCATGTGCGATCTGCAGCCGCCGGGCGACACCAACTACCGGGAGCACCCGGAGCCACTCCGCAGCTACTACGAAGAGACGCTGCCGGAGCTGGAGAGCCGACTGGGTCCGATGCGAGCGCGCGTGAAGAAGATCAATTTGACTCTCTTCCCCCACGCGTCCTTCACCACGAGCTCCAATATGCTCCACGTCTGGCACCCGCGAGGGCCGAACCAGACCGAGGTGTGGCTCTACGTGATCGTCGACAAGGATGCACCGGCAGAGGTCAAGCGCACGCTGCGTCAATCGGCACAGCGCCACTTCTCCCCAGCTGGCATGTTCGAGCAAGACGACATGGACAACTGGGAGCTCAGCACCAAGGCGGCCGGCGGCACCGTCTCCCGTAACTATCCGCTGAACTACTCCATGGGGCTCGGCCATGAGAAATGGGAGGATGACGGGGTCGTCTCCCGCCAGATCAACGCCATCAACGACGAGTCGAACCAACGCGCCTTCTACTACGGCTGGGCCGACTTCATGTCTGGGGAGGGCTGGGACGGGCTTCGCCGTAAGCGCGAGGAGTGGGAAAGCAACCGAGCACCCGGGAGCGGCGATGCGCGTCGTGGCTGATTACCAGCTCCAGTACGAGGTCGAGCAGTTCCTCTACCTGGAGGCCGAGATCCTGGACCACCGTCAATTCCACGAGTGGTTGGATCTCTTCACCGAGGATACACACTACTGGATGCCGATTCGGAGCACACGCCTCCGGGGGGACGAGGCGAACGAGCTGACGAAGGAGTGGGAGAACTCGTACTTCGATGACGACAAGCGGATGCTGGCCCAACGCGTCGCAAAGTTCGATACGGGCTTTTCCTGGGCAGAGGACCCGCCCTCGCGCACGCGGCACATGGTCACGAATGTGCGCATCCGCGATGGGGCGGGCACAGACGAGATGACTGTGACGTGCAATTTCATCGTCTACCGCACCCGGATGGCCACAGACGAGGACCTGTGGATCGGCGAGCGCGAAGACCGTCTGCGCAAGATCGATGGCCACTGGCGCATCGCCGGGCGCAAGATCTTTCTCGATCAGACCGTCTTGCGGTCGAAGAACCTCAGCAGCTTCTTGTAGCCAGCTCGTGAGGCGCTCGCCCCTGGCTATCCTCTCAGTGATCGCGGGTATCATGCTTGCTTCCTGCGCCCCCACGACGTCGGACCGGTCCATTGCCACCACCGCGATCAACAGCCGGACCCCCAACCCCGGTGCGGAGCGCGCGGGAGCTGCGACGGGGCAGTCGAGCCGCACCATGGTCGTGATAACTCGCGTCGAGCCCCGCTCGCTTCTTTCCAAAGGGATTCTCACGGGTGTCTTTGCCGATGGACCGAGCGCCCGACGCCTTTTCAACGCTGCACTCTTCATCGAAGATGAGCACGAGGTTCCGCATCCGTACCTGGTAGAGACTCCACCCAAGCTGGACACGGATACGTGGAAGACGTTTGCCGACGGCCGCATGGAGACCATCTATCGTCTCAAATTAGACCTGACCTGGCACGATGGGCAGCCCATGACTGCGGCGGACTTCGTGTTCGGCTGGCGCGTGTTCCGAGACCCGGCGCTAGCCGGGCTCTTCACACCGACTCCGCAAAACCTGATGGAAGAGGTGCTGGCGCCGGACCCGCGGACGGTGGTGATCAACTGGCAGCGACCCTCGCCGGACGCTGACAGTCTCGCCCTCAATCGCTTCCAGCCGCTTCCGCGCCACCTGCTCGAAACGTCGTACCAACAGGACTCGGCGGATGCCTTCGGCGCGCATCCCTACTGGACCCGGGAGTTCATCGGCGCCGGCCCATTCAAGGTCGACCGCTGGGAGGCGGGCGCGGCCATCGAAGGAAGCGCCTTCGACAAGCATGCTCTCGGACGGCCGAGGATCGACCGCGTGCGAGTCCTCTTCATCAGCGACGCAAATACTGTCGTGGCGAATCTCCTGTCCGAGGCGGCCCACACGACGATGGATGACGTGATTCGCTTCCAACAAGGCGCCACGCTCAGGCGCGAATGGGCTAGAGGCAACGGCGGCGAGGTCCTACTGAGCCCCGGCCAGACGCGCTACGTGCAAGTCCAGTTCCGTCCCCAGTACGTAAATCCGCGCGACGTTCTCGACGCGCGAGTGCGTAAGGCGATCCTCCATTCGATTGATCGAAAGGAGCTGGCGGATGCCTTGCTCGAAGGCGAGGGCATCGTCGCCAACATGATGGTTTCCCCGCTCCGCGAGAACTTCGCCGAGATCGATCGCGCCGTAGCCAAGTACCCGTACGACCTGGCGCGCGCCGAGCAGCTCATTGGAGAGGCCGGCTATACGAAGGGAAGGGATGGCCTCTTCATCAACGCCAGCGGGGAGCGGTTCAGCCCAGAGATGCGTGCCATCGCTGGAGGAAGCGACGAGCAGGAACTATCGGCGCTCACGGACCTCCTCCATCGAGCCGGTGTCAACCTTCAGCCGGTCGCCGTGGCAGCGGCACAGGCGACAGATGGCCAGTTCGTCGCCACCTTTCCCGCCTTCAACATCGCCAACACAGGGACGAGTGGTGACACGCCATTAGTCAAGTTGTGGACCGGTCGCTCGCCGAGCCCTGAGAACCGATGGACAGGCAGCGCGCTCGGCGGTTGGTCAAACGTCGAATACGACCGCGGCTACGACGCCTACACCACGACGCTGAACCGCACAGACCGCAACGACGTTGTGCTGCAGATGATGAGGCTCGTGAGCGACGAGCTCCCGGTGCTCCCGCTGTACTACAACTTTCAGGTGGATGCTCACGTGGCTGCGCTGACCGGTCCTCGTGCAGCGAGCTCAGTGTGGAACGTTCACGAGTGGCAGCTCAAGTAGGCCCCTCGCCTCGCGTTGCCGCACGTGAGCGGGTACTGCTCCTCATCAGGCACGCCCGCGAGCATGTCATCGAGGACTTGCCGAGAGTGGGACAAAAGTGGTGCCATTGCACCGTCTCACGTCAAAGGACCTTGTCACGACGGACGCTCGGCCGGGCGTTGATGAAGCGAAGGATGGGCACTTGCATCCCCAAATCTCAGGGGGTAGTGTTCACCCCGTAAGGAGCAACCAGAATGCAGGAGACGAGCGCACGACCTACGGTGAAGCTCCGAGAGGAGCTGGACAAGCTCTGCAACGAGTTTGTCGAATGGAAGGAGTTTCAGGGCTTCGAGCGGAGCGGGAGCCCGCTCGGCCGGGAGCTTCGGCGAGCCATGCTCAACCACCATTTCATTCCCACGCGCCGCGCCTGCTGGGCGTACGTCCAGGCAGCTTCCCCCATCGATGTGAAGCAGGTTATCTGGGAGCACGAACGCGAAGAGCTGGTGAAGGATCCACGGATTGGCGTCGCGCACGTCGACCTCGTCGATGAGAAGGACTGGAGGGAGCCGCTTCCGGGCGTAAAGGCCGCCTGCTACGCCTGGCTTCATCTCGCCAAAGATCGGCCGTGGCTCGAGGCATTGGCAGCGTCTCACATTGTCGAGCGCCAGAACGACCCGACGGTCATCAAGGACGGGAAGACGTCAATATGGCGCGCTGTCGACCAGCTCATGGCGGAGCAGGGGATCGACCGCGTCGAAGATCTACCCATCGAATCGCGGGCCCACCTCAACGCCGACACCGACCATGCCAATCTCATCTGGACCGTCTTTGAGCGATACGTGACCGACGAGGAGTCCTACCAGCAGGTCATGCGCGGCGCGCGCGAGTCCCTTGACGTCTTTCGGGCCTACCGACAGGCGGTAGCGCTCGGTGAGCGGGAGCTCTAGAAGCAGGAGGAGGCAGTATGGATCCAGCGTTGAAAGCCAACGTCCGCGGAATGGTTATTCCGCTTCGCACGCCCTTTCTCGAGGATGGCGACGTTGATACGCAAATGCTTCACGCGTTGGTCGACTTCTATCTCGGCGCGGGCGTGCAGGGCCTCTTCGTGCTCGGATCGTTCGGCGAGGGGCCCGCGTGCCCGCCCGAGCTCAGAAAACGGGTAGCTGAGCTGGTTCTCAATCAGGTCCGCGGGCGGATCCCAACCATCATCCATGTGGGCGCGGTGGACTACCACACGTCGGTGGACCTCGCGCGCCATGCCCGAGACCTTGGCGCCCCGGCGATCGGCATCGTCGGTCCGTACTACTACAGCGACCGGTCGGAGGCGGACGTCATCGAGCACTACGCCGCCGTGGACCGCGCCGTCGATCTCCCCATCCTTGTGTACAACAATCCGCCCTACCAGGGATTCCCGATGCCACCGTCGCTGTTGCAGCGGCTGGTCGAGCGTGTGCCCAACGTATTCGCGATGAAGCTGGCAGGTGGCAGCGTCGCGGACGCGAGCCCCTATCTCAAGGTTCTGCCCGACTTGTCGCTGTTCGCGCTCGCGGAGAATCTCTTCCCGGGCCTCGTGCTTGGCCTCAAGGGCACTATTAGCCCGCCATTGGCGCCGTTCCCAGAGCTGGGACTGGATATCGTGCGGGCGGTGGACGCCGGCGACTTCGACGCCGCCACGCGTGCGCAGATCCGAGCGGTCGAGTACCTTCGGTCGGGGATCTCGCCGATCGATGGGTTCAGACTGCGAGGGTTCGACATGACCTACTCGCGGCGTCGTCCGGGTGCGACACGGCCCAGCCCGGAAGCCCAGCAACGAATGCGCGAAAAGGCCGAATCGCTCGGCCTCCCTATTGCGCAGATGGTTTAGGTTTGCGAGGGTTGTGAATATTCAGGAGGAAGCCGCGATGCAGACGACCAGCGTGAACTGGGCACAGAAGTGCCGCGACCACCTGGACCGGCTCTGCAATGAGGCGGTCGAGAGGAACCATCGTGAGCGTGGAGCTCAGGCGCAATCGCCCGAAGCGCGGCAGCTCAGTCGGACCATGATGGATCGATTCTTCATCCCCAACCGGCGTGATTGTTGGGCATACGTCCAGGCCGCTGCGCCCATCGACGTAAAGCGGGTCATCTGGGAGCACGAGCAGGACGAGCTGATCCACGACCCTCGGATCGGCGCCTCCCACATGGACATCATCGACTTCAGCGAGCCGGTTGAGCCGTTGCCCGGTGTAAAAACCGCCTGCTACGCATGGCTGCACATCGCCATGCATCGCCCCTGGCTCGAGGCGCTCGCCGCGTCTCACGTCCTCGAGCGCCAGAACGATCCATCCGTCATCAAGACGAAGACCGGTTCGCAGCGCTCCGCTGACGAGCTCATGAAGGAGATGGGCATCGATCGCGTCGAGGATCTCCCTGTGGAGGCTCGCGCGCACCTGGACGCCGATACGGACCATGCGAACCTTGTATGGTCGGTGATCCAGCGCTACGTGACGGATGAGAAGTCGCACGAGCAAGTCATGCGGGGCGCACGTGATTCCCTCGACATCTTCCAAACGCTCCGACAAGCCCTCGCGCTGGCGGCGGTGAAGGTGCACGATTCAGAGCCCGCTGTGTGAACCAAGCCGAGCCTTTCGAGTGAATCGCGGCCGCGCACTCGCATTGCTTGCCACCTTCCTCATCGTGGTGGGCTGCGAGCCGGCGACCTCTTCCACTAGGGGGCCGGTCGAGGCGGTCGCCGTGCGCGAGCCGGGACGGACGCTGGTTGTTGCGCTCAGGGTCGAGCCCACGACTCTGGCGAGCCTCCCGTTGGCCCGAGACCAGGGCCTTTCCCGGAGTTTCTACCCCATGCTGTTCAACGCGACGCTGTCCGCAAAGGACCAGCAAGAGGTTGCGCAGCCCTACCTGGCGGAAGCGCTGCCACAACTCGACCAGGAGAGTTGGCGCGTTCTTCCCGATGGGCGCATGGAGACAATCTACCGTCTGCGACCGGGTATCTCTTGGCACGACGGCGTCGGCTTCTCGGCGGACGACTTCGTGTTCGCCTGGCGCGTTTATCAGACGCCCGAATTCGGCCAGAACAGCATCCCGCCTTTCAGCGCGATCGAGCAGGTATCCGCGTCCGATGACCGAACGCTGCTCATCCGTTGGCGCCAGCTCTATACCGACGCCGGCGTGCTCGATAGCAGCTTTCCGCCGCTGCCTCGCCATATTTTGGAGCCCATCTTGGACTCAGGTGGGCCGGACGCTCTCGCTTCTCATCCATTCTGGTCGCACGAATATGTTGGTCTCGGTCCGTACGCAGCAGATCGCTGGGAGCCTGGATCCTATCTGGAGGCGGCCGCCTTTGACGGCTTCGTTTTCGGTCGTCCCAAGATGCAGCGCCTCCGGCTGCTGTTCATCGGCGATCCCAACTCCGCGCTCGCCAATCTCCTGGCAGGGGAGGTTCACCTCGCCATCGAGGACTCGATCCGATTCCAGCAGGGGAGCATTCTCCTGCGCGACTGGGTGCCCAGCGGCGCTGGCATCGTCTACTTCACTCCCTCACAATGGCGCTTCATCCAGGTCCAATTGCGGCCGGAGTATGCGGCCCCTCGGGCGATCCTGGACGTCCGCGTTCGCAAGGCGCTCGCACACTCCGTCGACAAACAGGCCATCAGCGACGCCCTCTTTGACGGTCAGGGAGTGCTGACGGATAGCATGATTCCGGCCTCTGCCGAGTACGCCGCGGCTCTCGACTCTGCGATCGCGAAGTACCCAATGGATCCGGCGAGAGCCGAGCAGCTCATGGCGGAAGCTGGCTTCGCTCGCGGCCCCAATCGGTTCTTCGTCAGCTCTGCCGAAGGTCGCATTGCACCAGAGATCAAGACCATTGCGGCGTCACAGAACGAAGCGGAGATGTCTACCCTGGCGAGTGGCTGGCGGGAGGTGGGCTTTGATGCCCAGGAGGCGGTCATTTCCCCAAGCCAGGCCCAGGACCCGCAGATTCGCGCAACCTTCCGGACGCTGCATCTCAATGGCGGGCCCTTGGGGAGCCGGGCGGTGGCCAGCCAGCTCACGAGTGCGCGTATTCCTGGCCCGGAGAACCGCTGGACCGGCAGCAACCGCGGCGGCTGGGTCAACCCGGCCTACGATCGACTAACCGAAGGGCTCGAGACGACGCTCGATCGATCCGAACGCAACCGCCGCATCGTCGAAGCTGTGAGAATCTACAGTGAGGAGCTGCCCGCGCTCTCGCTCTATTTTCAGTTGACCGTGATTGCGCACGCGGCGGGCCTCCGCGGCGTGCGCCAGATTGCGCCGGAGGGATCTGTGGCCTGGAACGTCCACGCCTGGGAGTTCCAATAGAGCTACGAGGTCCACTCCCAGGTCTCGATGTGCTGGATCCCCGAGCCGGCATCGGGAGTCGCCCTGAGGACGGGCCCCGCGAGACCGGCCGCGTACGCATTGACGACGACGGTGAACATGTTCGGGATGACGGCGACCTCGTCGTACAGAAGGCGCTCCATTGCGGCCGTGTGCCGCGCGCGATCCCCTGGGTCGAGCGCCGTGTCGAACTGCTGCCACAGGCGGTCGTATTCCGGATTCGACCAGCCCCCTCTGTCGTTGCCTGCCCATCGATTCTCCGGGCGAGGAACCTCGGCGCTCGTGAACTGCGCGAGTGCCTTGGAGCCCAGGCCGCCGTTAGAGAGCCCTGGCCTCATGGCCCGGGCTTGCAGGTCCCGGAGCTGCACGATGGGGATGACGTACGAGAAGGCGTCCACGCCCGCCTGCCGAAGGCTATCGACGTAGATCGAGTTCTCACGCTCGGTTGATGGACTCCCGTCCGTTACGACCTCGAGCTTGAACGGCTCGCCGCTAGCGGCAAAGAACCCGTCCGGTCCTCGGGAGAACCCGGCCTCTTCGAAGAACTGTTGCACCTTGCGGACGTCATATGGGCGCGGCTCGATGACGGACGCCACCGCTGGGTACATGGGCGACCGTGGTGACGTGATGGTGTAGGTTGCGATGCCGCGACCGCCAGTCGTCACGTCGACGGCCGCCTGGCCATCCATGCCGTGAGCCAATGCACGGCGCACTCGCACATCGCTGAGCGCCCTGGGGCTGAGGGCCTCAGGCCGGAACTGGACGCTGGTCCACCGCAGTAGAGAGGGGGCGAATAAGACGGTGCCCCCACCCCCTCGCGTCGTCCATTCGTGCTCCAGGGTCGATCCATCTTCGTAGAAGAAGACGAAGTCGCTGACGTAGTGGGCTTCTCCACTCAGCACCAGTGCGAGGGCGCTGTTCGCGTCAGGCGTGAACAGCACCCGGATCTGATCGATCTTCGGGCGGCCGAGGGCGTGGCTCTCGAAGGCGGAAGCCTGCATCTCCTGTCCAGGGATCCATTGGTTCAGCCGGTAGGGGCCGAGCCCCATGTAGTCCCGCGTCCAGAATGGCAAGTTGACGAAGCTTTCCGGATCACTTCGCTGGAGCGGCTCTTCCAGAACGTGAGCCGGGAGGGCCTGAAATCCGAGGTCTAGCGTCTCCGCATCCGGGTACAACCGGCGCCACTCGATGACGACGGTGTCCCTGTCCGGGGCATGCACCCGGTTCATCAGAGCGATGGGTGTCGATGCGGCGGTCCCGAGATCCGGCCTCGAATACACTCTCCATCCGAAAACGAAGTCATCCGCCGTGAGCGGCGTCCCGTCATGCCATTTCATGCCAGCCTTGAGCTGATAGCGGGTCTGCATCGTGCCATCCGGGAACACCTGCCATGTCTCAGTGTTCAGCCGAGGCAGGGCTGTGGCCAGGTATGGATGGGCGACCTCTCGTTCGTCGATGTAGTCGAGCGTGGCGTTGAACAATCGGATCGGGGCGGCGAGCGAGCCCGAGAACGCCTGCAGCGGCTTGGCCGCGATGCTTGGCGGCTCGCCACGGGCAAGGATGACCATCGTCCGCTGCGGAACCACCGGAGCCGGCGCGCTCCTCGCCTCGTTTGCTGGCCCAGATGGACCTGTCCCTTGCCCACAAGCCGCGACGACGATCAAGAGGGCGATCAGGGTCATTCGGTGCCCAACGTGTTTCATGAGATTCCTCTCTCTCTCGCCCGCGCCGGTCGTAACGGTCAGGAAGGCCTGCGGCCACTCAGCGCCGGACCGAACAGCTCGCTCCGTTCCCTCGCCCCTCGTTGGCCCTTGACCTCTTCACGGTAGTAGCCGAAGGGTTTGAGCAGCGGCCAGTCGCTCATGGAGAAGAGGATCGCGTCCTCGGCCCCGACGTTCTCATGACTGTGCCACGTCCAAGATGGCACTTCAAAAAAGTCCCGCGGCCCCCATTCGAGGCTCGTATCGCCCACGGAGGTCAGTCCGCTCCCCTGGACCACGTGGTACTTGCTCACCGACGTGTGGCGGTGGGTCTGGGTCCTTTCTCCCGGGCGCAGCAGTTGCGTAGAGCATGAGAGCACCGGCAGCGTTGATCCCCCGGTCCACGGGTTCACGTAGTTGAGAAGTACGCCGTCGCACGGGTCGCCATCGCTATCTCGCAGCGCGGCGAGGGTCTTGAGCGTCTCAGACCAAGGGTAGCGATACGGCATGCCGGGATAGCTGGAAGGACCGTCGATCCATGTGGGCCGACTTAACGACGCCAGGTGCTCGCTGGGGATCTGCCCCGACGTTGGCTCCTGCCCGGCGTACTCCTCGCCGAACCCGACGGACAGGTTACTAACTTGAGTTTGGACAAAATGTCAGCCCAGGCGGACTGAGACTTCCCGCCTGGTGCCTGGGAGCTGGATACTCTGGGCATGGATCATGACACCCAGG
>Ga0209726_10005180_pt1 | contig 15994 bp, 18 predicted proteins | sample Subgrocontami54m_FD_187453 | JGI IMG/M metagenome (GOLD analysis project Ga0209726, IMG submission 187453) | Subsurface groundwater microbial communities from S. Glens Falls, New York, USA - GMW46 contaminated, 5.4 m (SPAdes) (version 3) | ecosystem: Environmental > Aquatic > Deep subsurface >... | reverse complement strand
CGAAGCGAGACCACGGCGTGGACGAGCGGCTCGCCGCGCTGCGCGAGATGGACCAGGCCTGCACCGTGGTGGTGACCGGCTACGACGCGCTCATCGTGGACCGCTACCTCCGCGGTGCGCTGCCGGTCCTCGCCTACGGCCCCGCCGAGACGCCCACGCTCGCCCGGCCGCTCGTGCTCGCGCTGCCCCGCTGCCGCGTGGCGAACGCCGCGGTCGTCCTCTGGGATGACCTCCTCCGTGCCGGGAGCGGGGACTGGGCCACCTCGGTCATGCCGCACGGCGCGCTCCTCCGGTACGCCGTCGTGCCGCTCACCACGACGCTCCGCATCCGCGACGCGCTCACGGTCGATGTCGGGCCGGACCGCCCCTAGTCCACGTCGAGCACCTCGACCCGTGGCGGCCCCTCGCCGATCGTGAGCGCCACGACCGCGAGCCGCCATGCGGCCGCGCGCTCGCCGTGGAGCGCGAGCCACGCCTCGGCGAGCGCGGCGAGCCGCGCGAGCTTCCGCGGGCCGACCGCCTCCGCCGCCGCGACGAACGAGCTGGCGTGGCGGGTCTTCACCTCGGCGAACACGTAGCCGGACCGCTCGCGGCAGACCAGGTCGATCTCGCCGTAGCGGGTGCGCGCATTCCGTTCGACGACCCGTAGCCCGCGCGCCTCGAGCACGGCCTCGGCCGCTCGCTCGCCCTGCTCGCCAAGGACTCGACGCCGATCGCCCACGGTTTGGAGATCGGCGGTGCCTTGCGGACCCGCGGAGCACGCTCTGGAGCGGGATCCAAGCCCGCTGATGCACGAGGATCCAAGCCCGCTGATGCACGAAAGGAGAGCGCATCCACCGCGCCCCGCCATCCACCGGGCCCGCGTACCCGAGCCAGCGACCCGACGGGGCGGCAACGCACCGCTACGCGGGCGACAGGCCGTCGAGCGCGAGCTGCTCGCCGAGGCGGAGCAGCCGCACGGTGCCGAAGTCGCGGCGGTGGAACGGCGTGATCCCGAGGCGCCGGAGCGCGGCCCGATGGTCGGGCGTGGGGTACCCGACGTTGTGCTCCCAGCCGTAGCCGGGGTACCGCGCGGCGAGCCGGACCATGAGCCGGTCCCGCGCGACCTTCGCCACGATCGAGGCGCAGGCGATCGCGTAGACCTTCGCGTCGCCGCCCACGACCTCGGTGTGCGTGCCGAGCTCGAGGTCGCGGATCGGGTTCCCGTCGATGAGCGCGTGATCGTACGGCGCGACCCGCGCGAGCGCGCGGCGCATCGCAAGGTGCGTCGCGCGGAGGATGTTCAGCTCGTCGATCTCGGCGACCGACGCGGAGCCGACCCCGATCGCGAGCGCGACGCGCCGGATCGCCGCCGCGAGCCGCTCGCGCTCGGCCCGGGGGACCGTCTTCGAGTCGCGGACGCCCGTGATGAACGGCGCGGCGGGCGGAAGGATGACGGCAGCGGCGACGACCGGCCCGGCGAGGCAGGCGACCCCGACCTCATCGACCCCGGCCACGCGGGCAAGGCCCCGCCGCTGGAGTGCGCGTTCGAGGCGGCGCGTCGGGCGGGAGGCCGCGGATGTGGTCATCGCGCGAGCCGGGCCCGATCCGTCGATCCGGCCGTCCGGTCGAGCGACCCGACGGTCGAGCGAGCGACCCGACGGTCGATCGCCTCGACGCTCGACGTCGCTAGGAGCGGCGCTTCTCGCGGAGCGTGGCGGCCTTGCCGACGCGCTCACGGAGGAAGTAGAGCGCGGCGCGGCGCGCGTGCCCGTGCCGGAGGACCTCGATCTTCTCGAGGCGCGGCGAGTGCACCATGAACGTGCGCTCCACGCCGATGCCGCTCGAGATCCGCCGGACCGTGACGATCTGGTCGAGCCCGCCGTTCCGGATGCGCAGGACCGTTCCCTCGAAGTTCTGGATCCGCTCGCGGGTGCCCTCGACGACACGCACCGACAGGCGCACGGTGTCGCCGGGCCTGATCTCGGGGAGATCGGCCTTCATCTGCTCGTGGGCAAGCGTCTTCAAGACGTCGTTCATTGAGATCACAGTCATCTTTCGGCGGTCAGCGCAGTGTACCAGCCGGGTGGTGCCGCCGCAGGCGCGCCGGCGCCGGGCGGCTACTTCGCGCGCTTGAGCCGGTCGAGGATCGTCACGTGGGAGACGCTGAAGTGCCGGGCGAGCTCGCGCACCGTGAGCCCGGTCGCGCGGAGGCGCGCGACCTCGGCCGCGGACGGTCCGCGGAGGGCGCTCCGCGCGCGGAGGCGCACGCCCATCGCGCGCAGGCGCGCGCGGACCGTCGCCGGCGAGAGGCCGAACCTCGCGGCGATCCGGTAGGAGCCCACGCCCGACGCGTACGCCGCACGGAGATCTTCGCCGCGCACCTCCGGCCGCTCCGCCGCCGGGAGCGGGAGGCGCGCGCGCTCGGCCGGCGTGAGGTCCGCCTTGGCGAGGAGATCGGGCCGCCGCTCGGCGGTCCGGCGGACCGCTTCGGCCCGGCGCCACTTCGCGATCGCCAGGTGGTCGCCGGAGAGCAGCACGGCCGGCACCCGGCGATCCTCGTGCTCGGGTGGACGGGTGTACTGCGGGCCCTCGAGCAGCCCGCGGGTGTGCGACTCGTCCTCGAGCGAGGCCGCCTCGATGACACCCGGGACGAGACGGGTCACCGCGTCGATCACGACCATCGCCGGCAGCTCGCCCCCGGTGAGCACGTAGTCGCCGATCGAGAGCTCGAGATCGACGTGCGCCTCGACGATGCGCTCGTCCACGCCCTCGTAGTGACCGGCGATGAGCACGAGGTGCGGCAGTGCCGCGAGCCGCCGCGCGGTGGCTTGGTCGAAGAGCCGGCCCTGCGCCGAAAGGAGCACGGCGTACCCCCGTGCGCCCTTCGTCTCACGGATCGCGCGGCCGAGCGGGTCGATCTTGAGGACCATCCCCGCCCCGCCGCCGTACGGCGCGTCGTCGACCACGCGGTGGCGGTCGGTCGCCCAGTCGCGGATGTCGCGCACCGAGAGCTCCAGGCGCCCGGCGCTCCGGGCGCGTGCCACGATGCTCTCCGCGAACGGCGACTCGAACATCCGAGGGAAGAGCGTGAGCACGTCGATCCTCACGCTTCCTCCTGGGGCGTCACGACAACGCGACCGCCGGGCAGGTCGACCGCATGCACGACCGATGCGATCATCGGCAGCAGCCACTCGCGCTCGCCGCGCACGACGAGGACGTCGGCCGCGCCGGCGCGGAGCACCTCGGCGACCGTCCCGAGCAGCGCGCCGTCGGGCGTCTCCGCGCGGAGCCCGATGAGGTCCGCCCAGAGGTACGAGCCCTTCGCGGCGGCGCGGCGCGCCTCGGCGCGCGTGACGTGGAGCTCCCGGTTCGCGAGCGCGTGCGCCGCGGGCCGGCTGTCGTAGCCGTCGAAGCGGACGATCGGCTCGCCGGGGAGCCCCCGGAGCGAGGCGACCCGCAGGAGGCCGACGCCGTCGCAGAGGAGCACGCTGCCGACCTTGAAGCGGCCGGGGGTGTCGGTCTCGGGCTGGATGCGCACCTCGCCGCGCACGCCGTGCGGCGAGCGGATCGTGCCGACGACGACGACGCCGGCCTCGACCGCGTCAGTCGATCTCGAGGTTGACCTTGGTGCCATCGCGCGTGGCCATCACCTTCAGCAGCGCGCGTAGCGCCTTCGCGATGCGCCCGCCGCGACCGATGACCTTGCCGATGTCGGCCTCGGCCACGGCGAGGTGGAGCTTCGTGAAGTCGCCGTCCTGCTCTTCGGTGACGACCACGCTCTCGGGCGCGTCCACCAGCTGCCGGGCGACGTGCTCGATGACCCCGCGCATGGCCGACGGCTCGCTCTCGCTCATCGCGCGACCGGCGGGACCTCGGCGTCCGGGAGGCCGCTGCGCACGAGCAGGGAGCGGGTGGTGGCGGTGGGCCGCGCGCCGCTCTTGAACCAGTGCATCGCGCGCTCCGCCTTCACGACGAGCTCGACCGGCTCGCTGCGCGGGTTGTAGTGACCGATGATCTCGAGGAACTTGCCGTTCCGCGGCGAGCGTGAATCCGCGACCACCAGGCGGTAGGTCGGGGCCTTCGTCTTACCGGTGCGGCGCAGGCGGATGTGGACTGCCAACTCGGGGTGCTCCTTGTGCGCGAATGGGTCGGGGTGTCCGCCAATGGTACAGGGGCGCGAGGCCGGCCGCCAGCCTCAGCGGGGCAGCCCGGGCAGGCGCAGGCGTCCCGACTTGGCCATCCCGCCGACCTGCTTCATGAGCTTCTGCATCTCCGCGAACTGCTTGAGGAGGTGGTTGATCTCGGAAACGGTGGTGCCGGACCCCGCGGCGATGCGCTTCCGGCGCGAGCCATTCAGGAGCGAGGGGTCGGCACGCTCGGCGCGCGTCATCGAGGCGATGATCGCCTCGATCCGACGGAGCTCCTTCTCGGCCTGGTCCCCCTCGGGCATCTGCTTCGCGAGCTGACCCATGCCGGGCATCATCTTCAGGAGGTCGCCGAGCGGGCCCATCTTCTTGATCTGCTGGAGCTGCGCGTAGAAGTCCTCGAAGGTGAAGCGCGCCTCGAGCATCTTCTTCGCCTGCGCCTCGGCCATCTTCGCGTCCACGTGCTCCTGCGCCCGCTCGACGAGCGTCAAGATGTCGCCCATCCCGAGGATCCGCTGGGCCAGCCGGTCGGGGTGGAAGAGCTCGATCCCGTCGAGCTTCTCGCTCGTGCCCAGGAGCTTCACGGGGATCCCGCTGACCGCGCGGATCGAGAGCGCCGCGCCGCCGCGCGCGTCGCTGTCCATCTTCGTGAGGACGAGGCCGGTGATCGGAAGCCGCGCCTTGAACGCCGTCGCCGACTCGACCGCGTCCTGACCGGCCATCGCGTCCACCACGAGGAGCGTCTCGTGCGGCTCCGCCGCGGCGACGACCGCCTCGACCTCCGCCATCATCGCCTCGTCGATGTGGAGGCGGCCCGCGGTGTCCACGATGACGAGGTCGTGGCCGTCCGCGGACGCGGCGCCGATCGCGGCCGCGACGTCGCCGGCCACGGCCTCCGCGCGCACCGTCACGACGGGGAGGCCGAGCTGCTTCCCGAGCGCCCGGAGCTGATCGATCGCGGCGGGACGGTAGACGTCGGCCGCCACGAGGAGCGGCTTCCGCCCCTGCTTGCGCAGGAGGCTCGCGAGCTTTCCCGCGGTGGTCGTCTTCCCCGAGCCCTGGAGTCCGACAAGGAGGATGACCGTGGGCGGCCGCTCGGCGCGCGCGAGCGGCGCGGCGGCGCCGCCGAGCATCTCGACGAGCGCGTCGTGGACGATCTTCACGACCTGCTGCGCGCCGCTGATCGACTCGAGGACCTTCTCGCCGAGCGCGCGCTCCTTCACCGTCGCCACGAGCTGGCGGACGACCTTGAGGCTCACGTCGGCCTCGAGCAGCGCCACCCGCACGTCGCGCAGCGCGCCCTCGAGGTCCGCCTCGGTCACCCGCGGCCGTCCCTGGAGCTTTTCGAACGTCGCGGTGAGCTTCTCGGAGAGCTGCTCGAACATCAGCGTCGAGTATGGGGCGCAGCGGGCACGCGGCGCCGCGGCACCCTCCGGTCCGGCGTCAGGCGCGAGGCAGGAGCGCGTCCACGAAGGCGCGCGGGTCCATCGGGACGAGGTCGTCGGCCTTCTCGCCGACGCCGAGGAGCTTCACCGGGAGGCCCAGCTCGCTCGCGATCGCGAAAACGGCGCCGCCCTTGGCCGTGCCGTCGAGCTTCGTCACGACGAGCCCGGTCACGCTCGCGGTCGCGGTGAACTGGCGCGCCTGCTGGATCGCGTTCTGCCCGGCGGTGCCGTCGAGGACGAGGAGCACCTCGTCGGGCGCGCCGTCACGCGCCCTGCCCGCGACGCGGACGATCTTCCCGAGCTCGTCCATGAGGTGGCCCTTCGTGTGGAGCCGGCCCGCGGTGTCCGCGATGACGGTCGTGGCCCCGCGCGCGATGCCGGCGCCGATCGCGTCGAAGACGACCGCCGCCGGATCGCCGTTCGGTTTGCCCGCGATCACCGGCACGCCGATCCGCGCCGCCCAGGTCTGGAGCTGCTCGATGGCCGCCGCGCGGAACGTGTCCGCCGCGGCGAGGAGCGGCCGCTCGCCGGCGTCCTTCAGCCGCTTCGCGAGCTTGGCCGCGGTCGTCGTCTTCCCGCTCCCGTTCACGCCGACGACGAGGATGACCCGCGGGGCCGCCGCGCCCGCGTTCAGCGAGAGGTCCCTCGTCGCGAGCACGGCCATGAGCGCCTGCCGCACCGCGTCGAGGACCTTGGGCACGGTGTCGATGCCTTCGTGCGCCACCAGGTCGCGCGCTTGCGCCATCACGGGGTCGACGAGCGTCACCGCGACGTCCGCGCGGAGGAGCGCCTCTTCGAGCGCTTCGAGCCACTCCGGCGTGACCTTGGGCTCCCCGCTGCCGAAGAGCCTCGCGAGCAGCCCGCCCCGCGTCTTCGCGAGGCCGGCGAACAGCGACATGCGCCCACGCTAGGGCAGCGCACGCCCCACGGACAGCGAGGGCGCTACCGTTCCCGGATGACCTACGTCGCATTCACCGCAGCGACCCTCATCTGGGGCACCACGTTCCTCTTCATCCGACTGGGCAACGACGTCGTCGCGCCGGTCTGGTCGGCCGCCCTTCGCCTCGCGTTCGCGGCGCTGCTTCTCACACTCATCGCCCGCGTCACCGGAGCGCGCTTCCCGCGCGGCGAGCAGCTCAAGACCGTCGTGCTCTTCGGGATCTTCAACTTCGGCCTGAACTTCTCGCTCCTCTATTGGGGCGAGCTGCAGGTGCCGAGCGGCGTCGCGGCGATCTTCTACTCGTCGCTGCCGCTCACCACCGGGCTCCTCGCGGCGGTCTTCGGCCTCGAGCGGCTCGACCGCCGGCGGACGCTCGTGGCGCTGGCCGCGATGGCCGGCGTCGCCACGATCTTCGCGGGCGAGCTGAGCCTGGATGTCCCGCCGCTGCCGCTCCTCGCCGTGTTCGCGGCGGCGACCCTCTCCGGCCTCGCGAACGTCCTGCTCAAGCGCATCCCGGCGCAAGGTGCCGTCCCGGTGAACGCGGTCGGCGCCGGGGTCGGCGCCGTGATCTGCCTGGCCGTGAGCACCGCGGTGGGCGAGGAGCACGCGCTGCCCGGGTCGTTCGAGGGCTGGATCCCGATCCTCTACCTGACGCTCGCGGGGTCGCTCGGTGCCTACGTCATCTACACCTGGCTCGTCGCGCACTGGCCCGCGACCCGCGCGAGCCTCGTCGGCGTCACCGCGCCGGTCATCGCGGTCATCGTCGGCGCCGCCGTGAAAGGCGAACGCCCCTCCGTCGTGACCCTCGTCGGCGCAACGATCGTGCTGTCCTCGGTCGTCGTCGGCCTCCGGCTCCCGCACGCTCCAGCGCCGGCGGTCCGGCGCTCGGCCGACCCCATCTGACCCGCACGCGTGATCGAGGCGGCCTGAGCGAGTGAGACCCCGGGCCCGGCTCATCGCACGGCTGTCTCCTCTTGCCACAGGCGCCGCATCTCCTCAGATGTCGCGAGCAGCTCGTCGAGCGTGCCATGCGCCTCGACCCGCCCGTCTTTCAACACGATGATCTGATCGGATCTTCGCAGCACCGGCCGGCGGTGCGAGACAGCGAGGATCGTCTGGTCGCGTCGGGGCACCTCGACGGAACTGGCCAGGCGCTCCCACAGGGCATGCTCCGTGTCGACGTCGAGCGCGCTCGACAGATCGTCCACGACGAGGAGATCGGTCTGGCGCACCAGCGCGCGCGCCGCGGCCGCGCGCTGCACCTGTCCACCGGAGAGCCGCACTCCGCGCGAACCGACCACGGTGTCCAACCCGTGATCGAGCAGCGTGAGGTCGTGCTCGAGGACGGCGGCGTGGGCCGCCGCGCTCAGCGCCTCAGCAGACGCGGGCCAACCGAGCAGGATGTTGTTACGGAGCGAATCACTGAACAGACGCGGGATCTGCGATACGTACGCGCAGCGCGGAGGCACGAACATGGCTGCGGGGTCCTCCACCACGATGCCGTTCCAGGAGATGTCGCCGGAGTCGCGCGGAAGCAAGCCGAGGAGGACGCGTAGGAGAGTTGTCTTCCCCGCACCAACGCGGCCCGTCACAACGGTGAACGTCCCGCGCTCGAGCCGCAGCGATACGTCTCGGATGCCCCCGCTGTTGGGCTCGCCGAAGCCGTAGCGCAACCCAGTCGCCTGGACCTGCCGCAGCGGCGCGACCGTCTCGCGGTAGCCCGCGACCGGACCAGCCGGCTCGGCCACGGCATCCGGCAAGGGCCCACGCAGATAGAGCGGCGTGTGCGCCACCAGACCGTCGGCACTCACGTGGGGAGCGCTGCCGCGCATCAGCGAGAGCATCCGTCGGACCGAAACGCCCAGCTGCTTGTACTGCGCGAGGAACCGGCCGGCGAACGCGCTGAAGTCGGTGACCAAGCCGAGGTAGGACACGAACAGTGCGAAGTCGCCGACCGTGAACGTGCCGTCCCGCATCGACCGCGCCCCCAGGAGGAGGATCAGCCCCGTGCCGAGGTGCACCGTGTTCCAGTAGACCGAATCCGTGACCAGCGCGACGGCGCGCTCGCGCAGCGCGGCGGCCCGCCGCTCCTCGCCCAGTCGTCGGAAGTGCTCGACGACGCCGTGCTCGGCATGCGCGATCTGCACCGCCTGCACGGCTCCGAACATCTCGCCGAGGGCGCCGGTGACGCGGCTCGTTGCCGCCCGGCTCGCGGCGCGCGTCTGCTGCAGCCGTCTCGTCGCTGCCTGCGCGACTACGATGATCGCCGCCAACGGCACGAACACGAAGATGGCGATCGTGGCGTTCACCCGCAACAGGATCCATATCGCCACGGCTGCGTTGACCAGGTGGAACACCAGGTCCAGAGTCCAGTCCACGCCGTCCTCCGCGATGCGCACGTCGTCACGGAACACGTTGAGCGCCGCACCCGGGGTGCGTTCGAGCGCCCGTGCACCGGGGCGCCGGAGCAGCTCGGCGAGCATGTTCCTCTGCAGGACCGCGCTCACGCTGAAGCGGTACCCGATGTCGATGAGCAGGCCCGTCGCATTCACCACCGCCTGGGTGGCGCCGACGCCGAGGAACAGGGCGGCAAGCCACAGGACCGCAGGCACATCCGGGCGACCAGCCTGCAACGTATCGAACGCACGCTGCGCGACGAGACCTGGAAGAAGGCGCAGCGTGTACACGCCGATCCAGACGACGCCGTCCACGGTGTAGAGCCAGGGCCGGTAGGCCAGCATCCGCCGCAGGAACCACGCGGTTCCCGGCGAGTGGTCGGGACCGGCGGTGGGCGACGGCTCGCGACGCGTCGCCGATCGCTCGCTCATTGGCGCACCATCTCCCGACGTCGACGCATCGTCGGCGCGCTCACGCGAGTACGGGCTCGAGCCCGCTGCGCAGCAGCGCGGCGAAGCGCGATGAGGGATCGCTGGCCAAGGCCTCCCGCGACCCGAACTCGAGCACGCGGCCCTCTTCGAGGATGAGGATGTCGTCGCAGCGCTGGACCGTCGCGAGCCGGTGCGCGATGACGATCCCCGTTCGACCGTCCAACAGCGCATCGATGGCTTGCTCGATGTGGCGTTCCGTTGCGGGGTCCAGACGCGACGACGCCTCGTCCAAGATGACGAGCCCGGGATCCCGCAGGAAGACCCTCGCGAAGGCGAGCAGCTGCGCCTCGCCGGCCGACAGCTCGTCGCCACGCATCTCGGTCCCGAGGCCGACGCGGTCTGCGTCGCCGCGCGCCATCCCGCGGAGCCAGCTCGCCAGTCCGATCCGGTCGAGGACCGCCTCGATGTGGGAGTCCTCGATCGTGCGATCGAAGAAGGTGAGGTTGTCGCGCACGGAGGCGTGGAAGAGCTGCACGTCCTGCGTCACCATGGTCGAACGGCGGCGTACGTCGTCGAGCGATGCCGCGCGCAGGTCGATCCCACCCACCCTGACCGCACCCGCGGTCGGGTCATAGAAGCGCAGCAGCAGGCGAGCGAGCGTCGTCTTCCCACTGCCGGTGCGTCCGAGCACGCCGACGACTCGACCCGGCGGGACACGGAACGACACGTCACGGAGTACGAGGCCGTCCGTCTGGATGCCGTCGCCGCCGTCCGCGGCCTCGTACGCGAAGGAGACCGCATCGAGCTCGACCGCAAGAGCTCCATCCTGTGGGAGCGCGACGCCCACGCCCGCCGGCAGGCGCGACCTGCTGAGCAGGAGCTCCTGAACGCGTGCGACGCTCGCGACCGCCTGCTGCATGTCCTCCAATTCGTGTCGCAGCTGCTCGATGGGCTGGCGAAGCATGCCGGTGTACTGGAACAAGAGGAAGACCGTCCCGAGGGTGATCGCGCCGATGCTCCAGAGGTACCCGCCGACGGCGAAGGCCATGGCGTTCCCGGCGGCGATCGTGACGAGCGCGCTGGACCAGATGATCGCGCTCCCGACCGTCGCCTTCCGCCGCGCTCGGAACCAGGCTCGGTGCTGCAGGGCCAACCCGTTCATCACGTACCCCTCGGCCCGGCTGGAGCGGATGTCCTCGGTGCCCGCGAGATACTCGCCGAGGAACCCGTAGAGCTGGGCCACGACCTCGCGGACCTCCTGCCAGGACTTGACGGCCACGGTCCGCAATCGTCCGAGCAAGAGCAACGCGGACAGCGCGAATGCCGTGAGCGCGGCGCCGGCGATGGCATTCTCCCGGGCGACCACGACAAGGACTCCGACGAGCAGCAGGAGATTGCCGAGCACGTTGACGACGAAGCGCGAGAGGAATCCCGCGAGCGCCGTCACGTCGCCGTCGATCCGCTCGATCAGCTCTCCGGGGGTGCGGGCCTTCTGGAAACCGAGGTCCAGTCGCAGGCAGTGGAGCGTCAGATCGGCCCGGAGGGCGTTGGTCGCCGACCAGCCCACGCTCTCGCCGACGTACTGCGCTCCCGCCGTAAGGAGCTGGTTCAGGAGCGCGACGCCGACGAACGCAACGGCCGTGAGGTTCAGCGTCTCGGGCGGCACGCCGGCGATCGCGGAGTCGATGAAGGAGCGAAGCAGCTGCGGACCGACCAGCTGCAGGCCGATGCTCCCAAGCAGGAGCGCAGCCAGCAGCAGAGCGCGGGGCCACTGCGGCCCGACGTACGTCCGAAGCAGGTCGAAGTAGGGACCGGCGGGGCGCATTCCGGTGATTCTCTCCCATCGCCTGCGGGTCCAGCGCTCGCCGGCAGCCCCGCGCAGGCGGCGCGCCACCAGGAGCGTCTAGCGTCCGAGCGGATCGCGAGGCGGCTGATCCACAGCCAACCCGCGCCGAACCCCGGCTACCCCGCGCGCCCGTCCAGGTCCGCCGGCTTCAGCGAGATGACCTTCGACACGTCGTCCTCGTCCATCGAGACGCCGTAGAGCGTGTCGGCGGCCTCGATCGTGCCGCGGTTGTGGGTGATGACGATGCTACCTCGGCTCGCCGCTCTCGGGAGGCGAGACCGAGGAGACTTCGCCTCAGATCCGCGTCGTCAAGGAGCTGCTGTGACTACGCCGGTGCCCCTGTTTTAGGTCGCACCTCCGGTGGCGGCACCCGACACCCGCCGGCGACCGTATCTCACTGGGGCAGAATAGTGGCGTGACGCAGGACCAGTTCGATCTCATCACCACCGATCCGGCCATCTGCCACGGCCAGCCCACCATCGCCGGGACCAGGGTGATGGTGAGCATTGTTCTGGATTGCCTGGCAGCTGGCATGACGACCACGGAGATCATCGCCGGGTATCCGTCGCTCACCAAGGAGGGGATCCGGGCCGCTGCCGCGTACGGAGCGGCGCTGGCTCGGGAAGAGCTGCTGCCGTTGCGCCCTTCGGCGTGAAGGTCAAGCTCGACGAGAACCTCCCTCGCAACCTGACCGGCGTACTGACCTCAGCAGGCCATGACACTGACTCCGTGGCTGAGGAGGGGCTCACCGGCGCCGACGACCAAACGGTGTTCGTTTCGGCCAGAGACGCGGGCCGCCTCCTCGTCACCCTGGATCGCGGGTTCGGCGACATCCGACGCTACGCGCCTGGCACCCATGCAGGGATCGTTGTGCTACGGCTTCCGGACGAGTCGGCCCCTGCCGTGGTCCGAGCGATGCGGCTGCTCATGGCTCAGCACGACCTCGAAGATCTCGTCGGCACGATCGCCATCGTCGAACCGGCCAGGCTGCGAATACGACGTGCTTCCGAGCGGCGGCGTGATAGCTCCGGTCACCAAAGGTGATGCCCGACGGACCGGGCGTGGCGAGAAGGAGGCACGGAGTGCAGGTCGCCGACCCCAGCATCAACAACGACCCGGTCACCTTCGCGACGACCCGCAGATGCCGGTGGTTCTCTTCCATCGCCTGACCGATCGGCCCGACCCACAGTCTCGCTTCGCCTCTTTCGCGGAAGCGTCGAAGCCTACACTCGCCCCTCATGCTCCCCGGCGACGCCGTCGAGGTTCGCAGCGTGTACTGCGGACGCGTCCGCTGGGCCTTTCCCTGGCGCGTCGTCGCTGATGATCGCGAGCGGTTCGTCCTCTACCTCGCCCCCGGGTCGGAAGGCGCGTCGATGGGTCGCGACGCCGCCGGTCGCTACCTCAAGCGGTGGGTGTCGGAGGAGCCGCCGCACGCAGTCGTCTGGCGACACCATCACGTCCTTTCGCTCACGCGTCGTGGCGACGCCCACTCGCTGTGGCTGATGTGGAGCGAGGAGTGGAGCTTCCGCTGCTGGTACGTCCAGTTGCAGGACCCGATGGTGGAAACGCCGACGGGGATCGAGACGATGGATCACGCCCTCGACGTGTTCGTCGAGCGGGACGGCACCTGGCACTGGAAGGATGAGGACGACTTCGCACAGGCACAGCAGCTCGGCGTGTTCACCCCCAGCGAGGCCGCTGCGGTGCGCGCCGAGGGCGAGCGCGTGATCGCGGCGTGCCCATGGCCTACCGGCTGGGAAGATTGGCGGCCTGGAACCGAGTTGCGCGACCCCTGATGAGAATGGGAGCCGATCTGGACGGAGCGGCTGATCTAAGGCCTACCTAGGTCGCGCTCTTGAAGATTTCGACACAGCGTTCTTTGAGCCACGGCGCCAACGTGTCAATTGAACCCCGAACGTACTTGTGCGTCGGCCATCCCGCTACGTCGAACGGGAGCTTCTTGCGGTTATCTGAGGTGATGTGGAGAACTTTGATTCCGCGCCCGTGGGCGTAGCCCAGTTCGAACAATACGTTCGGTCGTCCACCAGAGAGATCAGCTATGACGAGCCTCGCCGCGCGTATTCGCTTCTTTATCTCGCTGACGATCTCGTCTTGAAATTCGTATCGATCCACTCGGCTCGATACCGCACCTGCCGCATTGGCCGCTGGAGCTATCGCGTAGGTGAACACGTCGTCGTACTCCTTCGCAAACGGCATCGCAGGAAAGATTGTCGGCGGATGAGCCTTTGCGGTCGGCTTGGAGTCCACCTTCCTTGACTTGACGGGCGACCCCAGCGGCTGACGACGCGGAGAGCGGCGCAGGACTTCGGCAACAACGTCCTGGTCAGAAAAGATCCCCTTACTTGGTTCGCTACGTCGCAGGCCGCGAACAGCCATAAGAAACTCGCCACCGGTTGAGTCACGGTACGAGCTAAGTTGGTCGGCCCACCGCGCCATTAGTGCAGGGGTTATCGAGGCTGGCGCCTTGACTTCAATGGCTATGGGTCCGCCCGTTGAGGATGGCACTGTGAGATCGGCGGCAATGCCCCCGACTCCCATATCCAGCTTGGGCGTGAATCCAGCCAACTGCAGATCTTGAAAGAGCCGCCGCTCGAGTTGAACCTCCTGCAGAAAGGCAGTCGCCGCAGTAGCGGCCGACTGGTGCCGCTCAAGGGCAGCCTTCGTTGAATCGAGCACCGAGCTGTTCGACAGACTGCCTTTGACCGCGCTGAGCAATTGCTCCTGCTGTGCCATCGCTGCCTTGGCCACATCGAGCACCGAATTGCTCAACAGATTGCCTTTGATACCTCTGAGAGCCAGGTCTTGCCGCTCCATGGCAGCTTTCGCGGCGCTAAGGACCGAATCGTTCAAGAAGGCGCCTTTGGCGGCTCTGAGCACTGCCTCCTGCTGTTGCATGGAAGCCCGTACAGCGCTGAGCACCGAATCGTTGAACCGGGCGCCCTCAGCAGCCCTGAGCACTGCCTCCTGCTGCCGCCTGACAGCAGTGGCCGCCCTGACTACTGTATCGCGGTCCTTCACAACGCCACCCCGTCGAAAAGGGTACAGCGTGGCACCCTGCATTCTTCGCGGTCAGTCTTGCAGCACGTCGTTCTATTCGCTGCTGAATGCCACCGTGCGCGCGAGTTGCCGATTGTAAGGCCGCACCGCACGACGGAAGACGACTCCCCCAGACACCTCTTGTTCGTTGTCTAGGTTACTTGGCTGCGCGCACTCCTCCATGGTCATGCCGGCATCGTGAAGAGCGCCTTCGGCCAGGCTGGCCTGTACGAGTGGGACAGTGGTCTCCAACCACCGCCATCAGCTTGCCGGGCTCCTTGCGCCACGTCGGTTGGCGGCTGTGCAACCTAACCGCGGTGAACGATCGCGTTGTTCAGAGCATCCACCACCCGGTTGACGAGAGCGGCATCGCCCGAGATGAATGCACGACTCTCACCGGACGCGCTGTGCAATACGACAATGTGCTTGCTCTTCTGGAAGTACCACCAAGCCGCTGCGGCGGCTATGAAGATGATCGCGGCGATGATCCCCTGGGCACCCCCGGCGAGAGCCAGTACACCGATCACGCCCAAAACGAGCGGACCTTTGCGAGACGGCGATTCGTCGATTTGCTTCACAGAAGTGACGCCGCTCATCGCGTAGGTCTGACCCGGAACCATGAAGCGGGCTTGCGTGACGGTGACGCCAGCCTCCGACAGAAAGGTCGTCTCAGCCATTTCCCGTACTCCTCACCGAAGTCGCGCGGAGCAACCGTCGGTAGTGTCGCACCCCTTGTCAAATATGACTTACTGCAACAGGGTGCTCCTTGACCATCGCTGCCAGCGAGCCTCCAGCCCAAGTACGGGAAGGCGACGGCCATCTCCCTAGCGCGCATCCAGCAGCCACGCCGATGCACCCTCCTCACGGCACTTGGAGGCGAGCGGTCCACAGCCAGCGCCGCCGCTGAGCCCCACCTATCCCGCGCGCTCCTCCAGGTCGGCGAGCTTCAGTGAGATGACCTTCGACACGCCGCCCTCGTCCATCGAGACGCCGTAGAGCGTGTCGGCGGCCTCGATCGTGCCGCGGTTGTGGGTGATGACGATGAACTGGGTGCGGTCGGTGAGCGAGCGGAGCGCCTGGTTGAAGCGGCCGACGTTGCGCTCGTCGAGCGCGGCGTCCACCTCGTCGAGAACGCAGAACGGCGCCGGCTTCACGCGGAGGATCGCGAGGAGCAGCGCGGTCGCGGTGAGCGCGCGCTCGCCGCCGGAGAGCTGGTTGAGGCTGCCGACGCGCTTCCCGGGCGGCCGCGCGTAGATGTCGATCCCCGGCTCCTCGGGGTCGTCGCTCGTCCGGAGCGAGGCCTGGCCGCCGGCGAAGAGCTGCTGGAAGAACACGCCGAACTCGCGGTCCACCGCCTGGAGCGTCGCGCTGAACTGCTCGGCGATCGTCGTCGCGAGCTCCTCGGCGAGCGAGCGGAGCTCGATGATCGCCTTCTCGAGGTCGGCGCGCTGCGTGGCGAGGAAGGTGTGCCGCTCCCCCACCTCCTTCAGCTCGGTCGCCGCGAGCGGGTTCACCGGCTCGAGCGCCATGAGCCGGCGCCGGAGCCGCTGGAGGTCGCGCATGACCGTTGCGCGCTCCTGCTCGGTCATCGGCGCGAGGTCCTCGCCCTCGAGCGACTCGGGGTCCGGGAGCGGCTGGTCCTCCGCCAGCCCGAGCTCGGCGCGGACCTGCTCCTCGAGCAGGCGCAGCGCCCCGGTCGCCCGCTCCTCCTCGACGGCGAGCTTCGACCGCTCGCCGCGGAGCTCGGCGAG